>JAABUK010003202.1_pt1 | contig 27995 bp, 22 predicted proteins | sample 5559141 | NCBI WGS metagenome assembly JAABUK01 (sample SAMN10711869, study PRJNA513367) | rock metagenome | isolation source: Antarctica rocks | place: Antarctica: Victoria Land, Pudding Butte nord | collected 2016-01-03
GCCACCGCCTCCGCCCCCAAAAACCCACCCCGCCCACACCCCAAATACCTCCCATTGACCCCTTTGAAACTCACCAAGACCTCCCCCCCACCTGCCCCAGGTATCTGCGTAGCAATCCACACCTGCCTGACATCATGCGGTTCTGCGGTCGCCGGATCCCCCTCGATCAGATTCTCCAGCGGAGAGGCGAACACGGCGCCGCTGTCGTCGCAGGCGAGGGCGGAGGGGGTGGGGGTGATGGGCAGGACGAAGATGATGGGGCCGGTGAGGTCGGTGGGGGTGTCGGCGGTGACCCAGGTGTCGTCTTCGGTTGGTGCGGTTGGGTCTGCGGGGGATGTGGTGGTGGTTAGGGCGGTTGAGGAGGGAGGGGGAGGAGGAGCGGCGGAGGAGTTGTCGAGGAGGTCGGCGGCGGCGGCTTTGCGCTTTTTAGAGGACTTTTTGTCGCCTTTGAAGGATAAGGCTTTGATGGGCATTGCCTTTGTTAGAGAGGGAAAGGTGAACCGAATTGAATTCAAAAGGGTTGGAGGCAGGTTTACGAGTTTCCCCCCTGTACGTGAGAGTTTGAAGCTCCGGTCCGTAGGGCTGATTTTAAACGCTAAGCCATATGCGGAAAGAGGGACCTTGAGACTTCTGGGACGAGTTGTGGAGATGAGCGGCACAGCATGCGAAGATTCCATCTGAATAGCACTAAACCTGTGCTTGGTCCTAACGAACCTTCCATTGTCCCTCCCAGAAATGGCCTAAGCCTCGTCCATCGAAACATCCTCCTCTTCCACCGTCTCTTCAACATCCTCTTCCTCAGTCCCTTCCTTGGTACCATCGTCTCTCTCTTCCTCCGCGCCCTCCTCAGTCTCTTCCCAACCCTCTTCTTCCGTCTCCTCAACAGCCTTATCGGCAGCCTCATGAAATGCTGTAAACCCCATCCTTTGCATAGGCTGTGGCAAATCAGGGGCGACCTGATCATCCCACAACTGCATTCTCCTGCGCCTAACGTTCCTGTAAGATTGCGCATCGCTGTCAGGCCTGGGACCGGACGCTAACAATGCTTGGTCGATGCTATCCGCAACAGCTGACCGGTGGTCGTGGTCGCGATACATGCGTTGGGCACGCGGGGTATTGATTGCCATGAAACCACGCTGTTGCTGTTGACCACGTGGAGTATTGATTGCCATGAAACCATTCTGTAGCCGTTGAACTCGGCCCGGCGCTGGCTTTGTATCAGGCTGCTGACCACGGACCAGGATTTTCCCCCTTCCTTGAGCCCTGGCTTTGTCTAGTCCTCGTGGTCGCCCGTACGGATTAGCTGGTCTTCTTGCCGGTTCTGGAAGTCTGTTCCTCTTTGCCGGAGGCGCATCGATCGGCTTTTGGTCATCGTCATCTAGGGCCCTCCTCTTTCCGTTCGCCTTTTCTGCTCTTTGTTTCTTGAAGTCTACGATTTCTCGGTAACGACGGGCGAATCGTGCGCGGTTTGGATGCAGTAAGGGTCCCCAAACGGGTGCGGCGTATTTGTCCTCGTCAGCGATGAAGCCGGCTAGGTATTCATCTTCCCGCCGGAAGTGGTCTAGATGAGGGCCCAGCGGCATATTGTTGATTTCGTTCTCTTTGAAGTAAAGCTTGGGCAGTCGATAGATATGATTTGCTTCCATGACACCGTTCTTCACCCTCAGGTCAGCCTTATAGACCTCCTTTTGATAATGCTCCACTTTGGGTCCAGTGATTTGCATGATCTGCTGTACTGTCGGACGTAGACTAGGCTTCAAGTTTAGGCACCGTCTCACAAGGTCCCGAATCTCGTGACTGTACTCTGGCTCTTTGTTTGTCCTTAGAGTAGCGATTGTATTGTGGCCCCATGCATCGTATTCCTCTTCAGTCATTGCATTCAAGCGCTTGGAGAAGGTCCTGGTACTTTCGTGCGTGAGGAGCTCATGCATAGTCATACCGAACGCCCAGACATTGTGGGATGAGTCTACCTTTCGATCAGTATAGTCTGGATTGTACTCGGCCCTCTCTAGCTCGCACTTTGTGAAACTGTCGAGATTGAAAGGTGGTCTCTCCCATTGTTCATATTTTCGGACATCGGTCTTGGCGCGGGACTCCTAAAAAAAGTCAGCAACACGATCTCTGATGCTTGATTTCAAGGAGTTTGAATTTTGCAGGATCTCGCGATTGCTCATCCTGTGACCAAGAAGACGGTGTAGCTTAATAATTTTGACTTACCGGAGGAAGGTAATCTGCTGTGCCATTTTTCACGAAGCGCGCAGGATTTTGAGGATCGTAATAGTTCGTCAAACTAGCAAGGCCCCAATCTCCTACTTTCACGACAGGATACACGTGCCATGGAGAGTTCGGGTGAGCGTTGTATCCAAGGAAAACTATAATCGACAAAGTAAGCAAGTTTCAAGGCACAACAGAACGTGGAAATCAAATATAGCATGTCATGCAGAATGAATGAGGTTGCTTGACACAGAAATACTGGCGAACTGGCCAGCACACGTTTATGTTTCTAGCTCTGACAAATCAGAAATAAGGAGACACCTACTGTTAAGCGGTTTGATGTCCGAATGAATGAGAGTGTAAGGAAATCTGGGCATGGTGCCATCGTCCAGGTCGCGGTAATTCCCTTGCTCCATGACTTGAGCGACAACAGCCATTGAATGAAATGCCCTCCAAAGGAACTCTTCAGGAAGATATGTCCTGTTGCACAACGTCAGCATGTCTTAGGAGAAAAACGATGGGTGTGTACACACCCCCAGGCTTTATATCGTCTTCCCAGGCGCGAAAGGTCTCCATATGGGCAGTATTCGAAGTAAAACCTCCAGGTTGCTTTCATTTTCTCCGCTTCCCTGAAGCACTTGAAACCCTTCAGGTAGACGATAGAATCCGAGTTTTTTTCATTCAGCTGTAGCATGATGACTGCTTCTTTCGCAATGTGACGTTGTCTTGTCAAGGCCATCCCGTGGCTCCACTCTGATTGTTTCACAGCAGTTTCTTCAATTACAACGCCGAAAGCGTCTCTTTTCTCCCATACTGCAACTCCGCCAAAGCCGCCCTTCCCTAGGGGCCGGACGGGAAACCAGTGATGGTTGCCACCTGGTGAAAGCCCGAATCGAGATCGAAGGAATTCGCTCATTTCGGGAAAAAGAGCAAGACGACGCTGCGTGTTTTCACCAAGGTGATCTGCTTGTTCCAAAGGATCGCCAAAGTGATTAGGGTCAAGGTTTGCATGGGCCCACATTTGATTTCGTTCCACAGGGTTCTTGGGTAATGGCGGAGGCATTTTGCTCGCTTGGATTACTTGAACTGGCAATTTAAAACAGGGCACCACAAAAAGAAAGCAAAATCCCACAACTCGAGAATGAACGTCGTACAATTGATCGATAAGGTTGCCAGCTCAGGGCAGTCAACCATGGGAAACAATTAGGAACGAGATCGTGGTAGACAAACAAAGCCTGCAATGGCCCGCTTTGTTCAAAAACGGAAGAAATGCAAAAGTGGACTCAAGTGTCCTTTTATCAGTCTGGGTGCCATCATAGCTAGATGTGCCTCCTTGAATTGGAGTCATTGTCAGCAGTAGAGCGACCGCTCTTTTCCGGGGCCCAATCACGGAGCTTCGTCAAGAGTACAAGTCTGGACATTGGCTAGTAGCAGCATGTCGGAGCAAGAAGAGAAGATCAGAGCATGCTTGATACTCGACGACTCAAGGCTTGAAGATGGCCGGATGTGGCAGGTGAAAATTTGGCCGAAACAAAGACCACCACGTGACTCGAAGCTGGCTGCATGATGTCTTGGCCAACTTCGCAAGAGAGCTGCCTGCAATCCTGAGACCCATCTTCACCCTCAGAGTCTTATTTCGAGATGAGATTGAGAGTGGACTGAGCTTAACCACTGTTTCTACGCGCATTTGATATCCTAGTGATTGGCAGTCTTCGAAGTCACCGTGGTGGACTCCTACTGCCCCTGCTCGTCTTTCATCTTGTGCAGCCAGCGTTTCTATTGCTGTGAAGACAATATCCACAAGCGCAAAATCAGGAGTAAGTTAGGGTTTTGGACTATGACGTGGACTGGTTTCCTTGAGCTCTCGAATGACCCATCCAAGAAGCTCTTATTGCCGCTGACTCGACGTCGATTTCTTGCACCCTTCTTCTGCTGGTTGTGCTCTACAGAACGCTTCTGCTTTGCGATACATTTCATCTTGCTCACTGGTGTACGACATTCATACGTCCTCTTGGGCGCCAGCTTGACCTTTCCACTGTTGTCTGTTTCTAGTCTCTTTCTCGCCAGAATCATCCGCTTTAGTATCTCATACTGTCTACGATCGCCCCTTCGAATTGCAGTTCTTCCACATATTGCGGGCTGTCGGAGTTCGTCACTTGAGTGGGAAGTCAGAGCATGCCTTACTTTCAACCATGGTGAGAAAGAGCCTAGGATTTCAGCCAGCTACAGGACCACCGCTTGACGCTTGCAACACTTGCTCCCAAGGTGCCACAACCTGGGCTAAGTCCTTTTTCCAGGGGCTTCATTTGGTATCCGAGACTTTAGAGAGCTGCCATGATGCAGAAAACCGTTCGGATCAACACATAAGCCCCGTATCAGGACAAGGAAATGTTGATAAGTGATGAACGATGATAAGCCGGAAAGATGGCTGACTACACTCGAAGCAGCTTTCCGCCATGGAACACTAGTATTACGTGTCCACAAGCTATGATTCACTGAGGGTTGTACCTCTTAGCTGATTGATATTCATCGGTCTGGATTCGAGACTAGACGACGGAGGACATTTTTCACTGCTTGAGATGCTAGGAGTGGGTCCTTCAAATTCTTCGCCATTTACAGCCCAAAAACTCTCGACAACACGATTAAGAATGGGTATAACAGACGACTTTTGCTTTGTTAAGCTGACGGACTTCGTAGTAAGGTCAAGTTGCGGCAAATGCCAGAAGATCAAAATGCTCAAAAAAGGTTGGATCGGAATGCTTTCGCTGGTGTTCTTGGCTCTGCTCATTCCCTCTGTGTGTATCACTGCAGAATGTGTGGAATGTGGCAGTGTCCCGACCCTGATGGATCTCCTCCCTTGCATATATCAAAATGGAATGGAAGTCTCAAATTCCAGAAAGAGAGACATCCAGCCACTCAAGATGTATAAGTCATGATGGGTAGAGTGTCTGTCAGATTGCCGACTTCACGACGAAGAATGGCTCGCATACAGTCCTTGATCTTTTTGATATACTTCATTTTACCATTTTTGCTGCATACATCTCATGCATACCAACATCGTCATTTGCGGCGGACACATCTGTATCGAGGCCAAGGTCATATCGTCGACAGTGCTAGCTCGCAAGAACCCGAAAGAAAGCAGCAAATTATCAACGATCTCCCAGCCAAGATTGACGAAAAAGTTGAGCTAAGAAATTCTGCAATCAAACAGCTGGATTGGGCAGGCTCACCGAAAAACAAGAGATGGGGCGGCCACCATCATCATGGCGATCGCAATGGCAACAGTGAAGGCAGTGACATTAGTAGCACTGCCCTTGAAGAGCTACAGCAGAAGCTCGACGCTCTCAATCAAACCATACAATCGCTTTATGATCTACTTTCGTCGAGCTTTGGACTACATTCTGGAAGTACACTACTACCTACTACAGCTACCTCAGCATCAACACCCACATCAACCTCACATACTACCACCTCCGCTCCGCCGAGCTCAACTCCAACCGCTTACACCACATACTCAAGTTCAAAGGCGACGGCAACAATAAGTTCGACCTCCAACCATAAGATCAGCTCCCGGTCTTCCACTTCCGAACCCACGACATCAACCGCTGCTCGCTACGCTTTCGACCCGACATCGTCTTCTAACGTGGCAGTCTACTATGGCCAAACCGATCAAACCTCCAACGTCCCACTCTCAACCATCTGTACCGACCCGGACGTCGACATCATCATCCTAGCCTTTGTCAATAAGCTCTCCACCGGCCCCGCCGGCTACCCAACCCTCAATATGGGACCTCATTGCTGGGCTGCAACCTCTGCCCAGACGTACAAGGGAGCGACTGGCTTGATCGACTGCGTCAGCGATGGCTTTGCGGATAAGGTCAAAAGCTGTCAGAATACCGGGAAGAAGGTTTTGTTGAGTGTTGGCGGTGCGGTAGGCTACAGTGAAACGACTATCAATAGCGAAGAAGACGCTGCGAGGATCGCGGATAATATATGGAATCTCTTCGGAGCGGGCGGGTTGGACAATGATGGCATTATGGCCATCCGACCATTTGGCGATGTCATATTTGATGGATTTGATATAGGTAAGCACGCCCCAGCACCTACCACCGTACTTCTATGCAACCCTGCATGCATGCAGCCATCTATCTCAAAGCCCCCACTAAACGCCCCACAGACAACGAAGATGGCTCAACCCTCCACTGGCCCCTCCTAATCTCCACCCTACGCACCCACTTCCAATCCACCACCACTTCCTCCTCTTCTCCCTACAACAAACCCTACTACCTAACCGCCACCCCCCAATGCCCGCGCCCCGACGCCTCCATCCCCCTCCCCTCCATGCGCACAGCCATCGACTTCATCTTCATCCAGTTCTACAACAACCCGAGCTGTAACCTCAACTCGCCCGGCTTCCTCGCCGCTTTACAGGATTGGTCTGATGACCTCTCTCTCTCACCCACCAACAACACAGACAACAACGACCCCTCATCAACCTTCATAGACACATACAACGGCGTCAACAGCCCTCGGCTCTACGTCGGAGCGCCAGCTTTCCCAGCCGCGGGGAGCGGATGGGTGGGCGGAGAGGAATTCAGTAGCCTCGTGGCTCAGGTGAAGGGGCTCAGGTTGCCGAATCTGGGGGGAGTGATGTTCTGGGATGGCGCGTATGGGGTGCTGAGTAAGAGCCAGGATGGAGCGTATGGGCGGACCGGGGTAGGGAGGAGTTATATGGGGCTGGTCAAGGATGTTTTTGCGCCGTAACGACAAGGATTGGATTTGGGGAGGATGGAGGTGAGTGAGCAAGCGGATAGGTGTGGGTGAACCTTTGAAGGCATCGCTCGGGACAGGGGTGGGAGGTGCGGTGAAAGTTTCATATGTAGAATCCAATAGCTCTGACAATGCCGTGCTTCATTTCAATCCAACGACTATCCGAATGATCGAGGCATGGAGGACTGTCGTCCCTAAATTGATCCTACCACCATCGCGCCGCCCCACGGCCCGCATACGCATACGCATACGCATACCGTGGCGGCCGGCAATCAAACCAAACTTCACGGGAACTTTCTCCGTCCTTGATCCCATCTCCCTCCCTCCCTCCCTCCCTCCCTCCTCGAAAGGCTACGTACGAGTGAGAGCTCTCGATAGAGAGCTGACGAGCAGCGTGGGAAGGGGAAAAGAGCGAGAAGACGGACATTTCAGCTGTCGGTAGCTAGCAGAAGCAGAGGCAAGGGGGGGGCGGGGGGGGGGCTTGCCTATCTTGCAAGGGCGAGAAAGAGACAATAGAGAGAAGATGAAAGATTAGAGTCGAACTTTTCTTCAATATGCTAAATCTTCGAATAATTACGATTCCACCTAGTAGTGGCTTTCGCTATTGCTATCTGCATATAAGTTACCACTTTTTCCTTCTATTCTGTATCCCACGCTGTGCCCGCCAACCACCCTACATGAAAGCCCGCAGGGCGAAACAGAGAAGAGAAAGAGGATCGATCATGCTGTGTGTCGCTCAGGGCGACAGCACAAACATGCGTCGGGGTATGGTCTCGACATGCTTTAGGGTATGGTCTCGAAAAATTCAAGTTTGGTAGTAATCAAAAGCATCAAGAACGCCGTTGATATGCAACAACAAATGAAAGAGTCGCTTCGCATGAGGTGTTTGGTGGGTGTGAAAGATCCATGCAATGCTTGCCAACCCAGAAACAAAGCCGCTGATCAATGCTAATTAGCGTTTCGGGAGATATCGCAGAGGTGAAAGAGAAAATGCAGGATTTGCTTCTGCTGCTTCCTCTATCCGTGCGGACGGATCTCGCGTCGAGTCGGGTGATGCTCGAACTATTTGCGAGCGCAGGCGGTCCGAATGCTGAAGTCGCTTTGGTGAAGTTCTGCTGCGAGGTGATTGCAATACAAACAAAAGAATCGAATAGAAGCCTTGGCTACCAGCGCAAAGGGCCATGATGTAGCCTGGACTATAATGCGACATCCAGAACAAGGCTCACGTCATGGACCTGAGCCCCAGCGAGATCTTCGAGGACAGGTATTAGGTCTAATAGCTCATTGTCGTGTGCATCAGAAAACCAGCTGCTGATCGGAACAGCATGTTGAGGGTGGAAAATATACGAGGTTGGCGAATTGTCGATGATGATGGTCTCACGAAGGTCACGGCCGACCTGAGAAAGATCCTGGACCCACGTTAGCAACTTGAAACAACACGAAAAGCCGTTCCAAGCCTACCTTGACATAATTGCCTTGATGGTTGTAGCAGCTTTCTCGGAACAATCGGTGATGCACAACATGATGTATATCAAGTTGATCAAGCAAGGGATCTCCATATTTTGAAACAGACGCAGTAAACACCACCACCTCGTAGAGTTCGCCTACTCTCTTCATGAAGGCATCCACACCGGGTCTCTTTATAACATATACATTATGATATTGACCCTCAATCTCAACAGGTATTGTGAAATCGGCTTGATTCAGGATCTTGAAGCTGCTGTGCACAAGGGTCTCGTCCAGATCAAGGACCAGACATTTGCGCCCTTGGAGATTCGGTTGTATAGGCGGAAGGAGCCAGATTTGCTTTTCTTGTGAAGAGCCAGGAACTGCTGGCACTTCCTTTGTAATGACTTGCGACTGTCGCTGTTCTAAGGGAGGTGGTGGAGGCAGGTCCGTTTTCTGTGCCTCAACCTTTGGTAAAGCCGGAGATGGTTTGGTTTCGTGCTCGACAACCTCTTTCTCTGCTGGTGGCGCATCAGGCATATCAACGTCACTGTTCCTCTTGCTTTGATCCGGAGTCCAGTTTGGGGTCGGATTCACCTCTTCTTGATCAACTGTAGGCGTTGGTGCTTGCACATTAACAGCAGGAGTCTGCAGCGCTTCAGTCGAAATGGCAGGAATTGTGAGAGGCTGCGTATCAGCAGGTGCTGTGGGTAAAGGTTGGTCTCGTGTGGTCGCAAGTGTACCTGCAGTATTGGCAGATACAGCTGTTCCAAACGGGACAATTGGCTTCTCCCGAGAGCCTTCTCTCCGATTCATCTGTGGCCGAGCCTCACTACTTTGCTTTTTCTCGATTGGCATTGTAACTTCCTGCTTTTCTCTTTCTTCTTCGCCCCCTTGCTTTCCATCAGACGTATCTTTTGCCTCACTGTCCTTGAAATCCTCTGCATCATTTGCGGTTTTGGTTTTCTCGGTTCCGTTACCTACTTTCTCCCGCACAGGCTGTAATTTGGATTTCTTCGCCGGCAACACTTGATCATCCTTATCCATTGTATTCGTGTTGTGATGACTGCTGCAGCAATTCAGGAATGAGAGAAAGCCAAAGGACCTTTTCTTCTCCCCGCCTGTAGCGCCATCTGTCTGTGCAATGGCAGGGCTAGACTCCTTGCCGCCTTCAGGATTTCTTTGCTCTTTTGGTGCCCGCCGGCTGCTGGACTTACTCACATCCCTCGTTCTGCCCAGTATGCTCCTTTTCGAACCGCGGCCAAGGCTTGCGGCCTCGTCTGTCACGGTCGCGCCAGTCAATGGAGGGGAAGTCGGTGAAGGGTCCTGCTTGATTTGTGACGAGGTTCTCGACGGAACATTTAACAGAGGGCCCTTCTTCTGCGCCTTCTCGGGCACCGCGGGACCTGGTTGTGCGATATTCTCCTTTGTTGATGCAGCTGGTGGTCCATCGTCAGGTGTAGCTTGCTGAGGCGAATCGGAGGTGCCTATCGAAGACGGTATGTTATCTGTAAGAATGTCAACATTCGATCATCTGGCACAATTTCGACTCGAGTGTGTCCGGTGATGTCTAACATGGAGATACGTACCGGGCGACGCTGAGGTAGAAGAGGCAATGGTAGTGGTCTCGTGCACAGCTGGCGGAACAAGTTCCTTGCTGGAGGTTGGGGCGCTCATTAGGGGCAGTTGAAGGGCCTCAAAGAGGCCGTTCTATGTCGGTGTGCACGCTGACGGTATCGTATTCTATGAATGTAATTGTGTATGAGTTGGTGATAGACAATGGACTATCCAACTTGGATCGGGCTGGGATCGTCGCCAAGGAACGTGGAGTGCTCGCGCGGGAAGCGTGGCTGAATTATGGCTATTGCACGAAAGATGGTGTCATGCAGCATCCAAGAATTGTAAAAGGTGCAGCGCGTGTCGAAGGTGGTGCCTGTCGATGAGAGGCAGGATGAGATGGAGGGTGGTGGGTTTGGGGATTGGGCGGAGGAGCTTGGGAGCTTGGGGATAGGATGCTGGCTGGGTAAGCTGGAGGAATCTTCCGAAGTTGGCAGCGGCAGTCGAGCGTCGAGCGTCGAGCGTCGTGGGTTGGGGAAGCGGCGAAAGGAATCGCTGGTCTCGTTACTGCCTAGCGCTGCTTAGGGGCCACATCTCGGCGCAAAAGGAAATTGGAAGAGCACTGCGCACAACCGGCAGAGGAGTGGGCACAGCAGAGTCAACGTGTTGTGGAAGACAGACATGGTTCAGCGTGCGGATGAGGCTGGACCGCCCTGGATCTGGATCTCTCGCCAACTAGAGGGCGTCCCCAGTCGCAAGACTAATCACCCATTGAGTGAAGCGACATCCCCGTAATGACTCTCGATCGACTCGAACAAGGCCAGTCTTCTCGTCCCAGATACAAGTACCGGCACCGTCCCTCTCGATGCTCAGTCTCCGGCTCGAGTGGATGGATTTGACATCTGTCATGGGCTCATGGGCTCATGATCCATCATCCCAGTGTCCGCCGTTGTGCCACCCAGCTGATCTCCACTGTGTCTGCTCTTTCAGCAGCGTTGCGCTCTGCCGTCCTTTGCGTGGAGTGCCTATGGAACAGCTACCGGCCTGGCACCGATCAAGAAGAAACCTACCTCAATGTGCAAGCATGACTCTCCTGAGGAAAAGAAAACAACACCAGCAAATCTGATCCACGCATCCTTGGCTTAGCCTTGCAATGCTGCTCTACTTGTACCACGTCGAAGGAAAAACCCCAGAGGCACAAGAGTGGGACTCTGGCACTGGGTAGGTCCTTTAACCGAGGCCTGTCTCTCTCCTCGTCCCGCGCCGGCGCCGAAGCTCGTTTCTGCCGGTCGAATGACTGTGCAATGGCTTCCTGTTCGTATTAGCATGCAGCCTGAGATACCTGTCTTCAATACCAAATCATTGGTAATCTCGATTGGCATATCTCCATGCACCCATGGATTCTGTTCCATCCTGCAAAGAAGTATGCGGGAATTGGTCTTGCTTTGCAGCCTCATGCGCACTGGTTTGATGGCTGGCAGACCGTCGCGAGGCGTGGTATCTCAGCGCAAATCCCGTCAAACAAGCAGGTGCTTCCGTTTGGCTCTCAGGTGAAGAAGTATCTGATCAGTGATTGTAAGGGTAGCGAGTGGGACCTGAAGAAGCAGGATGCTCTCATTAGTAATTGACCGGCACAGCGCGTTGCATGCCAAGACGCAGCCACCTGGGCAGCCTGGGCACCTCCTGCACTCTCGCAAATCCCCACCGTGTCCTCTGCTGTGGTCACCACAGGAAGAATTGCAAAGTACACCAGCGTCGCTCAGCATCTGACTCTGGTAGTCCTCTCACTCTCGAAACTTCTCAAGCGCCAGTGGTCGATCTAGCGGCCTGCAGCGCAGCTCGGTTGCCCGCAAAAATGGTCTGCGCCCTTCTCTGATTACTCCTTTGCGACAGTGTCCCTCTGTCACAAAAGAAGCTACCCTCTATGATGACAAGTCGAAAGGAATCTCAATCTTAGGCTAACAAGGCTTTGCTTACAGGCCTCCCCTCGACCAGCGTCGCCCTTAACCTCGGGCCCTGAGTCAGGACCTGACACTCCATCCTCGAAGCCCTCCTCAAACGCCGCATCAACCGGATCAAGCATAGCTCGACCTCTTTCCCCACCTGGAGGGCCTCGCGCAGCCATTCGCAGGCGTGCTGCAGCAGATCATAAGGAGACTGTGAAGAATGCACGTCCTTCGTCAACGAGAGCAGCAGGTGCAGGAGGGAGCTCAGGTACTATGTTGAGGCTTTATACGGATGAGAGCCAGGGCTTTAGGGTAGATCCAGTGGTCGTCTTGGTCCTGAGCTTGGGCTTCATCATGAGTGTGGTTGCATTACACAGTGAGTGTTCAAGCCTGCCTTGACTACCTGCAAGAGCTGATAAATGACCCCTTAGTAATTGCCAAGATCACTAAGAGGTTTTCATAAAAATGTCCTGATTGCGGCAAGACCAGCCGAAGATCTGTATTCTATCGTGGTCGTGTGGATGGTCAACAAATGGCTCCAGCGGATTATTGAAATCGTGGAAATACACGGGCTGAGTGATCGAGGAACCCAGAAAAGCATGCTTGAGAAGGCCGCGCTTGGGGTCAGAGGGCCATAGATCAGTATGCCGATGGACTTCGGCCTATAGGTCACAGCAGTCCTGTCAAATTGGCGTTGGGCATGTTTGAGCGTTGTTGAGCATTTGTTCCACGGCAAGACAGCCTTGTTCGTAAAATCCAATGTCACTCCAACCCTCCACAAAATGGACTTTTCCGCATACAGACCAATCGCTCTTTTAGCCGTCTTTTCCGCATAGAAACAATGCAACGTTCTCGTTTAGGATGCTGATCAGCAGCTCCGCCAGGGTGGGTTATGATGACCGCAACCGCTCACCGACCAGGCTACGGAGGGGAAATATACTATAGCAAAGAATCGGTCGCCAGCGGGCAAAAAGACTTTGGTCCATCTACGGTACCTTTTGTTCAGATTCCATGGTCCCGGCTGTAGCGTATCAAGCATATAGATTCATCTTCAGGATCCTGGAGAAATGCTGACTAACTTAGATACTTCCTAGATTGACAGCTTGTTGTTGTAGATTGTGCAATCCCCAATTGGAGCTCCGAATACGTGGCCGAGGCGCAGCGTGTGTCGGCCGTTTGGCGGGACTCTGCTACTCGCCATCATGAATGTTTCGAGACATCACAGCTGCTGGGCAGACATCAGGTAATGGTTCCTCGGTTTTCACAATCATCCTCGACCGCCTCTATGACCTGAAGCGCAAGGCATCCGTCCTGCGTCACATCGATACTTCTGCTGCCCCACGTCATCCCTGCGTGTGTGTTTGCTTTGATACGGACTCCGATGCAATTGCATGGTGTCAGTTTCGCCCAGGATCCAAAGCCTGTCATCTCAGCATCATGTCGGTCAGAATACAGCTTGACAGACCTCAAGTACATTTCACGAATCTTGACTTCCTCACCGGAAAGGTGCTCGTCCATCTGGTTGCAGAATCGACGATATCCGCCGTCACCGTCAAGCTGGAGGGCGAGAGTCGCACCCGCCTTTCAGGGCTTAAGTTAGCCTACAACAATGAAATATCAGATAAACGCAGAACGGAGCTGGAGTGGCACAAGGTAAGTGAGTGCCTCTGCTACTACTTCAAGGGGCGTTGTTATGCTGACGTACCTGAAGCTGCTTTACAAAGTCGAAACTCTCTTTCCCACTCGAGACCTCCAAGAGCAGACGAGCAATGCTAGCTACACGCTGTTAGCTGGTCACTATGAATATCCTTTCCGATTCAAATTCCCGTTCAACAACGACTGCCAGAAAAACAGCACGATGCGAGACCTCAAAGTCGGAAGTATGGGAATGGCTTTCAACCCAGACTTGAATGTCAAGCACGTTAAGAAGACGCTTCCGCCTTCCATTCGTGGGTTTCCCGGAGAAGCCGAGATAAAGTACTACGTCAAGGCAACAGTGGTTCGTCCAAAGTTCTATCAAGAAAATATTCGAACACAAGTGGACATCAACTTTCTCCCAATTGAACCCCCTCGGCCACCGGATCGACTGGAAGAGACATTCGCACGCCGGAACCAGCAGTTTGCAAAGTAAGTAAGATTCAAGCAGAGCAAGGGCACCATTGACAGAATCTCAGATCATTCCCAGAACCCGAGAAGCAAGGCCTCTTTCGCAAAAGCTCAATTCCTGGAGCAGTACCAGAACCACCCTCATTCCAAGTGGACGCACGCTTACCTAATCCAACTATTATAACCTGCAACGAGCGATTGCCTTTGCGGATACTTGTCCAAAAGCAAAGCAAAAGCACAGAGACCATCTTCCTCAGCATGCTCCAGATAGAGCTGATAGGCTACACTCATGTCCGGGCGCACGACCTGAAACGTTCTGAAAGCAGAAGCTGGGTCCTCATGAGCCAATCCAACATGAACATCCCGCTCGGCGAACCCTCAGATCCCGTCGGTAAAGAGTGGAAAGTGCCATCCCGATATTGGGAGAACATTCCCCTCCCCAACACCGTTGCTCCGTCATTCGACACCTGCAACATCTCCCGCACCTACGAGCTCGAAGTCCGTGTCGGTCTCTCCCACGGCGGCCGCATCGAGTCCATCAAACCAGAGCTGATAGTCCTCCCTCTCCGCCTATCCGTAAAAGTCTACTCCGGGATAGCCCCGCCACCAGCCCTCCTCCAAAGAATCGCTCTATCACACCCTAAAGCCCAATTCGCCGCCGCAGCAGCAGTTGCGCCACCACCCCTTAGCCCAGCGTCGTTCTATCCCCCAACACCTATCACGCCCTCCTATGGCCAACACCAACCCCCCGCTCCACCAGATACAACCACAGCAACATACTTCCAATCCTCCCGCCCCTCCCAACCACCAGACGACGTCGACGATGGCGAAGCTCCACCAAGCTACGAGGACGCAATGGCCGATGAGATTGCGCCCGTTGATGGGCCCAGGCGGGATTACAGTGTCCCCACACTGCCCGATAGGAGGGATAGTGGATTTGGCGTTGATTCGAAAGGTGGAACGGGAGGTGGAGGTGGCAGTGGCGGGCTAGGGAGGAGAGTCAGTGAGAGATTGTTTCCTCAAAATGGAACTGGAGCCGGAATAGGCAGTGGGCGTCATTCAAGGCAGAGTTCTAGTGAGGATGATAGAGGTGGAGGTGCTAACGCTGTTCCTGCTCTCGCTGCTGATCCGGCTGGGCAAGGTGTGCAAGGTCCCCCGCAACGGATGGCGAGGAAACCGACCTTGCCGCCGAGCTTTGAGGAGTCGACCAATGGCAATGGGGGTAGGCGGTAAGCAACCGCACAAAAATTTACCCACGAAAGGCCAGACTCGGGAAGGAAAAGAAGATGCTAGAAGATGCATCGACTTGACAGGAAAAGCTGTTGCCCCAACGATGGATAGATATCCCGCTGCTCGCGCCGGGCACCCTCGGCAACACATTCATCCCACTTGGGCCCTTACTACTCCTACTACGTAGTCAGCAAAGTGTGAGCGAAAAGCTCGGAGTTTGAAGGTCAGGTTGAGCGGGCCCCTCTGCATATTTTACGCCGCAACAGCAGCGAGCGTATCCACGTTCCATCCTTCATTTCAACTTACATCTCACAACATCAGTACCAGTGAGCTCTGGACGGCTATTGCTATCCTACCACCTGTACAATGAAGGCATGGATGAACCCAAGTATAATATCATACGGCATGACATGTCCCAACACACGCCCTACCCACCCACCTAACTCGCCACTTTCGTCTCACGATAGTCACACTCCCCCCCTTTCCCCCCTTCTACCTCCACCACCACATCCATCTTCTGATCGATTCACCCGGGGCAGGTAAGGCGTGCGTGCGTGTGTGCGTGCATGAGTGAGTGAGTAACCAACTGTTAAGGGGGCTGCCGGGGTCAGGCGGGCAGTAGACGTCCTTCACGTGTATGCAGGAATATGGGGTATAGACTTTTATGAGCATGCGAGTAGCATGCAAAAGATATGCTAAGAGCGTGTATAGCAAATGTATAATGACGGCCCTCTTGTGCTTATAAGAATAGATTACTGATCCGCAGAGAGTTTCTTTCTGCAGTCAGCTTATATCTACGTGTTAAGACTGAATCTTAATACTTTTTGATATTGCCCTCTCTTTTAGAGATCTTATTCTCAAAATTTTAATTATCTTTCTAAGTTTATAATCATTTAGCAGTATATTTATATATACGCTACATTCGTCAAGTAATGCGTTTTCGATCTACCCCATACTGACGGGCTACTGCGGCGACGGTAATCTGCCCACCGGCCTCTCAAACGTGAGAAATCTCTTCAGCAGCTAGCCAGGCAAGCCTATTTAAATCCTCACTCAATTTCGACATGTTATGGTGGAGATATATATACAAATATAAGACGCGTTTGAACGCGTCCCAATGTGGCCATTATTCTGAGATGGCCATTATTCTGTTCACCACTCGCCGCAGGCGAGTGGCTGTAGCAGGGGGAACCCTCTCGTTGACCACGGAAAAAATTGACGCTCGGCCACCCTAATGACGGTTGAGATCATGACAATTATTAGCCAAAAGTTGTTACTGTCAGTGTAGCGCAGGCCAGCCAATGCGTTAATAGTCTACGCCATAACGTAGTCTATACCACTGCTTGTTATGTGAAGGACTCTTTGTAGGGTTGACCATGTCATTAAGGGACTAACCATCTGTTGTGTGAAGGACGTTTCGTAGCGCAGACCAGGTTATTGAGTGACCAACTGTCCGTTGCGTGAAGGACAGCTTATTGAGTGGCCAACTATTCATTGTGTGAAGGACTCTCCATAGTCTACGCTACAACGTGGCATACACCCTCATATGGTTTACAAGAGAGATTCGGAGTTTAGGATGACCAAGTGCCAGCCACCACGCTAATTCACCCTTAGATCTTGCATGGCTCGAATAATGCGATTGCCTTAATGCAGCATGCAAAGGTGTCAAACCACTTTCTCTGAGGACAACTGCAGAGTCGATGTTCTGCCAATCTCTTCGCTGAATACCACTGGAACAATCCTCTGCACAATCCGAAACCACATTGTCTGCTCGTTATTGCACAAAGTACTCGAGTGACACAAAAGACAGAATCACGGAGCGCAAGATCTATCCTACCATTGAACGCGATTGCCCAGGCTCACTGTCCTCTCCATTATGGTCAAAAACATCCTTGGAGCTCCTCACAATAATCATTACTCAGACCACCGACACGAAGACTCTGGACAGCTGGTGCGAGGCTACGCAGGAATGCCATCATCTACAGGAAACAGCCATGACGGCAAGATGGAGGACTGTCACCATTGATGATCGCGATCTCCTGCCTGCTCCAGGAGATGATGAAAACATGTTCAACCGGTCACAGAAAAGATTGCAAAGACACAAATTGGGACAACACTGGAAGCCTGCTGGTAAATTGGTCAACACGCTACTTGGCACAATCAATGAGTCAGGTCGTTGTCCAGCAAACTACGTCCAGGATCTCGTGTTTGACTTTCGGTTGTTGAGATATTGGGAGGACGACATTCAAGAATACTGGGAGGGCATTGAAGGAGACTGGGAGGACGACATGGAAGTTCCCAGTCTCAATGCGCATGATTTGATGCCCACTGTGGAGTCACTGAAGCACACACTCACCAAGCTGGAAGGCCAATTCCACAATCTCCGCTATCTGAGCTGCTATGGAGATACTCCCCAGGTAATCTTGGATTTCGTTGCAAGTCAAGATGCGGCCAAGATTCGTGGCTTAGAGATGCGCAGCCTTGGAGCTTATGGCCGATGGCAAATCGATTTTGAAGACGAGCCACCTTTCCAAAGGTATCCCCAAAGACGTTGGCCCCTTCGGTTAGAAGAATTATCAACACTACACCAACTCAGAAACCTGGACATACATCATTTATCGAACCATGAAACAACTGGACTGCTTGCTGCATTACCTAAACTCATCGAGCTACATTGTCTAACATTAGCCTGCGAAGCTGAGGAGCACGGTGACCATTATGGTGGGTGTGCCCTAAAGTCCTTATTCGACCAGATCTTCCAAAACCGTGATACAGTAAGCATCAACAGCAATCTCGTTGCTGAATGCTCAGGGTGGTTCCCCCCTGACCTCAAATCGTTGTCGTTGATTGACACGAATTACTACAGCAAGTAAGTGTGAGGCTCATCCATGCGACTCTGAGCTGATGTAAGTCAAGATCAGTAACAATGCCATTCACACAGCCACCACGATTAGATAATCATCTGACTCATCTCTGTGTCGATGTCGGAAATGTCGATTGGATTCCAATGCTTGTTGACTGCTTTCCCGAAGGCACGCTTAAGTTCCTGTCGATACCAGGATGCTCTCGTGACGGTCATATTTCGTTTTGTGGAGACCATGCTTATGTCGACCATGCTATCACTAAGCACAAGGGGCCTCTGGATAAAGTCAGGTTGGTTCGAGCCTGGCAGACGGATCGTCGTTGGATTGACGAAATCAATGACCGATGGCAAGGAACATATGCCATTCAGGAGCTTGTGCTCGGAACAAGAAATCCCGGGTGGTATACAGGGTTTGTAGGAAGGTGGCGCGAACTGATCCCTGAACCCACACTCTCGCACTATCTTTGTGGTTTTGACTGGGATACTTACACAGGAAGTTTACGATGGGGTAACGAGATTAAACGAATTAGGATCGATCATGTTGACATCTCTGATCTTAAAGTATCCGTAATCTCCGAGCCGTTCTATTCTCATCTTAAGATCCTGATGCTACAGCCAGGTCCTCGGGGGATCTGCAACAACAGCCTTCCTGGATGCGAAGCGATCGACGAGACCGTCTGCGTCGAGCTTGCCAAGCGCATAATCACACACGGTGCATCATCTCTACGCGTCATCGTCATTGCCACTCACTGGTATTGGGTTTCGAAAGACAGGGCAGGAAGCGAGCATGATGGCCTTCTGTGGACGTGGGCAGATGCAAAGGGCAACTCGACACAAAACGAGCTGATATCGTCGACCCTTAGCGAAGTCGACCTCGATTTCTTGGAGCGTTCAACAGTACCTTTTTGGCATGAAAGGGATTTGATGGAGTGGCATCGAAACCTGTCCTCCAAAACACAAACACAACCTCACCAACCGAGCATAGAAATGCTCAACCAGTGGAACTACTTGACCATATTACTATCGCATGAAGAATAGATGATATCCTGAAATGCCAAATCTTTTTCTCCACCTGAATGAATGAATGAATTTTATTCCGGCACGCGAGCCACCGAGCTCATGGCCTCCTTACGTAATATACCTAATCTTTCTCACAGAAACGCCTGATTACTCCTTACATCCCTACTTAACCACGCCTTCCCGATTATATCTGAGTCTCATTCTACTTCGTATACATGCGATAGTCCAGTGAGGTGTTTACTTAGACCCTTCCAAGGGCGTTTCCGGGGTGGTCATACTTCTTCTACATGGGCGGTAAGAGCGCTACGGGCCTGAATCGACTGGTAGACTATTGATGTCTGAGGGGGTTTAAGATGGTGTTGGGGAGTCCTGGTGGGTTAGCTGGCTCCAGGGAGCCCTCTGCAGTTGTAGCTAATCGTTTGGTAGCTTTTACGAAGTGTATCGTCGCTCGAACCGCTTCAATACCCGGCTTCCACCTTGCTCCATCCCATGGCTTCCCTCTACATCGCACTTCTCGAGATTTACCACCTAAACAGTATGAGAGAGGTCTGCAAATCTCTCGCCGATTTTCGATCCGTAGCTGCTTCTCTGGGTTGACCAGCGCGGGCATAGGAATAAGTAGTGTCTTACGGACTCGATCGGTCCGCGCTCCTATCCTATGGAGATGCTGATTTGTAGGGGCTATATCAGTGCGTAACTGAGCAATTATGGCTGCTTCCTTCTTGTTCAGTGCGTCGTAGATGAGCTTCGTATGCTCTCCGGGGGTAGCTACATCCATCTCGGTGGTGTACGTCCCTACGCCTTTCGGGATACTTTCTTTATTACATTTTCTTCGGGTAGTTCTCGCGACCGTGGTCCTCGCACCCCGCGTTGTCTCGCCTGTCTCTTCGTCTCATCCTAGTCTTTCAGCCGCTAATCGTTTTACCCGGCTACATACTACTAGATATTGATCCTTAAACTATTATTGTATTATAACTATCTAACACTTGATAATAGGGAATTATTATTAATATAAAGAAAAAATCTAAATACGCGTAAAGATTGATAAGTAGCCGGAGTCCGATTGCGGTTTTAGTACGTTAAGCCTTGTAACTTATAATAACTACGTTAACTGTACTATGGTTTTGGGCTTCTATTCTTAATACTATCTTCTCCTCATCCTTCTTACCTTCTCCTCGTCCACCTCGCCTCCCTCGTCCTCCTGCATGCTTCTTCACTAAATGCAATTTAATGAAACTTTCGCTGCGACTGATGTGACAACAATTACTACCCTTCACTCGTCACATGAAATCATCAAAATACATTGAATATGGCAACGACTTCATCTTCACTCCCGCTTTCATGTTACAGCTACAAACCAGCAGCTGGCAGACTTGGCTCTGACTACCGAGACTCGGCAGTAAGCCAAGGCAGTAGATCCCGCTTATGAACACCTCCTAGGACTACGGCAGACCTAACCCAGGAAGTTACGTCCGATCAGAATAATCAAAGATGAACGTCAAGAGAAGTGCTCGAGAGTGCTTAAGAGGAGTACTCAGAAGTAAGTACTTGAAAGTACTTGAGAAGAGTACTCAGAAGTATTATACACGGCCTATCAGTAATAACTATATAAATGATTGTTTATCTTATAGTTTTATAGTCTTATTCTTCTTCCGTAATTAACTTATATTATTAATTACATTTTGTCTTTAACTCTTTTATATAAGAATAGTAATTCTTATTCATAATTCTCTAATATCTGAATCTTATTATAACTTATCTGTTAGAAACTGTCAAGTCTAACTATAGCAAGATCCAGATATCAGAGAATTATGAATAGAAATCACTGTTCTCACATAGAAGTATTAAAGACAGAGTGCAATTGATAATATGAGTTGATTACGGAAGAAGAGACTATAAACTCAAGAGATAACCGTTCGTTTATATAATTATTAGTTGTGATCTGTGCTCTGTATTTCGAGTGCTTTTTTTAAGCACTCTCGAGCACTTGCTTCTGAGTGCTTCTGTCAAGCATTCTCGAGCACTTCTCTTAACGTCTGATCTATAATTACTCTTGTCAATTATAGTGATTAAGGATAGATCTATTGTAGTTTCATAAGATACTTGTGCGTAAGTGAGGTCTCGTTTCTTAGCTCTCTATCAAGTCTGTCGATTACTGATTCCTTATCGTAATATTATGCTTCTTCGGATTAGCTTGATCTCTTAAGCTACTTAAATCTTCTTCTGAGATTTCTAGTTCTTTCACTTCTTTCTTTCTTTATTATGCTCTTATATCGTGTTAATAAATCTTTCTCTTATAAACGGTGTTAGATTTAGACGGAGAAGATAATACTGCTGAAAGTATTGATTATGATTATCTATTCCGTTTATACTGCACGGAGTTATCTATATATGTTTTTTAAAGATGTCTTAAAGTATTCGAAGTATATTTATTATAATGTTTATTGCGATAATAATTTCTCGGAGATTAACTTTCAGAGACTGCGATAGAAGAAACTGCGATTGAAGACTGTTCGAAAGATAACTCTTCTTCGTTTTTAACGAGATACTGTTAAGATAGCGAGTCTTAACTCTTATATAGAGTCTCTTCGGGTGACTTAGAGTAATATAATTGCTTAAAAGATTAAGTCTCTAAAGAAGCTTAATTAAGATGAGAGATATTCGGGGGAGAGAGAGTTATCAGTTAGTGTAGAGTTGAGCGTTACTTTTAACGAGGCGCAGCTAACTGCTTTCTTTAATTCTTCTCACGCCGGAGGTTCCGGTGATGATAATTTTCTAGGATCGCGAGATTGAGATTTGTTTCTAATTCTTATATATTTTCTGTCGTATTATATTCTGATTACTTTATTAGATAATAAGTTTTACTCTTAATCTCTTAATTATCGAGTACTTGCTCTATCTTATACTTCTAATTCTATTTTTCTAGATAAATCAGAATTTGTTTAATATTTCTTGATATAGATTTTAGAAGGGAAATATTAAATATTAAGTGAATTCTCATTATATCTAAAAGTTTAAATCTGTAGATTAATTAATTTAGAACTTTTTAAATTGAGTAAAGATTAAGCTTCGTGTGATTCAGTTTAATATTAAGTCTTTTTATTTTAATATTTCTGCGAAATAAGTATATTAAATCCTCTTCTTTAAGATTTGATTTATTAATTCTTTTTAAGTTATAATATATTCTGAATTTCTAACTAATGAATTTAAGATCTTTTCTCAATTCTTAATATAAACTAATTAATAGCTGCACGCTAATTATTAATTTTTATGTAAGTTATTTTATCTCTCTTAATTATTTATACGAGACTGATTTATAATTATAATTAACATAAAATAATAACACTTTAATCACTACTAAGACGCTATTATACGCGAACTGTATTAATAATAAAAGTATTATTTAGTTATTCTGATAATAGTTAATATAGCAGTGTAGATATTGTTTTAGTATCTAATTAATTCTTTTAATTTACTTATTTATTTGTGAGTAATATATTATTAATAACTTATATTTTATTTCAAGTTGATCTATTAATGATTTCTAAAATTTTAAGATAAAGAGTTTATCTTAATCTGAAATGATTTCTACTGATATATTGTGATTTGCGAATATTGTTTGTAAAAATGTGTAGATCAGATCTTCTATATTAAATATCTTCAGATAATTAATAAAGTAGATATATTTAGTTAATCTATTAATAATAATTAGAATATTATTATAATTGATATTTATCATTAAGTTCTTGAATAGAGATAACTTAATAATAAAGTTTAATATTATAAATTTCTAAACTCTCTTAGATGTTTTTAAAGATCACATCTCTTTATATAATTTATATTAGAAGTGCTTTATTTTTTAATAGATATTATAATTAACTATTTACTATTTAACTACTTTATTTATTTCGAGAAAGTAGTAGAATCTGAAAATATGTTCTAGAGTTTTTTCTATTTCTTAATATTTATGAGGGGTTTTCTTGTAATATTATCGAAGAATTATTTCTTTCGCTTAATTTATAATGTATATTAGTTCTTTATATAAGATTAGCTCACTATCTTGTTTTTAGAAGGCTGAGTATTTTTCGGAATTTTTTCAAATTTCGCGGGATAAATAATTGTTTAAATATGATTTTATAATTCGACTTTTCTAATCTTAATTAGAGATCTGAAAAGTTGAAGTGATTACAGTATAATTATATATTATAATCCCGTTCTCGTTCTTTCATAAAATCGATTGTGAAGTAGATTTGATATTTCAGGCGTGATCTGCTTAACAGCTTAAAGCATCAGCTTTAACATTATTATTTTCTTTTTAATAGAATATTTTAAAGTTATACGCTAATAATAATTTAGATTATTATATCTGACGTCTATTTAATATCTTAATAGTGATGAAGTATAATAGATTTTTGTGATCTATATAAACTTTTATAGAATATTTAAATCTCTTTAAGTATACTCGCTATTTATTAAACGCGATAATTATGATTAAGAGTTTCTTATCGTGAATCTTGTAATTAAATTTCGTTGAAATTATCTTTCTAAAATAGAAGATAATAAGTCTCAATTATTCTTTATTATTAAGTTGACTTATATATATATTAATAATATAATTTAATATATTTGTTTTTAATATAATCTATCTCTTAGAATTAAATATTGCGAGAATGAGAGCTGTTATGAATTTTTATTTTAACTTTTAAAATAAAGACTCTGCTTCTATTTTCTAGATAAAGAATACTTTCTTCTTAATCATTTATATTAATGAGGCGGTTATTTTTAAGTAACTTGTGATGAATTTTTAATAGAAGTTGATGAATTTGAGAAATAATTATAATTTCTTCATCGATATAAATTGCGGTTATTTAAGTATAACTATAATCTTGAATTTGTTTATTTAGATTTCTATGATTATTAGAATAAATCTAAGAAATTTAACACTTTATTTATAAAACTCGCATTTCTTAATCTTTATTAATAAATTTTTTATCTGAAGAGTATAAAGCATCTTTTAAATATATTTAATATGTTATTCTTTGATTTTAGAGTATATAAGAATGTTATTAAGATAGATAATACAGAATTAATTTAAATATTCTTTAAGAATATTATTTATTAGAGATTAAAAGAAGATTGAAATGTTTATTAATTTAAAGAATATGATTAGATACTTATAATAATTATAATGAGTTCGAAATATTATTTTTCATTTCTCTCTCTTTTTTATTCTTATTAGATTATACGCTCTTTATAAATTAAATGTTATGAATCACTTAGTTCTATAAATATAATCGTGTAACTTAGAGATGAGAGATAATGTGTAATAATTTTTTATTGTTATATTATTTAGTTGTTAATAGTTAATATATAAACGCATTTCTTCATTTAATTTTAAGATAAATAAGACTGAGTATCTTATAAATAAAGTTGAGAATTAAATAAATTCTTTTTTTTAATTCTTATTAAGATATTCTTGTAGAATCTTAAGTTCTTTTTTAGAAAGAGAATAGATAGATTTGTATATAAGTTTCTTATTAGATTTTAATAGAATTTCGTGATTCTAGAATTGATGTTTAGATAACGTAGATGCGCTTTTATTCTTAATAAATAAATATTTAAATTCATTATATTTAAATGAATATTCTAGAGATTTCTTTATTATTTCTGCTAAATACTTATTATTAAATTTCACTCATACTATCTTTGTAAATAATACTGTAGTTATGATTATCTTACAGATATAATTAGAAAAGCTAATAATTCGCTATTTTTAGTTAATTACTGAATTATAAGCTTTTAGTTATAGAATGTTTAAGATTATATTATATTTAATTTCCACGATATTTAACATCATTCTTTCGATATATTATTATATAAATAAATTGAGCGGATAAGTCTCTATTTTAATTCATTCTTAATTTTGCTTAATAGAGCTTTTGTCTATTAATGTTAAGTGGTAGAGTTTGTTCTTTTTTTGAGTAAGCAGACGGGAGCGAGTTATATATATTAAGAAGACGTAGTTTTTAATAACTTTAAAGTTTATTATAATCTTAGCTTTTTGTTATTTAATATGTCTCTGCAAGATTATATATTATATATAATTAGTATTAGTAATAATTAGTTTTTAAAATTTGAAGAGAGATCTTTTATCAGATCTTTAATATAAAGAGTCTTTCTATTTTTTAACTTTTTAAATTAATAGTTTCTGAAATGAGTATGTTCTTCTTTTATAAAGTAATATTCTGGTTTATCGCACGGAAAGTATGCGTATGACTCGTGAGGGGTGCGATACTCTTTATTGCAAATCATTCTTACTATTTCTAATTTCTCAGATTCTTAGATTTATATTATATTTATACTTTAAATCTCTTCGAGATAAGTAGAAGTGTTAATCTTATATAAATTAATTACTTCTTAAAGATTACTACTTTAATAATAATGAATTTATTTCTGATTTTAATTTGAACAGCTCTTTATGCGATATATTTATAATTATAGTTTCGACTTAATTTTTTAAGATATTTTCTCGGGTGTATATATCTTGTGCTAATATTACGATTCTAACTCGCAATTTATATCTATATACAGCACTAATTCTTAGAATTTAGTAATTATTTTCACATAATTCTTATTATATTTGAGATTACTTAATACTCACTTCTAAGATATCTTAAAGATAACGCTTAATAATTATTTTGTCTTCTTTTATTTAAGTTTCTTAAGATATCACTCGGAGTCGTTCTTATCTATTATAATAGACAGTCTAAGATAAGTAGACGTGAGATAATTCTATGATTTTTTGATTGTGAATCTGTTTAAGCGGTTTAATAACTATTTTCACTAATAATATCTTAATATTAGCGCAGCTGACATTTTATATATTATCTGATTTGTTTATTCTTTATTTCGCCGATTCTTTTAAAGTCGCGTGCAACTGTTATTTATTGGGATAATTATTAGCTCGGTATCTAGATTTCTTATAATAGAGATATAAGTTCTTTTTCATCTGCTTCTCTTACTGAATTGGAGAGAGTTTATCTTAACTAAATCTCTTTCTAAACTTTCTTTGATTTATGATATTTAAATTCATTTCTTGAGAATACTAAACTTGTTTGAATTGATGTTCTTTCTTGCGATACTTTTCGGGAATGAATATTTGAGATCATTCTTGCTCTTTTTTCATCTATCTCTTATATAAACAATTATCTATCTTAATAAATATGTTAATTAGACTCTTTAGTTTATCTAATCTTTTGATTTAAGTCAGCTCGTTCTTAACTAAATTCTTCAGTTCTAAGTAGTATTTTATTATGAGCGCTATATTATCTCACTTAATTTATAAAGTGAATCTGTTGAAACTTAAATGCATACTCTATTATTAAGTCTATCTATCAAAGTTTCTGAATCTCTTATTTAGCTATTTATTCTTCATCTACTCTCTTATATATCTGTTAAATACACTTCTTAAAGTATATATAATTAAAGAAAATCCTTTTAATTTCGATCTTTTTATTCTTCATAAACTTCTTTAAGTGATCTATTAAATAAAGTTTAAATTAATCAAAGACTCTATCTTTAAAATAAGTGACTGCGAATATTATCTTAACTTTAATAATTTTCAGCTTTTAAATATTAAATTGAATATATATATTAACTTAAGCTAAGAAAGCTTTAAGCTTTTTTTTATTTTTATAAAACATATCAAGAATGTTAACTTTAAGAGAGATATAGTTTATATTAGCAATATCTCTTTAGAATTGTTTACATTTAGAGTGTGATATGCTCGCGGTAGTAAGATCTATTATAATAGAGTGATTAATATTCGATGATAGATAGTTAAAATATTAGAAACTGTTAAGTCTAACTATAGCAAGATTTAGATATTAGGAGATTGTGAATAGAAATTACTATTCTTATATAAAAGTATTAAAGATAGAGTGCAATTAATAATATAAGTTGATTATGAAAGAAGAGATTATAAATCTAAGAGATAACTATTTATTTATATAGTTATTAGTTATGATCTGTGTTTTATACTTTAAGTGCTTCTTTTAAGTACTCTTAAGCACTTACTCTTAAGTGCTTCTGTTAAGCATTCTCGAGCACTTCTCTTAATATCTGATTTATAATTGCTCTTATCGATTATAATGATTAAGAACAGATCTACTATAGTTTTACAAGATACTTATGTGTAAGTGAGGTCCCGTTTCTTAGCCCTCTGCCGAGTCTGTCGGTTGCTGATTCCTTATCGTAACATTATCTTAGCAGCTTCTAATATTTTAATTATTTATTATTAAATATTAGTTACTTTATTATAATAGATTCTATTAAGATAAATATATCATACTTTAAATAAAAATAATCTTAAGAAGAAATTATTGATATAAATTATATCTTCTTAAAGATTAATACTTTTAATATATTTTATAAAGATAAAAAGAAACTTTAGATCTTCTTAATTTAATAATAATTCTTACTTCTATTTAACTTATAATTAATGAGAGAGATTATGTATTTGTAAAGTAGAAAATCTTTTTAGAAAAAAATCTACCGCTCTTATCTCACTTTCTTTTATTTGCATTCTATATTATATAGTTACGATCTCTTGCGAGCTTTGCTGTGAGATTCTAATCTCAATTCTTCGATTTAAATATTACTTACTTAAAATTATATCAGAAGTCTTATCTTCTAAAGAAAACGTGCTGCTGCTCTAATCCCGCGGATGATTATAAGCATTTATCGATAGTCGCTCATTTCTGCGGTTAAAAACAGTGTGCTTCTCTTACTTACGAAGAGCGGATATAATATTATAATATGCTTCGCCGTTTATCATTATCAGC
>JAABUK010003203.1_pt1 | contig 27988 bp, 32 predicted proteins | sample 5559141 | NCBI WGS metagenome assembly JAABUK01 (sample SAMN10711869, study PRJNA513367) | rock metagenome | isolation source: Antarctica rocks | place: Antarctica: Victoria Land, Pudding Butte nord | collected 2016-01-03
TGGTCGAAAGAAGTACCGGATTAGGTCATTGAAGGGGGAAGTGGGGGGCAACGACCGATAGCGGGGGCTTTTCGTTATCGCATCGCGGATAGCTGCGCTTACCCTCGGAATCTTCAGGATGTTTCGGGTCGTGTATGCGCAATTGACTTTCTGAGGTATGATGATAAGGGCGACGTTGTGATTGAAAGTAGAAGAAGCCCCTTCGTGGCCTCTTCCGGATCCCTCCTGGTTCTGGAGCGGCCCCAAAAGCCTACCATTCAATCCTATTTGTCCAACGACTTAGACATGTTGAACCCACACCAGGCCTCGAGGGTGCTTCGTGGGAGCAACGCTCCATCCCTTTTTCTTATTCAATACCGCCGCCTTCATAGCCAGTCTGCAAGACGAGTCAGCACCACCGCATCGACAGAGCACGACGGCTTCAATACTCCCGTGGTGGCTCCCACCCAGCCTAGCATCTCACGACCCACGAGCCCCTTGGCACTCCTCCCATTCCCAACCCTTCTCAGATCCTACGCTCTGACAGCACTATCGTCATACCCATTGCTTCTGGTGCCCTCGCTCCGTCTTCTCTCGTTCGTCGCACACTCGCCATCTGCGTTGCTGAATCCGGATCGCAACCCTCTTCTGCACTGGCTGCTCAAGAAGACATTCTATGCTCAATTCTGCGCTGGAGAGAATGCAACAGAAGTCCAAATGACAGTGCGAAGACTCAAGAACATGGGATACAAGGGCGTGATTTTAGCATACGGCAAGGAAATTGTGCTCGAGAAAGGCGAAAAGGTCAAGGCTTCATCGGCCTCGACCTCGGAAATTTTAGCTACAGAAAGAGACATCCAAGCATGGAAAGAGGGCACGATGAAGACAGTGGAGATGGCTGAAGAAGGCGACTTCATCGGTCTGAAATTCTCAGGTGCAGGCCGCGAAACCATGCGTCAACTTGCAGCTGAAGCGCCACCGAGTAAAGTCATTGAGAACGCAACAAGTGAGATCTGTGATCTTGCGGATGCAAGAGGAGTTCGCCTGCTCTTCGACGCAGAGCAAGACGCTGTGCAGCGCGGCATCGATGCATGGACACTCAGATTCCAAAGGCGCTACAACAAGTCCACTGTTGGTAAAGCAACGGTATATGGCACCTACCAAGCCTACCTCCGCTCGACACCAACTACGTTGGCACGTGACCTTGCGGTAGCTAAGCGAGAAGGTTTCACTCTGGGTGTGAAGCTTGTTAGAGGTGCTTATATGGGCAGCGATCCACGACACCTGTTCTGGAGCACTAAAGCAGAAACCGATGAAGTATATGACAGCATTATGGAAGGTCTGGTCCAGAGGAAATGGAACCATGTCCTCAAGCCAACAATCAATGAAGGTAGCGACGGTATGGCAGAAGTGGCTTTTGTCCTGGCGAGCCACAATCATGAGACGGTAAGGAAAGCCATGTTGATCCGAAAAGACCAGACAGACAGAGGAGCAGGCAAGATCGATATGGCCTACGGACAGCTGATGGGCATGGCCGACGAGGTGAGCTGCGAATTGGTGATGGCTGCGAAAGCCAGAGGAATGGCCGCGGTCGAGAAGAGCGATTGTGCTGGACCTAAAGCGTACAAGTATCTTGTATGGGGCTCCGTTGGTGAATGCCTGAAATACTTAGTCAGGAGAGCCGAGGAAAACCGAGATGCCGTGACTCGAGCCAAGGGAACCAGGATAGCTTTGAGGACAGAGCTGAGTCGTAGGATTCGGGGCTATGGCTCATGAAAGGACACAGCGCGAGGTCCTTAAAGATACACCGATTGATGAATGACGATTTCAGTGTAGAAATGATTCTTCCCCCAAAGATGCTCAGGTCCGCGACCTCAGGACTGACTTGTATTCATCGCTCATGGATGGGCGATGTTCCCGCGCCCTGCCGCATTGATTGGAGATAACCCTCCCCGCGATCTATTCTAGCTCCAGGGGGTTTGGCTACCAAGTGTATATTGAATAAAGTTTAGATAGGGACTGCAGAACTGTCAGCTACAAGTGTTGACCTAACATGTAGAAACAAGCCTAGGCTGTTTCCCTAAGGATTGCAATCTGCTTCCGGCGTGATTGTTTGCATATAGTTCTAGTTCGGATGTACGTACTTACAATCAAGTTTTCTGTACACACTGCAAATATTGCTCTCACCAAGCACTCACTCCTTTGATTTAAGAAATCTGACCATTTCTTCCTGGCCCTCCTCTCTTGCCCTCACAACTGGCGTTCGACCCAATGGATCCTCCACTTTCAGTCCGGCACCCTTTTCCAGCAGCAACGCCGCAAGATCAATGTTTCCCTTGGCAGCGGCCTTGTGAAGTGCAGTTCCTTCCTCCTTTTTCTTCCGTCGGTCACCAAAATCATGGACGCCAATCTCGTCAATCTCGGCCCCTTGCTCGATCAGAAAACGCACCATCTCGATGTTCCCTTGCCCAGCGGCAGCAGGCAACGACCCACTTCCAGAGACGCGTGCACCGTGGTCGATCAGCAACTGAGCTAGATCGATACGTCCTCGTTCGGAAGCAGCGCATAGGGCGCTGGTAGAGTCGGCCATCAGGTGACTAGAGTTGGGATTTGCTCCATGCTCGAGGAGCCATCTCACAAAGTCCGTCTAAGTTGCACGCGTCAGCGCAATGTCAACCAGGTGGATGTATCGATGCAGTTAACCTTGAGCTCCCATACAGCGTTGATCAGCAGATCGCCGCCGCTTCCAAAGTCCCGATTGCTGTCCATGAAACCAGCGCCGATGAGCGCTTTGCAGACTTCGGGGAACTCTCCGTTTTCAGCCTCGTCAATGTCATCCTCAGATGGCTTCTCGCCTGCCGCGAGCCGTGCTCGTACGGTGTCGACATCGCCTGTTCTGATAGCTTCACTGAGAGATCTGTCGTTAGCTTCCGGCTGTTTTTTTGCTTCCAACATTTGTGCGGTTCTACCGTCGGTGCGTACAATTCTGGATGGGTACAACGCTTGTGGCGAAAGGCTACGCCAACAGCATGAAGTTGATGACCAACGATTGTTAGAAATGGGAACCATTACCAGGAAATGGCGATGACGGCTATCTACCACTAAACGTTGATATCCTAAATCGGGTGTTCGAACGTCTCTGATCGACCAATAGAAGACGTTCATTTGCAGTGCTGAAGACGCTAATGCTATTTGGGCTAGTCCAATGGTGCTGTGAGACAGGCTTAAGAGCTTGGGCCCCACGCCCGGTTTATAATGGGAAACTCAATATGTTCTACCATTAGTACGTTTCATCGATCATTGATGACCTCTCGCCCACAGACACCGAAATGTGATCATGCGCCACATACAAGAGCTAGTATTGCTACCGCCGCACCGATACGTCAAGCAATGATGATAGCCAGACTGTGCATCTAGCGAGCTGAGATGGCGAGGTGAACAATAAATCGCTAATACTGTATAAAATATTACCAAGGCCTTGGACCAACGAAGGTGGCTCATTCAGCATTCGACCGCCTCATCTCCTTCAAATCGATCTGGCCGATCAGCAATATCGGCATGTTCAGCCGCAGCTGCCTCGTGCAGATGTGTCCAGGTCAAATATTGGTTTCCCACAGCACAGCGCATCATCCCTGCCGACTATTGCGGCACATTTTCCCGAGATGAAACCCAGGAAAAGCACCGACCACTAAAGGGACTTGATTCCCTGGAAATACTATTTAGCTCCCGTGGGCGGCGTACCTCCGCCGCAGGTAGCTGAAAACAAAAGCAAGTATTTGCCGATCCCCACCTCAGAAGTCATTCCGAAATAGGTTTAGTTGCGGAAACCTGATCATCTTCATGCGTTGTTTTTCAGGACGAGTTCTTCAAGAGAGGATCCTCTAATGGTCAGCGCCTCCAACCGGGTAAGGGCATTCCTGTTACGATGTGTCACGATCAAAATCGTTGGACTCCTCTACAAACTTTCTCGCAAATCTAACCCAATATGTGTTACCAACTGCCCCTATATCTGGTGCTGAAGCCAAGAAAATAAGCACGAACAATTATAAAACATCGCCCGCTAAGGCAATCGAACCCGCCTATACATACTAACCTATCTCAGCACTACTCACGCAAAGGTTTAATCGTGAGAAATGCCAAGCAGTATTAACGCTCACCGCAGCAGACGATGGGATACTACAGACACACTTGCTATTTTGATCTGCTGAGGTAGACTGCAGGCTTCTAGCCGTTCTCAGTTTCGAAGGTGGCCTATTGTGGCATGTACTTCAGACGTTACTCGCACCATTGCTGCATTTACGACTCAATATCCGGATTGTGGCACGGAAAGAAGCACGTTCGGCACCGGGATATGTTTCAGAACACACATATCCTTGCAATCATTACGGCGTGGTAGAAATGGTGGCCTCTCACCTTGGCAGATCCTTGGCGGACGTCAATGGTTCAGTCGTCACGATCGTACTCCTGATATCTAAACAAGTCATCGGTTTCATCGCGCGAGGCTGTGCCTTGTGAAAGTCCAACAGCACCGTAAGATTGAGACGCGTAGATGGCGGCGGGGGAGACTGGTTATTGTTTAGGTTACTCTTGACCAGTGAGCTGCGCCCTCCTTCGTTGATATAAATCTGCGGTGTCGTCTCGTTAGAAAACATTCAACCTTGTCATCGACTTTATACAACCCTGACCACTCATCTTTCAAGAGCATTCAGCAGAAGCATCTCACACTGTATTGGGTTCATTGCACAAAAGCCTGCCACCATGTACCTTTCCCAAGGAAGCTCACACTCTCTTCTCGCTCATCTCGGCTACATTTTCTCCCTCTTACTCCTGATCAACGTCTTACATGGTAATCTCGTCGTCGGATCGCCCCTTCAGAAGCGACAAGATGATGGCATCGAGCCCGACGACCCTGCGTCCGACGTCGACAGCCCGGGTGGAGACCCTTTTTCTAGTCAAGTCGACAATTACCCTGACCAGGCTAAATGTCGGGAAAAGTGTAGCGTTGCGAAAGACAAATCCGTCTTTTACTCCAAGGTCGGCGACCATAACGACAAGCCCAAGAAGTTCGCCGACCAGCTGCCGGATGGGGTGCTCATGCGAGAATCTTTCCCTTCTGGCTTCACGGACAAGAATCCCGAATGGACGGGGTACAAAGGTTTCATGGAGCGCACGTCGCTGGCTTTTGCTGAGAAAACATCCGGCGTTGCCTACGTCTTACTCCCAACGGACGGTAAAACCGACATCTCGAAATCGGTGTGGACTAAGATCGAGAAAGGGGCACTGACAACCGATAACGGAGCATGTACTCGGATCATCAAGGTTGACCCAGACAAATTCGACAGCCAATGCGTATTGTGGGACAGAAGCGGAAACAACGACGCAAAACTGGCCAATTGCAACTTAGAGAACGGACCAATTCCATGTAATCTTTAACCCTATCCCAGCCTGACGCCTTGTCCAATCAAGGCTTTATGATCATCTTTGGCTAACAGCACACTAGCACCCGGGAGTACCAGCACCTATACCCCCGGCTCGTGCGGCGTCCATGTCACCCAGTATCAGAAGACGAACCCGAGCGATCCGACTTCACATTACCACCTCGACGTGACCGTCTTCGATGGTGCTCAGAAGCAGATTGGACAGGTGCTCAATCGAGATGCTCCCAGCGAACAGGGAGTCGACGTCACCAGCGCCCTGCCTTACGTCTTGACCGTCACTGCTCAGAATGTAGATGCCGATGCTGTCCTATTCAAATATGGCGGACAAGCATGGGGCAGCAACGATCAGGAACATCATTGCAGCTTTGGGGCTTATGATAGCGGATCAAGGTACGGGACCCCAGAAAATATATCTATCATCAACGACGTGACGCTAACTTTTATTGACACAGGAATGGTGATTGCGGGTTTAGCTGCTAGACAATGGGATGGTGTACCATGCGTAGCCGCAGCCTTTCCGCATTGGGTTTCTGCATTTTCAGCGTTGATACCGTCATCGAGGACGTACAATCTTGTCAGGTATAGCCCAATCTCTATGGTTTGACCTTTCGTTTTCTTCTTTAGCGTTGATTCCGAAACCCAAAGCTTTGTCGAAAGAGCCATAATATCTTCCGACTATCGAGCAAGATGGTACCGAAGTAGAGTACACGTGGCTATGCCGGAGTGACTTTCATTTGCAGCCGGATGTGGATACCGGAAGCGAGAAAGAGGCCCCTCGGGTTTGGGGCAGCAAGACTTCAAACGCATCTTCGAGATGGAGAACGGCATGTGGAACCTTTTGCCTTTCAGACAATCATCATTTCAGACCTCGCTTGGGTAAGATACGGACGTGCGTGCCTGTCTGGCAATCAGCCGCGTCTGATAAACAAATGGAGGATATGTTCGAAAAGTCTACTTTGATGAGATCTTGATCGAATTTGGATTGTGAGAAGACTTGGGCGATAGCGATCTCACTGCACAATCCTTGGAAGTGAACTTTTGTGAATAGCTCGGTTGTGTCCCAATGGTTGCTCAGTCTGAACACCAATCACTCCCAGGGCAAGTAGGGCAACGGTGGAATGTGAGTTTTGTATTTGAGCATACCGTTCACGGTCATACTGGGATATTGATAGCAGTCTACGAAAGGCTCGAGACCATCTGAGCTTCCAATTTGTTCCCATTCTTTCATGTTCTTCTTCGTCGGGATTGTCTCTATTGGACCTATCGAGCGATCTGATCAGACCCTTCAACATTCTTTGCTTCTTCTGACCTCCACAATAAATCGCCAACACCTCATTTCCTTGACTGGTGCCTTGCAGAACAATGACATCTGCACACAATGGCAATCTGCTGCAACACCAAGCCCACAACACAACGACAAAGTCCAATATAACTATCCCAAACACAACTCATCCATCACCAACTCTGAGGCCCTCCACACCATCCATCCTCTTTAACTCACCAACAACACCCAAGCAAAAGCAGCAAACCACCTATCAAACCCACCATCAGCACCCAAGAGGTACACAAACCACCCCAAACACCATGCCATCCCCCCGCATCACCACAGCGTTCAAAAAGGCCGCCAAGCTTACGGTCTTCATCCCCTTTGTCGTCGCCATAAATGCTCTGCCTGTCGCTGCTACAGAGAGATACGGATGGCTCAGTGAAGAGGAGCTTCAGCGAGATGTGGAGCAGCAATATGAAGGGCCGGTACATCGCTGATTTTTTAAAGGGAGGGGTAGGTGAGATGAGGTGTTTACTGTTAGACTCCATCTACTTCCCAAAAACCAGAGTGCTTAAACGGGGTTCAACATAGAAAGTGTGAGTAGTGGAAGGGGAGTTCTTGATTAGCAGGTTTGGAGCGGAAACGATTGTGTTGAGGTAGGACTGGCACCAAATCATTGTCCTCCACCCTGCGCTTTCATAGCTTTGGCAAAACCGGTTGTCGGATCTCACTCTCAATGTCAGCTATGACACTTTCGTTTTATATTGCTGTTTGTTGCATTCATCCCTTCGCCGTTCACTGGATCCCCAATCCTACCACCATAAGGCCACTCGCCCACAGACCCACTCTCTTCGTCACTCGCCGCAGCAAACCACACCTTATGCCACTCATCATCGCCGCTTAATTCGCAAATTCTGTGGAAGGGGGTTTCTGGCTCTTCGACACATCAAGAATCACAAACCAGAAAGGCTGATCAGATTGATATTCAATCAAAGCTTATATAGGGCCCAGCATACTAAGCATTGCATCAACTTAGATTTTCTTCTTTTATGATGACGCCCAACTCTAGTGTAAGTGTAAAAAGGACTGGGGACTGGGGACTGGGGTTAAAACCAGAACTCCACAGGCGATCTGAGCAGTTACTGACACAAATGTTCGCGTGCGAGAAAATGTAAAGCACAGAACACGCATAGGTATCTGACACTTTGAAGATTCAAGCCTGTATCAGTGGTAGAGCTAGATAGTGATGGGCATGGGGTTAGAGAGAAGTTGGGAACCATACCTTACTTTCCGATGGATGATGGTGATCGTCTGTACCTGTGGTAGGAACGGGCTCACTCGGAAGGATCAAAGGATGGCACAGCATGACTGTGTGTGACCAGCCAGACCAATCGCTTATGGGTGTTGTTCCATAACCGCGCAAGATCGTGCCAAGCGTCAAATACATACACAGAAGCCAAGGACCTCCACCGGAATTTCTCGACGCTGATATTTCTGTTTCGTTATACGACGAACGAAATACGGTAAGCAGACTTATAACTTACCAAAGTTCATGACCTTGTCGGCATGCTATACTGTATCAAAGGAGGTATCAGATTGGAGGACAAGATGTATAGGAGAAGCAGCCATCATCAAGCTTGCAACCACCAATCAGAGCGGACATGCCGAGAAAGTACACGATCTCTGGAGAACGTGATTCGCATATAGTTTTCCAAAGACTGGAAAACCGAAGGATTCGAAAAACGCGACCTGACCTAAACTTCCTGAACATCGGTTGTCGCATGTCGCTAGTCCTATGCAAGGTAAGCAAACTCCATACACACGTGGCTCACTCATCTTCGAAATTGGATTGCTGCGAGAATCACAGTACACACAAAGGAGAATGATGTGATCGTTCAAGATTACACTTTTCATTGCCTTTTCCGTCCATTTTTTAACACCAGATCTTGACGCCATGCCTGAAGTCCGCATATTGGTAATCTATCTCTGTCTTGCGTTAAACATACCCATAGCATTGTCTGCGCCGGTAACATCTGATGGTCTTCGACTTCCACGCCTGGTTCAACATACCTCGGCTACCAACTCTTCAAACTCGGGGTTTGAGTCCCAGTCGTAAGTCTACACCATCCTGCCGACCGTTTCGCTTTCACTCAATGTCCACTGTAGCAGTAATTTTTGGATCCCGAACAGCAGCTATATCTTAAAGTTGCAGCTAGGCAAAGCCATTGACCCATCTGCACTAAGGGGGCTCCTTGCCGTAGCCAACGCGTCAATTGCGGATGACATAGCGAGATACGGCAGATATCATCGTTCCAATCTCAACTATCTTCATCCTTTTGCATACGATCTGGGAGATGGTGTCGAACTGCGAATCGTGAACTCTGTACATCCCAATGGATTCACCTGGGGTCAATTACAGGCTATTATCCGTGGGCTTTGGCTATTTCAAGTAGAGGGCCAACGAAACAAGAGATCATCCTTTGATATACTTGATCTCACCCCGGTGCAAGGGGCCGTCCGCGTTGGCTGGGGAACTATCCAAAAGCCTATGCCAAAAATCCTCATGGAGTATCCCTCACTCAACTCGACGGCGACTGCTAAGAGGGAAGTCCAAGGAAAACCCAGATCCGATTTAGTGCCTCTGAACGAATCGACGACATCGTAGGGGTACTCAATATCTCTTTAAGCAGATGACTAATACTGACCTCTCGCTTATAGTTCAGATGTTTTTCACATCCCAAATTCACGAAACAAACTGGAGTTCCACGATTTCCACGAACTCCTACACCTCAGCGCTGTGAAGAGCCTTCTAGCTGTCATTTCGGCTATCATCAAAGAGGGAATCGGAGATTATGGTGTAGACTCCCACTTTCCCAAACGCTCATTTGAGTACGGCCTTGGTGATGGCGTAGAAATGCGGATTTGGCAAACTTCGTTTCCAAACGGTCTGACGTGGAATACCCTGCAGACCATCGTCAATGGCCTTTGGATGTACTACATCCAACAGACGAAAGAGCTCCGTGAGGCCCGATTTCGCGTTTTGGTTGACGCGAACAACTCCGAGGTTGGGTTTGGCGTAATCCGGAAACCAATTGCACCAACAAGTCCTACACTGAAAAATGCCACTCAATTCTATCGTCGCTCGGGGTCTGCCACCAGGTCGTCGGTTTCCAAGGGTTTGAATACTAGGTTGATCGACTCCAAAACCTTCAATTCGAGTCTCTCCGGCCCAAATAAATCTAGCCTTCAACTGGATAGAGGACCACGGCGATTTCCTATCCCCCACACAGAGTTGACCTTGGGAATCTTTTCAAGGGGTCCGTTACTTGATCACACTGTCATGGAAAATCTTCTACTAGAAGCCAGCCATCTCATATATAATCAAATCGATTATCGAGGAGCAAATGCTCCTATGACAGGAAGCTCTTTCCGTCATCGGGAAGAGGGCTCTGGCATTGCTCTCGAGCTGCTCAGTGCGAGACCTCCACGGAAGAGACTCACTTGGGGCCAGCTCGCCAATGTGCTTGAAGGAATATCCTTGTATATCGTTGAGCAACAAGACTACCGCGCTTGTTATATTACCATTTTCGCCGGTGAGCCAGAAGTGGAGATCGGACTTGGGAAGATCTCGTTTAGCATCATCCAGCCACAGCACAACCCATCCACCGATACTGCATGAGCTCAAGGGCGATCTGGAGGACCCAACATGCAAGTACAAATATACATCGCTACAGTCTTGAACCGTAGGCGTCGAGAACGCAACCCACCAGCGAAGAAGCTAGATGAAGGCTTCTTTCATTAAAATGGATTCCGAAATTTTGATAACCTCTGGATTTTCTTCTATATCGAATTTTCTTGAGTGTATAACCAAGCTCCCTTTTCTACCGGATGGTTTGCTGGAGACGAGAAGGATCGACTACCAGCTGGTGAAGCGAATGGCTTTGATCGGTTCTCCACGACACCTGGTGTCGCTACTCCTGCTCATCAACGAGAAGGCCATATAAATCAACGTCCTGGCACATTGCAATGCGCTAATCTGGAGGATGTAGACTGTTCGCCACGGTCATCGTAGTCATCAGAAGCTAGACGACAAGAGTCTTGGCGTCACGTGCAACGATGGGTAAAAGGTACGAGCAGACTTTTGGCATAGAACTCTCCACGCTTCAACTATGACGAATGACCGTATCGAATCTATCTGAACGGTGCGCTTATACTCATGTGTCTTCCCAGCACGTTGCACCACCAGAACATGCTGGCAATGTTCGGTGCCGTCTCTCGTAACGAGCGTTGTGACGCATTCTGGGCGCCATCAGAGCGTTTGATTCGCTCGCAAGTATAAAGATCGTCTAGATTAGGAAGAGCGATCTTTGACGGGATGCCATTCTACATCAGCAATCCCGTAAGATGGTGAAACGCGATCACAGACTGATGGGCTGATAGTAATCGCCCATGATGTCAACTTGCACCTTTCTCAAGCATAAGGCTGGATGTGGTGGCGGCCTGTGCTGGTGGATACCAAGGTGGAGTATCGGCGCCATCGTTCCAATATTCCATCCTACTTTAAACCCTTGTCTGCCTTTGTATCATCTTCTCTTGTCGTTCTACTGCCTTTTTTCCACTCGCTTTGCAACTTCAGCATTCTAGCGGCCGCTCCACCCAAGCTTTCCAGATACCTCCCTGGATTGCATAACTCTTATAAAGCCGTCTGTTGAACCCACGCGAGACTCCGTCACAATTGCTCCCACCATACACTTCCAGGTGCACTACCCTTTCTAAAACGTGAATGGTAAGCTAGATATCATGGCACCTGTCCACAAGACATCGGACGAATCTTCATTGTCATCAAACACCGTGACACCTAAGGAAACACAGAACGTCGCAACCCAGGGAGAGAGTCCCACATCAAAGGAGCATCCCACCAAGGAGGAAGATTACGACCATATCAATTATCCTCCACCATGGAAATGGGAAAGGTTCTTCGTAGGAGGCTACAATCAAAGCCGGATGATCAAATTCAAGAGACCGAAGACCATGTACACAGCTATCAATCTATTCGCTGGAGTCGCTATAATGTTCTATGGCTACGACCAGGGTGTGATGTCGCAGGTCAATCTAAATGAAGATTATTGGAACCATATGGGTATCAATAGTCCTAAGAGCAACAAGAGGAACGTTGCTGCTGAGGGCGGTATCGTCGCTGTCTACTATATTGGCACTCTCATTGGGGCGCTCATTGCTGGATCGCTAGCCGATCGCGCTGGACGGATCAAAGCTGTGGTCTTCGGTTCTATGTGGGCTTTGATCGGAGCCGTGCTTCAAGCATCCGCTCAGAATATTGCGTGGATGTGCTGCGCTCGGGTCATTGCTGGGGTTGGAGTAGGGGCTATTGATTGTGTCGTACCGGTTTGGTCTGCGGAGGTCAGCAGTCATTCTGCTAGGGGTGCTTTCTTAGCCATCGAGTTCTTCATGGTACGTATTGGTACACTCACCCTTGCCTCCATCTCGCTGTGCTAATATTGACAGAACATCGGCGGTCTTGCTTTGGCTTACTGGATTGAATACTTTGCCTACCTTAACCCGAACATGTCAATGGCATGGAGGACGCCGTTAGCCCTTCAAATAATCTTCATTATAGTCATCGGTCTTGGCATCAACTTCTTCCCAGAGTCTCCCCGTTGGTTAATGAAAGTCGGTCGCGAGCAGGACGCACGGAGAGTCCTCCAAGCTACACGTGAGGGAGACGTCGAGTACGAGCTGAAGGGTATCAAGAAAGTAGTCAAATTTGAGCTGGATACCTCGACCGCGAACCACTACTGGGCTATGCTTTTCCCAAAAGACAGATATGCCAAACAATTGAGGTGGCGAGTGTTTCTTGCTGTATGGTTACAGATTATGCAAGAGCTCGTCGGCATCGGGGTTATCACAGTGTACGCGGTCGACCTATTTCAAGATGCTGGATTCGGTCTGCAACTGAGCAAGCTTCTTGCTGGTTTCAACAACATCAGCTACATGTTCTCGGTTATATTTGCGGTCATAACGCTTGATAGATACGGTCGTCGATGTGAGCTGACTCCGTTATCTTTCCCCGGCGCGTTCGCTGACATACAGTAGCAACAATGGTTTGGGGATGCGTTGGGATGGCTCTTATCCTGCTCATCGCAGGTATTCTCGATAAATATGCGCAAACCAAGGGGCCATTTCAGCGTGGATTCGGTGCCGGCGTTGCTACCATGACATTCCTTTACACGGCTACCTTTGGCGCAACCTGGCTCACGACCCCGTGGCTTTACCCTACTGAGATCTTTCCCCTCAACGTCCGGGCAAAGGGTGGTGCTTGGTCTGTGATCGGCTGGTCAATTGGCAATGGGGTCATCACGATGATCACACCCTTTTTATTTCAAGCCATCAGCTACGGCACGCTGCTTCTGCTTTTTGGACTTAACATATTCTGCCTGCCTTTTGTGATTCTTATGTATCCCGAGACCGCTGGGCGAAGCTTGGAACAGATGGATACGTTCTTCGAGAACGGGAATAGCTGGAATGTCTTCAAGGCTAGTCACAACATCAGAGACGCGGGTATTGCTGACTGGAGGTGGACCAAAAAATTGAAGGCGGAAGATCAACAGGAGCTAGAGCAGGGAAGGAAGATGAGCACCGCTGCGCGCAGCCCGGAGGAGGACGAAAAGGATTCAAGACAATCATGGAAGAAAAGGCCGGTCTATACCTTCCGGCGCAAATGTTCGAACGCTGGCGTAATGTGATTTAGCGAATGGGCAGTGGCGATTTTATGATCGTTCAAAGGGTCTTGATGTACTACTAGGCGTTTTGCATATCACCGCTATATGTATGGTGAATTTAGCCGCATTAAAAAACACATCACTAGTTATTTGATAGTCCAGTCGCGGATACAAGAGAATGAAGATTGTCGAGAACCTCATACACAAGGTAGAGACAATATCAGACTCCCGAGGTCCGCGGGATCGGGTTTGATTGCTTGATGTGCGCGAATAAAGTGAACGAACTTGGCCCCCAATTGATTGGATCAATCTCCCATGCACTGTTCGAAGGACCTCTAATAATAAAAGCTCCGCCCCTCGCGCTTTGCCCGTCACACCTGAGTACAACATGATCCGGCGCATTGTACCTTAGGGTGTTTAGGCGCCTGCGCGGTTATGTCACCCATGCCAGAGAGCTCTGAATCGCAAAACAACAGCTAAAATGGGCAGCACGGCGGTAGCAGCGCACGAGTATTGGGGTTATTTGATCAAGCCAGACAAGAGCCCAACACCAGTGTTCGAGCAGCTACTGTACGGGATTGCAAATTACATAGTACATTCCTCTCCCTCTTCCCAGCATCCTCGGTTCGGAGCATGAAGGCATGTTTGAAGTCAGGCACATGAGCTGACAGGCTACCTTGCAGAATCACCATATCGCACCTTGGGACACCAAGTGCCTTACGCCCGAGAAACTCGCTGCCTTCTATCGCCTTGTCGGCGGCGACTACGACCCTCTTTTCCTCGACACCTCGCAAGCCTCTCTATCCTTCATTTACCAATCCCTCGGCTGCTTCCACACCCTGCAACCCGAACGAGATCCCTATACCGCACCTACACGTCCCGCCCTCACACCTCAAGGCTTCGTACGATGGCAGACAGTCCAGCTGCTGTTGGAGCCGGAAGAGCATGTGCCATTCCTACAAAACGCGGTGAAGAGATTCGATCTCACAAACCCAGCCGATGGGGCACCGTTTCCTAGTATACTGCCCAAGGAAGCTCTACCTAGTAAGTTATGCCGTCAGCTCAATGCTTTCTTCAGTGTGGCCCAACCATGTATCATAAGGCATGTTTCGTGAGAATTCGCTCTTGAGATATGTCTTGTGAACTCAACATAATTCCTTGATGGGAAATGCTGACTCCGAGATTATTCAGCCCAGCCAGATCCTGATGTCTCGGAATGGCATTCTGCTGTGTCAGAAAAGCTCATGCTGGAAGCGCAGGCCTCTGCTGCGAGGAATTTGCCCCCGAGGCCTCAAATGGCGCTGAGCGATATTGATTTGGAGAGCTCCAGGGACTCTTCTGTTGACTCTCGCTCTATTGCTGGTACTGATATGGCTGGATACTTTGCCGGTCCTCGTACTTCATTTTGGTCTCCGCCTGATTTCAAATCTCGAGCCCCGCCTCAACCTCCAATTCATTATCCCAACGAAGCGCCCTGGTCCCCTGAGCGCCGGCGTAATAGCTTACCGGACAATAACCGCGGGTACCCAGGCTCTTGGCCTTGCGACCGGCCCACACCTACGTCGCTCCCTCTTCCAACGCGGAACACCTACCATAGCCGGCCCCATTATCACGAAAGAGCCGACAGCAATCTCTCCACCATTAGCACCTCAACCTCCGACTCTTCAAGCATCACGACCAGCTCCGCATCTCTATCACCTATCCATTACCATGCTCAACTCCACCGTCCTGACTCTCCTGGCGCGCCTACTTTCTCTACGAGTCTGCCTCCTCAGCGCCCTGTATCGCATCCACAGGGCTATTTGAGCCCCCCGCGAAACTCTTCTGGGCCATCGTTAAGGACAAAAAATGTCAGATGGCAGGATATGGATGATGTTTTTGACGGGCCGAGGCGCAGCTCTCATCACGATGGGAGACTTGGAAGGGGCATGAGGCAAGGGTATGGGAACCGGAAGGCAGATGAGATAGGAAGGGGAAGACCGGCCAGGAGTGTAGGGCACAATACAGGTGTTGGTGGGAGAAGGTATGCTGAAGGGGTGAACTCGAAGTAGGCTACGGAGGAGAAGCCGGGCGTTTACTGAGAATATACCCTTTGCGAGTGACATACAATATCGTTCTGCTTGGCTGTATGAAAGGAGTATCTATCTGGCATTTGAGCGTTGAGATACCAAACAATGGATGGGCAGGCGATAACTTTTCTCATTCTTAGGCGCATATAGAGCATTCGTGCATACCTCTCAGATACCCTTGCTATAGCATACTTCGTTCGTAATACTTAGTTAAGCACATTTCACTACGCGTTAGCAGAATCATGCGTTCGTAGTGCTCACATCCTTCTCCACGGCCAATATTGCCATCGTTCGGAGTTATTCCACACTCAAAGACACCAACCCGATACGTAGTTTCTTCAACAGACATTGGTCTATGTTTACTATCTCCGGATTTACTGGGGTCCAAGAAATGATGTCTTACAAGATATTTCCAATGCAATATTCTCTGTCCAGCAAGGTCACCCGAAGCTTCTTTCTGGTCATCTCTCCACGTATCGAATATTCACATTCATTAGCCATCCCTTCTTAATAAGGAAGACCTTGACATCGTTCTTCCTCGGTCCGCTACATCATTCGTCTAGTCAGTCATTCCTACTACAGTGTCCTAGAGCCACATACAAACTCGATTTTTGGGAACTTCACCGCGTCATCGAAACGCTAGTTCTACAATAAATGGCAGAGACAAAGTCATCCACGCCCGCAGAATCAACAAATTCTCCATCTTCGACGCCAGAAGCAGAAGAGCCACTACCGTACTGGCTTATCAATGTTCCTAAGGACCAACAGCCCGCAGCATGTCCGGAATTTTTGCTCGACATCTCGGACAGGAATAAAGCGATGATCAACCTACCACAAGCCGACTACCATGTTTTGACATGGTCTGAGGTACAGGAGCTCATCAGTAAGTGGGAAAAAATGTAGTTCGATCGCTTCACCGTGATCTCAACAGAAGTATATCTTTTCATGTTGCTGATCTCGATTAGAGACCAACCAAATCGACAAATTCGGCCGTGCTCCAATTGATCACCGCAGGTATCTTGAGTATATGTTCGACCTCAAGAAGGAACATGGCTCTGTGATGGATTTTGTGAGGTATGCGAGGCTCAAGTGGATGGATATGAAGCCGAGGGCGAAGGCTTTCGAGGATCCGAGTATGTGCCTTCTGACTACGGCGGCTTCTTCTGTCTAGTAGATTGATTTTATTCTTAAATGAGGATTCTCATCTAATCTCGAGTGACTGACTTAACGACCCGTAATTCATTCGCTGATTGACGTCTTCTCATCAGACGATCTCAAGATCCTCTACAACGATTGGCCCTACGGCATAGATCCCAAGATCGTACACCTCTGTGTCTGGACAAAATTCGACCTCCAAGACGATCCCAAGACAGGAGAGCTGATGCCGGAGATGAGGAGGCAGATTGATGAGTATGTTAACAAGACATTCAAGTCCAGAGTACCGGTAGACGACGTGAGCGAATTCTACTTTCCTGTTCTTCGATATACGCCATCTTTATTACATAAGGTCGATATTGACTTGCCCGAAGGTGATATGGTTCAAGAACTGGAGCTCGCTGAAGTCGATACACTCTCTGGAGCATTTTCACGTTATGCTCAATGACCCAGATCCAGAGTTCATCAGGGAAGTCACGAACGGAGACGTTGGGGTGAGCTCGCAGCTACCTAACTAGAAGCTGTCAAACGAGACCTGGAGGGCTTGAGTATCCTTGCTCATCATAGGAAATAATCACCGTGACTGTGATCATAGCATAAACCGATGTACCGATCCTTGGTGCTCTGAAGAGAAATCTGAATGCTCCTGATAACCTCGCTTCTTGTGCTAGTAGCGAATACCTCACCGTGAACAGAGAGTGAATGGCGTCCAATGTCATCATTCATGGTTATGTTACTACTGCGATATTTGGCAATATCTCTCGAACAATACTTCATTTGGCTCTTTGAGCAGCCCAATACTGATGTCTTGTATACCTACCAGCTTCAAGTCTCGTCAAATACCGATCTCTTACAAACGGTAAAATTTGGGATTACATATACATACATGCAGGCAATAGACCCTAGTTCACTATCGACAAAAGTCACACAGAATGTATAGGCACTTCTCGCAACTCTTGATGCTGTCTCCGGCTATCGAATCTACAACCACAAGATGGAAGAAGGCACCATTGCAGCTATCACGAGACTATATGCAGTACATCACCCTAACCCTTTCTACTGCCAGCACGGTGCACACGAGCCATGTCAGATGTTGGACACACCAGTGTATCCCATGTCATGGCAGGACACTCATTCTCGAGGGCTTCTACCAAGGCTTCCTTTTGGAACGAGTATCCAAGTCTCTAGGATATGGGCATACGCTAAACTCAGTCCGCAGCTTTCTTATTGCTCTTTATCGATTAGTAATTGCCATCTCCGACCCCAATATACAAACTTTTCCTCGTGGTTGTAACACTTCAATGACAGCTCGTTCTGTGAGTACCGTGCTACACTGCACTGATTCGCGTAGCTGTGAGCAGGCAGCTCATATTGCTCGTGTAGATTTGATCACTGCAAGGTTCAGGTTTCCTGTCAATTGAGAGAATATAGAAAAAGAAGGGAGAGGCATCTTTTTGAAGATGTGGAATGGGGTATTTGAGGTTGAGCGAGATGTGTAGCGTTGAACGCTTGGCTCAGGCCAACCTCATTAGTCTCTATCTCAAAATGCAATCCAGGAAGGTATATTGACTCGAGTAGACTAGCAACCAACATCCACTCCACAACGGTAGGTCTACCCTCACCATAACCAGTCTTCTCTTGCCCACAACTACTGATACCACTTGCAGCAGCGTCGCCATGTATCTTAAGCCTCTTAGAATTCCTCTCGATCACAACCGCAAGCGCAATTAGTCAAAAGATTTCTCAACCGGCAAACCCAAAGAAAATTGCAAGATCTACGAAAAAGGTATGGCCGTCTACACATGGGGACGACATCAAGCCTGTAGAGTCTGCTGGCAAGATCGGATCGAAGTGGAACCTGATGAAAGGAGCTACGGTACCTGGTATAGCGCCATGCGAGTGTTGGTGGAATAAGAGCGTGGGCGGGTATATTGGTGAAAATGGTCGGAAGGTTATCTCGGAGGTGTAGTGATGGTTCTGAAGTCTTCACAAGGTACTGATGCATAAAAAGAGGTGGAAGAGACGTACCTGTTCTCTCGGTATTGTAGTGTTGATTTCGGAGTATTCGCGGACCACTGATAAGGAGAAACAAGAGGAGACGTACCTCTGTGCAGAAATTGCATATCGATAATGTAGACCATGTTGAAAATAGCATCATCAGAGCCAACCATTCTTTCGCCATCGGATAATATATACCATCCCCTTCTCTCCACCGTTGGGAATCGTGTGCCGCAAAGGTTATGAGCGTACGTCTATGAAGACCAATGACAATCATCCCCAATCTATCATAACCTCGACACGTATATTACTTTGGCCCTTACTGTCGCCGCCATCATATACATAGACCACGCCAAGACAATAAAGTGCCTACAGGAAAAGAAAGCTAGTGATAATCGCCGAAGATTAAGAGAAAGCTGACTGACTCAGGATTTGCCTATCTGCATTCCACTGGAAATCTGCTTCAACGGCTTCAAATAGTCTTGGGGTATGAAAGCATGGGTTAACCAGAAGAATTGGGGCATTTCTATACGACAAACTGGAGCCGGGCGGAGCGAGACAGGACCAGTTAGTTGGGAGAGATTCTTCTGCTCAAGAGATATATCAACAGGGAAGGCTTTAACAACATGAGAAAAACACGATAGTTGGCGCAGCGCTTCCCAAGATGGAATTTATCACACGCTACCTGAAGACGTAGGAAGTACAGAACTCCAACCATACTCAGATATCCATAAGATAGCCATCTTTCTGGAAGCCGTAGCGAACGAGGTCGTGGTCGTCATCTGAGTGGGGGTCAAATCTGTGTTGTCATTGACTGCCAAGGCTGTGACACTGGCGCCAGGCGCAACCCACACAGGCCGCATCCAACACTGCTCGTCGAAGCCGTGGGTCCAGCCTCGATGATTCAAAGTATTGTGTAACGCCATTGAAAGTCGCCAAGCGCGGAAATTCGGACCCTTGTCACCTGAACGTCACTTCCTGACATCCCATCCGTCAGCTTTACATAGTCTGCTGCTCGGAAGCCTAAAATCACCGACATATTCTTGCATCCCAGCGTCCGCCGAGGCAATTTTGCTCTACCACCTACATCAGCGTGTTGGCCGGCCTATGTCCTGAATCTGCGAGTTCTTGAGTAAGGCTCTTAGGCATCAGACCTTTATTGCCTTTCCATATCCTCAAAATGCCCCTCGGTCTCGGCCACCATGGGGAGAAACATGGAGACAATCGGCGCATGTCAGTAAGCAGTGAGTCTGCGCCTTGGCTCCGTGTACCCCGACATGCTGGAGCCATCGATATCATCAAACACAAGCTAATTCTGTTGCTCTGTGTAGGGAAGTTGGCCGATGATGGAGGGGCTGACCAGGCCCAAGGCGACGATGAGACAGGTCAGGAACACAAGCAGCCGTCTTTGAATAACAGTCTAATCCAGCCATAGTCGTCGAACCCGATCAAGGCAATGGTCAGTCATGGTCTACCAGATTATAGTCCGGGAGACATGGCGCACATGCTGAATTGGCTCTCTTCATAGTGCTCTCCCACATCATATCCCAATTACGGCCAGGCGCGGATCTAAGCAAGGTGACGCTGCCTACTTTCATACTGGAGCCTAAATCGATGCTGGAAAGGATAACGAAGTAGGCTGTCTTGGTTGAGACAGAAACAGCTCCTAATGGTATTACACAGCTTCATGGCACATCCAGAAACCCTCCTTCCCATGCCGGATATCGACGACCCAATACAACGCTTCATTTCAGTTGTAAAATTCTATTTGAGTGGCTGGCACATCAAACCACCGTACGTCGGTCAACGTCGAGACCAAGTGGTTCACAGTGCAGACAGGCTGAATCTGAGTATAGCGGTGTGAAGAAACCACTCAATCCTATTCTCGGCGAGACTTTCACCTGCTACTGGGAGTACCCAGATCATACTCGAGGATACTACATATCCGAACAGACGTCCCACCACCCTCCGAAGTCGAGTTATTTCTACATGGCACCAGAACATAATATCAGAATAGACGGAACGCTAAAACCAAGAAGCAAATTCCTGGGCAACTCCGCTGCGAGTATGATGGAAGGGATAGCTGTTTTACGATTCACGAACAGAGGCCGGTCAAGGGGTGGAGAAAAATAGTATGTGGCGATGGAATGGTTGGAGCTGATCGTGGCTAATATTCTTGCACCGATCTAGCTTCGTCACACAACCAAATATGTATGCACGTGGGATCTTGTTTGGAAAAATGAAATACGAGCTTGGCGACCATAGCTTTGTTCGTTGTCCCGAACTAGGCCTCGTAGCAGATGTCGAGTTCAAGACGAAGGGCTATTTCGGTGGAACCTACAATGCGATCGGAGGTACCATCAAGAATGAGAAGACTGGTGAGGCTTTGTTTGAGCTTTCTGGAATGTGGAGCGGAGAGATGATTATGAAGGACCTCAAGGTATTGTGAGAAACTCTTGGGAAGATTCAGCCACTAATGCCCGAATAGACTGGCCACAAGGAGGTGCTCTTCAATGCAGCAAAGTCCCACCACACACCACCGATTGTTCGCCCAATCGAGGAGCAAGATGAGCGCGAATCCCAGAGGCTGTGGCAATCAACAGTAAAAGCAATCAAGGAGTCAAATCATACGGCAGCTACGGAAGAGAAGAGCAAGATAGAGGATAGGCAGAGAGACGAGACGTCGAAGCGGACAGACCAAGGAATCGAGTGGCAGCCCAAGCTCTTTAGGAGAGTGCATGGTGGACCAGGTAGCCCAGAAGAAGGAGAAGAAGACCTTGATTGGATACTAAATGCCAACATGTAAGTGCAATAGCCCGGATCACCAGACAGCTAATTGACTTATGCAGTGATGGCGGAACACCCGAAGAAAAGACCATGCAAATCCTTGCCGTTGCCCCCATACTTAAAGGCCAATCCACATTCCAACAGTCGAGCGCGCCCGCTCAGCAACCTTCTCACCCCCAGCAGGGGCAGCAATACTCTTCGTCTTCACCACAGCCCCAGCCCCAGCCCCAGCAGCAGCCTGGAGGTCATAGCGACCTCATCAATTTCGGCCAGGCTGAGACCGTCCCAGCCAGCGTGGTCCCCGAACGAGGCTCTTCGCTCCAAGAACAGCACGCTCCGCCTGGATTGCAGCAACCGATGATACCCGGCGCGCCCCTTAAACGAGTTGCTACCGCGACGAACAGGGTTGATGAGTTTGTGGATGCCAAGCCTTGAGCTGTATGATCTCACGTGAACAGAGAACGAGGATCATCTTGGGCTGAACGGGTTCTGAAATGAGCACGAACACACTATGTCTTTTATGAATTGCATGCATATGTAGGCGGAAAATGCATCTCTAGCGGCAGCAATCTACAATAGCCTTTCAAAAATTTAAAATCTTTCACTCTGATGGAGGGAGTCATCTCTTGCCTGCTACGCAATAAGGGATATTTCCAAGGTCCATCTCAACGTCTAACCCCATTCTTCCCCTCCCTACAATCCGGACAGTACCACTTCCCAGCCGGCTCCGCCTTCACCCCTACACAATTCCAGTGAAACCACTCATTCGGACAATCATCATTATCACATGCTACCATATTGCCATAACTCACGCTATGACAGACGCAATACTTCTTGTCGTCGCCCTCATCCTGCTCCTCATCGCCCTCCACCTCGACATCTTCATCCTCGCCATCATTCATCACGCTATCCTCATCGCCCGTGGAGGCCGGCGTGCCGGATTTCTTGTGATGTCCGCCCCCGCGACGACGATTGGCGCCTTTCTTTGTAGGATTCAGGTGGCCGATGCGTTGGTGGGGTGGGCCTGTGCCGCGGGGTCTGGATTTGTGAGAGGTGCGTGTGGGGCCGGCGGAGGACTGGCGGCTTATGTCGCCGTTTTTGGGGGTGCCGGGGCCTAGTGATGATTGGCGGAGGCCGGAGGATGTGGCTGGGATGGTGAGGTGGTGTGGGTTTAGGCGGCGGCGTTTTTGGGGGTCGGTGGAGGGTGAGCGGTTTGTGGCGCTGCGGGCTGGGTTGAGGTGGGAGGCGGATGCTGTGGTGGAGGGGAGGGCGGTGGTTAGAGGGGATGGTTGGCGGCCGGATGATGGCTGGCCTACGAGACGGGCGATGGGGTTGTTGGCGATGGTTGTTGAGGGGCCTGCGTTGCCTGAGAGGGGGTGCAAGGGGGTGGAGGCGCCGGTTGTGGATGTTGAGAGGGGTGGGAGGCGGGTTGTGAGGCTGTTGTTGTTGAGGAGGGAGGGGAGTTGTGGGTCGGGTTGGATGGAGCCTTCGTTTTGGAGGTCGCGGATTTTGAAGTCTAGACGTTTGATTTGTCGGTCGAGGAGGAGGGCGGCTTTGTCGCTCAATATGACTTTTTCTTCCTGGATGGTTTGTGCTTTCTCGAAGTTTGAGACGGCTATGTTGCAGTAGTTTTGCTCCTTTGGGTTTGGTTGGCCGGCGCCGTTGTTCTTGAGGAACTTTTGGATGCTGTTGTCGCGGGTTGCGATGATGTTTCGGCATTCTTGGACCATACGATCTTTAGCTTGGATCTCCTCGAGGAGATGTTGGATTTCGGCGGGAAGATTTGCAACTTTGTGTGTCAATGATGGGAAAGGCGGAATCGGAGAAGGGTACTCACCATCTTGCACAAACTGCTCCAGCACCGAGGCCGCATCTTCAGCCATGGCCATTATCGTGGCACTCGAAAGGAAAAATTCTATTTGATTTACTTCTTTCAATGTCGATATAACTTATGAAGTAGAAGCGTGACACGGACTGTCTCGAAAAGTGTTTCAAGGAAAAAATCGACGCTGAATAATGTGTAGATATTGTTGTATCGATTACGATGATTATTTTTCTTTTCTGCTGTATGGTGCCTGAAATTTCACACAGAGAACGGAAGAATGTCAATATGCTAGGTGCTATACTGTTGCACGCTTTTGTTTCGCCTACTTAGAGAAATTCTTTGCCCACTGTAGGGAACACATTACGGCACTCAACAGTCTCAAAAGCCTTGTAGATAAGCGTGATGCTGTTTCGATGGATATTGTCTTGTGAAACGAAGTTTTTGATGAAATGGTTATTGTGCTATTGCCTCTTGTTGACGCCTGAAGGGGCAAGAGTCATAGGGCTGAAGAGGGTGACAAACAAGGTAAAGCGTATCTCGGTAACTCTTTCCTGTGCCTCAAGGTGGGATATTCTATACCTGCGCCGCCCTAATAATTTAATACGCAGGCCTTAGCTTAGACCTAAGCTATACTTAAGCTACTTTATTAATAAGCTTTATAATAAATAAATATATTATTACTTAACTTTAAATAAACTTTTATAAACTATTAAAGACAAAGACGTAGATATATTATATAGATAAATAATATTGATAATAATATCTATCTACGTAGTTACAGGTAATATATATACGTATCAAGCAATCCATGCCAAGACTCGTCACGTGACCGAGTCGTACCGTGGCAATGTACCTACTAAAATCGAAAAATGACAGCGTCCTCGCTATCTATATACGATAGCGACATTGCGATAGTATACCTATCCTAACTAATTAGAGGTTATTACCTATATACTTATAGTCCTCCTTAGTACCTATATAGTAGCTATTAGATAATATTTTAACTATTCTATATAGAGGTCTCAGCGGATCCGGAATAATTATAACTAGATATTAGATAGGCGATTTCTAGTTAATATTAGGAACTTAATTTAAACTAGTCTAATATTAATATTAACATATAAATAGAATTCTATCTATAGTATTCTAACTAATATTATATAATTTATATAAGTATATACTAAGCCCTAATTAGCGCTAAGCCTAAAAGAGATATAAGAAGATATATAATTTTAGGATTATAATACTACCTCCTCCTTTTATCCTATAATATCCTTATTACTTATAAGTAAAGTTTATAATATAAGTAGGTAATAATAACTATCTATATATAACTATAATCTATAGTTATAGTAGATAAGTTAATAGATTATAGGTAAGTTACTAATATCTTAGTATCTTTTAAAAGATTTAGATATATTAAAAGGAGTTAATTACTAATAACTCTAATAATAAATAATATATATTATATAATAATAGCGTTATACTATTTTTAGTAAGCGCCCTTATAAAAGATAGAATAGTAGGAGTTTATACTTAATTAAGTTTATATCCTTAGTTATTTATTATAATTACTAATTATAAGAGGTATATAGTAATATAAAATTAATCTTATTTATAGTAAGACTAATTCTTCAGGAATCTAAAAGTCTTTTATAAGAGGATTCTATAAAACCTTTTATAAGAAGATATAAGCTATTTATATTGTTTCCCTTTATAGCCTAGCTAATATTATAACGTATATTAAGAGTATATTATAAGCGGGTTATTATTAATTATAATAATTACCCCCTTTTTTTAAAAAAGGACTTATCCTTAAGTTTAAGAAGGATAGATATAAAAGGATTAATATATAAATAAAAATCTTTAAATTAATTTCATAGAATACTTATTTTAGAGTTTTATTAACTTATATCTTAATATTATTTTAGATATAATCTTATAATAATATTTATATAGAATTAGGCTTAGCGCCTTAATATCCTTATTATTATAATATCTTAAAATCTTCTTCTTCCTTCTTATTATAATTAACTTTATTAACTTTCCTAAGTACTCCGCGCCCTTATTTCTTATATATAATTAATTATATTATTTAAAGACTACTTATTATATAATATAATTTTAATACTTAATAATTTTCTTTAAGTATTATTTATATTATAAGTTAACTAGTACTTTATATAAGTATAGCTAACTTATTATAATATAAATATATATAAATAGTATACCTATTATTAATTTTATTATATTAGAGCTTAATCTTAATAATCTTAGCCCTAATAACTAGTTAACTCTTAATATTAGTTAAGCTCCTAGCTCCTTATATATACCTTTACTATTAAATAATAGTAATATTATATCTTTATACTTACCTATTACTAGTTCTTCTAATACTAAGATTCTAAGAACTTTAATATATTCTCCTTATACTAAGGTAGATATCTTATTTTATATATTATACGTAATTAATATAAGTCTAGCGTATTATACTTATCTTAAAATTACTTACTTCTTACTTCTATAAGACTTCCTACCTCTTAATAAATATTTATTAGCGCTATATCTATTATATAGATAATATAAAAATTAAGATTAAGTATAAGTATTTATATCTATATTATATATAATACTTATACTAGACCTTTAAGTAATACCTAATTTATACTAGTCCTTAAGGATAAGAAAATAATATTGAAATATTATAATTATTATATTACTATTTAATAATTATATAAATTAACAGGTTCTTAATAATAATTCTAGCTATTCTTATAAATATAATATATATTAATTATTTAAATTTAGATTCCTATCTTTATAATACTTATATATAATAGGGTAATTACTTTCTATATATAACTTAATAATATTATAAATCTTAAGGATTTAAGTAATAAGAGAGCTTTAAAAGAGGTAGGTAATTTACTTAAATAACTCTTAAGTATTATAAGGAAAGACCTTATCTCTTATAATTATATTATAAGTAACTTAAGAATATAAAGAAGCCTATTAATATATTAAAGGTATAAATTATAATACTTTAATATATAAAGTAAATTAGCGAATCTATTTAAGGAATTTATAATATAAAGTAAATAAAGGTAGGTTCTCCTACTCCTCTTATATACTTATTTAATATTATACCTATTAATAATAAGGTATTTTTTAGGCTAGCCTAGACCCTTTAAGCTTAAAACCTAAAAAAAAGGAAGAAGTAGTAATAAAAGAAGAAGAGGAATAAGACCCTTATATATTATAACCGCGTTATTTATATTTATATAAATAATTAAGTAAGTATTAACTATTTAGCCCTTAATCCTTTTTATATATTTACTCTTGATTACTATCTTTTCCTTCTTCTTTCCTTATATTATCTCTTATTTACTAGCGCCCTTAAGGTATTTTACTTATTCTTAGTAAGTGAAATAAGAGGGATTAATATACTCTACGCTAGCCTTTAAATAATTAAATAAATATTATTATTTATTATCCTAGGTTTCCTATATAATAACTCTATAACTCTTATTTATAATAATAGTATTTCTTTTTATTATTAAAGTCTTCTTATATATTTAATATATCCTCTATAAATTCCTTTAAGACTTATTAATTATAGATAAAAGGATATGCTTTCTATTTAATAAAGTATTAAACTTCCTTTTTTTTTATCTTATTATCTAAAACCTCTTCTAACTCTTATTATTCCTTATTATTAATAAGTTCTAGGGGTAGAAGTTTAAGTATAAAGGTATTACCTTACTTATAAGTATATAACTTTAAAAATAAAATATAAAAGATAAAATATTTTAAATATTTTATTAATAATAATAGATAATACGCCTATTTATTCATAAGTCTAAGAATATAAAAAGGTTTAATAAATTTATAAAATAACTTTTTATTAGGTTATCTTTACTTTAAATTCTTTATATTTAATATAACTAGATCTCCTTAATTAAAAGATATTAGCTTATACTTCTTATTATAAAATTTTATTTATATTTCTAATATATTTTACTATTAATTTAAAAGGTCTTTATATAATTTATAGAGTTTTTAGATATATTCTTTTATATCTAGTACCTCCTCCTAATATATTCTATCTTTAGAATATAAGTAAATCTTAGGCTAATAATTATAATATAGCTTAAATAGATTATTATCTATTATTATATTATTTATATTATAGTAGGTAAACTTAGCTAGTAGTAATAATCCTATCTAATTATCTTATTTATTATTATAGTAAGTTTTTAGGTAATATTCTAATATTTAATTCTAATACTTAATTTATCTATTAATTTATAGGTAGAAGGCTATACTTAGCTTATAATTTAACTTTATATAATAATATAATTCTAATTAATATATACTTATTAAAAGGCTACCTTAATTTAATATAATTACTAGCCGGAAAGATATAGGATAATATAGGATATAGGCCTTCCTAGTTATCTTATAAAAGGGGATAGGTTTAAAAATTTTAATTCTATCTTATTATAAGATAATATAAGTTTTTATAAGATAATCTTATAAGATAGGATATTTATAAAATTACTTTATAAGATAAGATATTTATAAGATATCTTATAAGTATTAAGAGGAGTTAAGTATTTATACAAAAAATTATATTAAGTAAATATTATAATTAAAATAATAATTAAAATTTATATATTTTAAATATTACTTTAATTATTAAGTTATTATATATAATAAAAAAAGTATATTAT
>JAABUK010003205.1_pt1 | contig 27967 bp, 33 predicted proteins | sample 5559141 | NCBI WGS metagenome assembly JAABUK01 (sample SAMN10711869, study PRJNA513367) | rock metagenome | isolation source: Antarctica rocks | place: Antarctica: Victoria Land, Pudding Butte nord | collected 2016-01-03
GGTCACCCTGTCACAGGGTCCCTAATTTGCTATGGGGCTGCATCCGAACAATAACTGTCCCAGGCGCGGTTGACCAGTCCCGCACTGCTCCGCGGGGACAGGCAGGGGCTCCGCCCCTGTCGTTACGCTGTGATGCATTGCAGCAGCAGAGTGACAACAGTGATACCCAAGTTCGCCGAACATCAGGCACACGCCAGGCGGAAAGCCTACGCTCCAGCAGGTCTTCAGAACTTTGCACAAGCTGTGGAATCATGCAAGCTGTCGGAGGTCCCCAAGAGCCAAGCATCGTGCCTCGACCTTACGCCCTGATCCGACATGGTGATACATATCGCTTTGCTTCTGATCAGCAACAGGCTGTACCCTATGAAGAACAGGCTTTGCACCACAGGGCTTTATCTAGGAGGACTGCACTCTCTGCAATATGCATCACAGATAGGCCTGACCCACTTCGTTGTAAGCATAGCTTATACGGCTTTGTGTGCAAGCTCATCTGCTGGTCTGCGGCATTTGCCAATCACTTACTGCTGCAATTTTGTGTGCAGACAGTGTTACCCAGCCTGAATGTATTGCAAGAGTCCCCTGAGTTTCAGCACACCCTTGATAAATGCTACAAGCGCTTACATGTGAAGTTGGATGATGCTGATCATGCCAATTTGCTGCTGTATTTGCCATCAGCAACAGCCTTCATAGAATCGGCCTTGTATGGCGGTGGTAAAGTGCTGGTCCACTGTGCCGCAGGCATATCCAGGAGCGCCACGGCAAGCAACTCAAGGTCTATTTGACAGTAGTCATACGCAAATCCATATTGATGCCAATGCTGTCCATGTCAAACGTACCATTTAAATCTCTGCCACACCCCTGCTTGCTGGGTTTACAAGCTGCGCTGGCCCCTGCAGACAAGTCAAGGCTGCATTGGCTCTCACAATCACAACTGGGACTTGCACAGCAAAAGCAGAAGGTTCACAGGCTATCTCATTTTTTGCGCCGCTGCATGCAACAGCTAGGGTGCTAAAGTGGCCTTCTATGCATGGAGGCAGATTGATGCTGTCCAGGTAGTCATGGCATATCTCATGAAGACCGAGCAGCTGACACCAGATGAAGCCCTTGAGGCACTGAGGCAACATGCCCCCTGGGTGGACCCCAACCCTGGCTTCAGACACCAACTAACCCTATTTGCAGCTATGGGTCACAAGCTTGACCCTGACTATGAGCCCTATAGAGCCATGCTGCTAGCTCAACAGCGCCAGCTGGCTACCCTCAACACACGGCCGCTGCCCAAGCAATCCAAGGTAGTTTGTGTGTGTAGCGTTCAATCTGCGCTATCCTGTGATGCAGACACACAACTTTACTTACTGAGCAGCTGAAGACAGTACTTATTAGGCTTGCCAAGGCTGCTTGTGGACTTGCATTCAGTTTCCATTAGCCGTTGCTGCTTGCCATTAGCCGTTGCTGCTCTGTCAACATGTCAAGGTGCTAGCATAGACAAAAGGCAGTGCATTTGGCCCTCAGGAGTTGGTTGCGTTGTGAAGAGAAACCTTGATCACTGGCAAGCACTAATACAATTTGCAGAAACAAGTGCTGTCTTTTGGTCCCATTTTGACTGACCTGTCTACAGCATCATCAGTGGTCAGCACTCTTTCACGAGCCTTCCCAGACTGCCAGCAACTGGACATGATGCTCTTGCCTGAGCAGAGATCTCAGCCGCGTTGATATGCTGGATATCATATTCATCTGTGTGTCATCTATAATAATTCTGTGATGTGATGTCATGGTGTTAAACAAACCAAGTTTGAACCCACCACCCGACCTGTGAATCACTACATTGCGTGATTGGAAATTTGCAAGTGTGTGCATGCAGAGTGGCGACTGGGTGTGCAAGCAGTGCCATAGATTGCTGGTGACAGCAGACCGTGTCGTCAACAGCCAACATGGGGATGTGGATGGTGTGTTGCCTCAAGCACAACAATGCATTCTTGTCAAGCCCCAGCGGTGGATGGGCGGCAGCATGTCGTCAGCAAGTGGCGGCACAGGAAGCAGTATAGTATGCCCAAAGTAGGCTATGCTGCATTGCATTGCAGAGGCTGAAGTCCCTGCTGCAGACTTGAGAAGTTGGATGCATGCATGTGCATGTTACAGTTCTGGTCTCACAGCTGACATGTTCATCTGTTTGACGGCTGCACTGCTGAGCTCATGTCTCATCACATGCTGTGGAACTTGGAAACTGGGTGTTCTTTGGCACCAAGTGGGCATTTGCAAATGCGCACCCTTGACTTGCCATGGACAGGCCAATGCTTAGCAACAGCTGAGTGCCGAGGGATGTGTGTGCAGTTGCGGGACTACGGTGGGTGTGTTTGAATGGGGCAGCCAGTCAGTGTCTGGCATTGCAGACTTGCACACTCCTGATGGAATACATCACCCCCTGCCCAGTTTGTTCTCCACGGTTATAGAGCAACATCAAAGCGGTGCAGTGCATGCAAATAGCCTTGATCCCTTTGGCCATACCTCTGACACTTAGATGAGAGTGTGCGAAGTCTCTTAATCACAGCTTGGCATGTGCACCAGGGGCCTGAGTAGTAGCACGTGGTCTGATGAAAGGCATACCTGGTAAGATATGCTAAGGTCACATTGTAAGATGGCTGCTGATGATGAGGTAAAACAATTGGAAATTGCCTTGAGTCCAGCAATGCAGGACTTGCGCTAGGGCACATGATGGAAATTGCTTGCGATGTCCATGCAATAGTTGATGTAGTCAGCACAATGCTTGACTGCTGTGCAATTGCCTAAGGTACGCACTCCGTGCACTCTGTACATGCATGTATCTGTTGATCAGTATCTGCAAATTGTCCTTGCAACATAATGGCCTTCATGGCGAGTCCACAACTTTCCGGCTTGGGAAGACACCAAGCTGCTAACGTCCGACCCTTCAGCAGCTCACAACAGCCTGTGCGAAGGACACGCGTGAAGCGTGCCTGCACTTGCTCCGCAAGCGAGGCGCCGAGAGCTTTGGACAGACGCGAAACACTGCTATCTCTTGCCGCAGTTGCCACGGCTTTGAATGTGAACCAGGCGGAAGCTGAGGGCGGTAAGCTTTTATCGTGCATGAGCCCTGGCATGCACCACTCTCTCAATGCAACTACTGTGAATTTACACAGAGACGAAAACACTGTTTGGAAAGGCGTCTCCACCCACTAGTTATGGGGGTTATGGAGGGAACGCCAAGGAAGGTGCAAAGTAAGTACCCTTCTGCTTGTGCTCTGCTTCTTGCCTACTCAGCTGTTTGTGAGTTTCATGACAAGTGTGAGTGTCCTTGGCCCAGCCATGCCTTCTGAAACTGCAGCCAGCCCTGCAATGTACGATGCCAACCACTGCTCAAAAGATGTCAATGCATACAGGTACACTTTTGAATATCCTGCCAGTTGGAAGAATGATGTCGTCAACAAGGTCAGTTTTGCACATTTGTATGCCTCTGGTATGCAAGCAAGCAGCCACTTTACTGCTACCACTGCATCACAAGTTTACAAATCTTATTGTGCATTTACAGACAGAAAAGGGCATGCAAGGCATAGATTCAAGGGTGATAAATCCAAAGATTGGCAAAAGTAAGCAGCTGTTATGTTGCTATGTCAAAGCCTGTTTGTGATCAGAAAAACACTACTATGCTCATGGTTGACTGCACACATTTGACATCATTTGCGTCGCATGCAGCGCAAGGTGCATTTGTTGTGACATTTGGCCGAGCTGGAGAGGACAAGAAATTCAACAAACTTGGAGATGTAGAAGCCACCCTGCAAGGCTTTGCAGGAGCTGACTATGATCTTCAGGTGCTATTCCTACAATGACTGCTGCATCAGCTTTTCATAGGATACATTGACAAGCTCATCATAAGTGCAAAGCATGCCTAAAAGAGGGGAGTATCACAACAGTCACACAGTTGGGTCACTGCATGCAGCAGGTCACAGCTGCAGAAATACGGTAGTATAGGATGTCGGGCTGCGTAATGCCCTGAAGTGCATTAAAATGCATCTTGGAGGCTATATTTCTAGTCATGGGGTGTACTGTATCTGACACAGTATCTCTATGATCCAGGCATTTTACCAAGCTCTGCAAACCAGTGCAGGGGGAAGTGTGTCTGCAGTCAAACTACCAGGAAAGCACAAGCCATGTTCATCTTCTGCTTCTGTTGCTGTTCAGGATGCTCTAGTGGGTGCAACCGACAAGAAAAACAGCCAGCATGAGAAAGATGGCGAGCTGTTTTATGACTATGAAGTCACTGGAGCGGTGAGTGTTCATAATGCAAAGCATTTGCCATTGCTTGTGCTGAGGCCTGCTTCTTGCTGGCCTTAGTGTCACTTTCTGCCATATCCTGCAGTAGGCAAAGCTGCAGCTAGTCACTGATGCTGGTGATGGTGCAGGATCTGCACTATCTGGCGTCAATCACGCTCAAGAGTGGCAAAGTGTTTGCTCTTTTTGTCAAATCGCCGACCAAGGTGAGCTGATAGATCCTACAGCAATTGAGTGTACAGCAGGACAAGGATAGCATACAGCCAAGTATGCTTACTGACACACTTTGTGATCTGCAGAATTATGCGGTAGATAGAGACAAGCTCAAGGCAATTGTAGACTCTTTCACAGTCTTGTAATCAGACATGAGAAATCAGGGTCTAGAACTTGCAAGACTATCAGGAGGATAGGGTGCAAATGCATGTCATCAAGATGCCAATGCCATGCCAGATCTGCTGCTATATCTGCCAAGTGGACAGGGCATTCTTAGACACAGCGCTGCTCGTTTAGGTGTGGAACATGGTTCCCAGTGACTGCACATGCTGCACTGCAACTGAACATGCCAGAACGCCATAACATGTGCTCTGCCCCTGCAAGGGTGCAATGCATCTGCTAAACATGGCCGAGCCTGCTGGGACACGCTGTCATACTGTATTTACACAGCGATATTGCTAGAACCGTGTGTTCTAGTTGGGCCTAACGCTGCATGCTGGCAGATGTAGACCAAAAACAAAATCTTACAAAAGGCATGCAATGCAGCAGACAGCACCATCGAGCATGGAAAATTGCTTGTTTGACAGAAACAAGTGCCAAAACGTGCAAGCAGAAGCGAAATACACAAGCTACAAACTAGCCAGCATAGCATGGGTGTGTCCCACAGCTTGCTGGATGATCACGCAACATCTGACCAAGCTTGGAACTGTACGTCTACCTAATTCACCTGTAAAGATGGGGTGAGCTTGTTGCGAGCATATAGCATGAGTAACACATAAGTTGAGACTGAAAGTCGAAAACATTGCCAGAAAACAGGCAAATGGCTGACCAATATACACACCCACAGCAGCTGCAGACAAAAATCTTGTTCAGAACCGCTGATTACTACTCAAATGCCCACTGGTTTTCTCTCCTGACTTCTTCCTCTTCTTCAGGTGTGAAGTCGTTCTTGATGTGGAAGTACGCTCTGATCTCTTCTGGTGTTTTGCCCTTGATGATATCAGCTACGGTCTGGCAGCACAGTTGTCTGCAGTACAACACGTTTAAAATTACGGCGCAGTTGGCTGAGTCAACAGAGTATAAGCACAGACATGCAATCACAGGAACTTAAGACAGCTCAGGTGACTCACAGCAAATCTTTGATATTGAGATAGTTTGCAGCCAGGGTGACAAAGTACAGCACTGCTTGGTCTACGTTGATGAAATCTTTGTCCCACTGGTTGACAGTCTTGTCCAAAGCTCTTTTGGCGTGTTCATCTGCTTTGTCAAGCTGTTTTTGATGGTCACTGCAAGGAACCACAGAGTTGCAGTGTCATGCTAGGTGCCAGCCACCATACCAAAGTGATGTCCTTATACAGACAGCAAAGCACCTGACCTGTGCTTGTTACAGTACTCAAGAACCTTGCTCAGTGTTACACCATTTACGTTTGGCAAAGGGACAGCAAATTCAGCGCCTGTGTCTTCAATCATGTTCTTGACAGTGATGGACTGAAAAGCCACATCCTCATCAACCTGAAACTCCTGTCCATCTGAGCTCTGCAAAAACAAGATCCCGGTCATGCAGCAGACCCGAGTGGACATAAGCAAGGTCCCGCCCAAACTTGCTCTGGATATCTTGAAGTGCGAAGATCGAATACCTTCAGGGTCACTTTTTCCGCCATTTTCAGAGCGAGCGAGGTGAAAGTGCGAAGGAGCAGGCTTAGTAAGGTGCACCAAGATCACCAGTCGTTTGCAGCCGCGACTTCAACAGCTTGCTGCTCAAAAGTGTTAGCTTGTAGTTGCTGGTGATGCAGCAACTTGCCGGCAACAAAAAGCGTGTCAGGCGCGGTCTTTCACGGTCGTTGCCTCAAAATTGTCGCACTGCTTAGGAGTCCAGCTGGAATTAACATTTCAATCGAAACGAAAGAACTTCCATCTCCGCGAGAAAAGGACTTGACGAGAACATCTGCCGGTACAAAGGCACGAAAATCATTCTCGTTTCGTAAGACACAGTGGTCAACAGCAGTATTGTCTGTGCCCCCAGAGTGTCAACTACTGCTAATTTGTTACTGGCTGTACAGAGCTTGTTGCTTTGGGTGCGACAGCTGCAGCGCTTAATTTGGGACCAGATACAGCAGAGAGTTTTTAAGAAGCCTTGCAGATGGTGGCAAAGCCATGACTGATCGTCTGAGCCCTCACAGCTGCAGTAAGACCTGAGAACAAGGAGCCTAAGCGGCTACAAACTCAGCTTCAGTGCGCCTTGGGTCCAAAGTGCAGTACACCACATGGCGCTGGTGCCTCATGCCAGCAGCACCAATAAAGAAGAGATCAGGGGTGCTATAGTTGCAGTCCGAGGAGCTCAGGAGCTTACACAAGAGGAGTATGAACAGCGCATTAAAGATGTAAGGCTTGCTTGGCCAGCTGCAACCAACTGGCTTGCAATGTCAGCAGCATCAACCTGTCAGAACCTTTGAACACATTGCAGGCTGAAGTGCTGGAGGAGAAACTCAAATTTATCACAGAGAAGATTCCTACCCGCATCATGAATGTGGCAGGAAGCAATGCTGGAGCTGGCAGTGGTGAATTTCACATGTACCGGCAGGTGGGTATCTTGCCAGGCCAGGCTTGTTTTTTTTTTACTGCCTTCCTTGTGTGTATCAACTGTGATCCCCAGCTGTCTTGCAATGCTGGCGCCAAAAGCTAGAGCACGTATCAACTGTGATGCCCAGCCATCTTGCAATATTGGCATCGAAAGCTAGAGCATGTTCCTCTGTTTATCTATTTGCAATAATGCCAATTCAAACTCGATTCTGCACGTGACGGTCTTCTCTGAAAGTGCAACTCACCCAATCTGTGGCAGGCAAGGCGGCGTGAAGTTATGCGGCAGCAGAGAATAGAAGAAGAAGCAGTTGCAGATGCAGCAGAACGAGAATACCAGGTAATCTGGCAAAACACAATGATGTTTGCTCGCATCTCGAATGTAGTAGGCGTCTGCTGGGTAAAGGACATGTGGCCTGCATGTCAGTACCTGTGCTGACTGCAGGGAAGAAAAGACAAGCTGGCCAGGGAAGAGGAGGAGCGCACTGCAAAGCGACGTGCCAAGAGACAAAAGAAGAAGGTACACTCTCCCTTGCGTACAAGCCCATATTCCATCTGTGTGAGACTTTCAAAGTTGTTGACATGCGTAATTCTCTTTGACTGAAGTCTTGTTGTTGTGCAGCACAAGACAGGGGCAGCAGCTGCCAGCATGGGGCAGAGCTTAGCTGCCGCCAAGGCTGCGGAAAACTCTGGTGATGAAGGCCTTGATCAAGCTGATCTGGATTGAATAGGGAATACAGCTACACACCACTGATGGCTTCAAGGTGTACCACACAGTGATGGGCTTTGCTTGTAAAAACTGCAGATTGTTCACAACAAAAGCACATGGTGCAAGGTAAACCATTTTTGAGTATCTAGCTTCAGCCACATGTTGCCAAGCTCAAAGCAACTTCAAGCACAATTACATCTGCAGAAACTTCTCCACACCTGTTAGACTTCATAGACCTGGCAGTTGCTCTCGTGCATTGCAGCTGAGAAACAGGCTATCTTTGGTATGACAGCTGCCAGCTGGTTCTGCAGAAGTCATACTTGTGACAGCCCAACCAAAAGGACGGTTTTTTGCACAACGGCCATGGCATGCAGTAAATTTGCGCAGACAGATGGGTAACATCGCCATTGCTCATGAGTGGTGTCAGGTTACGTATTCTGCCAGATGTTCATCAGACCGCCTGAATCTGCAGCGGGCTGCTTTAAATGTATTCTTCAGACACCATTTGGCATTTCAAAACACAGGCAGGTGTATGCACAGAAGGTGATGTTGTTATTGAACCAGTTTACATGCATGTCCCTGATACGGCAATCACTCTAGAGCTCAGACTCAGATCTGCACAGAGTCGATACTCGGTCACTGAAACGATTTGCACAGGAACAAATTGCAATCAGATCTCAGTCTGTGCAACATAGTGCTGCGGATGATGCAGTCAGCGACTTGTGAGGAGATGAAACGTTTCTTAGCAATTGTTGAGAATTCGTCCGGACCTCCTAAGGAGGTCCTCCTTGCAATGTTTGACTTGAGCGTTCTTACCCTTGCTGCAGCCTCATCGGGTCAGCACTATGTGGCTTCTAGAATGTGACAATCGGCAGAGGCAGAAGTTCTCTGCCGGTGCCCTTATCCCTGGCTCCGGCAGCTTACCATTTTGTTTACTGATGACTACCTCAGCAGCATCTTGTCACTAGCCACGGACAACCTGACCGTCAGAAACACCTCCAGTTTGTGCAGGACTGCGGACACTTATCTCTTGTGACTTAGCGCATATGAAGATTTACATCGAACTTGACGGTCATCCTGCTAAGCTCCTGTCAGTTTCTGACAAGGTCACCGTAGGAGAGATACGGGATGCTCTGAAAGCCAGTGCGCTTGAGTGGTACTTTGACGATGACACATATGTCAGAGCAGCAGACGCCAGGCAATTGAGCGATTTGGTGGCTGACGGCCTTGCCACATCTGGCCGTAGTGCCAGTGACGCAGTCAAGGTCCAGACCATCAAACAAGGTGCAACAGTTAGAATGCTTGTTATGATAGTGATGATTAATGCACAAACATGTATGATGCATGTACACAATGAGCTGAACACCACAAAACATCACTTGCCCTGAACAGATTTTGGACGTCTGACAGTCGAGTTGTTTTGGGTGCACATGAACAAGATGTTGCAAGAATTCACCAGCAGGTAGCCAGCAAAGGCTAGAAGAACTGTGTAATCCAGGAGCAGCTTGCAATAGCTTTGAGGAAATGGAGGCTCATATGCTCAATACGCAAATGCTACATTCCCCATTGTACTAGATTACAACAAGTATTGCTGCTTGATAGCTTTCCTTGGATATGCTCAGCAACAGCAAAAACACACTCACGCTCGAACGCCCTTCTGTGGAATGCAGAGATTCGTCAACAAATTATCACAACTGCTTCCAACACTGTTTCTTGCAAAGATCGTCTTCCCCTGGAATCTCAAGTTGCTTAATCAGGTTGATCACTGTCCCATGCAATTGCAGGACCTGAAAGCTGGCAAACTGGGCTGGTCCAGCCTAAGCAGGCAGCCTCAGGTTTGCCCCATGGAAGCAAAAGCAGGGCTCTGGCCAACAATCAAGCTCAGCCATCAACCTCTGACACTGCAAAACAGCAGCCACGACCGTCAAGTGCTGCCCCGTCTGCTCCAACCTCTTCCAGAGCAGCAGCACAGGACCTCTCAGCAAGCAGTTGCACAGTCACCCAAGGGCAGTCACAGCAGACTGCAGCATCTGGGCACAGCAGCACTGCTGCTGGGAGTGCTGCACTGCCAGAGCCCAGCAAGGTGGTGCCCCTCAACAGGGCTGCCCTAGATCAGCCAAAGGCAGCCAAGACAGCTGCCAGCACGCACATTGCAGATAGGGATCAGATGTCCCGACCACATGTGAGCAGTGCTAGCGCTGCTGCTGATATGGCTGCTGCCAAGGCTACAGCTGCAGGCAACTGTGGCAAGCTGGTTCAAGCTGGACACAGTTCTCCTCAGATGCCACAGCGCTCAGTTCAGCCAGCAGTGCCATCCAACAGCAGCGGCGGCATCAGCAAGCAGGCTGCTGCTCTCAGCTCAACACAGCAACAGCCTCAAGTCTCCAGGGCAGCCAAGCCATCCCTTGCAGCAAATGCGGCACCAGCTAGCAATGGGCAGCCGCTGCAGCAGAACTCTGCCCAGTCTAGTTCAACACCCCTGGCAGCACAAGCAGGCCCCCTGCAGTCAGTAGCACCAGTGGGCGCCTCAGCCCAAGGATTCAACACCCATGGGCCACTGGAGCATGCATCAGTATGTCTGAACGGCCACCATGGCTTGCCCCAGCTTGTGCACGCCGTCAGTGCATCATCAGCAGCTCTAGCTCTGAGCTTGCTTTCAAGCCATGCAGCGCCATTGCCGCAGACTAAGATGCCAACTGTTGGCTCCAACTCAGTAGCAGCAGCCAAGCCATCAAAGCTGATGACTGCCACTAGCATTGATCGGCCCACAGCTGCTGTTGTTTCAGTTGCTGCACCAGAGGGCAAGCAAGCCTTTGCTGCAGCTAGCCCAGTGGTGGCTCTTGGCCAAAGTCAGGCCCCCCTGGCTGCAGCTGCTGCTACAGGAGTGCAGTCCAACAATGAGGCTGTTTGCAAGGCATGCGGCAAAGCAGCGATCTCTGGGCGAATGCTCACCGCCCTTGGTAGCCGCTGGCATAAGGACTGCTGGAGATGTGCAGCTTGCTCAGCTGTCTTGGAGGGTTCGTTCATCACAGGCCCAGAGAACAACCTGCCATACCACCCTGCTTGCTACAAGGAGGAGTTTGGTGCGCGGTGCGAAGTCTGCCACAAGGTGGACACTGACATCAGTGTGGAGGGCAAGCCTATGCACCGGCAGTGCTTCAGATGCACAGCATGCAGCAGTGTTATCGATAGCAGCTATCGCACAGAGGCAGGGAAGCAAGCGCACTATCACCCGCACTGCTACAAGGAGAAGTTTGCCCCTAGGTGTGTTGTCTGCAACAAGGTGGAGACTGACATCACTGTCAAGGGCAGGCCTATGCATGAGAAGTGCTTCAAGTGCTCGTCCTGCAATGCGGTGATCAGTGGCAAGTTCACCACGCATGAGGAGCTTCAGACGCACTATCACCCAGACTGCTACAAGGAGAAGTTTGGTGCTCGTTGCTCAGCTTGCCAGAAGCTGCTCAGTGGCAAGTATGCTGTCCTGGGCAAGGAAAGCCTGCACTATGAGTGCTTCAAATGCAATGACTGCCACCTGGCCATTGAAGGCAGTTATCAAACTGATGAGCCAACTCAATCCCACTATCACCCTCGCTGCTATAAGGAGAAGTTTGGCGCTCGGTGTGTTGTCTGCGACAAGGTGGACACCGACATCACGCTGGAGGGAAGGCCAATGCACCGGCTCTGTTTCAAATGCACTGGATGCCACAACGTGATTGATGGCAAGTACAGCAGTGATGATGCAAAGCAGGCCCACTACCACCCCAATTGCTACAAGGAGAAGTTTGGTGCTCGCTGCTCAGCTTGCAACAAGCTGTTCAGCGGCAAATACACCATTGTGGGTGGCAAGAGCTTGCACTATGAGTGCTTCCTGTGCACTGACTGCCATCTGCCCATTGGCGATGGCAAATACCAGACTCATGGGGATGACAAACAGCCATACCATCAGACTTGTCACAGGAAGAACTTTGACCCTAGGTGTGATGTCTGCAGCGAGCTGGTGCCTCAGCTGGTAGGTGCTTTTGCTTAATTTTTGCTGCTGCAGGACCCTATGCCTTTCACCTTGTGCGTTTCACCCTGTGCCTTTCACCCTGTGCCTTTTGCCCTGTGCTTTTTGCCCTGTGCCTTTCACCCTGTGCCTTTCACCCTGTGCTTTTCATCCTGTGCCTTTCACCCTGTGCCTTTTACCCTTTGCCTTGCCCACTGTGCCTTTCACTCTGTGCCTTCCACTACATCACCAATAGTTGATGAATGTCTGGTGCATGTCCTTGTCTTGAAATGACACCAAGCTTAAAAGTGCATGTGTAGGCAGATGGACACTTGGAATACTGTGTGAGCTCATTCTGGAAGCAGAAGTACTGCAAGAAGCATTCTAGCGATGGCACCCCGCGCTGCTGCTCATGCAACAGGCTGAAGCCTGACAAGCAGCAGTGGCTGGCACTGTCACTGGGCAGAAGGATGTTGTGCAATGATTGCTCATGCACTGCTGTGCGCAGCACATCGGAAGCCCAGCCTTTGTATGATAACGTGAGTACTATACAATGACTGTTATTGCACTGTAGTGCACATCATGTCAGAAGCCCAGCCATTGTTTGACAATGTGAGTCACGTTGCCTTGCAAGTTTGTCCCAGTGGCTTGCTGACAGCATGCTTATTCATCTTACTACTTAATGTTTTGCCCTTCTGTGGACCTAAACATACAGCCTTCGCACACCATCTGACGTGTTTAAGACTGCAATGACAGGGGCCTTTGTGCAACAAGCTGCAACAGCCTCTGATTGGTTTGTGAGTCACAGCATGTCATTGACATGTGATCCTTGCTGTGCATTTGGCAGCACTGCAACACTGCAGAAAGTCTGTATCAGAGATGAGCATATAGTTTTTGGCCCACAGCAGCTGATGCATTGCAGGTTCTGGGCTTCTTTGCCAAGATGGGCTTGGCGCTGCGCGAGCGTCCTCCTATGATGTTGGTGGATGGTGATACCCTTGACCAAGAGCGCAAGCCGTGCAGAGAGGGTGACAAGCAGGCACCCATTTTCCACACCTTGGGGCTGTGCCTGCTGAGGGGACATGGCCATGTGAAGCATGTGGTTCACAGCCAGCCTGGTTTCTCATCCGTGTACAGGCAACCATCCCTGAATGCCACTCTGCGGCCTGCTGATTTGTCCCAGGTTGAGTACGAGGTAATTATCTCTCTGCTCAGCACTCACAGATGCGCACACACCAACAGACATGATCTTGGGATGCAGTGACTCATGGACTTGTGTCAGGTGAATCGTGACTCATTCACCTTAATGGATTGTTGGAGGTATGAGTTCATCAAGCATGCAATGACACGCTTGACCAGTTGTTGCTCCTAACAAGGTACTCAGGCCACAATGTGCATGATGCCCATACACTGGCACAAATGAGCTACTGCTCTGGCACCAACAGTGGACATCACACTCCTAGCAAAGCTATCATGACCCTTCAGCTTGCACCACACAACCTCTACAGTGTACAATGCTTGCACCAGCTTGAATGAGTTGCTTAACACCCCTCAAATGCAGTGTATCAATGGTTTGGTGACATCCTACAGGTGAAGGGTATACTGGTGATGTATGGGCTGCCATGGCTGCTGACTGGTGCAATCCTGGCTCATGAGGTCATGCATGCCTGGGTTGCCGAGAACAACATCAACTGCGGTCATGCTGAGGGAGATGAAATGTCAGCTGTTGGAGAGGGCATAGCAGAGCTGTTGGGCTTCATGTGGCTGGAAGCACAGGTGCTGTGCACTCAAATATCAAAGTCAGGAAGAATCTGTTTGAAAACCGGCATAACATCTTGTATGACATGTTCCTGCTTGTGTCTGCAAGGGCAAGTGCTGTGTCATGCAAGCCAGTTGTGTCGGATGTCAACTGTCAAGCACCTGGTGTCATGATGCTGTCTGAAGCTCTGTTATACTTGTGATGTCACTCTTTGTAGTTAACAGGTCAAACACGCTGATTTTAGGGCAATGTACATGACATGTGAAGGTGCTTGTGGCAGACATGACAAAGCTGCAGAATCAGCATGTCAGCATGTTGCCAGTCCCCAAGATCTGAGAGTGGTTGTACTCTTGCATGCAGGCGTCTCCTGTCGCTGCTGCCACAACCCAAGGCACTGTGCCTCTGCCCAAAAGCAAGGCTGTGGACAATCGCACTTGGGCACAGCATGTTAGTGCTGATGGACGAAAATACTTTCTCGATCCTGTCACACGTCAGACGACCTGGCATGACCCAGTGAGTGCAGATCTCTTGTGCCAATGGTCAAAACACATGTCCAATTGTGATGTGCACATGTAGACCATTTGTAGATGTGTCCATGCTTCACATGCATCTAGATGTAATGCTGAGATTGCTCACAATCGCTGTGTAACTCAATCTTATCTGAAATGATGAGCTTCTGTTGGGTGAGAAGACTGTCTGCACATGTAGGCTCAATTGCCCTGGCTTGCTTGATCTGCCACCCTTGCTCTCCTGATGTAAGGCTGTGCTTCATTTTGTTTCCACTCAGAGACCATGAAGGTTGACTGACTGACTGACTTATTGCTGGAAATGCTACTTGCTTGGCTGATTGACTGAGTGTGGTAGGCTGCAAGCAATAGACTGTCAGTAAGTATTTTAGACATTCAGAGGGCAAACTAAATGTCAAGCCAGATGACAAGCTCAACAAGCTTGCTATATGCAAGGTGTGATTGCTGCAGAAACGGTGGCAGGAGGTGGTGGCGCCGGACGGATTCAAAGTTTACCTAGACCAGAGCGCAACAAGTAGCATTTCCAGCTCAGCAAAGATCCCTGCCGTGCCCTCTGTGCTGGTAAGCATCGCGGTTTGCATTCAGATCTGCACATGTCATGTATTGAAGATTCACAACCATTGCAAACAGCTTTCAGTGCAGCAATCACCTTTTTGTTGCTGGTTTGGCTCAGCAAAACCCAGGCGTAGTAGATATTGGCACACAGATTCAGACTTAGACACACCTAGTAGGTACGTAGCAAAAAGTGGCCTTGTTATTACGCTCAGTGAAAGCACTAATGTTCTGATCTTGCCTCCAAACAGCTGGCAGCACTGCAGAACTTGATGCCAGACTGGAGGGAGCATGTGAATGCTGAGGGCAAGAAGTTTTACCACAACTCAAGGACCAGGGAGTCTTTGTGGGTCTTGCCAGATGATGTCAAGCAGCAGGTGCGTCTTCGCATGACAAATTGTGCTGCATATCTGTGCGTAACCAAATCTGCTTTAGGCATTTGCATCTTGTTGTTTTCACCAAGCTCATGAATTAATTCAGTGTCTGAGGTAATTCAGCAGACAAGCTTGATTGACTGCAGATCAGCAACTACTTGTAAGGCCATGTGAGTGTGGATAAGTGTTGCAAGCTCATGCCGCATGACACTCTGCAATTTTGCTGACATCATTCCTGATGCAGGTCATGTGGTTTGAGAGGCTTTCCAGCTACTATGGGAATCAGACACGCACCAACACTGACAAAGTCTATGGGGAAGGTTTCAGAGCTGCGTATGAGGCGTTTCAGCAGTATGGACTGAGAAATGTGCTGCTACATGTCAAGAAGAACAATTACCTGCCTAGAGTTGACAACGTTGTGGATAGCTCTGGATCCAAGAACAGCATCAAGAGTGCTTTGCATTCAGCTAAGTGATTAGGTCTGCCAGAAGTTGTATCCTTGTGGTAGGACATGAAGGATGAAGTAGCTTGTACCTGACAGGTCCTCTGTTGCAAGTCACAGATGAAGTGCAGATCAATGCATTGATGAGTGGACTGCAGTAGTGTAAGCCCCATGGGGAACCTGTCATAGAGTGTGCGCTCAAGAGCTTGCAAGGGCGTATTGTGTGTCAAGATGGCTGACCATGAGTTAGAAAGTTACATCATGTTGAGAAGTGTGACCTCAATTTATCAATATGTTGTTCATACAAGAGCAGTGCGATCATTGATATACCACAACTGCTTGTGACTGTTTGAAACTTTAAAGAGCAGACATTTGTCAGTTGTTCTAGTTTGAATAGTGCATTTCAAAGGTCTCGAGCATTGCACATGACTCATGCCTGCCTGCAGCAAGGACTCAACAGTCACAACAGCTGCTCTGCAGTCACAGGGCTGAGCAGCTACAGGGGGATTGGGCCCTCAGCAAGAACTACTCCATTGGATGAGCGCCAGAACAGGTAGCCGTCTGAGAGGGCTTTTGCTAGGTTCAGCTTCAGCGTCAGAACAGCCCATGTGTTTGTGCGCATGTGCCTTTGCTCCGAAGCAAAGTGTATATGTGTGCGATTCATGCGGCAAAGTTCTCCAGACTGCTGTATTGCTTCCCATCTGCATCACAGGCAGTCCATCTTTGCTGTGCTGTATTCTTGCACAGCAAGCTTCTGCTAAAGGGCTGATCTGCTTTGCAAGAGAGTCTACTGAAAAGAAGGAGCTGCAGCATGTGTTGTAGACAAAGGCCTGGTGATACTCTGTGAAAAAGCTGTCTGGGTTGCATTCGTCATTTGAAGCGCTTTCGATGCTTACACAAGTTGAGTCACTGTCAGCATGATCAAGCAGTAGACATCATTGAGGCAAGAGTTCACTACCAATGGGGCAATCTCACCCTTGCTTTCCAGTGACATGCACTGCAAAAGGGACTTGTGCAGCGTCTGTGATAGGCTCCAGCTCTAGGTTCTGGACTGAGAAGGAGTGGCCTTGATTGGCTCGGATGCGAGGAGGCTGAGTAGTGTCATCTATAGAATACCTATTCTGCGCTATATGTAAGCCAATTTGAATGCTCAAACATGTATGCTGAAAGCAGTTCAGGCCAAGCTAAATATGTGTGCAGAGCATTGTATGCACTCAGCTGCCATAGCTGCTGTTGATAAAAATCAGGACAAGCTAAACAGCGTGTGCTTGTGTAGACGAAAGGACCAGCAAAGTAGCATGCGCTTGTGTGAAAGCAAGCTGTATGTGCAGTCAGTGACAACAAAAAGAAAGACGGCTTGCAGATGCCAAAAGCGTGCACCTTGACATCACAGGAAACAGTTGCCCTAATGTCTTGTTCTGTTGGCTTGTGCTTCATATGTGTCAGCAAGGCTGGTAGATGTATATAGCCATCACTGGTCATGCCTGACAAGCAGGCACGCATGGTGACAGCATGCTGATACGTGGGTTGCACTGTTGATCGGGACAGCCGATAAGTGAGTGTGTAAGGGCGAAAGCTACAACGGAAAATTCTGATCACAACGTCATGAGGGTGCTTGTGCTGTTGTACACCGCAGTGTGGTGATGTGCACCTGGTGGTGGCCTATGCCGAAGCATATAGGACATTTCTTTGCTCACTTGCACCATTCTCTCTTTGCTGGACAGGCATGCACTGCCCATCTCGGATCAACCCCCAGTGTTTGGCCAAACAATTGATACAAACCAATCAGCGATCTCTCAGGCGCGTCGCATGGCACACACACGTCAGACATTGCATGTTTCGACTCGAATCTGCCAGATTCAATCTGCACAAGGCCTCGCAAGGCTTGCCGGTTTACACTGAGGAACCTGACAAAGAAGCTGTGACGGAGAAGAAGACAGGCGGGAAGATCATTTCAGCAAGCTTTCGGCAATGCTTTTACCATTGGCACAGCAGGTGCCTAGAGAACAACGTTATTGTATTTTCTGCGCCTCTGGTTCAGCAGAGGATGAACATCATTTTGTGTTTGATTGTCCGGCATATTGTGCCATCAGGAACAAGTTTACAAACATTTTTTGGGGCCCAGCCCCCACACTGTCTTCCTTTTTTACTCTACATGATCCTAAAGCTATAGCTAGGTTTTTGAGGGAATGTTTTGAACATAGGAACACACTGGTTGCAACACAAACTGGACATAGCCTTTAGTTTTAGCTTAGAGTGTGTCAGGTGTGAACATCATGTTTTCATAAGTATTTAGAACAATTGGATATTTTGTTTGACATTTTCACACTACTGGTCCAATGGTCATGGTTGGCCCCAAGACCTTAAAATCTAATGAATGAATGAATGAATGAATGAACGTCTGCATCTGTACAAGCAGCAAACACACCGAGCATAGTGTTTGTGGATCACTGTCATGCACAACAGACAAAGCTGAAAGATGTCCGCTGCTGGCCAGCGACTTGGACCCTCTGGGACAGTTGTGACGGTATGCTGACTTGGCCTTGCTAGTCAACTTGGCAACTCAGATATGAACGCAAGACATGAACGTCAACGAGGGTGAACCTGCTGCAGGATTCTCTGAGTCCCGTTTCAGACCCGTTCGAGCAACTTCAGTGTTCTCACTTGCAGGATACACTCGACACATATAAGTACGTACCAGTTGTTGCTCAAGCAGTTCCCTGTCGTCGTACTGCTTCGCCGCTGATTGAAGATGCGTGGTTGACAGGGGCACCTTGGAGGAAGCAGGGCATGGACAGGGCGCACAAGGCTGGCTCAATGCTTCTTTGCAGACCACGCGGGGCACAGAGCAACTGTACAGCCTGCTTCAGCAATATGTGCAGAAGCCAGCATTTTTGCACAAGCTGACAGCTGCAAGGTCCGCAGCAGGAGGGCCTGCTGCACCTGTCCCTGTAGCCATTTCGGTGGCTGAACAAAGCTCAGCTCCAACTTGCCCAGAGCACATGCATCCCGATGATGATGTGATGCAGGCCAGCTTTTGGGAGCCAGTACCAGAGCCACATGCTCATGAGGTGTGGTCACGGCTTGACATGCTGATGCTGTCCTTGCCATGTGTGAAGCACTAAGGCCTGTGTCACAATTCTGCTGAACTCTGCTGAGTTGTCTAAGAATGCTGGCCCTTCTCTACCGTGCTTCTTACCGTGCTCCTGTTGGGTATACAGCTGTTGAAATGCGGCCCAGAGGCAGATGGAAGCTGAGCATGTGTATACCACACCTTTGCTGTGTAGTTGCTTGCTGGTCGGATCACAGAAGGCATGAACTCACGCTGATTCAGGCTCTGGAAGGGTTAGTCGAGGAAGAAGCCCTGGGTAGTTATGTTTTGGTGGAGAAGGAGGATGTTCTTGATGCTATAGGCACATTTGTAGCTGCTTATCTTGCCACAGTGCCTGAAGCGCAGCACATGAAACCAGCTGAGCTACAGCAAGCCCTGACATCCACATTTCGAGTGAGTGCCAGCCGCACGCATCTGAACAATTGGAAAGCCATGCCTGCCTGGCTTTGCCGTCACTGTCTTGCTGCCATGTTAAGACCGGTGCTATATGTTTGGTACCAAACATGCATGGCCTATCATTTGCTGCCCGCTACGGTCAATCATTCTATGTCTATGCCTCTTTATTTGTCATATATTCCTGGGGAGCTGACCTTTCCAGCTTCTTGTGCCTGCTGCACATTCACTTGTCTGTTGCACCCTGTTGCTCATGTCACAAAAGTTAATGCCATGTAGGATCTGCGAAAGGGACATGTGCGCAAGTTTTGGGAATGGGGCAGATGCGCATATCGCTGCATTGCCTTTTCTTATGGAGCGTTCAGTGTTTACGAGAACCCATGGTTGGTGAGGGCTGTTGTGACTGCCTTGTGGACAGCGGGCAAGGTCATGCTGGGCATGCTGCTGTGAACATTGCTCAGCATGCACCTTCAAGTTTTGAAGATGGTGCGCGCCTTCTGGCACTGGACCTGCAGCATTGCCTAGGCTGGCGTGCACCGCCTGGGCTGGCGTGCTATACGTATACTCTACTGCTTGTACCTTGTATATTTCTTTGCCATGTGCACAACGGCAATTGTCTAACAGCACCTGTATTGCTCAGTGCAAGTTTTACTGACAGTGTTGTTTCTTGTATACTGTACCTTGTGCCATTGGTTTACCGCAACTGACATAGTTTCAGGATAAGCAGCCGCAGCAGCAGCAGCACCTCACGCTTTAAACTCACATGAACATGCGCCCAGCCCTCCTACAATCTTGTCAGGTTATGTTCAATAAGCAGCTTGGCTTCAAGTACAACAAGCAGCATCCATAGTTCCTGTAAAATCCTGAAGGTCCTTCTAAGCACCACGAATGCTGGCTTATGTTTTGTACATGACTTAACTTAACTTCACATCAGCATGATCATCTACGCTATTAGCTGACACAAAATACATATGTGGCAATACCCAAGATATCGGTTCCTGATGCCCATTGCCTCTTGTAAGTGACAAGACATGCATCTGGACATGGCTGTGTGAGATCCCACTACTGATGGACATCCCTCAGATGATGGAGCTGTGGCAGAGCCACTTGGAAGCCTGCTGATCGGTCATCGTCGCCCCTTGGAATATTTGACCTTGTTTTGTTTCCTTTCCAGCTTCTCCCGCTTTCTACGCTCCACAGCTGTCTCCTCTACGCCCTTCACAAGCATGAAAAAGTGTCAGCTCAAAAGTGTCAGCTTTTGAGCTATATGCCACAGGAGTGCAAGAATAAGGTGGTGTTTCATGACAGTCTGTTGAGTCGTGCAATTAAACCACACCGTCAGTTGCATCTTTCAGCCTCAGTGTACAGCACGCAGAGCACCAGCTGTGTCCATGCTGAACATGTGACATGGCACGCTTCAAGGGCATTGCACAGTGACTGACCTCACGAGAAGGAGAAAAGAAGTAAGGCTGCAGCACATACTGCCACAAGAGCCAAAGCCCCCACCCCGGCAGCTGCAACAACAGTCAAGTCATGAGCTGCAACACAGGTGCAGGCAAAACACTGTTGTTTGATAATTGTAGGTTTTCGCAGCCTCACCGCCAGCAACAGCCACCAAAACTTGTCTGATAACAAAGCTGTCAAGATTTGTAAAAGGGCCAGACAATAGATGACCTCTACTGCATAATAAGGCAAGCTGCCCTTGAGGTCAAGGTCTGAGCCCCCATGCTGGAGCTCCCCATTCTCATAGGTAGGCTCTGCAACAAGCAGCATGTGTCTTTTGGAGTCTGATCATTCCATATTACCCCTGTTGCAAATTGGCTGGCATCTGATGCTGTCGATGGGCAAAACAATCACAAGTCAAGACTTGCCTGCCTGCCCCTTGATGAAGCTGTAACAAGCAAAGTGGACTGTACTGGCAAGGGTTAGCAGCACGTAGTGCCGAGTAGCAGATGACTTGTAGAAGAAGCCGAGGCGCCCGAGCGCATATATAGCCTGAAGGAGTAACATATACACCTTTATGAGTAACTCTGTAACTGAGGCAATCAGCAAGTGCGGCTGCTTCGGCGAGCTCTGCAAGCAAAACGCTAATTGCACGCACCGTGACCGCAAATATGACTTGCTGTAACAGCTGCAGCTTCTTTCTGTTGTTCTCGACTTGTCTCTTGGCTCCTTGGTTGGCCATTAACAAGTCAAAATTATGTCAAGGACGGGTAAATGAAAGCTCACGTCTGCTGACGCATGAGTGTCTTCGCTGCGATCAATTGAAAGCTGAACAAGGGCTGCAATCGGCGTTAGGTCGCTCCGAAACCACATGATATGGCTATCTTTGCAGCCATGGACCCTCATAAATGCACACACTGGACTTGTGTTTGCTGCGTGAGAACGGTGGAATTGACGGAATTATGCATCCCAGACCTGTTGCTCGAGCGCACACTCTGGTACAGCAAAGCTCTCCAGGCAGCATTTGAAACAATGCCCCGTATGTCACGCATACTAAAAGCTGAAGCAAATGCTGGAGATTGCTGGCTCTCTGTCAGCTCTACAGCACATGCTGAATTTTGTCACCTCAGGCTGAGTGCAACCTCAAAGGTGCACTCAGAGTGACCTAAGTTCAAAAGTTAGGTCAAGCTGGTTGTTCATGTTGACCGACGCCTGATTTTCTTTGCGCAGCAGGAGCTGACGCGCATAAGCATGTCTCAAAACGCCATCAGGCAGCTACTTGCATGTTCCAGGCCGTCATCATTAACCAGGTAGGCTGATGTCCACCGACCGGCTCTCCCGCAAGCGCACGCACTGCAAATCTCAGGTTTGTGTTGCTTTTGCAGATATGCGGAGCTTCTGGACCTGCAACAGCCGAGAAGAGTCTTGCATGGGACCGCCGCGTCGATCACAGCACTTGTCTGCCAGCTCGTTGGCTCAGAGCAGACAGCAGCCTCTTTGCAATGGCTGCAGTATGGGCAGAGGCAGGTGCAGCGCTACAGCACTGCAGGTGGGCTGATCCCCTTAAGTACATTTGATTCTGAACTGCTGCACCAGAAGTCTTATGGACTCTTCTGATGTTTCCTTTTACGATGTGCAGGACACAACAGTCCCAAGATCACTCCTGCAATAGAAGTTCAGCTGCATCGAATGCGACAAAGACATGCTGACCTGTGTCGTCAGCTTGCTGGTAAGCTCTCTGCCTGCTTGCTGCTGTTACAGTACTTGACACTTGGTCCTCTAAAGGTTGTGAGTGTTTCTGTGGTGATGTCAGATGAGAGCGCTGCCCATCTTACACCAAAGCAACTGGGCCAGATTAACAGGGAGTTGAGGACCCTTCAGCCAGTTGTGGACGCTCTGCGCATTCTGAGTGAGCAGCGTCAGGAGGTCTGGCATGGCACACTGTTCTGCGATGAACGCCTGTATGAATTTCTTTGCAAGGGAGAGGGCGCATATCACTTGCCAGATGCACGTCCCGACATCTTAACACTGATGACTGTCATGATGGCTGGGTTGAGCTGTAGGCTCACAGCCCATTCTTCTGATCTGTATTTGCTTCAATTGAGGCAAATCAACCTGAATGCTAGTAACGGCTGACATGTATGTTTGGTGTGCAGATGAATGATCTGGAGGGAGTTTTGAGGGACAGTCCAGACGACCAGGAGATGCAGCACATGGCAGAAGAAGAGCAGCATCAGCTCCAGCAGCAGGTCTGTTTTCAAGCCCTGTCAGCTGAACTGCTACTGCATCAAAGCGGTGCAGAAAGTAGTGATCACAACACGTCAGCTACATGCATTTGGCCTGTTGGCATACAAAGTATTTACCCTGTTGTACTCAGGCACATGCCACTGTTTGCAAAGGGGCCATTTGCAGATCTGTCTTGTAGCTGCTGTACAACCTCTTACATCAGACACGTGTTTGACAATATCAAGGGCACATGCCTGTTTGGTGGACTGCTGCCCAAATCAATCATGCTGGGAATGGTGATGCCAAGGCTTGCTGTTGCAGATCCCACAATTAGAAGAGCAACTACTGTTGTCACTGATGCCTCCAGACAAGACAGATCAGCGAGACATAGTTTTGGAGGTGCACTCAATTTGCCTCTGCTTGTTCAACCTGCACTCATCTACTGCTCACTGGCACACTTGTGGATCCTTCATGTCTTGTATGACTCTGAACACCGGTACATGCTTCTGTTATAGCGAGGCCATGGCAAAAGCTTTTGAGGCATGTTGCATTTGCAAGATGTCTTCACATGCACTGCTAGCAGTGATGTCTATGTGGCCCATAAGCAGGCTCACATCTGCTTGCTTGCTGTTTGTATGCCTATGCTGAATATTCACAAGTCCAGGTGCAAAGGTGGAAACATGCCCTGGAACAGCTGCTCTGACATTTCAGGTTCGAGCTGGGACAGGGGGCGATGAAGCAGCACTGTTTGCAGGAGACCTGCTGCGCATGTATGAAAGAGCTGCAGCTCTGAACGGTTGGAAATTTGAGGTCAGCCCCTGAAAAGTTGCTCAGAAAGACACACACACACACACACACACACAAGCCCAGTAGATACGTACATGCTTGTGAAAGACGGTGCACAGCTTGTGCTGATGCTCAACCAAGCAGCCGTGCCAGCAAAGCAATCAACTAACAGGAGGGAACAGCCACCTGATGGGCAGCATGGCTGTTCAGAAAGCCACATGAAAACCCAGACCCACTCACAAATTGATGCTGACCCATCACTCAGTTTCATGGGACCACAGGACATATGCTTGTGTCCTGTCCACACAAATGCTGTCTGGGTCATAGATCAAGGGTCTTCTGCTGAGTGGAGTACTATGTCTCCCACAGAGCCTGTGATCTGGTATCGCAGATTGTTGAGATGGCAGCCACTGAGGAGAAAGGAGGGTGCAAGTCAGCGAGTGCAACTATCAGTGGGCAAGGCGTGTATGGCCGCCTCAAGTATGAGAGTGGCATCCACAGAGTGCAAAGGGTACCAGCAACTGAAGCTAGTGGCAGAGTCCACACCAGTGCTGCCTCAGTGGCCATCCTTCCACAAGCTGATGAGGTGAAAAGACAAGAAAAGAAAAAGAAAGAAAAGAAAAGAAAAGAAAAGAAAAGAAAAGAAAAGAAAAGAAAAGAAAAGAAAAGAAAAGAAAAGAAAAGAAAAGAAAAGAAAAGAAAAGAAAAGAAAAGAAAAGAAAAGAAAAGAAAAGAAAAGTTGACGCTTTTCAGCGATCATAACGGGAGGCTCCTAAGGCAGCAGCCCGGAGAGATGATGAGGTGTGGGCAAGCCTGCTGCTTCTTGTTATCAGACACAACCCTTGCCCATCAAACTTGACGCTGTAGGCTGTCACTTCTTGCTGCTGTTTAGGCTTGTTTCTCATGCGGGCTGTCCCAGAGCTTTGCTCTATGTTCACAGGCAGCTCATGCCATCAGCTGATGCTTGAATCAAAATACATGCCACAGTCTGTGCCTGATGCAATGCTGTGGTGACAGGTGGACATAGATGTGCAGCCAGATGACCTGAGGGTTGACACTTACAGAGCCTCTGGGGCGGGTGGCCAGCACGTGAACACCACCAACAGTGCAGTGCGAATCACTCATATTCCCTCTGGGCTGGTAGTGGCCATGCAGGACGAGCGCTCTCAGCACAAGAACAAAGCCAAGGCTCTCAAAGTGCTGCGAGCTCGCCTCTATGATCAAGACAGGTCTGGCTGTCATCCATGCATGATGTGGTATGCATTAGTACCTTAGTCGTGGTTGGCCTATTGTACATGAGATAACCTGATGGTTGCCAGCATAACAGTACATTCCTGCCGAGGCTGAGGTCCTACCCCTGTGAGGGAGCATTAGCTCTTGTAACGTGGCATGCATTATCAGTTTGAACAAGTGCAGTGCATTTGACTAGGACTGCTGCATCTACGTATGATTCATGCTGACCTTGTGGTGCATGCTGGTTTGGAGTGTCTGCATTGACAAGCAGGATCATACAAACAATGCCTGTATCTGCACCGCTTTCAGTGATTTGCATGCTAGACATGTGTTCTGCAACACAGGCTGGCCAAGCAGCAAAGCATGTCAGCTCAGCGCAAGACCCTAGTTGGCTCTGGAGACAGGTCTGAACGAATCAGAACTTACAATTATCCACAGGCAAGTTGTGAAGGGTAAATGTGTTCAATGTTTTGTCGATGAGTTGATTACAGACAATAGAAGCTAATCCCTCCTGGTATGTGTGTGTTGTCAGAGACATGTCATGTCTGACTAGCAAGTGCATAACAGCATCTGTTTTGCTAAGGAGCTGTGAGTTGTCTGTAGGGGCGAGTAACAGATCATAGGGTGGCAATCACAGAGCACGGCATTGACAGCGTGATGAGCGGTGAACGACTAGCAGTGTTTGCTGATGCATTGCAACTGCACCATCAGGCAGAAGTGCTGGCTCAGCTTGACGGCCAGTGACGCTCAAGTGGTCTGTGATGCAAAGCCACGATGGCAGATCTGCTTGAATTTTACAGGGTGGATCACACGCACCCTGACACACTATCATGATCATTTTACCTTTGCTCCGTTACATTGAGCTATTGAACTGCATATAGCAATTACCCTGCCTGTTCTGATCAGTATATGGCACATGATCCGCAGTCGACAGAATGTTGGGGAATACCTGGTCTGTTAGACACACAACAATGACATGCATAGGCTCCTCACTGACATGTGATGATCACACAAGCAGATTTCAGCATTGAGTTGCTGTGTTTGATTGACACTGTCACCTACACTTGCTATGATTCATTTGTTGGCTGTTCGTTGAGGCCTGTCAAAGGCCCTCTGCAACACATTGTATACATGACATGACCACCTAGGCGATGAAGCTTAGTGAGCTGCATTCCCAAACACAAAATTTTGAGGGTTGTTTTGACTTGGCTGTCCAAAAGAGCTGAAGGGCTGAGATGCTATCAAAGCTGGAGGGCTTGGCTGGGGGGCATCGCGCCATGCAGACCAGCCAAAGGGTCCTCCTGTGAATAACATGATAGTTATTAATGCAAGATATACTGCAGGCTTTCCAAAACATGCATATGATGTCATGCAGAAGCGCATGCCAGCTATGCGTGCTTGTTACTCACAACATCTGAGAACTTGCCAGGGTGCACAAAAGCATCAAAGGATATGCAGCTGATAGCTCAGGACTATCACTGTGATGAAGTGCGTGAGCTGGGCTAGCACAGGGATGACGTGACCACTGCTATCACACCTGGTGATTGCTGTGCAGCCCCATTGGTTTTGAAGCCTGTGGAGCTCTCACCCAGCACCTGGACCTCCAGCTGCTGCAAGCGTGTTGCTTCCCCTGAAGAGACAGAAGCTTTTTGAGGGACAGCAAGTCACCTCAACAGCCCCATGGTCGGGGTGGTAATGATCAGGAATGTGTTCAGGGCCTGAGTGGCTTACCTTCTTGCAGAGAGACACAAGCTCTCCTATCATGCACCCACTTGTAGCTTTCATTCAGCCTCCATCGCCTCAGCCGCATCAGGTAGCCAATAACAACACTGGGAGACCTGCATTGAGCGTACATCATATCAGCAATGATGCAGGCTGACATGCAAGTGTGATGGGAATAGCAGCTAGGGACGTACGTGGAGGTACCAGTCATACAGTGTACTAATACTCGTCCTTTCTCTTGCTGTACAGAGTCTGCAGGCAAGCAAATGGAATTGCATTAGCATCGTTTTGACTCCTGCTTGCACAGCCAATACTTAGCACAATGAGCTGGTGCATACCTAAGTATGAAAAGCATTCATTATAGTCTGGTGGTTTTGAAGACACTGTGTGGTAGTGGAAAGAGTTCTTGTAGAGATTCTGGCATGTAGGTACAGTCTGCATATCAGGCCAGCCAGTTGAGCAGCTTTCACGTGTTGCTGCTGCTAGAGCCCAGACAACATGACGCTCACATTTAGGATGTGCGTGATGCCAACTGTCTTTAGGAGCTCAGATCGCGAAGCGTTGTCATAACTCCCCAAGTACAGGAATCCTGGCAGAATCTCAGTAGGAAACGCACTGTTTCTGTTGGCAGAATCATCGGTTCGGGCAAGGGTGTGACCGCACACAGTGCAAGGCTCTCCAGCTTCGTACTGCATATTATAGCGAAAGTCACATCATCTCCTTGAGAACCGCAGTTTAAGAGCAAAACCGGAGATCAACTGCTGCTCACATCGTGCCAGTGTCCGCAAATCGCGCAGGGCTCTTCGCGAGCGCGTTTGGGCATCCCTTTGTTAGCCTGCAAGCATGAGCGAGACAGCGATGCTTCGGATGGCCTTAGCAAGTTCAAAGCGCGTGTGATGGTAAAAGAGTTGCAACTTGTCATGTGCAAAAAGAATAACGCCTGCGCCACACCGGTAGCTGGGTAGGGACCCAGACAGAGTAGGTGCAAGCAAGCGAGCCGAGATCACGAGTGCCTAACTGTCGTCAAGAGGTTCTGTCCGCATGTGTGTTTGCAAGGTTCCTTGCGCAACACGGTGTCCTAAGGTGATCTCGTGTGCATGCTTCTTCCTTTCACAGATCAGCTGATACTGCGACATTTCTGCCGCTGCGTAGTGTGCATCACGCAGAATGCGACTTTGACCTCTCGTCGACTGTCAAGACTGTGAACACATCTAGCTTCGATCAGTGAGCCGTTCGGTGGCCTAGTCTTGAGCACTTGCTGCTAACCGAAAGCATACGCAGATGACCAAATAATAATGGTCTTCACCAAGCAGACTCGCCAGCCTGGCTTCGGCAGTAGCCATTGTGTAGATCAGTCTGTCCTCCTGAAAAGCTTAGCCCAGCTCTGGGAGCAAAAAGAGCTATGCGATTGTGTGCTAGTCAGCGCAGACCAGCACCATTTTCACGCCCATCGCCTAGTTCTCACAGCAGCTTCGCATTACTTCAAAGTCTTGTTCCTAGGGAGTGGTCAGCAAATGCAGAACAGTGTTACAAAAGATGATTGTGGGTTGTATACCATACACCTAGACCAGGTTGACAGTCATAGCCTGAAGCTTGTCATGCAAGCCATATACCAGCAGCATTTCCAGGTGAG
>JAABUK010003207.1_pt1 | contig 27961 bp, 29 predicted proteins | sample 5559141 | NCBI WGS metagenome assembly JAABUK01 (sample SAMN10711869, study PRJNA513367) | rock metagenome | isolation source: Antarctica rocks | place: Antarctica: Victoria Land, Pudding Butte nord | collected 2016-01-03
GCTCCACCTCGCGCCAGCGCGCGACATTGCGCAGGTGATCCTGCTCGGTGCGGGCAAACACGTGCCCGCCGGTGCCGTCGGCGACGAAAAAGAGGTCGTCCACCGCGCCGGGCTGCGTCACCGCCTTGAGCGACGACAGGCCCGGCATGCTGATCGGGCCCGGCGGCAGGCCGGCGATGCGGTAGGTGTTGTACGGCGTCTCCCGCTCCAGCTCCGCCCGGGTCAGGCCGTGATCCAGGATGCCCAGGCCGCCGCTCGCGCCATAGACCACGGTCGGGTCGGATTGCAGCTTCATGCCGCGCCGCAGCCGGTTGAGGAACACCGCCGCCACCCGGGGCCGCTCCTCGGCTTTGCCCGTCTCGCGCTCGACGATGCTGGCCAGCACCAGCGCCTCGCGCGGCGAGGCCAGCGGCAGGTCCGGCGCGCGGGCGGACCAGGCCCGCTCCAGCGCCCGGTCCATCGCCTTGGCGGCCCGCTCCAGCAGCGCGGCCCGGGTGCTGCCGCGTTCGAAGGCATAGGTTTCCGGCAGGATGCTGCCCTCCGGCACCAGCCCGGTCTCGCCCTCGAGGCCGGGTTCGCGGTCCAGCAGCACGGCGACCTGCGCCGCGGTCAGGCCTTCGGGGATCGTGAAGCGATGCTGCAGGGGTCGCGCGGCCCGCAGCACGGCCAGCACCTGGCGCAGGCTGGCGGCGGCGGGAAACTCGAGTTCGCCCGCCTTGATGCCGCCTTGTCCGCGCGTGGCCAGCGCCGCCATGCGCAGGGCCAGCCCGCTGCGGACGACGCCCTCGCGCTCCAGGGCCTCGGCGACCTGGTCGAGCCCGCCGCGCGGCACCAGGACCGGTCGCGCGGCGGGCAGGGGGCCCGGTGCGTCGAACGAGGTTACGGCATAAAAGGCGACGCCCCCGGCCGCGAGGAGCAGAACGGCCAGGATCGCGAGGGCACGGCGCACAGGGCGCTAGGCTGCGCGCTTGAAGAGGATGCTCGCGTTGGTGCCGCCGAAGCCGAAGCTGTTGGATAGCGCGATCTCGACCCGGCGCTCCTGCGCCTGCAGGGCCACGCGATCGATGACGCTCTCGCGGCTGGGGTTCTCCAGGTTCAGGGTGGGCGGCACCACGCCGTCGCGGATTGCCAGGACGGAGAAGATCGCCTCGATGGCCCCGGCCGCGCCCAGCAGGTGGCCCGTGGCGGACTTGGTGGACGACATCGCCAGCCCCCGCGCGGAGTCGCCGAAGAAGCGCTCCACGGCCTCCAGCTCGAGGTCGTCGCCCAGCGGTGTGCTGGTGCCGTGCGCGTTCACGTACTGGACGTTCTCGGGCTGCAGCCCGCCGTTGCGGAAGGCCGCCTTCATCGCGCGGAAGGCGCCCTCGTGGCCTTCGGCCGGAGCCGTGATGTGGTGCGCGTCGCCCGACATGCCGTAGCCGCAGACCTCGCCGTAGATCTTGGCGCCGCGCGCCCGGGCGTGCTCCAGCTCTTCCAGCACGACGATGCCGGCGCCCTCGCCCATAACGAAGCCGTCGCGGTCGCGGTCCCACGGACGGGAGGCGGCGGTCGGCCGGTCGTTGAAGTTGGTGGACAAGGCGCGGCTGGCGCAGAAGCCGGCGATGCCCAGTTCGTTGACCGCGCCCTCGGCGCCGCCGGCCACCATGACATCGGCGTCGCCCAAGGCGATCAGCCGGGCGGCGTCGCCGATCGCGTGCACGCCGGTGGCGCAGGCGGTCACGGCGGAGTGGTTCGGGCCCTTGAAGCCATACTTGATGGAGACGTGGCCGGAGACGAGGTTGATGAGGGCGGACGGGATGAAGAAGGGCGAGAGCCGCCGGGTCTTGCCCGTGTAGACCATGACGGACGCTTCGTAGATGGTCCCGATGCCGCCGATGCCGGAGCCGATCATGACGCCGGTGGCGCAGCGCTGGTCGTCGTCGGTGGGCACCCAGCCGCTGTCTTCCACCGCTTCGCTGGCCGCGACCACGCCCAGATGGATGAAGCGGTCCATCTTCTTCTGGTCCTTGACCGGGATCCACTCGGAGATGTCGAGCCCGCCATCGGCCCGCGTGCCGGCCGGAACCTGGCCGGCGACCTTCGCCGGCACGTCCTTCGTGTCGAACGACTGGATCGAGCGGATGCCGCTCTCGCCGTTGATCAGGCGCTGCCAGACATTCTCCACGCCCACGCCCAGCGGGCAGGCAATGCCCATCCCGGTCACCACCACGCGCCGCATCGACGTTTCTCCCAGGGTCAGCCCAGCTGTCAGCCCAGCTCAGCCCGGATCAGGCTGCCTTCTGCTTCTCGATGAAGTCGATCGCGTCCTTGACGGTGCTGATCTTCTCGGCCGCGTCCTCGGGAATCTCGACGCTGAACGCCTCCTCGAAGGCCATCACCAACTCGACCGTGTCCAGGCTGTCGGCGCCGAGGTCGTCGATGAACGATGCCTCGGGCGTGACCTTGGTTTCCTCGACGCCTAGGTGTTCCACGACGATCTTCTTAACCTTGTCGGCGATCTCGGTCATCTTGTCCTCGGTTCTCTCGTTCGCGCGCCCGCGGGCAGGAGTTTGGGTGCGGGTGCGCTACCCTGCATGAAGCCTTGGCGCATATCATGGTTCCAACGAATGCGCCAAGGCACGCGTCCTACAGCATCGCCATCCCGCCATTGACGTGCAGCGTGGCTCCGGTGATCCAGCCGGCTTCGTCGGACGCGAGATAGGCGACGGCGGCAGCGACGTCGCCGGGCCGGCCCATGCGGCCGAGCGGAATGGCCTGGGTCAGCCGCGCCTTCTGCTCCGGGGCCAACGCATCGGTCATCGGCGTCTCGATGAAGCCCGGCGCCACCACGTTCACGGTGATGCCGCGGCTGCCGACTTCCTGGGCGAGCGCCTTGCTCATGCCCACTAGCCCCGCCTTGGCGGCGGCGTAGTTGGCCTGGCCGGGGTTGCCGGTCGCGCCCACGATGCTGCTGATGCCGATGATCCGCCCGGCCCGGCGGCGCAGCATGCCGCGCAGCGCCGCGCGCGCCAGGCGGAACGGCGCGCCGAGGTCCACGTCCAGAACCGTCGCCCAGTCCTCGTCCTTCATGCGCACCGCCAGCCCGTCGCGGGTCAGCCCGGCATTGTTGACCAGGACGTGCAGCGGCCCGCAGGCGGCCTCGGCGGCGGCGATGAGGGCGTCGGCTGCGCCCGGCTCGCGCAGGTCGGCCGGGCAGGCGAAGGCGCCCTCGCCCAACTCCGCCGCCAGCGACTCCAGGGTGGCCACCCGGGTGCCGGAGAGCGCGACCCGGGCGCCTTGCCCGTGCAGCACCCGGGCGATCGCCTCGCCTAGCCCGCCCGAAGCGCCGGTGACCAGCGCCGCCCGCCCGTCCAGCTTGAACATCAAAGCCCCTTCAGCACGGCTTCGATCTCGGCCGGCGTTCCGGCAGAGACCGCGGCCACATCCGGATTGATCCGCCGGGCCAGGCCGGCCAGCACCTTGCCGGCGCCAAGCTCGACGAAGCTGTCGACCCCCATCGCCATGCAGGCCAGCATGCTCTCCCGCCACCGCACCATGCCGGTCACCTGGCGGACCAGCAGATCGCGGATTTCGGAGGGCTCGGTGGCCCGCTCCGCCGTCACGTTCGCCACGACCGGCACCGAGGGCGCGCGCAGGTCCGCCTGGTCCAGCGCGTCGCGCATGGCGTCGGCCGCCGGCTGCATCAGGCTGCAATGGAAGGGCGCGGACACCGGCAGCAGCATGGCCCGGCGCACCCCGCGCGCCTTGGCCAGCGCCATCGCCCGCTCGACGGCGGCAAGCTGGCCGGAGATGACCACCTGGCCGCCACCATTGTCGTTCGCGACCTCGACCACTTGCCGCTGCTCGCTTCCGTCCTCGCCCACGAACGTCGCGGCATCGGCGCAGATCGAGCGCGCCTGCTCCAGCTCCGCGCTCAGCAGGGCCGCCATCGCGCCCTCGCCCGGCGCCACCGCCTCCTGCATCGCCGTTCCCCGCCGGCGGAGCAGCCGCGCCGTTTCGGCCACCGCAAGGCTGCCCGCGGCCGCGAGCGCGCTGTATTCGCCGAGCGAGTGCCCGGCCACCAGCACCGCCTTGTCGGCCAGGCGGAACCCGCCCTCGTGCTCGATGATCCGCAGCACGGCCAGCGACACCGCCATGAGGGCGGGCTGCGCGTTCTCGGTCAGCGTCAGGTCCTCGCCCGGACCCTCGAACATGAGCCTGGAGAGCTTCTGCTTCAGCACCTCGTCCACTTCGCCGAACACGTCGCGGGCGGATGCGAAGGCGGCAGCGAGATCGCGGCCCATGCCGACCGCCTGGCTACCCTGGCCGGGAAAGATGAAGGCATGCACGGGCATGGACGGGGCGGCTCCTCTTCGGCGCGGCGGTATTGCGCCGGGTGCGGGCCGTGTCAATCGCGGCCCGGTTAACCCCGCGACGGGCCGCAATCGCGGCCCTGTTGACCCCACGACAGGCCGCTTGCATTTCGCGCCGATCGGCGTATACGCCCGCCGTCCCTGCCGGAGTGGTGGCATCCGTTCCGGCTATGCCCGTTTTGGGCCGACAACAGCCATAGGGGTAACCATGCCGTTTTATGAATGCGTGCTGATCGCACGCAACGACGTGACGCAACAGCAGGTCGAAACCGTCGCCGACGGGATCGGCACCGATCTCGAGACCGATGGCGGTTCGGTTAAGAAGCGCGAATACTGGGGCCTGCGCAGCCTCGCCTACCGGGTCAAGAAGAACCGTAAGGGCCACTACATGCTGCTCGGGCTCGACGCGAAGCCCTCCTTCATCACCGAGATGGAGCGGCTGCTGCGTCTCAACGAGGACGTGCTGCGCTTCATGACGATCCGCGTGGACGAGATCGAGGAGGCGCCGAGCGCCATCCTGTCGCGCAAGTCCGATGACCGCGAGCGCGGCTTCCGCGGCCCCAAGCCGGCCGGGCGGTTCGAGAGCGGCCGCAAGCGCGGCTTCGACGACCGCGAGGAGTTCCGTGCCCGCACCGATACTGAAGGTTTCCGGCCCCGTGACGACGCGGGCGAGGAGTAAGAACGATGTCCGAGCGTAGCCAAGGCAACGATGACCGCCGCGGCGGTGGTGGCGAAGGCGCTGGCGCCGCTGCCGGCGCCCGCCGCCCCTTCTACCGCCGCCGCAAAAGCTGCCCGTTCAGCGGCCCGAACGCGCCCAAGATCGACTATAAGGATGTGCGCCTGCTGTCCCGCTTCCTGAGCGAGCGCGGCAAGATCGTGCCCAGCCGCATCACCGCGGTCTCGGCCAAGAAGCAGCGCGAGTTGGCCAACGCCATCAAGCGCGCGCGCTTCCTGGCATTGCTGCCCTACGTCGTCGCCTAAGGGGCAGGGAACATGGCATTGATGGAACTGATCCTGCTGCAGCGGGTCGAGAAGCTGGGGCAGATGGGCGAGGTCGTCCGGGTCAAGCCCGGCTATGGCCGCAACTTCCTGCTGCCGCAGAAGAAGGCGCTGCGCGCCAACAAGGCGAACCTCGCGCAGTTCGAGGGGCAGCGCGCCCAGCTCGAGGCGCAGAACATCAAGCGCCGCGAGGAAGCCGAGCGCCTGCTGGAGCGCATGGAGGGGCTGACGGTCGTCATCATCCGCCAGGCCGGCGAGAGCGGCAGCCTCTATGGCTCGGTGTCCGCGCGCGACATCGCGGATGGCTGCACGGCGGCCGGGCTCACGACCAACCGCAACCAGGTGGTGCTGGAGCAGCCGATCAAGACCCTGGGCCTGACCAAGGTGCGCTTGGTGCTGCACCCGGAGGTGAGCCTCCCGGTGACGGTCAACGTCGCCCGCAGCGTCGAGGAAGGCGAACGGCAGGCCCGTGGCGAGCAGGTCGGCCTGGCCGGCGAGGAAGAGGTCGAGATGGACGACGAGCTCGAGCTCGGCGCCGCCCTGGCCGAAGCCGGCGGCGACCGGGACCGCGAATAGGCCGCAGCGGCCGATGCACGCTGTCCCCTCTCCCGCCTGCGGGGAAGGGCCGGGGTGAGAATGGAGCCAAGCAGCCCGGCGGTGCCGCAAGCGGGGACCGTGCGGGTCGGCGAACGCTTGCTGCGCGCGGCGCTGGATGGCCTGATCCGGCGGTTCCTCGCCGTGGGTAGCCTGTCCGTCCGCTATCCCGACGGCTCGGAATCTTTTCACCAGGGCGCGCCGGGCCCGGCGATCGGGTTCGAGGTCAATCAGTGGCGGGCCGTGCGGCGCATGGTGCTGAACCCCGCCTTGGCGTTCGGCGAAGCCATCGCGGACGGCGAGATCGTGCCGGTCGGCTGCAGCATCTACGACGCGCTCGACTTGCTGCTCACCAACCTCGCCGGCGGTGCCAAGCAGCCGGTCATGGCGCTGCACGACCTCCTGGCCGCCACGGTCAAGCGCTGGGCGCAGTTCAACCCTGCCAGCCGGGCACAGCGCAACGCGGCGCACCATTACGACCTGAACGGCGGCCTCTATGCGCTGCTGCTCGGCGGGGACCGGCAGTATTCCTGCGCCTATTTCGCGCGCGGGGACGAGACGCTCGACGAAGCCCAGGCTGCCAAGAAGCGGCATATCGCGGCCAAGCTGCACCTGCACCGGCCGGGCCTGCGCGTGCTCGACATCGGCTGCGGCTGGGGCGGCATGGCGCTGACCCTCGCGCACGAGTACGGCGCCCAAGTCACCGGGATCACCCTCTCGCAGGAGCAGTTGGCCGCCGCGCGCGCCCGGGCCGAGGCGGAGGGCGTCGCGGGCCAGGTGCGGTTCGAGCTGATGGACTACCGCTCGGTGACCGGCCCCTATGACCGCATCGTCAGCGTCGGCATGTTCGAGCATGTGGGCATAAACCACTACGGGCGCTTCTTCCAAGTGGTGCGGCGCGCCCTCACGCGGGACGGCGTGGCGCTGGTCCACTCCATCGGCCGCAGCTTCGGCCCGGCCACCACCAACCCGTGGCTGGCCAAGCACATCTTCCCCGGCGGCTACTCGCCGGCGCTGAGCGAGGTGTTGCCGGCGGTCGAGGGCTCCGGCCTGATCGCGACCGACATCGAAGTGCTGCGCCTGCACTATGCGCAGACGCTGCGGCTATGGCGGGCCAACCTCGGGGCGGCGCGCCCGGCCATCGCCGCGATGTACGACGAGCGGTTCTGCCGCATGTTCGAGTTCTACCTGGCCGGCGCCGAGCTGGCCTTCCGCCGCAAGGGCCACATGGTCTGGCAACTGCAGTTGGCGCGGCAGCCCGACGCGGTGCCGCTCACGCGGGATTACCTCCACAGCTAGTTGTGCCCGTGTACCACAGCCGTCCACAGGCGGGAACGGCTCCCCCACGCCACGCGAATCGGCTAGGCTCGACCGCACATGAACGCGCCTCACCTGAACGCTGCCGATTCGCCGCTGCTGGGCCTGTCCCAGCGCCAGCCGCCGTCGAACGACCGCGCCGAGATGGCGCTGCTGGGCGCCTTGCTGGCCAACAACAAGGCCTATGAGCGGGTCAGCGAGTTCCTCTCGCCCGACCACTTCGTGGACCCGGTGCACGGCCGCATCTACCAGGCCATCGTGCGCCGGGTCGAAGCCGGGCAGCTGGCCGACGCCATTACCCTGAAGGCGGAGTTCGAGCATTCCGGCCTGCTCGAGGAGGTCGGCGGGACCGCCTACTTCGCGCAACTGCTGACCGCGATGGTGGGCATCATCAACGCCGGCGAGTACGGCCGCGCGATCCACGACGCCTGGCTGCGGCGGCAGCTGATCGATATCGGCGAGGTGGTGGTCAACAACGCCTTCGGCGCCGAGGCGGAGCTGGACGGCAAGCAACAGATCGAGCTGGCCGAGACCGAGCTGTTCCGCCTGGCCACCCATGGTGGCACGCCCACGGGCTTCGTGACCTTCGAAGCCGCGCTCACCGAGGCCATCCACGCAGCCGAGCGCGCCTTCCGCCGGTCCGGCCATGTGAGCGGGCTTTCGACCGGGCTGCGCGACCTGGACAAGAAGACCGGCGGGATGCACCCGTCGGACCTGGTGATCCTGGCGGGGCGGCCGGGCATGGGCAAGAGCGCGCTCGCCACCAAGATCGCCTTCGGCGCGGCCCACGCTCTCGTCCGCGAGGCGCAGGCGGACGATGCGAACAAGCTCCCGCGCGGCAGCGTGGCGATGTTCTCGCTGGAGATGAGCGCCGAACAGCTGGCGACCCGGCTGCTGGCCGAGGAGTCGCGGGTCTCGGGCGACCGCATCCGCCGCGGCGAGATCGGGCAGAAGGATTTCGACCGCTTCGTGCAGGTCAGCCGGGAGATCGCCAGCCTGCCGCTGCATATCGACGACACGCCGGCGCTGACCTTGTCGGCGATGCGGACCCGGTGCCGGCGGCTGAAACGGACCAAGGGGCTGAGCCTGGTCGTGGTGGACTACCTGCAACTGATGCGGCCCAGCGTCGGCACCAAGCCGGAGAGCCGGGTGCTCGAGATCAGCCAGATCACCCAGGGGCTGAAGGCGATCGCCAAGGAGCTGGCGGTGCCGGTGATCGCCCTCTCGCAGCTATCCCGCGCCGTCGAGAGCCGGGAGGACAAGCGGCCGCAGCTGTCCGACCTGCGGGAGAGCGGCACCATCGAGCAGGACGCCGACATGGTGATGTTCATATACCGCGACGAATACTACTTGCAGCAGCGCGCGCCGAAGCAGATGGCGTTCGACTCCGAAGACAAGTTCCAGTCCGCGCTGGACAAATGGCAGCGGGACATGGAGCAGGTACACAACAAGGCCGAAATCCTGATCGAGAAGCAGCGGCACGGCCCCACGGGCAAGATCGACGTGCTGTTCGAAGGCGAGTTCACCCGGTTCGCCGACTTGGACGTGCATCACGCCGGGGACTAGCGCCGCCGCCGTGCTGGAGGTCGACCTCGGGGCGATCGCGGGCAATTGGCGAACGCTTCGCGGGCTGCATCCCGCCGGATCCGTGGCGGCCGTGCTGAAGGCGGACGCCTACGGGCTGGGCGCGGACCGGGTCGCGCCCGCGCTGCTCGCCGCGGGCTGCCGCCACTTCTTCGTGGCGCACCTCGAGGAGGCGCTGGCCCTCCGGCCCGTGGTCCCCGGCGCCATGCTTGCCGTGCTGAACGGGCTGTGGCCCAGCGACGCCCCCCTCTACGCCGAACACGGCATCGTGCCCGTGCTGGGGTCCCTGGCCGAGATCGCCGAGTGGACCGGCCCGGCGCTGCTGCATGTGGATACCGGCATGAACCGCCTGGGGCTCTCGCCGGCCGAGTTGGACCGGCTTGCCGACGAGCCCGGCCTGCTGCGCGGGATCGACCTGCTGTTCGTGATGACGCACCTGGTCTCGGCCGAGCTGCCCGACGATCCCCTGAACGCGACCCAGGCGAGGCGCTTCGCCGGCGCCTGCGCCCGGCTGCCGCCCGCGCCGCGCAGCCTGGCCAACTCGTCGGGCATCTTCCTTGGCCCGGGGTTCCGGTCGGACCTCGCCCGGCCCGGCGCCGCGCTCTACGGCATCAACCCCGGTCTCGCCTGCAATCCCATGCAGGACGTCGTGCGGCTGCGTGCCCGCGTGCTGCAACTGCGCGACGTGCAAGCCGGCGAGACGGTCGGCTACGACGGCGCATGGACCGCGGCGCGGCCCAGCCGGATCGCGGTGGTTTCGGTGGGCTACGCCGACGGTTTTCCCCGCAGCCCCACGAACCAGGCGGCGGCGTGCTTTGACGGCGGGCTGGTCCCGCTGGTAGGGCGTGTGTCCATGGACCTGACGACGTTCGATGTGACCGACGCGCCCGCCGTACAGGTGGGCGACTGGCTGGAGCTGATCGGGCCGGGGATGCCGCTGGACCAGGTCGCCGCCCGCGCGGGCACCAATGGCTACGAAATCCTGACCAGCCTGGGGCGCCGCTACCGCCGGGTCTATCGGCCGGCATGAGGCGCCCGCTGGACGTGGTGGCCGCGGTGGGGCGCGGCACGATCGGGGTCGTGCGCAGCACCGGGGCGGCGGCGATGTTCGGCGCCCAGGGCCTCTTCCATCTGCTGCGGCCGCCGTTCTATGGGCGGATGTTCCTCGGCGCCTTCGTGGAGTTCGCCTATTTCAGCCTGCCGGTGGTGGCGATGACGGCGGTGTTCTCCGGCATGGTGATCGCGCTGCAATCCTTTACCGGCTTCTCCCGTTTCAACGCGGATAGCGCGGTGGCGGGCGTGGTGGCGCTCTCCGTGGTGCGGGAGCTGGCGCCGGTGCTGGCGGCCCTGCTGGTGTCCGGCCGGGTCGGGGCCGCGATGGCGGCCGAGCTGGGCACTATGCGGGTGACGGACCAGATCGACGCGCTCGGCACGCTGTCCACCAACCCCATGAAGTATCTGGTCGCGCCCCGGCTGCTGGCGGGGACCATCGCGCTGCCGCTGCTGGTGGTGGTCGCCGACATCCTGGGGATCGCGGGCGGGTTCCTGGTCAGCACGGTCAAGCTGGGCTTCAGCGCGCATACCTACCTCTCCAGCACCGCCGATATCCTGACCTGGACGGATGTGGTGGCCGGGCTGGCAAAGGCGGCGGTGTTCGGGTTCCTGATCGCCCTGATGGGCTGCTACCACGGCTACAACAGCCGCGGCGGGGCGCAAGGCGTGGGGTCGGCGACCACCAGCGCCGTGGTCGCGGCCAGCATCCTCATCCTGGCGTTCGACTACGTGTTGACCGAGCTGTTCTTCGCCCGATGAACGCGGAGCCGAAAATCCGCATCAGGGGCTTGTACAAGGCGTTCGGGCCGAAGCAGGTCCTGGACGGCATCGACCTCGATGTCGCGGCCGGAACCTCGATGGTGGTGATCGGCGGCTCCGGCAGCGGCAAGTCCGTTCTGCTGAAATGCATCCTCGGACTGATCGAGCCGGACCGGGGCAGCATCGAGATCGACGGCCACGACGTGCTGCAGATGGACCGGCCGGAGCGGGAGCGGGTGAACGCCTGCATCGGCATGCTGTTCCAGGCGGGTGCGTTGTTCGACAGCCTGCCGGTCTGGGAGAACGTGGCCTTCGGCTTGCTGGCGCAGCACAAAGTCGGCCGCGCGCAGGCCCGGCAGCGCGCGGGAGAAATCCTTGCGCAAGTGGGGCTGGACCCGAGTGTGGGCGACCTTTCGCCGGCCGAGCTGTCCGGCGGCATGCAGAAGCGCGTGGGCCTGGCGCGCGCCATCGCGGCCCGGCCGGACATCCTGTTCTTCGACGAGCCCACCACGGGCCTCGACCCGATCATGGGCGCCGTGATCGACGGGCTGATCGTGGATTGCGTCAAGCGCCTCGGCAGCACGGCGGTGGCGATCACGCACGACATGGCGAGCGCTACCCGCATCGGCGACCAGGCGGCAATGCTGTTCCGCGGCAAGCTGGTCTGGCAGGGAGCGGCGGCGGACCTGCTGCACAGCGGCAACCCGATGGTGGAGCAGTTTACCCATGGGAGGCGCGAGGGGCCGATCCAGATGGAACTGCGCCGGTAGCGGATGGTATGGTGCTGCCATGAATCCGATACCGCGCCGTGACCGCTATGCCGAAGAGGTGGCCCGCATCCGAAAGATCGTCGAGCGGCATCCGTTGCCGAATTTCGTGACCGGATTCGATGTTCGCTTAGGGGAGTTCGATGGCGATCCCGCGATGTGGATCGTGTTCAAGACCGTCGGCGGCGGCGATGAACTTGTCGGGGCAGAGATGGACAGGCGATTGGACGGACGTGAGGCGTTGCGGCAAGCGATCCAAACGGACTTGCTCGATGCGGTGGATGACCGGTTCCCGTATTTCCGATTTGAACAGGAGCAAGTCGGCGAGGCCTCTTCAGGTTGATCAATTACGAGGATGTTCCAGAAACTACGGTATTCCTCGCCGCCCGCCTTCTAGGCGACCGCTGGAGCCGCCGTGGCTAAGCCCGCCGCCCGTTACGTCTGCCAGAACTGCGGTGCTTCCTACCCGAAATGGGCCGGCCGCTGCGACACCTGCGGGGAATGGAACACCCTCGTCGAGGAAGCGGCCGAAGCCCGGCCGAACGCCGCCAGGACGGGCGCCGGCAAGCGGGTCGCGTTCGTCGGACTGCAAGGCACGGCCGCGCCGCCGCCCCGCGCCGTCGTCGGCATTGCGGAGCTGGATCGCGTGCTCGGCGGTGGCTTCGTGCCCGCCTCGGTGGTCCTGGTCGGTGGCGACCCCGGCATCGGCAAGTCCACCCTGATGCTCCAAGCCGCGGCCACCCTGGCCCGGGCGGGGCGGCGGGTGATGTACATCTCGGGCGAGGAATCGATCGACCAGGTCCGCCTCCGCGCCCGCCGCCTCGGCCTCGCCGACGCCACCTTGGAGCTCGCCGCCGCCATCAACGTGCGCGACATCGCCGCCACCCTGGACGCCGAGCGCGACCTTGGCCTCGTGGTGATCGACAGCATCCAGACCATGTGGCTCGACACCATCGAGAGCGCGCCGGGCACCGTGGGGCAGGTGCGCGCGGCGAGCTTCGAGCTTATCCGGCTGGCCAAGGCGCGCGGCTTCGCCCTGGTGCTGGTCGGGCACGTGACCAAGGAAGGCGCCATCGCCGGCCCGCGCGTGCTCGAGCACATGGTCGACGCCGTGCTGTATTTCGAGGGCGACCGCGGCCACCAGTTCCGCATCCTGCGCGCGGTGAAGAACCGCTTCGGCGCCACCGACGAGATCGGCGTGTTCGAGATGACGGAGACCGGCCTGGCCGAGGTGCCCAACCCCTCGGCGCTGTTCCTGGCGGAGCGGCGCGGCAATATTGCGGGCTCCGCCGTGTTCGCCGGGCTGGAGGGCACGCGCCCCGTCCTGGTCGAGGTGCAGGCGCTGCTGTCGCCCAATGCCGGCGGATCGCCCCGGCGCTCGGTCGTGGGCTGGGACAGCGGGCGGCTGTCGATGCTGCTCGCGGTGCTGGACGCGCGGGCCGGGCTGCGGCTGTCCGGCTCCGACGTCTACCTGAACGTCGCCGGCGGCCTGCGCGTCAACGAGCCGGCCGCCGACCTGGCCGTGGCCGCAGCACTGGCGTCTGCCGCGACCGAGACCCCCACCAGCGCCGGAACGGTCTACTTTGGCGAGGTCGGCCTTTCCGGCGAGGTGCGGCAGGTGTCCCAGGCGGAAGCGCGGCTGAAGGAGGCGCACAAGCTGGGCTTCGAGGGCGCCTGCCTGCCGCGGCGACTCGGCGGCCGCAAGCTGGCCACGCCGGATGGGTTCCGGCTCGACGAGGTCGGCCACCTGACCGACCTGGTCGCGGCATTCTCGGGCAAATCCGCCGTCAAACCTCAGTCATAGTTTGCTCCAGCAGGGTCCGCCCGGCTATACCCCGGCACGAACAAATCCGGCGGCTCGATGAACTGGGTGGACGTTGTCGTCCTGGCGGTGGTTGTGCTGTCCGGCTTGCTGGCCTTCATGCGTGGGCTGGTGCGCGAGGTGCTGGGCGTCGGCGCCTGGTTCCTGGCGGCGCTGGCGGCCAGCCCATACGGCGCCTTCCCCCATGTGCAGCCCTGGATGCGCGAGCAGTTCGCCGACCCGAGCGTGGCCGACGCCGTGGCCTTCGGGGCCGTGTTCCTGATGGTGCTGATCGTGCTCTGGCTGGTCGCGCGCACCATCAGCAACGCCGTCCGCGGCTCGGCCCTGGGCGGCCTCGACCGCACATTGGGACTGGTATTCGGCCTCGCCCGGGGTGCGGTGCTGCTGGCGGCCGCCTATATCCTGGCCGGACTCGCCATCGTCGTGGACCAGTGGCCGCAGCCGGTGCTGGAGGCACGCTCGTTGCCCACCATCCATCGCGGCGCCGAGTGGCTGGCCGCGCAACTGCCGCCGCCCTACCGCCCGGCGGTCGCCGCCCCGCCGCCGGGCCGGCCGACCTCGGCGGCCTCGTTGCTGCACGCCAACCCTGTCGGCCGGGCCACGGGCGCCAGGCCGGCACGCGAATAGGAGACCGGGTTTGTACCTCACCCAGACGGAGATGGACGCCGACAAGCTGCATGAGGAATGCGGCGTCTTCGGCGTCTGGAACGTGGCGGACGCGGCAGCCATGACGGCGCTGGGCCTGCATGCGTTGCAGCACCGCGGGCAGGAGGCGACCGGCATCGTCAGCTACGACGGCAGCCGCTTCCACAACCACCGCGGCCTCGGCCTCGTGGGCGACAACTTCGGCGAGGCCAAGGTGATCGCCTCCCTGCCCGGCGCCAACGCCGTGGGCCACAATCGCTACGCCACCACCGGCGAGACGATCCTGCGCAACGTGCAGCCGCTCTATGCGGACTTCGAGTTCGGCGGCTTCGCGGTGGCCCATAACGGCAACCTGACCAACGCGCACGCCCTGCATCGCCAGCTGGTCCGCCGCGGCTGCCTATTCCAGAGCACGACGGACAGCGAGGTGTTCGTGCACCTGATCGCCATCAGCCTCTACTCCACCGTCGTTGACCGGCTCATCGACGCGCTGAAGCAGGTGGTCGGCGCCTACTCGCTCGTCGCCCTCTCCAACGAGGCGCTGATGGGCGTGCGCGACCCCATGGGCGTCCGGCCGCTCATCCTGGGCCGCATCGGCAACCAGGGCACCGGCGGCTGGGTGCTGGCCAGCGAGACCTGCGCGCTCGACATCGTCGGCGCCGAGTTCATCCGCGACGTCGAACCCGGCGAGATCGTGGTCATCGACGACCAGGGCGTGCGCAGCATCAAGCCGTTCGGCGCCACCAAGGGCCGGTTCTGCGTGTTCGAATACATCTACTTCGCCCGCCCGGATTCCGTCATGGAGGGCATGCCGGTCTACGACGCCAGGAAGCGCATCGGCGCCGAACTGGCGCGCGAAAGCCATGTGGACGCCGACGTGATCGTGCCGGTGCCCGACAGCGGCGTGCCCTCCGGCATGGGCTTCAGCGCGGAAAGCGGCATCCCATTCGAACTCGGCATCATCCGCAACCACTATGTCGGCCGCACCTTCATCGAGCCGACGGACAGCATCCGCAACCTGGGCGTCAAGCTGAAGCATTCGGCCAACCACTCGGTGCTGGCGGGCAAGCGCGTGATCCTCGTCGACGACAGCATCGTGCGCGGCACCACCAGCCGCAAGATCGTCGAGATGGTGCGGGGCGCCGGCGCCGCCGAGGTGCACATGCGGATATCCTCGCCGCCCACCACGCATTCCTGCTTCTACGGCATCGACACGCCGGAGCGCGGCAAGCTGCTCGCGGCCCGGCACAACGTCGCCGAGATGGCCGGGCTGATCGGCGCTGACAGCCTGGCCTTCGTATCGCTCGATGGTCTGTATCGCGCGCTCGGCAAATCCGGCCGCGACGCCGCGCGGCCGCACTACTGCGACGCATGCTTCACCGGTGAATACCCGATCCCGCTGCCCGACATGATGGACAACTCGGACCGCCAGCTCAGCCTGCTGACCGAGACGCGGTGAGCGACAAGCCCGTCGCGCTCGTCACCGGCGCCAGCCGCGGCATCGGCGCGGCCGTGGCCCTCGAACTGGCACGGCGCGGCATGCACGTGGTGATCACGGCCCGCACCGAGGGCGGCCTGGCCGAGACCGACGACGCCATCCGCGCCGCCGGCGGCAGCGCGACGCTGCTGCCGCTGGACCTGGTGGGGGCGGCCGGACTGGATGCGATCGGCCCCAGCCTGTTCGACCGCTTCGGCCGGCTCGACGTGCTGGTCCACAATGCCGGCGCGCTGGGGCGGCTCACGCCGGTGCCGCACATCCTGCCGGCCGACTGGGAGGCGGTGGTCGGCGTGAACCTGACTGCGGCCTGGCGGCTCATCCGTACCTGCGCGCCGGTGCTGCTGGCGGCGCCGGCCGGGCGCGCGGTGTTCGTGACCAGCGCCCGCGCCGGGCAGCCTTTGGCCTATTGGGGGGCCTACGGGGCGACCAAGGCCGCACTCGATCACCTGGCGCTGACCTGGGCCGACGAGGTCCGGGCCAGCGATCTGCGCATCAACCTGTTCGACCCCGGCGTGGTCGCGACGCGCATGCGGGCCGACGCCATGCCGGGCGAGGACCCCAAACAGCTTGCCCGGCCTGCCGACGTCGCGCCCGCGCTGGCCGACCTATGCATGCCCACGGAGGCCCGGCATGGGCAGGTGGTGCGGCAGGTGGTGCGCCGGAGCCTCCCCCCTCTCGCCGGGAGAGGGGAGGCGTAGCCTACTCTGCCGGGAAAGCCTGGCGGTCCGGCGCCCGCTCCAACTCGTTGTCGTGCCGCAGCGCCAGCACGATCAGCATGGCGACGAACCCGAACGCCGCCAGGCATTGCAGCCCGCCCTCGAAGCCGCCCGTGCGGTCCTTGATGTAGCCCACCAGATAGGGCCCCACGAAGCCGGACAGGTTGCCGATCGAGTTGATGATGGCGATCCCGCCCGCCGCCGCGGCGCCCGACAGGAACGACGTCGGCAAGGTCCAGAACACCGGCAGGCAGCCGAACACCCCGAAGGCGCCGACCGAGAGCGCGATCATCTTCAGGGTCGGGTCCGGCAGGAAGGTCGAGAGCAGGATGCCCACCCCCGCCACGCCGAGCGCCACGGCCGCGTGGCCCTTGCGCTCCTGCATCCGGTCGGAGCGGCGGCCCCAGTAGATGATCGCGATGACGCCGACGATATAGGGGATCGCGGTCACGAACCCCGTCTGCAAGTTGCTGAGCCCGAAGCCCTTGACGATCTGCGGCAGGAAGAAGCCGATGCCGTAGTTGCAGGCGACCGCGCCGAAATACACCAGGCTCAGCCCGAGCACGCGGGGGTTCAGCAGGGCTTGCACGACCGTAAAGTGCTGCTTGGCCTCACGCTGCTTCTCCTCCTGCGCGAGCCGGGTGGCGAGCCAGCTGCGCTGGTCCTGCGGCAGCCAGGTCGCGTCTGCCGGGCGGTCGGTCAGGTAGAAGAACACCACGACGGACAGCACGACCGCCGGCAGCGCCTCGATGATGAACAGCCACTGCCAGCCCTTCAAGCCGCCCATGCCGTCGAGGCCGAGCAGCATGCCGGACACCGGGGCGCCGAGCACGGAGGAGAGCGGGATGGCGGCCATGAAATAGCCGATGATCCGGGCGCGGTAGGTGGCCGGGAACCAGAGCGTCAGGTAGAAGATGATGCCGGGAAAGAACCCCGCTTCGGCGATGCCCAGCAGGAAGCGCACGAGATAGAAGCTGTATTCGCCCTGCACAAAGGCGGTCAGGCCCGACAGGATGCCCCAGCTGATCATGATCCGCGCGATCCATTTGCGCGCGCCGAACCGTTCGAGGAAGAGATTGGACGGCACCTCGAACACGAAGTAGCTCAGGAAGAAGATGCCGGCGCCGAAGCCGTAGGCCGTCTGCGAGATGCCGAGGTCTCGGTTCATGGTCAGCGCCGCGAAGCCGACGTTCACGCGGTCCAGGTAGGCGACGAAGTAGCAGACGATCAGGAATGGCACGAGGCGCGTCGTCACGCGCGCGATCGTGCGGGTCTCAAGGTCCATGGCCGTTCCCCAAACTGGCCTGCGTTCGGCAGGCGTTGTCGCGCCGCCAGCGTTGCGGGCCGGGGAAGTGGATTGCAAGCTGGAATTGGCGCCAGGCGGCCTATTTCGCCGGTTGTGGCCGCATTCCATCAGCCATCGGGGTGGTGCTCCAAGGCGCGGATCAGCTCCGCCTTACGCATCCAGGACCGGCCCGGCACCGCCCGCGCCGCGGCGCGGCGCTTCAGCTCCGCCACCGGCAGCTCCTCGAGCCGCGCATCGGCTGTCTTGGCGGCGATATCCTTGGGCTGAGCGGAGAACTGCTTGCCCTTGGCGGTGTCGGCCCGCTTCTTCGCCGTGGTCCGCCGATACTCCGTCTCGGTCAGCGCCTCCCGCGCCTTCTTGGGGAGGTAACGCTCGCCGGTGTCGTGGCTCGTCCCGCCGGACTTCGTGTCCCACGCCTCACGGGTCCATTCGGCCAGGTGGTTGTCGGCCGACTTCTTGCCCACGTAGCCGCCGCCCGCCTTCTTGTATTCGGCGACCGCCAGCTGCGCCTTGCGGGCCGACCACTGCCCGGCGTTGCCGCCCTTCTCGCCCGCGGTGACGCTGGCCTTCACCCTTTCCCACAAAGCCGGATCGGTCTTCTCTGCAGTCGCGCTCATGCTGGCCCTCCTGCGCCGGGCAACGCTTGCCGCCGGAAACCGGTTGCCCTCACGGCACCAGGAGGCTGGTCGCCACGAACGGCCGCGGGTTGGCGTCCCCGCGCAGCAGCGTCGGTTCGCCCCGCACCCAAACGCCGCTCTCGGGCGCGAACCACAGGCGCCACCGTATGCCGAGCGTGCCATACCGCTGGTTGTTCTCGATCCCGCGGGTGAACACGATCGTGGGCACCGGCTTGCCGCCGATCTGCAGCGTGTCCGGCCCGACCGTTGTCCACGCTTCCATGAACTGGCCGGTGGCCGTCCGCTCGTTCCGGTAGCCCTGAAAGTAGCCGAACTGGGCCGTCTTGCCGGGGACGATCGGAAACAGCGGGGCCAACCCGTCCCGGATCGCCCGCTCCTGGCCCGGCGGCGGCTCGATGAGGTTCGCGACCCGGCGGAGCGGTGCCCCCCTCGCGCCGCTACCCAGGCATACCAGGGGATCGGCCGGGTCCGCGCCCGCGGAGGTCACCGGCAGGGACGACGCCCCGTAGGTGACCGCGGTGCCCGGCTTAGGACACTGAAAGCCGATCGTCGGCGCGTTATCGGCCGCGCTGATGGGGATCGCGCCAATGGGGATCGGGCCGGTCATGCAGCCGGCCAACAGAACGGCGCAGCCGGCAAGGGCGGGGACCGCGGACATGCTCAAACCTCAATGCTGTGCCGTAATGTTACCGCAGGCGTGCCGCCCTGGCTACGGCAATCAGCGCTGATCTTCCTTCGCGAGCGCATCCAGTGCTTGCGGCAGTCCGCGGGACGAAAACGGCAGCACGGCCTCGCGGGTGGCGCTGTCCTGGAACACCAGCCGGGCGTTGTCGGTGCGGCTGCGGATGCGGCGCAGCGCCCCGTCGGTCAGGGGAGCATCGGCCAGGCACCCGGCCGGGATGCAACGGCGCCAAGCCAGTTCGAGCATCGGGCCCCCCGCCTCGCTTACGCTGCCCAGCATGCGCACCGGGCTGGACAGGGTCACATTGGCCGGCACGAGGATGGTGAGCCGCAGCGGCTCCGCGCGCGACGGCCGGCCGATGGCGGTCTGGGCCACCGGCTGCGTTTTGTCGAATAGGGTCTGGCCCACCTCGCAGCCCTGCGGCCCGCCCTCGGGCCGCTGACAGCGCAGCGTCCAGTCGCCGAAGCTGGCCGTGGTGCGCTGCGGCTCGGGGGCGGAGGTGGGACCGGCAGGCGGCGGAACAACAGGTGCCGGCGGCTGCGCCGGCTGTGTCGCCGCCGGGCCGGCCAGCGCCGCGGCGACCGCCAGGACGGTCAAGGTTCGCTGCATGCTAGTCCTCCGCGTAGGGGTTCTTGGTGCCGCGCAGCAGCAGCCGGATCGGCACGCCCGGCAGCTTGAACTCGTCGCGCATGCTGTTCACCAGGTAGCGCTGGTAGTCGTCCGGCATCTGCTCCGCGCGGGTACCGAAGGCGATGAAGGTGGGCGGGCGCGCCTTGGCCTGCGTGATGTAGCGCAGCTTCAGCCGCCGTCCATCCACCAGCGGCGGCGCGTGCCGCTCCAGCGCGCCTTCGAACCAGCGGTTCAGCGCCCCGGTCGCGACCCGGTTGTTCCAGGTGTCGTGCACCGCCCGCACCGCCGGCAGCAGCCGGTCCACCCCGGCGCCGGTCAGCGCCGAGAAGGTCACCACCGGGATGCCCTTCATCTGCGCCATGCCGCTTTCCAGCCGCTCGCCGATGCTCTTGCGCGTCGTGCCGCGGTCCGCCACCGCATCCCACTTGTTCAGGGCCAGCACGCAGGCACGGCCCTCGCGCTCGATCAAGCGGCCGATCTGCAAATCCTGCTCGTGCAGGCCCTCGACCGCATCGACGCAGAGCACCACGACTTCGGCCATCTTCAGGGCCTCGATGCTGGCGCTGACCGACATCTTTTCCAGCGGCAGCTCCACCCGCGCCTTGCGCCGCAGCCCGGCGGTGTCCACCAGCTCGATCGGGCCGGTCGCATCGGCCAGCAGCACGGCGACGGCGTCACGCGTCAGCCCGGGTTCGGGGCCGGTGATCATGCGTTCCTCGCCCAGCAGCCGGTTCAGCAGCGTCGATTTCCCGGCATTCGGGCGGCCGACGATGGCCAGCTTCAACGGGCGGCTCCCGGCCTCCTCGTCCTCGGCAACCTGCTCGGGCAGCCGGTCAGCGATCTCCGTCATCAGGTCGGACAGGCCCTCGCCATGTTCGGCCGACATGGCTAGCGGCTGGCCCAGGCCGAGCGCGTAGGCCTCCAGCGCGGCCGCGGCGCCGGCGCGGCCCTCGGCCTTGTTGGCCACCAGCAGCACCGGGCGGCCCTGCCGGCGCAGCCAATCGGCAAAATGCTGGTCGGCCGGCAGCACGCCCGAGCGCGCATCCACCACGAACACGATCAGGTCCGCCTGCGCCACCGCGGCCTCGGAGGAGGCGCGCATGCGGCCGGGCAGCGTGTCCGGCGCCGACTCCTCCAGTCCCGCCGTGTCGATCAGCCGGACCCGCTTGCCGCGCAGCAAAGCCTCTGCGTCCTTGCGGTCCCGGGTCACGCCCGGGGTGTCGGACACGATCGCCGACCGCCGCCCGGCCAGCTTGTTGAACAGCGTGGACTTGCCGACGTTCGGCCGCCCCGCGATGACGACGACCGGGAGCGCCGTCAACGGAACGCCTGGATGGTGCCGTCGTCGGTGACGATGAACAGGCTGCCCGCGGCGGCGAGCGGCGGCACGCTGGCCGGGCCGCGCAGGGATTGCTTGCCCAGTACGGTCCCGGTGGCCGGGTCCACCGAAAGCGCGATCTCGCTACTGCCTGCGAGCACGAGCTTGCCGCCCGCCAGCACCGGGCCGGTCCAGAACAGCGGATCGCGCCGCTTCTCCGGGTTGTCCCACCGCGGCAGGTCGCGGATCCAGCGGACCCGCCCGTCGTCGCGGTTAATGGCGGCGAGCGACTGCTCGAGCGTCTGCACGAACAGCCAGTCGCCGGCGAGCCACGGGGTCTCACCCCCGCCGACTTCGCGCTCCCACAGGCGCCGGCCTGAACGCAGGTCGAGCGCCACCAGCAAGCCGCCGATGCCGATCGCATAGACCCGGCCGCGGTCGAGCACCGGCAAGGCCCGGATCGCCGAGAGGTCCACCAGGCTGTTGCGCCCACGGGCCGAGGCCAGGCTGTCGCTCCAGGCCAGCACGCCGCTATCGGCGCGCACCGTCACCAGGTCGCCGGAGCCGAACCCGGCCACCACGAACCCCTCGCTGACGGCGGGCGCGGCGGCGGCGAGTACGGTGGTGGCCGTGGTGGCGGCCTGGAAGGCCCAGACCCGCTCGCCGTCCGCGGCGTTGAGCGCGATCAGCCGGTCGTCGAGCGTGGTGAAATAGAGGCGGCCCTCGGCCACCGCCGGGCCGGAGCGGGCGGGCGAGCCCAGCGGCTTGCGCCAGCCGATCTTGCCCGTGGCCGCGTCCAGCGACAAGGCTTCCGCCCGGCCGGTGGTGGCATAGACCGTTCCGCCCACCACGGCGATGCCGCCGCCCAGGTTCGTGCTGCGGTCCTTCTCGCCCTGCGTGTCGGTCCGCCACTGGCGCGACCCGGTGGCCAGGTCGAAGGCGGCCACCTGGCCGTCGCTATCCATCGTGAACACCCGGCCGCCCGACACCACCGGCTGCGCCGTGATCTTGGCGCGGTAGCCGCCGCCATCGCCGATGCTGGCCCGCCAGCCCGGCTGCAGGCCGCTGACCGCGATGTTGCCCCCCACATGGGTCGGTCCGCCGCCGGCTTGCGGCCACTCGGCCCGCAGCGCCGCGGGAGGCAGCACCACGGCCCGGCGGTCGGCCGGGTCGACATCCAGCCCGCGGCGCACGGCGACGACCGCCTCGCGCTTGCCGGCCAGTGTCGGCTTGGTGTCGCCGAACCAGTTGTCGAAGGTGCTGCACGCGCCGAGGCTGAGCGGCAGCCCGAGCAGCGCGGCGCGGCGCGAGAGGCTCATCCGCCGGTCCCCGGCAGGGCGGGCGCCGCGGGCTCCCCCATCCGGGACAGCAGCCCGCCGGCGCGGGCGCGCACGCCGTCCGGCGACGTGGCGTCGGACGAAAGCCGGCGCAGCAGGTCGCGCGCCTTGTCCGTCTCGCCGGTCCGCAGCAGCAGCCAGGCTTGGCTTTCCAGCGCAAGCGGCCGCCACGGGTTGCCGGGCGCCACGAGGGGCGCGAGGCGGCCCTGGACGGCAGGGGGGTCGCCCGCATCGACCTGATGCTGCACCCACAACAGGTTCGCAAGGTCGCGCAACTGCGGATCGGCTTCGGTATCGGCGGCGAGCTGGTCCCAGAGCGCGAGCGCGCCGGGCAGGTCGCCCGCAGTCACCCGCAAGGCGGCCGCCCGGAGCCGGGACAGGGTGCGATAGCCCTCCGGGCCGCTCGCCGCCAGGCGGGCGAACTCGGCTTCGGCCTGGGTCCGCGCCGGCGTCGTCGCCTCGGCAGGGCCGCTAGCGTCCCGCATCGCGGTCAGGAACCCGGCAGCGACCGTGTCGGCCTGCTTGGTCTGCTGCCAGCGCCAGCCCTGCCAGCCAGCCACGCCTGCAATCACCAGCACGGCCGCCAGAACCAGCAGGCCGCCATACTGCTTCATCAGCTGGCGCGCCCGGTCGGCCCGCAGGTCCTCACTCACCTCATCGAAGATGTCAGCCACGCTCAGCCCCACGGAATTTAGCCGGACCATACTGGCGCGGCGGAGGCAGGGCAAACAGCCGTAAGCATTTCTTCACTTGGCTGGGCCAACATGCGCCAGGCGCCGTTTCCTGCTACTCGTGATCGCCCTCCTGCCAGGCTGCGCCGCTGGGTCGAGCCGACCGGCGCCCTCATGGCGGCCGAGGCGGCCAGCGTGGTCGTGTTCGGGCGCGGCATCGTCGATCTCGGCGTTTCCGCCGTCTCCGGCCGGGACTGCTCCATCGTCCGGCTCGACCGTGGGCTCCCTACTGCGCCGCGCGGGATGGGCCGGAGCAGGCCAGCACGTTCTGCACGCGCAGCCTGCGGGTCGTGGACTGCTGGGCCGACCCGGCCTTGTTGCCGGCGCCGCGCCAGGGCGTGGCCGATGGTCCGGCCGCAACCCCGGCGCAGCAGCGCTACCGCGCCGCCCGCTGGCCGAAATCGCTGAACGCGGGGCTGTAGCCGCGCAACGTTTGGCGGCGCGAACCGTTGAAGTGGAACTCTGATCATAGGGAACCCGCCATGAACTGCCCTCGCCGACTGGCCTTCCTCGCCTGCTGCGCAGCCCTGTTGCCCGCTGTCCCCACCTTGGCGCAGCGGCGCGACCCCGGCGTCACCGGGCCGGTGTCCGGCACCGTCTCCATGTCGGCACGCGGAGCCGCCCTGGGCGTCGGCTATACCTGGGGCGACGGCACCTTGCGCTACGGCGGCCGGCAATACCGCTTCAGCGTCAACGGCATCACGGTGGCGGATGTTGGGTTTTCCCGCGTGGCCGGCACCGGGCGTGTCTACAACCTGCACCGCCTGCAGGATTTCAGCGGCACCTACGCCGCCGCGACCGGAGAGGCCACTCTCGTCAACGGCATCGGCGGCCAGGTGCTGCGCAACGGCAACGGCGTGGAAATCCGCGTGGACCAGGTCACCCGCGGCGCACGTCTGCAAGGCTCGGCCGACGGCATCAAACTCACCCTGCGGTAGCGGCCGCTACCCTTCCAACAGGTGCCCCAGGGCGCGGAACGGGCGCAGGCGATCACTGACGATCTTGGTGATCGCCAACAGCGGCACTGACAGGATTGCGCCCTGGATGCCCCACATCCAGTACCAGAATACCAGGCCGACCATGATGCCGATCGGGTTGAGGGTGAACCGCTTGGCCAACAACAGCGGCGTGATGATCTCGCCCTCCGCAAAGTGGATGGCGAGGTAGACCGCCGCGGGCAGCAGGCTCGACCAGGCGGCCCCGAGCGTGGCCAGCCCGATCACGGTGAAGAGCAATATGCCGAAGAACGGGCCGAGGATCGGCACGAAGTTCAAGCAGAACGCCACCACGCCCCAGAGCAGCGGGCCCGGCACGCCGAAGGCCCACATCACCCCCGCGCAGGCGATGCCCACCACGGCGTTGATGATCGAGATGGTGAGCAAGTAGGCCGAAATATCCCGCTCCACCGCGCCGGAGATGTCCACCGCCTGCCGTTTGTCTCGGAACCGCGGCAGGATCTCGACAAACCGGCGCATGAAGGTTTCGCCGAACACCAGCATGTAGAACAGGATCAGCAGGGTCTCGAGCAAATGCGAGGCGAAGCTGCTGGCGCCGGCGGCAAGCGACCCGGCGATGCTGCCGGCCTTGGCTTTCAGCGTCTCGGCCGGGTCGCCCATCGCGCCGTCGCCCATCCCAGCGCTGCCCATCATCCCCTGGAACCGCTCCGCAAACACCCGCAGCGGCTCCACCGTCTCCTGCAGCTTCGCCAGGGTACCCGGGAGATCACGGATCATCCGGGACGCCGGGTTGGACAGGATAGTGCCCAGCCCGGCGATCACGCCGAGCAACAGCAGTAGGCAGACGAGCGCGCCAAGGGCTTTCGGGACGTGGAACCGCTCCAATTGACGCACGAGCGGCTGCAGCAGCAGCTTCAGTACCAAGGCAATGGCCACCGGAAGGATCACGTCGCGCGCGACATAGAGCGCCGCCAGCGTCGCCAGCAGGAACAGGCCGCCCAGGAACACCGTTTTCGGATCATGCGGCAGCGGCATGTCCTCCCGCTCTTCGGCCGGGCCGAACTCCGTTAAGGTTTGCTCGTCCGGCATCAGCGGTTGGCTCCTGGGGTCCACAACACGTCGTGGCCGGCATTGAGGCGGCGGCCGAGCACAAACAGGTGGTCGGATAACCTGTTCAACAGCCGGATCACGGCCGGGTTCACCGGCTGCTCGCGCGCCAGCCGCACGACCAGGCGTTCGGCGCGCCGGACCACGGTGCGGGCGAGATGCGCATAGGCGGCGCCGGGGGTGCCGCCGGGCAGCACGAAGCTGGTCAGCGGCGCCAGGCTGGCGTTCATGGCTGCCACCTCCGCCTCGAGCCGGATGCTGGGCGCGTCGGTCACCCGCAGCCGCTCGCCCGCTTCCCCGGGCACGCAGAGGTCGGCGCCGACATCGAACAGGTCGTTCATGATGCGCCCCAGCATAAGGTCGGCCTCGGGGTCGCCGGCCGTGTGCAGGCGCATCAGGCCGAGAGCCGCGTTCGCCTCATCCACCGTGCCATAGGCCTCCACGCGCAACTCGTCTTTCGGCACCCGCGTCCCGTCGCCCAGGGAGGTCTGCCCGCCGTCCCCACCGCGGGTGACCACCCTGTCGATCCTGATCATCATCGGTCTCCTGTCGTGAATCGGATGTTGAGTTGGTAGTCGAATGGCACGGGGGTGTTGCCCGCCCGCGCCGGGCGGAACCGCCATAACAGCACGGCCTCCCGCGCCGCGCGATCCAGGCTGGGCGTGCCGCTGCTGCCCGCAATCAGCACCTGGTCCGGCATGCCGAGCGCAGAGACGCGGATCAGCAAGCGGACCGTGCCCGCCGCGCCGCGCCGCGCCGCATCGAGCGGGTAGGACGGCGGCCGGTTGCGGAACACCGAATCCGGCGCGGGTGGCACAATGTTCTCGCCGGTCACGGACAAGCTGTTCTGGGTGTGGTCGGCGTCGCCCAGGTTCACCGGGGGCGACCCCGTGCGGCCCGGAGGCGAGGCGCTCGTCGGCGGCGGCAGTCCGCCATCGGGCGGCGACGCCGGGGCCGGGCTGTCGGGCACGGGTGGAGGCTGCGCCGCTTCGGCCGTGGCGGCACCCTCCTGCGTCGGCGCCTGCTGGACCAGTTCCACTTCCACCAGCGGTGCTTCGGCCGCCGGCCCCGCCTGCTGCCACACCGGCAGGAGCAGCGCGCCCAAGGCCGCATGCAGCGCGATCGACAGGGCAAGCCCCCACCGCATCGGCCTAAAGCACCAGCACGCCGCTATGCTTCGCCTTGCCCTCCGGCTCCACGTGGATCGTGATCACGAGACCCTCCACCTCCGCCTTCAGCGCCGCCTCGACCCGGTCGCACACGGCGTGTGCCTCATCGACGCGCATCTGCCCGGGCACCACGAGGTGGAACTCGAGGTAGGTCAGCCGCCCCGCGTGCCGGGTGCGGAGGTCGTGCGCCTCGATGGCGCCGTCCGCATGCAAGCCGATGATCTCGCGGATGCGCGCCACGACCGTCTCCGCCGGGGCCGCGTCCATCAAGCCGCCCACGCTTTCCCGCATCACGCCGACCCCGGACCACAGCACGTTCGCGGCCACGCCGACGGCCAGCAAGGGGTCGAGCCAGGCAAACCCGGTCTGCACCGCCAGCAGCAGCCCGGCCACGACACCGACCGAGGTCACCACATCGGTCCGCAGATGCCGCGCATCCGCCTTCAGCGCCGCCGACCGGAACCTGGCCCCGATCCGCACCAGCAGCGCCGCCCAGACGCCATTGATCGCCGCCGCGCCGAGGTTCAGCGCGAGGCCGAGCCAGGGCGCCTCCAGCGTCGCGGGCGCGTTCCAGTTGGCCCAGGCGTGCTGCAAAATCGACAACGCGGCCACGATGATCAGCACGCCCTCGATCACCGCAGCAAAGAACTCCGCCTTGTCATGGCCATAGGGGTGGTTCTTGTCGGCCGGCATGGCGGCCAAGCTGAGCGCGACGAAGGCGACCATACTGGCGACGACGTTGACCACGCTTTCCAAGGCGTCGGAATACAAGGCGGCGCTGCCAGTCAGCCACCAGGCGGTGGCCTTGAGGGCCAACACCAGGATGCCGATCAGGATCGTCCCGCCTGCGACGCGCTTCAACCGTTCCACGGCACCCCCGGGGGGAGCCTGTAGCAGAGGTGCCGCTAGACCGAGAAGTACTTGGCCCGCGGGTTCAGCACCACGATGGCGCTCGTGGACTGCTCCGGATGCAGCTGCCACTCGTCGGACAGCGATACGCCAATCCGCTCGGCATCCAGCAACCGCAGCAGGGGCGCCTGGTCCTCCAGCTTCGGGCAGGCCGGGTAGCCAAACGAATAGCGGGAGCCGCGATAGCTCTGGGCCAGCATCTTCTCGATCTCGCGATCGTCCTCGCCGGCAAATCCCAGCTCGGCGCGGATGCGTTTGTGCGTGTACTCCGCCATCGCCTCCGCGACCTCCACAGACAGGCCATGCAAATAGAGGTAATCCTGGTAGCGATTGTCCTCGAACCACACACGGGCGGTGTCGCTGGCCTTCTGGCCCACGGTGACGACCTGCAGGCCGATCACGTCGCGCTCCGCCTCGTCCACGTCGCGGAAGAAATCGGCGATGCACTCGCCGTCCTCCTTGGGCTGGCGGGGCAGGGCGAAGCGGCACAGCTCGGTCTGTCCGTCCCGGTCGAACACGATCAGGTCGTTGCCTTGCCCGGCCGCCTTCCAATAGCCGTAGGCCGCCTGTGGACGGAGGATGTTGTCGGCCTCGCAAATGCCCAGCATGCGCCGCATTACCGGGCGCAATTCCTGCTTGGCCCAGCCGAGGAAGTCCTCCAGCGACTTGCCTTGTTTGCGGAAGCCCCACTGGAATTGATACAGGCTGCGTTCGTTGAGGAACGGGATCACCGCCTTGGGCGGTGCCTCGATCACCCGCGGACCCCAGAACGGCGGCGTCGGGACCGGGACATCGGCGGTGAGCCGCCGCCGCCGGGTCTGCACGGCGGCGACATCGACCGGGCGGAACGCCTGGCTGCTGGCCTGGCCCAAGGTGCGGCTCGTGTTGCGCGACTTGCCGGCGCGCTTGGCCTGCACGGCGCTCAGGTAGTCATCGAACGCGTTACCGGTCACCTTGTCCATTAAATGCAGCCCGTCGAACGCATCCCGCGCATAGGCGACCCGGCCGCACGCATAGGCACGCACGCAGTCATCCTCCACATAGTTCCGGGTGAGCGCGGCGCCGCCGAGCA
>JAABUK010003208.1_pt1 | contig 27952 bp, 31 predicted proteins | sample 5559141 | NCBI WGS metagenome assembly JAABUK01 (sample SAMN10711869, study PRJNA513367) | rock metagenome | isolation source: Antarctica rocks | place: Antarctica: Victoria Land, Pudding Butte nord | collected 2016-01-03
GCATCTGGCGACGGCAGCGGCTCTAAATCTGTTGCGTGTAGTGGTTCATTTACAAGGGATGCCGCTTGCGCGAACACGGGTTTCACGCTTTGCCCGGCGGGCGGCCTGATTTCGCCAACAGTATCCGCTCCTTTATGGGACATAGCGATGGAATACAATCCCCCACCCCAATTCCTGACAATCACCCACTCTCCAGGCACTATTGTTCCTGCCGGCATACGAGCAACGGCCCAGTCATACAGCTTAATTATGCGGCGAGCAGCGGGTTTTGGGAGCAACGGGTTTTGGGACAAGTTAATTCTCGCTGGCCGCCAGCATATCCTCCGGCATATAGAAGCCGCGCTGACGGTCGTTGAGCGTCCCGGCGTCAGGCGGTGCGGACACCACGAAGGCCTCTGCCGAAGCGCCCAGCCACGCGCAGATATGCTCAAACTCGCTGACATACAAAGGAGGCCAGCCCTGATCCACCTGGACCACATTTAGCCCGGTCTCCTGAAATGCATCGCCAAACGCTCTGCTGGCCCGCTTTGCCCGCACAGCTTGCGATAGTGCCCTCAGGTCCAGCCAGCCTTTCCCCAGCAGAAAGCAAGGGCGGGCTACTCGCTCCTCATACTGCCGCAGAATTAGTTCTCGAAAGGCTGGACAGGTGTCCGCAAAGGCAGCTCCGGTGATCCGGTCGCGCACGCGGGCCAGAGCGTCCACACGCGCCTCCAAGCCGCAACTCGCGCAAACTGTCCGGGCCGACGACTCGGACAGGTCTTCCCAGTCCTCCGGGGAGAAGTAAGCTATGCCCCTTGTTTTGAGTTGGCCTTCAGTTTCGGAATGGCCTTCAACTTCAGCCCTGCCTTGATGCTGAAGCTTCTCCAGCCGCCGGGTTGCTTTCTTCTTCAGATCGTCTCGCACCTGTGACAGTTCTGGCTTTTCGGCAGGCCCGTTCAGCGTCGTTTCAGCCAACATCATCTTAGCCAACATCATCTTAGCCAACTTGCGACCACGCGCCGTGAGACGCACTGACAGCACGGCCACGGACTGAGAGCCAAAAGCGACAGAATAAGCTTCGACCGTCTCCCAGCGGCGGTCCAGATAGCCGTATTGCTCCAGGGCTTTGTAAGTCGAGCCACTGCCCTGGTTGTTGGCGAGCTTTTCATCCAACACAGTCTTATTCAACAACTTTTCGTCCGGCAAATACTTATCAGAGGTGTTCTGAAGGTTCTGATTTGCCGCTTGTCTGGCGGCCCTGTCCAGCTTATCTTGAAGGCCCCCGCCGCCGACCGGGTTGTGCACCAGCCAGCGCCACTCGGCCCCTTTCTTGAGCGGGTCGAACATGGCCCGTTGGCTGTGGAAGTAGGCGGCCCGGTCCTGCTCGGCTTGGTAGAGCGTCGTCAGGAAATGGCGCTGACGGGCATTGAGCTGCTGCCAGAGCGCATCCCACTCTATTGCCATTTGATTAGCCATTTGATTTCTACTGCTATGCCCGTGATCTCCACTTAATCTTTCATCTAATCTTTCTTCTTTTGCTTCTGCGGCAGTGAAGTTTCATAGAGATTTCGTGCTCGTACCACGATCAGCTTGGGCTTGGGGGTGATTCCAGTGCCAGCGTGGATAGCGACCAGCTCCCCGCGCGCCTGTTCCAGCCAAGGCGCTTGTTCCGGTTCAGTCAAGTCTTGCCATTGGACTACAGGGAGCCTTGCGGCAGTGTGTTCTTCTCCGGCAAAAAGCGAAGCGCAAAACTCCTCTTTTCCTTCTTCAAACTCTAAAGACTCTATAAGAGTCTCCGCAGATCTGCGGACTCCTTGTCCGCGAAGTCGCGGATTACCGTTCCGCAGATCTGCGGACTGGGTGTCCGCAGTTTCGCGGGAACGTTTCGCCGCTCCGCGAATCTGCGGAACGGCTTTCTCAATTTTGGGCAGTGTCAAAGGCCGCTTTCCAGATGGGCGCATCTCCGGGTGGTCTTGGTAGTAGCATTCGTTCAAATAAGCTCGAAGCTGGCGAAAGTCGTACATGGCGTTGGTGAACTTGCCCAACTCGCCTCGCGTGTAAGCAATTTTCAGATACTTCTTCTTTTCCAAGCCAGCTAGAAGCGCATGGACGCGGTCGACGGATCGCCCGAACCGTGCGGCTAGATCGTTCTGGTCCGGCCCCTCGTCCCCTGGCGTGCGTTTGTACTGAAGAATGTGGCAGATCAGGTAGCCCTCTGCTGGCTCGATCCCCAGCCGCACCCCGTAGGTCAGGAGCGCGGTGGGAATCTGGGCGTACCCGAGTGCTGTGAATGGATCATCTCCCCACTTCTGCTCGAAAGTGTACTTCTCCCCTGCCTTGCCTTGACTTGGTTTGCGGGCGGGCGGTGTACTCATGCCTCCCCCTCTGCTTCCAGGTAAAGAGCAATGAGCGCGTTGATTAGTGCCTTGATTGGTGTACGCGTCTTGACGCAGTGCTGCTTGAGGTGCTGATGGAGGTCTTCTGGCATCTCGACATTCAGGCGCGTTACCGGGCCTTTGCCGTTCAGGGGTAAGAGCTGTTCCATCAAATGTGCCCGGAGGTGGCCATTCAATGCTTCTCGTAGCGCATCTTTTGGTGTCTCTTGTTCATCCTCTTTCTTGACTGCTGCTTTACTTGCACTGCTTGCAATCCGCTTTCGTGCAGTCGGCTTCGCTGTTTGTGAAGAGACGATAGACGTCTCCTCTAAAATTTCACGCACGCGGTCACTTGAAGGCGCGCTTGAAGCCTTGATGCTTTCTTCATTTGATGGAGTGTTTACATTTTCCTTCACTACATCATTTGATTGATTGCGTGATGGAATGATGGAAACTTCATTTGATGGATTTTCTTCGCCTGGCTCACCTTGTAGGACTTCTGTGGCTTCCATCTTCTTGAGATTCAATCGCTGTAGGTCTAGGAGCGTGCTACTCATAACTCAGTTCTCATTGTCTTTTTTTCTTTCGGGTGACGGAGTCACAGCAGTGGACATATCTTGGATAGCCAGACTAATCGGGCAGAGTATATTACCAATACCGTAGTAGGAAATGACATGATGGTTACCGCACGCGAGGCTGATATGCTAACCGCATTTGATGGATGGTCTGATTTGGAAGGTCTGCCTTTCTGGTAGGCGGAGAAATACCCTGTCGCCTCTTCGCCATCTTGATCAGCGTGTGTATTCATGGTCGTACCGGGCTTGAGCGATTTGGTTGGATCGCTCCTGAGCCAGACGCAGCGCGGCCAACTCCAAGCACAGCGCCTGACCGACAGCGACAATCAATACGCCCATGCCAGCGGCGTTGATGGACGCTTCGGTGTTTGTTACCTCCGCCGCTTTGGCCATCAGTTCAAGATGCTGCGAGGCCTTCGTAAACATCTCAATCGTTTCTTGAGTCATAGGCTCTTCGGTCATTGCTGTTTCCTCTTCATATGGTGGATGCGCGGCCCCCGGCTGGCTCAAGAGTTCAAAAAGCTCTCGATGTTCGCAATGCGTTTTTCCAGTCCCCTAATGCGGCTTCTGATTTCATGCTCTGCCGTCTTGAAGGCGTCGCTGATTTCAGCTTCTGCCTCGGCCTGAAGGCCGCTGTTGTCCAGCAAAAGCCGCACATAATGGCCGACAATTTGCTCGACCTTCTCGAAATATACGTCTGGCTCCACGATTTTTGCCCCTCCTTGTGGGCATCGCCATTCCCACGTTTGGAAAATTCTCGTTGTTTATTGCATCTCCTTACTTTCGTTACTTGGTCGCCTCTTTAGTAGGTTTTACAGGCCAGTTCTTGCCAACACGCATCTCGGCCAGGGTTTGGGCAACGGTTTCAGGCGTGACTGTCTTCTCGCCACGCACAAAGGCGTTGACGAGCGCAGCATCGCACAGAACGCACACGTCGCGCGGGATGCCCTGCGTGGTGTTGTAAACCTCGATTAACGTCTTCTCTGTGAAGAGGGCAGAAACATCCTTGCCGCCTGCCGTAGTGATACGGTGAGCGATCATACCGACCATGTCCTCGAATGAAAGCGGGTCCAGGTTGCTGATGACGGCGATGCGTGACCGGAAAGCTTCCTTTCGGCTCAACTTGTTCGGAAAATTGTCTTGAGCCAGCATGACGATGGTGATTAATTTGTCTTCGGCTGTCTGAAAATTGGAGAGATCAGACAGAACGTCGATATTATCAGCATGAAGATTTTGGGTCTCATCAATCAACAGAACCGGGTGTCGGCCCGCCTGATACTGCTCCAGTAAAAAGCGCTCAATCAGTTTACGGTTGTCCCCCTCAGTTCGCACGGGGATGACACCGAAACCCTCCGAGATCAGGCGCAAGAATTGGGAGCGTGTGCGGACCGAGGCTGATGGCAGGAAGGCAAGCACTTTGCCCTCATCTGCCCCCCATGTCCGTTGAAGCTGATTGGCAATTGTGGTTTTGCCTGTGCCCACCTTTCCCATCAAGAGGGCGAGGCCGCGCCGCTGGTCGGCGGCGTAGCGCATCTTGGCAACGGCTATCTGGTGTTCGGCACTAGGAAAGGCAAAACGTGGGTTCGGCTGCGTGCCGAATGGCATCTCTTTCAGGCCAAAGAATGCTTCGTAAATGACATTGTTCTCCCTTCTCTCCCAATCATGGGTTGATCCAGCCTTGAGTATCCGATTTTAAGTATTCTATTATCAAGTATATCGTAAACGGATTACAGCATTATAACGCTATAGCCTGAGTGAGTCAAGGATTTTCAGAAAAATTTCAACGGGACACAAATTTATTTGATTGATTGTGTTACGTGCTCCCAGCCGTTTGTTCTGATCACTAACGGGTTTTCAACTAACGGCTTGTTCTCATTAAAACTGTGCTTGAGTGAGTTATCCACAGGTTTATCCACATTTTTATGTGGCCCTTTGTTTATTTTGTTTTCGGTTTCTTTTGTTGTATGCGATTTTGCGTGTGCGCTTTTCGGCATACTTTTCCTCATACTTCTCAGGACTGGGCTTTCCGTGGCTGGGCTTTTCGACATATTGCTTTTCGCAGCTTTGGCCCCGGCTGGTCCCGAGGCTGGTCCCAGACGGTAGTAGAGCCGCCCCAGATGACGCCGCCGCTCAACGGGCGTTCTCAGAGGCCTCCCCGTTCGGTCCTGCACCTCGATCAGACCAGCTTGTACCAGCGCCTCCACAGCCTGGGCTACTGCCCCGCTTCCCCGCCCCGTGCGGCTCATGAGCTGGCTCTGGGTCAGCCAGTCCCGCTCCTTGCGCTGAGACGAGTAAGGGGCATCCTGCCAGCCCCGTGTCTGGCGCACGACCACCAGCAGCACCCGAAGTTCCGTATCCCGCAGCGTGGGCATTACCCGGTCCAGCAGCGCGTTAGGGACAGGCGTCGTAGCAGAAAGCAATTTCTGCTGATCTTCGGCGCTATTTCCCCGTCCTGATAATAATGATTGGTCCATAAGCTGGGGTGAAAGTTACTTGGGTGAGGGTTACGGTAAATGGCTCGATGGCGCATCTGCTTCTGCCAAACTTTCTTGTTCTGTCAAACTCGCCTGTTCTTCTGAGCTTTCTTGTTCTGCCAAGTTCGCCTGTGCTGCCAGGTTTGCTTGCCGGACGGCCATGGGAGCCTCATAATTGTTCTCAATGGCGGCCATGAGGTAGCGGGCGGGGTTTTTGGCCCCCCGGTGCGGAATCCAGTCTAGCTGATGGCCCACTATCCCCAGGTCAAAGCGGCCCAGTACGTCCAGCGCCTGAGCTTTGGTCATGCCCTGCCCCGAGAGCCGTTCATAAAGCCTCTGCTTCTGCCCGGCGACTTCCGGCGGGTCATCCTCAAAGGCGGGTGGTCCCCAGCCCATGCGGCGGGCGATGTCCGCCTCCACCTCAGCGCGGGGGGCGGCATACCGGGCGCGGCTGTGTGCGACCAGCGCTTCCCTACCCGCTCGAGGCTCAGGCATGGCCTGCGGTGCGGCGAGAGTGGCCTCCTGCGGCCCCTGGCGGGCTTGCATCAGGCTTGTGGCGGGAAGATAGGCATCCAGTCCACTCGGGCGAGTCAGCTCCCTCACGAGCGGCTGGCCCTGCCACGGGCGGCGCGTCAGGCGCAGCATCCGGGCACGGGCTTTTACGTGGGAGGCGTGCATGGCCTCCGCCAGCTCCGGCAGGGTGGGGTGGATGCGTCCGTTGGGGGTGAGGAAGGTCAGCATCAGGACAAGGTCGCGCAGCTCCTCGGCGGGCAAAGCAGCCCACAGCCCCGAAGTGCGGAGGGCTGATGTCAGCAGCAGGCGGGCAGCAGGACGAAACGTGCCGCCAGTTCCCTGGCCTTCACACAAATGTTCCACCACAAACGGGAAGTCGCTGTCATTTAGTTCGTCAGGCAGATTGTTATCAGGCAGATTGTTATCAGGCAGATTGTCAGGCATCTTGCCGGGTTGGTCTTCCTGCACGATGGAGTCGGAATGACCTGTGGAACGAGAATGCGTAAAGTAATGAGAATGCGTCATGGGCGTTATGTGACTGAATTAGAAACTGGATGTCGGAGGCTGAATGTCGGAGCCGGTGCTGCCGCGCACCCAAAGTTGCGGGAGCCGCCTGGCACGGTATCCTGACCTCGCGCACCGGCCTGTCTGAAGGAACCTCATCTGAGAACCCTCATTTGAGGGGAACTTCATTTGAGGGAACCATCATCGGGTGTCGTGTGGCCGCAGAGCGCCGTGTCGGCCATGCTTATCTATAAGCCATGTCCGGCTGTGCATTCCCTCTGCGTCGGCACAGCATCGGGGCCGCGTTGCCGCCGTCGACTTGATTCCTGATGGGACAGGCTCGCGGTGGGCGCGGCGTTTTGCGTGTCATTCTCTTTGCGTGTCACTCCTTTCTTAATCTTCGTCTTTATTTTGTGTGGCCTTCGTTTGTGTGGCCTGATGCTGTGCGACTTGTGGCTGTGCTGCGGCAAGCCAGACGAGCGGGATGTCACCTCCGAGCCGGGTCAGCACCCGCTCCAGGCGGCTGCGGTCGCTGAAGCGCAGCAGGGGCCAGTCCAAGTCCGTCAGAGCATGGTGTAGGACGCGGGCGAGGCTGACGCAGAGGGCGGCCTGGGCATGCACCTGAGAATGCACACGGGCTGCACCGGGCAGGGCGAGGGTGGGGGTGCTGGGCACAGGGGCGGCGGGATTACTCATAGTGTTCAGGCGGTTTCGGCTCATAGGATGTAGAATTAAAATGCAGAATTAAAATGCAGAATTAAAATGCAGAATTGAAATGCAGAATTGAAATGCAGAGCTAAAAGATAAAGTTGAAGAATAAGTCCACCTACCACTAGCTTCGGCGGAGCAGGTCGAACAGAAGCAGCAGAAGCGGCAGAAGCAGCATGCCGAAGACGGCCTCCTCCTCGGGGGAGCCGGTGGTCAGGAGCAGGTCTTTCGGCAGCAGATGCCAGCGGCCCGGCTTTGGATACAGCAGCGGCACACCGCTCTTGGTGCTGGCGTCCCCCAGCAGGTGGGAGAGCATCCCAAGAGCCAGCGCCAGTGCCGGTTGCCAGCCCAGCCACAGGAGGGTCGGCAGGCCCAGCCAGAGCCACAGCATCGCAATCCCCGCCAGCGAGTGCAGCGGCCCCCGGTGTCCGAGCTGATGAGACAGGACATGGGCAGGCAGTCGAAAGGGTTGGAAGCGTCCGCCCAGGCGCAGGTACTTGATGGTAGAGTGGGTGGCATCGAGATCGGGCAGCAGCGCCCCGAGTGCGGCAGCCCCCACGAGGAGGCCGGGACTGCTGCCAGTGGTAGAAGTCAGCGATCCCACGGCTCCGGGGACAGCCTGCATCAGCCAGAGGCTGCTGACGCCCAGCGCAATATGGCTCGGCCCCGTCACTGTCCTCCCCCCTTTCGGCGGTTCTGGTCATCACTGTCAGTTGGGTCGTTATCGTTTCTGCCCCTGCGCCTTCTGCCCGGCCCTGTACTGGGAGTAAGGGGATCGAAGATAATGGGGCCGATGGCAATGGACAGATGAAGCACGCGAGTTTGTGGCGGCTTGGATAAAAAATTAGATGAAGAAGTCGTAGGTGTGCAAGGTCTGGGCGGGTGCGACTGGCCCTGAAAAATGTCAGTTTGCGAAGAATGCCTGCCGCCTACCCGCGTCCCTGTCGCTCTTTCCGCCTGATTGTTTGCCGCCTTCTCTTTACTGTTTGCCGCCTTCCCCAGCTTGCGGAAGAATTCGGGGTCAATCCGCCAGCCGCCGTCCGGTCCTTGCCGGACGCCTAGCTTGTGTTGTAGAAGCAGGACCACAAGTGTCTGACCGTCGATCAGGGTGATGGGGGCAAGCGGTGACGCTTCCGCTGCTGTCTGAGCAACCGGGGAGAAGCGGGACGTGGTAAGGATTAGGCCCCGGCCCGCACCCGCCCGCAGGCAGCAGCCGCGCAGCTCATCGACAGTGCGCTGCTGGACGGCCAACTGGTCGAACTGCTTGACCTGAACAAGGTATCTGGTGCAGTGGGGAGAATGGGAATTGAATGGGGTACGGGCTTGGCTCAGTCCACGGGTTAGTTCACTCGGCTCGGGCAGGTTCGCCTCCATGTCCCAGCCGCCGGAGCGGTTCCTGCCGACAAAGCCCTCGCGTCCTGTGGGGCGCACACTTGCCCCGCCCTGGCATTCGAGCAGCCGGGCGACGACTTGAAGGAATGCCCCGTAGGGTAGGGCGAGCAGATGCGCCCGCAGCAGTTTTTGGAGGCTTGGATCGTGAAAGCTTGGCTCAAGGTCAAGGTCCTTGGGATGAGAGCTTTGCGTCTCAGATTGAGAGCGGAAGTCGTCTGCTGATGTGGCATGGGGCATGGCGTCGGTTAACGGGAGAATTTGAATAGAAGAGTTCAACAAGTCAGTTGAATGACTTGTCTATTCATCTTCCGAGTTTGTTTGCTATCTGATCTCATTGATTTTCCGGGGCAAGGGACCAGTCTCCGGGATGGGCACTCAGCCACTCCACCCGGCGTCGCCCGTGGCCGTCAAAGGCCGCCTCGGGGAAGCAGCCCCGGCAGCCGCTCAGGAGGCAGCCGGAGCGCTCGGGGTAATGTCCGTCCGGGGAGAACAGATCGCGGGGCAACAGCGGCCTGCCCAGGTGGCTAGAGAGGGCATCGGTGATGGATTGAACCAGGGCGTGGGAAGGGCTAGTTTGTCCGTTGATGAGGCGGCTGATAGTGGACCGGGAAACGCCGACATCGGCGGCGAGGCGAGCGCGTCCCTGGAAGCTGTAGCGGCTGGCATGGATCATGACGACGTGGACGCGGTTGTGGAGCCTGGGCCGTGGCCTGCGTTCAGCCGTCGTGTGGAGTTGATGGCCAGGGCGGAACGATTGTGGTGAAAATTCCTTCGTCAGGGGTTCTTTGAGCATCGGCTTCCTTGCGCTTAGTTGAGTAAGTGCAGCCATCGTTCCAAACAGAAACCGAACATGCAACCGCCGTTGCGTAGTGGCATCTGGGTCCGGTTCTGTTGCGGTGACAGCCGGGTTGTATTGCCACGCTGAGCTTCCAGTGTAGGCATGTGCCTTTATCTATTTAAGGGCTGTTAGAGCGCTGAATAAGATTTATGTAGCACTATGATGCTACGACATGGATCGAAGCAGGAAGCGGAAAAATCAGTTTTCGAGGCGTAAGGATTGGCCTATCCCAAAGGGAAGAAGTCCAGCGCTTCAACCGTCGGAAAGCTTTTGCGCCTGTTATAATGAGTGACACGGCCAACAATAACGCCTGCTCTTGCTTGCTGGCCGGTTGTGGCCCCTGTAAAAAGGGTGGATGGTTGGAAATGATTTTCCTTCCAGGGGTGTTTGGCCGGTCGCATAGACCAAGCGGGCGCGAGGGTAGCAGGAAGGTTGTCGTGCGGAAGGGTGCTGAACGGAAGGCAGAGGAGGTGTAAAGCACTGAAATGAGCGTTTCAGTCTTTACACGATGATGGACGGTATTCTAAAAATAATATTATTTCCCTGAACCCATTTTGAGGAGTCGCTGCCTCTTAGCTACTAGAAGACACAGATTAGAAGACACAGAGCGCAGTACACAAACACAGGTTGATATGTCCATAGCTGTTGACGGTCATTTGCTGGTAGCGGCCCAAAGAGGCGACACAGTTGCGCTGGAACGGGTGCTTGCCCAGTGCAGGCCCAACTTGCGCCGTTACGCCTCCCGGTACTGCGTGACGACTTCGGACGCGGAAGAGGCCGTGCAGGAGTCGCTGATTATCCTCTACCGCCGCCTTCCGGCGCTGCGCTCGGTCGGGGCGTTCAGCGGGTGGCTGTTTCAAGTAGTCCAGCATGAGTGCCAACGGCTGGCGCGAAAGATGTTCCATCAGCACGTTCCGCTGGATGAGGCTATCGAAGACAGATACCTGACGACCCGCACGGATATTGAGCTGCGCCTTGATATTGCAATGGCAATTCAATCACTGCCCGACATTTACCGGGAAATCATCGTTCAGCGCGATTTCGAGGAGTTGACGGTCAAGGAGATCGCCGTCCGCCTCGGCTTGTCGTCGGAGACGGTGAAGACCCGCATTCACCGGGGGCGGCTTCTCATCCGGGAACATCTTTTAGCGTAAACATCAGGGAGAATTATTATGTGTTCGACAAAACCGCTTATGATCCATCTGGTGCGGGGGGTGATTGGTATTGCCCTTCTCATCGCGGCCTTTTCGCTCGCAGGCAGCCTTCCCATTGTGGCGATGCTGCTTGGGGGCGGGGCGCTGGTCGCCTTTCGTGGCTGCCCGACGTGCTGGCTGGCCGGACTGTTCGAGGTGGCGGCGACGAAAAAGCCTGAGCTGCCCGCTGCCGGGCCTGTCCATCCGCCAACACGCGAAAACCTGATCCAACACCACTAACAAAAAACCGCTCACCAACCAAACAGGAGAAAAATGATGCCAGAAACATACACCGCCAAGCTAGAAACAGACACCGCCAAACCGGGCCGCGCCATTGTCGCGGGGCTGGTCGCCACTATCGTCATGACGATGCTTATTTACATGGCTCCGCACATGGGAATGCCCAAAATGGACATTGCCGGGATGCTCGGCTCGATGGTGAACGGCGGGCAGGCTCCCGCGATGATGAGCGGCCCGTGGCTGATCGGCTTGATGATGCACTTTGTTTTAGGAACGCTGGTGTTCCCGCTCCTCTATGCTTATTTCGTCTATGGGCTGCTGCCGGGCAAGCCGTGGGCGAAGGGTTTGATCTGGGGCGTGGCGCTTTGGGCGGCGATGCTTGTCATGGTGATGCCGATGATGGGCAAGGGCTTCTTTGCCAGCAAGACGCCGGAGCCGCTTCTGTTCGTCCTGGGTGTACTGATGGGCCATCTGCTGTACGGCGCGGTCTTCGGCGCTCTGGCGGGCCAGCAGGCACAGCGCAGCGGCGCGGCGCTCCCCGGTCATTCCCATACTACGGTCTAAGACTTAACTACGGTCTAAGACTTATGCCCCTCTTAGGGGCGATCAATTGTTTGCAGGGCAGTGGCGGCGATGCTGCTGCCCTGTAGATGCGGGGCAATCGTGCCCCGATCTTGCGCGATCTCACTTGCGCGGTTCCACAGGAAAATTAACATGAAAACTTCACTGACTCTTCGGCTCGCTGGCGTGTTCGCCGCCGTCGCTCTGGCGGCCTTATCTGCCGCGCCGGTCGCTCAGGCGGCTCCCGCTGGCAAGATGGCACACAGCAAGATGGCACACAGCAAAAAAATGGCGGCGCATACCGTCTATGTCTGCAAGGACTGCAAAGCCTTCTACTCGCCCGCGATGGCGAAGAAAATGGGCTACAAGGACGGCATGGGGCACAAGCTGGTCAAAGAGGCCAAAACGCCCGCCGGGTATATGGACGGCAGCAAAATGAAGATGTAACGGGCGCATCGCCGCTCACAAAGTCGCCCGCCTGTTCTCGAACACAGGCGGGCATTTAGCACAGGAGAACCCAAATATGAAACATTTCTTCGGAAAAATCGGGCTGGGCCTCGCCACGCTCACACTGCTGGCGGGGGGTTGGGGTATCAGTCATCCGGCGATGGCCCAAAACCCGATGCCCGCCATGCCGCAGGGCAATATGGCGGGCGATCACGCCGCTATGATGATGAAGATGATGAACGCACGGCCCAAAGAATTGAAGAAGGCCGATATGACCGTGATGCAGGCCAAAGCCACGGCCATGAAAAAGGGCATGTATAATTGTTGCCTGAAGCATCCTTGTGACTGGTGCGCCCTGAAAATGGGGACCTGTCCGTGCGGCAAGAGCGCCGCCATGAATATGCCTGTCTGCAACGAATGCAAGGGCGGCTGGGCGGCGGGCGACGGGGCGATCCCCGGCCTGACTGCCGACCAGATCAAGACAATGCCACGCATGGACATGATGCCGATGGGTAAGAAAATGGGCGCGGTTCCTGTTGCCGGGACAAAGCGGGTCGTCGTCAATACCTGCCCGATTACGGGGGGCAAGGTTGTAGGCAAGGGAGCGGGAATGTCAGTCGTGGGAAGCTACGAGGTGCATTTCTGCTGCGCTGGCTGCAAGCCGATGTTCGACAAGATGAGCAAAGCACAGCAGCTTGCAAAGATTCGGGCAGTCATTTAGCGACACCGATGTTCTGATGCAGTAGTGAAAACGGCCCGGCCACTCTGGTGAGTGGCCGGGCTTTGCTGCTTTAGGCGGCTTGGTCGTGTTGGTCCTCTGGCGGTGCTGCGAGCTGCGGCATAACATACGGCTTTAGCAGTATGGGCGCGGTCTCGCCGGTAAGCTGGCGCTGGTCATGGGCTGCCAATATGTCTGCCTGCTCCTCCTCGGTGAACTGCGTAACCCCTTCACGCAAAAAGTAACTGACGGCCCATTCCCGCTCCGTCATGCCGTCGGGGATTGGCCCCGGTATGACAAGCCGCCCTGCTGGGTTCTCGGCCTGAACGATAATACCTCCCGCTTGCGGAACAAGCTGAGGCCAGGCGCATCGTGGTTGCGAAGCGCCTTGGCAATCTCGTCTAAAATGCTCCATAGGAGCTTCGTTCGCTCATCATTCGGTCGGTTGCTCCCTGGCAACAGTTCTACGGCCGTACTATTAGGACTACCACCTCGGACTGAGGGCACAAGGAAGCGGCTTTGCCCGCTCCCAGACACGATTTTTACAGTTCTACCTGGCTTCTTTGTGGTCTGGCGAAAGCGGTATATTTGCGCCTCACTCTGCATTCTCGTCTCGACGCCTTCTGTGCCGTTTTTACTACTTTGCTCTTCATTATTCTCTTTATCCGTTTCGCTTCTTTGCTCGTCTGCCCTGTTCTGCAGCTTATCTGCCCCCCTCAGAATGGGGCGGAACACCGGTCCGACCTCAATCTGAAGCTCTCCGCGCTCCAATAAGTAGGATGCTCCTAAAAGACGTGCTAGGGCACGCTTCAATCCCACATCCCCGTCCGTGAACAGCGCCCATGCGTCCTCGTGAAAGCCAATTACTTCCTCAACCGCCTCTCGAACCGCTACTGGCTCCCGCGCCGCTGCCGGGGCCTGCTCATCCCGTTCCCGCCCTGTCTCTAGCCGCAGGTCACAGGCCGCCTCCAGCCGCAGGCGCTCTACCGTTAGCTGTTCGCGCTTGGTCCGGTATTCCTCTTCCCCCACCAGACCGTCCAGCTTTAGGTCCAGCAAGGCAGATAAACGCCGCTGCACCTGACCCGCAGCCTTCGCCTGGGCCGCCCGGTTCGCCTGCTCATGGGCGGCTTGCTCCTTGCTCCAATCCGACAATGCTCCGCGCAGCAGGCCGGCAACTTCGGCGTCGATAGTTAGACCTGCCAGTACCTCCTCCACTGCCGCATCCAGAGCCTCTTCGCGCACATGGTAGCGCCTGCAAGGAGACGTCTTGCAATGGTAATAGCGGTATGTCTTCCCCGATGGCTTGCGCTTCTCTTCCGCCGTCACGCCTCTACCGCAGTGGGCGCACCGGATCAGCCGCGCATAAGTAAAGTGGAGGCGCGTCTTGATGGCCGGGCGCTCCCGCTCGATCAGGGAACGCAGCCTCCCGAACTCGGTGAGTGTCAGCATCGAGACGTGTGCTCCCGGATGCACGTCCTCCCCTTCGCGGAAGTGGCCCGCGTAGAAGATATTGGCGCACATATTGTAGAAGGTCGTGCGTGGCAGCAGTCCCCCGCCACCGCGTGGACGAGTCCGCGTTGTGTAGCCCCATTCCTCTGTGAGTACGGTATGGGCCTGAGCTGCTGAGTGGGTCCCGGCCAGGATCAGCCCGAACGCCCGCTGGATCAGCGGGAAGCGGTCCGGGTCCGGCAGGATGGTGCGTGTGCCGCGCGGCAGATGGGGGGTGTTAAGGTATCCTTCGGGGGCACGGTGGGGCGACCAGCCCTGAGCGACTTTGGCGGCCATACCTCGTGCGGTGTTGCGTCTCAGCTCCAGGATGTCCTGGTTAGCCATACCGGCGTCTACCGCCCACAGGAGCACGTTGTCCTCTGGCCGGTAGCAGCGCTCAGGGGTCTGAATGGCCTTCACTTCGCCGCGCTGGAGCATTCCAGCGAGCCTGCCGCTGTCCTCGGGGTTGCGGGACAGGCGGTTGATACTCCAACACAGCACGGCGTCGGCTTGCCTGGTCTTGAGGAGGCGCAGCATCTGGGCAAAGACGGGGCGGGTTCCCTCGGACTTGGCTGAGCGTGTCTCGACCAGCTCGTGAGCCACATCGAAGCCATGCCGCTCGGCGAGGCGGCGCAGGACGTCGAGCTGGGCATCGATGCTCTGAACCTGTCGGTCTTCACTTTCACTGCTCTTGCGGGCGTAGAGGACGTAGCGATGCATACTGAATGGTAGATTGATTTGAGTGACTTAGTTCACCGAGGCAGTTCGGGACAGCTCGCTGAGGGGTGGTTTGAATCTACACCTGGATGTTGGCGAAGAGTCAACAGCAAAAAATCAATTGCCAGAAATCAACAGCAAGAAATTAACAGCAAGAAGTTAATTTCATAAAAGAGCCTTAATGAACTGATGGAGCACTCATTGATCTTCATTGATCGAGTGTGTCTGGTCCCGCCGGGTTTTCCTGAGATATTGTTCGCGCAGGTAGACAAATTGCATGAGAGCGGTCAGGGTGATGTGCGCTTCTTCGCTGGGCAGGGACACGCCCCAGCGACGATGGTAAAGGGCCTGGAAGTCTGCAACGTGCTTCGGTGCCGGAACGGGAAGTGCGGTTGGTCCGGGCAGGGTGTCAATCACAGTAGGTGTTAGAGAAAGTTCAGCATTTGGCTGAGGAGAAAAGATCGGCTGAGGAGAAGAAAGTTGAGCCATACCCAGCAGCCTACCTGCTGGCGAAGACTGTGCCAGTGTGGGTGCGCTGACGCTCTTGGCGCGTTCAACGATAACCCAATCGAAAAGAATTTGCTTGCAGGTGTATTTTGGGAAGTAATTTTTAGAAACAGAAAAATTCTCCACTAAATGGTGAGAAATTCACCACACATTGGAGAAGATACCGGCAAGGCAAGGTTCAGCGAGAACTGCCTTCTTGTTGGCAGCGCCCCCCGCAACGTCTGGGGCAATGCTTCATCCAGACGGAACTTGGAAATTCCCACTGGCTTGTTGATGTTGCACAGAGCGTAGACGTCGCGCAGTGCGTACTCGGCCACGACCTTTAAGCTGAAGCGAACTGACGTCCAACGCCAGTCACGACGACGGCGAATGATGGCTTCATGGTCTAGTTTCAACTCCAGCTTGGTCCGATTAGAAGCTCTACGCCCTCTGGGGCCGTGTAGAAGAACTTATCGTTTCAATTCCAGCTTGGTTTGATTAAAAGGTGTCTCACTCGTTTAACGCCTGAGCGGTAGGGCATGTTTCAATTCCAGGCTGGTTCGATTAAAGGACGCGCCGCAGCGCGAGGGCCTGCACGTTGTAGGAGCCGTGTTTCAATTCCAGGCTGGTTCGATTAAAGGCCCCTGCCGGAGCCGCATCGATGAGAAGCTGCCAGTACGCTCGTTTCAATTCCAGGCTGGTTCGATTAAAGGGGGGGCGTTTTCATTTCAATGCCTAAAAGCGTTCCTAAGTTTCAATTCCAGGCTGGTTCGATTAAAGGGCAAGCTAGTCTCTATCCTCATCCTACCCTACCGTCGGTTTCAATTCCAGGCTGGTTCGATTAAAGGGCGGGAGAGCGTGAGACTAGCCGAAATGACGTTGCCCGTGTTTCAATTCCAGGCTGGTTCGATTAAAGGACTGTTCTTGAAACAGGGCGTCCCAATCATCGGCAGTGGGTTTCAATTCCAGGCTGGTTCGATTAAAGGCTATGATACTGGATAAAAATACGGGCGTCAAGTGGTCGTTTCAATTCCAGGCTGGTTCGATTAAAGGAGGAAATCGCGCCGATGTCGCCGACTTTGAGAGTGCGTTTCAATTCCAGGCTGGTTCGATTAAAGGCGGGCAGGAGCCGCACCACATCGCCTTGCAACTCGGTTTCAATTCCAGGCTGGTTCGATTAAAGGAGTCACCACGGCGAACCCGGCGGCAGGCGGCGGGGTCGGCAGGGCGCGTGTAGCCTGGACGCCCTCGATCACCTGTGCCACCTCGGCTTCTAACTCAGGCGTCAGCACGACTTCCTGCCGCCGCCGCTCATTGGGATAGTCGATCATGCCGGTGGTCTCGATGCCCTTCTCGTGTTTGAGATAGTACAGGTAGTAGAGAAGCTGAAAGAGCGACGCCCGCTCCCCGCCTTTGCTTTTCTTGACTTCATGGACCACGCCGCCGTCGGTGAAGTCCAGCCGCAGGAGATCGTCAATCAGAACATCCTTGCGGGCCTTGTCCGGGTAGCGTTCCTCATGCAGCACCTGCCCCAGCGCCACATTCTCCGCCCCCACGCCGCCGGAGACGTGCTCCTGCTCCACGCCATGCGAGAACCACCACAGCTTGCGCGGACACAGCACATAATAATGCACCTCCGTCCCCCCAATCCGCAAGTCCTTCAGCGAAGTTGTGTTTAGTGAAGATGTGTTCAGCGAAGTTTCAGGCATCTTCGTCATCTCCACCAAAAATGCAATTCTTAATAAGCGGGTTCGGAACCGGCGGCTGATCCAGTCTTAAACCTGTGCCATTGTATCTGTCATCCGAGTCCTCATCGTAGTCAAAGAGGGCAACAACAAACTCTGTCTTCTTGAACTTGACTTTGTCAAAAGCGGCGTCTCGGTACTCCCGATATACTCCTTCCCATACTTTTTTGTTTACGTTTACAATCAACTGCTTGGCTTCAAGATGCCTTCCTTCTTTTTTGTGGTCGCACCACATTTGGGCATATTTCGCGGGGATAACTTGCTCAGTCTCAAATAGGTTTTTTTCTAAATCAACATTAGGCTGATCCAACATTGGCCTCAGTTCCGCTACGACCGTTCTGAATGTGGACTCTGCTAACTCCATTTTCTCCGCTTCTTTTGATGGAAGACCCTGCGGATAAACCTTTTCCAGCCAGCATGACGCAACCTCAAAAGTGAGTAATTTCCGAGGAATATATTTCTGAGTTTCCTCCAATATCTCCATATCATAGATAAGCTTGGAGCCTTCGAGATCGCCGCAAGCGATGTAACAGATGCCAAATTGCTTAAGGTTCCCATGTCTGTTCACACGCCCGAATCTTTGCAAAAGCGCATCTGCCGGAGCAAGTTCCGTGAACATAGCATCAAAACTAACATCCAGTGAAACTTCGATAACTTGAGTAGCGATAACAAGTTTATGCTTCTCATTTTCCAGATCTTCTTTGAATTCTCGCTTGGATCGATCCCCTAGAGTGAACCGAGAGTGGATTAGAAACGGGTCTAAATCAATCAGCTCTTCGCGCATTAACACTGCCTTTTTGACGGTGTTGCACACTACGACTGTTTTCTTGCCCGCTTTCACCATTTGGCGTATGTCGCCTGCCATATTCTCAATGGCATTGTCACTCTTAATAACGATGCGGCGTACTTCTGACAAAAGCGGATCGTCTTGTGGCAGTTGTATAACATTGCTGTCAGTGTTGATATTGGCAGCTTTTAACAACTTACTTTTGAGGTTCTTTGGTAGTGTCGCAGTCATAATAAAGACGCAGGCATTTAGCTTCTGCAAGTATTCCAAAAGAACAAGTATTAATCCCATCGTATGCCCGTCATAGGCGTGGATTTCGTCAAAGACAACTAAAGAGTTGGTCAGTTCCAATAAGCCGACCTCAAAGAACTTCCGTCCGAAGAATATATCAAGCAACTGGTAAACCGTTGTTACTTTGATCGGGGAATAGATTTTTCGTGCTGCATCTCGATTAGCAATAGCAACCAACCTAGCCTGCTCCGGCGAAAGCTGGTCGTTGAGCGCATCTTGCAAGTAGGCTAAATCAGTATTGGCGTGGAGAATGGACACGTTTTCGTTTGCATGACGCTTAATATGCCCGCTTGTGTCTGGAAATACGGTACTAATCCGTTCTGCCATTGCGTTGATGGAGACTTGGTAAGGCAGAACATAGAATACCCTCGCATACCTTCGCACCCCTTTCCGGTTATTGAGCATCCAAAGCAAGGCGGCTTCTGTCTTGCCGGAACCTGTTGGTGCTATTAATGCGGCACTGCCTTGTATTTGTGAAGCATCTGTCTGTACCCCGCTCCATTGCTTCCAGCCTCTGATGTTTTTCCTTGCGTAAGTATCTAATGCTCCGGCTGTTATCTTCTTGCCCATAATAGTCACTCCAATTTTCGAGGAGGCAAGATGGTCAGACGCGACTAGAGCACCACGACTGAGAGTCATTTGCATATCTTCGAATGCGGGAAGAATTGCATTAGCGTGTTTGGGGACATCATTGGCAGGAGAGACGGCATTAGGGTCAAATTGCCACTGTGATAGGTTTTTTGAAAATAGTAAGCGTAAGGCAGGAACATTTAGCTCGTTCCATTTCCTGTGCCACTGCTCTGACCCTGAGTTGGTCAGGGATTGGCACAAGCGAAAATCTTGCTTCACGTTTTTATCACTATCAAGGAAGTTCTTGTGGTGAGACAGCAGGGCGAGATAAGCCCGGTATATGTCATGATCATCTAAGCTGAAACATTGGCGAAATAGGACGGCAGAAAGGACTTCATGCCGGTATGACCAGAGCGGATGAGGTGGCAGCAACATCTTCTGAAAACCATCAGCCGCTTTGCCGAAATCGTGAAATCGAGCGGCCTTTAACAAAGCCTCTGAAAGCGATTTCGGCAAGACAGGCCAAATGTTTAGGATTTGCCCTAATGCACGCTCTACGTCTTCAGTGTGTTCATCAAGATATACTTCGGGCTTTTCACTTTTAGCCAGCAAAGGCATTGAAGTTCCAGACATAAAAAGCCTCTTTCGTTTCTTTGACTTGTATTAATTCTGAGGATCGGATGGTTTGCTCCTGAGCCGCGTCAATCCGGGGCATCATATGAACCGCTTGCCTGTTGCCGGTGAAGTAAAGCGGTGCGGCGTAAATTGTTCCGCTTCCCAGTCCCAGCGGTAGGCATTGACCGCGCAAAAGGGCTTGTTCGCAAGACTCCACTTCCACAGCCTGTGGTAGTTTTTCAACAATCAGGTCTTCTGATCTTCCCAAGCTAAGAGGATTAACGGGTTGACGAAAGGCACTCATCTCAATTCCGCTCAATACAAGAATGGATAGAACTGGAAACGCTAAGAACTCCCGCTCCGTCGGAGAGATTTTCACGCCGATCTGTGACTTCTCCGCATTGCGCTGTGGAAGCCGACTTGTCTGAAAGTCTATTCCAATGCTGGCATAATCAAGTCGCCAGCCCAAGCGCAAATCACGTGGTTCGACCCAGCCGCCGTAAGCCGCGCAGATCAAGCCATGAACAGTGCATGGCGGCGGACACCGGAGTGTGCGCGACGGCAGGCCAATTTTAGCCGTGTTGGTGCGGGGATCACGGAAGTGAGCCGTGTATCCCGCTAGACGTATGATATTCGTTTGCATCGTCTGTCCTTACGCAGCCACATCCTCGGTCATTTTCAGCAAAGCCCGGCGCGGCGTGTCAACTATGAAAGTAAAGCCCAAGTCAGCAACTTCCCGCATATCGCTGCCAGTTAAAGTTTCTGTCAGTTGGTGTGGGCTAAATCGCATCTCGACAGGATAACCGATGTAAACAATGCGAGAAGCAAAAAGGTCCTCCCAATCCAGCAGCATCGCCTTGAGTTTGCTCACATCGAGGTAAGGCAAGTCATCTGTCCCTAGCCACACTGCATCGAAAGGAGAATCAGCGCAATTCATGAAAGCTCCGATGAACCCTTTCGGGCGAAGGCTGCCGTCATGTAATGCGCCGCTTGCTGGTCCTTGCAGATTGCCGATATTTGCCAGCGCCAAAAGCGCAGATTGCATTCGATTAATGCGTGTTTCTGCATTCAGTTTCACAAAATCTATGGGCTTATGCTCACGCGAGTAAGGGTCAATCTTGGTTTGAATCTCTGGCGCTTTCTCACCCAACCTTGAAATGTGATCTAGCAGTATATCTCGGTTCTCACCGAGGTAAAATTCGCCGATCCGCTGCCCTTCAATCAGGATGCGCGTTTTTAACCAGCCAGAATAAATGCCGACGGGATTTGGATTGAGAACAGCGTTTTTGCCGGTGTATGTAATGTCACGGGCGAATGTTTGAAAATCCTTCGCTGTGCTGATGCCACTAAAGGCGACAAGCGCGTGCATTCTTATTGGTGCAGTGCGTTTCGTCGTGGGCTGCGGTGGTTGCAGAGCTTTGACAAATTCGACACGGACGTAATCGGACACAACCTGTGAGTATGACTTTGTTCCAATTTCAACTGCTTTCTTCTCATCTGGTTTCAGCTTATAGTTGCTGTCACTGGGATTTTGGATTGCGTCGTTGAGAGACGCAATCAGAGCATCGAGCAGAGCATTGGAAAAGCCTCCTCTGCTGGCCTGATTGTACTCCTCAGCTACTTCACCAGAAACGCTTTGTTGTAGCTTTTGGTAAAAATCCCCTTTTCCTTTCTTGAACTTGTCAAGCAGAGCGTTTTTGTCTTTAACGTTGTCCTTATCCAGCAAGAAGCTCTCAATCAAAGCATCATCTTGATCGGGAGTGCTATCACCTTGCGAGATGTCTCCCTGCGCTTCCTCAGTATTTGCGCCAGCTCGCATATAACCGAACAGATCATCGTCAACGTAGACGAGTGGATTTGCTTCGGTGTAGACCTGATTTTTTTCAACGCCTGCGGAATTCTTCCCCCGTTGAATAGGGCTGAACGGTTGAGGCACATTTTGCCGCCAATATTTTTTGAAGCATTGACTAGAAACATAGGGAAAGACACCCCCCTTGCCACTCATGTACTTAAAGTCAAAGCCGTCAGCCTGCCCTTTGCCACGGTTGAAACGCACTGCTTCACCGTGTATTATTAGGCTCAAAGCCACAGTAGATTCATTGTTTGCCATCGATCAAAGTCTCCTTATTTCTCTGCCTTACACAGAAGGTAGAGCAGGCTGATAACCTCGCCTGCATTTTCACTGTCTAACATCCGTAGCTCATCGCGTGAAATGTGTAATTGGGTCTTTTCTGAATGGGCATACTTTGTCAGAATTTTGAGCAAGGCATCTTTACTGCGTATGTTCGCAAGCTGTTTGACAAATGAATCGCTGTATCTCTGATCCATTTCGTTGATACGTTCCGCAATGCGCCCAAGCATTTCAAAGCGCTCCTGCTTACTGAGTGCGAAACGCTCATAGATTTCTAACACTTGCCTTTCCTCCTTTTTTAACACTTGCTCTGTGGGGGGACGACTTCTTACAATGGCACGAACGAGAAATCCCAGCGAACGTCGCTGTTCAATATCATCGCACAAAAGATCAAAGTAAGAGTTTTTCCGCTTTTCTTTTGTTTTTATATCTGTGTATTCTGCCTGTTTGCCTAGCTCTCCCCATTTCAGAAAGGCTGTGCGTAGTGAACCTGCTGACACTTGTTGGGCGCTGTCCAGTTCAGCAAAAAAATCTAAAGCCTGAGCTGGCAGATGTAACTGATACCATGTAGCGCTTGTCCCGGAATTGCTGAAGGCAATAATAGTTGCTCCAGTTGGCAAGCGTTCTGTCAACACACCTCCCTGATTTTTGTCCCACAAGGAACTGCCAGAGACAATCTCTAGCAAGGCTACTCGCCCAGAAAGCTTTATATCTTTGGCTTTCAGTGCTTCATTGCCGCTTGTCTTCGCCGCTAACTGGCTTTGGACAGCGTCAAATCCTACCTTTGTAGCCGCACATAGCACTTCAGGATCGGCCAGGTGGTAAAGATAAGGATTAGCACCAACAAACTTGCATCCCAGCGGTAACAGAACGATAGCGCTGAAGCAGATAACACAAATAAACTTACCGCTCAGATTTGGTAGACTACACGGATCGCCATCCGAGCTGGCACCAAGCGGAAGCCAGGAACGGTTGACATCTTTAAATATTTTGTCGCGTCCGCAAATCTGGCAGCAACCTTTGCGTGTTCCTTTGTCTTCTTTCGCCGCATCTTCAAGCACCTGACGATACAGGGGTATGTTTTGACCATCTGCTCCCTTGTTTTGACCAGCCACAAGCGGATTGTTCTGCCAATACGAAGAAAGAACTTTCAAGTTGTTTAATGAACCGAGGCTTGACTTTGTTGGATCAATTTGATCATTTAAGAACTGCACAGACGTTCGCAAATCTGCCTCAGTCAAATCTGTGATGCTTTTCTTCTTGCAGTAGAGCGTGGCAATCGCCAAGCCAACATCCACGAGCGGATGTCCCGTAATGTTCATGCATGATTCTTTCTTCTTCACCTTGAGAAGCTGCCAGATCGAAATGGAAAAGGAATAACCTGCGACTCTATCTTCGGCGAGGCTTGAAGCCAGACGTTGTAACGCCGTATGACAGAAGAAGGACGTGAAGCGACCGTTCGAGCCGCAGGAATTACAAGAGTATTATAACATACAAGTAGGCAGGCGGCAAGAGCGAAAGATGCATGGATATTGGCATTATCTTTATACCTTTTCACTTCATCTCCACCATGCCGAAGCCGCCCGCGTTTTTTTCGCCGAAGCCTGCTTCATAGCCTACTCGCAGCAGCTCAGCGGAACCGGAAGCGCGGAAGGGGGCGAACGCGGTGCGGATTTGGATTGTCTTGTAGGTAATCAGCTTCGTGCCGCCCTGACTGCGCTCCAGGTACGCTGGGTCAAAGGCGAGGTGGAAGCGGTCGTCGGCGGGCGGGCTGCCGTGTAAGATGGCGTGCTTGCGGAGCAGGTTGGCCTGAATAGCCGCCGAAAACGCCTCGCCGTCACCGGGGGTCAGGTAGCGCGTGCCGCCGCCCGGCAGCGGCAGGGCGGCGACAATCGGAGACAGACAGGTGAAAGGAGCCGTTTCCGCCAAATCCGTAAACTGGGGCGGCGGCAGCGTCTGGATTTGAGTGATTGGAAACGCGGCAGGCCCAACGCTTAGAGCCGCCTCGGCCAGCAGGCCCGTGGCGCAGTGGGTCAGAAACTCAGGAACCGGCGAAGCGATCTGCCAAATCAGGGGGCCGGGCGCGAAACGAAGCCTATCCCCCTCCACTCGGTGCCGTCCGCGCAGCCAGGAGAAGACGAACAGCTTGAAGCGCCTGGAACTCTCTTCTGCTCCATACCCGGTTCCGTGCAGGAAGCGGGCGTATTCAGCATCGGAGGCTGCCAGAAGGCCGTAAATCGCCGCCGTCAGGTGATGCTGGTAGTTCAGCGGGATCACTGCCCCATGTGGATTGTCCAGTTGAATGCGTAATCTCATCTCTGTAACCTCAAAGTCGTAGCTTCAAATCCATAACCTTAAGTGCGCTGCCTTTCGCAGAGAGTATAACCGAAGGCCAGTGACATGGTGCTGTCACTCTTACTCATCGGGGAAATTATTTTTCGGAAAGTGAGCCGGAATTATTTTCACACCCATCAATTATTTTCACACCCGTCTTTTTCGTAGCGAGCCGCGATGGCCTGAACTTCTGCTGCCATCTGTGCTCGAAGCTCCGGTCCGCCTTTGACCAGAACGTGCCGACGCCATGACAGAAGCTCGACGACCAGCCCCTCCGTTCCCTGCGCCGTCCCTGTCATCTGCACGGAGCCGTCTGGCAGAGACGAAAGCCGCAGTGTCTTCGGCCAGTGTCGGTCCAGGGCATAAGCTGCCACGCAGGCATCGAAGATCACTTCCACGGTGACAGCCGCTTCACCGCGCAATCCGCCGAGAATACCATCCGCCGCTTGAAACGCCTCCCATTCTGGCTCACGCCGAGTAAACTGCGTCGGGGTGAGACGTATCTGTATAATTTTATCCAGTGCGAAGGTGCGGATGGCCTGCCGCGTGTGGCACCAGCCATGCAGCTCCCAGTTCTGGCCGCTGCGAAGGGCGACTTCATAGGGATCGACTCGTCGCCAAGTGAGCTGCTGGCTGCTGCGGCTCTGGTAATAGAGTTCCAGAGTTTGTCGAGTGCGGGCCGCTTCCATGAGCGGTGCGAGGGGGGCCTGGGAATAATCGCGTGAGAGTGGGCCAGCTTGAAGAATTTCTGTGGCCTGAGATAGATCGTGCTGGAGGACAGACGGAAGCTGGGACGCCGCTTTGTCCAGGGCTGCCAGCACGGCGTCTTTGAGGGGAAACCCCGGTGCAGTCAGAAGGCTGCGTGCCAGAGCGAGAGCAAGTAACTCCTCGGCAGTAAAGCTGATGGGCGGGCTGAAAGGAAGCGTGCTGCTCCCCCCAGGTTCCAGCACATTAGATTCCAGCACGTAGGTTTTCATGGCACGTTCGTAAGTCAGCGGCAGGTGCAGATAAACTTGGAGCAGTTCAATATCACGCTGGATCGTGCGGAGGTTGCAGTCAAATTCTTCCGCCAGCCGTTTCCGGCCAATTTTCTCCATTGGCTGGCGTTGCCGCAAACGCGCTACAATTTTGAGCAGACGGGTGACGCGGGTAATATCGGAGCGAAGATGAGCCGGAAGCATAGATACAGGGAGCGCAGATTCAGGGAGCATAGATGCTTGTTCACCATTTGCGCGAATGTTCCTTCCTGCCGCAGAAAATGCGGTCAGCCACGCTCGGAGTGATAGGCGGCGGGCCATGCCGCGAGGTCGGCTAGAAGAGCCGGATAAGCGTATGGGATACTGCCGCCCTTTGCTTGGATACTACTCTCCCTCAATAAATTGCCCACAGGAAAATCGTCATCCTGCGAAAGACCCTCCTCGATGTTAAAGAAATGTTGGCGCTGGCAGAGACAAAAGCAGAGGAAGAGACTAGAGGAAGAGGCTAGAGGAAGAGGCTAGAGGAAGAGGCTAGAGGAAGAGGCTAGCTGATCTTGGGCGCAAAGGACGCTAAATAAGACACTCTGGCGGAGAGATTTGAGAGCCGATCCGGTTGACAAAATATAAGGGAGCTGTTGCTGGATCGCATCCCGAATTGCGCTACTCGGCTTCCGCTGACGTTATGAGAGAATGCTTTTCCCTCTTCCTCCCCCGCCTCGCTTTAGTGTGCTGTACGCGGACCCGCCGTGGCGTCTTCAGGGCGGCGTGATGATGCCCTACCCAATGATGACGACACGGGAAATCTGCGCCCTCCCCGTGGAGAGTATCGCCGCCGAGGACTGCCTGCTGTTCCTGTGGACGGTTCCATCCCACTTCCCCGACGCCCTGGCCGTCATCCGCGCCTGGGGCTTTTCGTACCGGACCGTGGCCTTCACCTGGGTCAAGCGCACCCCGAAAGACACCGGCTACTTTTTAGGACGCGGTTACTGGACCCACTCCAACGCCGAGCCGTGCCTGCTGGCAACGAGAGGCCACCCAAAGCGCATCTGCACAGGCGTTCCCAGCCTGATCGTCTCGCCCCGGCGAGAGCATTCAAGAAAGCCCGACGAGGCACGGCAGCGGATCGTGCGGATCGCCGGGGATGTGCCCCGTGCGGAGCTGTTCGCCCGGCAGAAGGTCAGTGGGTGGAGCGCCTGGGGCAACGAGGTCGCCTGCGACTTCGTTCTATGAATTTATTCTATAACTGTCCGTGGTCCACACGGCTGACTATAACTGTCCGTGGTCCGTGCGGCTCGGTTCCTCTGCGTAGCGGAAGAGGGGGGTGATCTCGTTGAGCCAGTAGTCGGCCTCCATCCGCTGCTTCGGGGTGGCCTCCGGGGGGAGGGTGACCACGAACATGGAGTGGTTGCGCTCGCGGCCTGCGAGCATCTCACGCCGGACGGCGATCTCGATGCCCGCGTTCTGTCGCACCAAGTCCACTACCGAGTTGATGATAGCGGCGGCGCTCCGTTCGGGGAGGTCGTCCCGCGCTGCGTTGTTGGTTTCAGTGTTTTTAAGTTCCGTGCTTTCAAGTTCAGTGTTCATAGAGGGAAAGTTATATCTCGGCATAGTTGGACTATACAAGAACGTGGTCCGGCTGTCAATACTTGCATACAACTCGGCAGATCAAATCAAGATCAAATCAAAATTAAATATAGATCAAATCGTGTTCCTGCTCTCACTCGTGACTGCCGACGTCGGCACGCTTCTTGAAGCCGTGTTCCTCGTCGTTGTGATCCCCGTCGCTGTGATCTTTAATCCGGTCTGCGAAGTCACGCCGGTCGAAGAGGTAGGTGCGTCCCTTCTTGACGAAGTCGACATGGCCGCGCTCAGCCCATTTTTGCAGGGTGATCATCGGGACGCCGATCAGGACGGAGAGTTCTGCCGTGGAAAGAATGCGGGTTTCCAGCAGACGGCGGGTGGGGGTGTTCATAACCTCAGAGTTATCATGCCAGAACCTTATTGAGCCAGGGCCTTATGCACCGGCTTTCACGCCCGCTGTGCGGTTTTTGGCCCTTAATCCGGTTCGCGTCTGTGCTCTATGATTATCGGCTCTACGGCGGGAGAAGTCGTCCAGGGTTCGTTCCAGCCAGCGGCGCACGGGCTGCTGGGTGAAGGCGTTGATGACCAGCGCGATGGACGTGGCTGCAAAAGCACGCTCTGCCGCATCCCCCAGCGGTAAAAGACGGGCCAGGAACGAGAGCGCCAGGCTGTACATCTCCAGCATCAGGGTGATCAGGCCCGCGTAGATGAAGGCCGCCCGGATGATGAGGCGCAGGGAGAACAAATGGGCGACGAACACGGCGTATCCCATCGCCAGCAGGAACAGGATGGTGGAGAGCGGCCCGGCGTCGATGAACCGGAAGTCCCCAAGGCCGTAGGGCAGCAGGATGTCGGCGACAATGCCGATGATGGCGGTGGCGAGGATGCCGGAACCAACCAGTTGCAGCTGCGGGCGTGTTCTGGCCGTGGCGGTCGGCAGGGAGCGGAAGGCAAGTAGAACGGCCCCGGCGAGGTAAGCGACCACATGGATGGCGTAGAAAGCGAACAGTGGCCCGTAGACGGTGCTGTGCTGACTTCTGAGGACGGTCTCTGCGCGGTCGATCAGGGGCGTGGCGAGAGACAGAGCGACCAGGATTGCTGTTTCCACCCAGGCCGCTCGCCGCAGGGTCAGCTTCTTCCCGGCAAGCTCGGCTACGAACAGAAGGCTGGCCGTTGCCACGAGAGCTGCGGCGGCGAAGTTGGCCCGCCCTACGACAAGGAGCGCTTGCCCGTCGGGGAGGCTTCCGTAGACAAAGAGCGTGCCGACCCAGCCCAGCAGCGCCAGAGCGAGCACGGCGTAGTAGGCGTTGAGGCGAGAGCTGGGATCGCGGAAAAAGACGTAGAGGGCAGACCCCAGGAGCGAGGTTAGGCAGAGAAGATAAAGCGAGGCCGTGAAGAGTGTCATGCCAAGAAAATGATCATACTATGTGGTAGGTCATATTACAAAAAGCGTCATGCGATAACTGTCTCACAGCGGTTGCCGTGGTGCAACACGGAAGGCGGTAGCACAGCGGGCGGCATAGTTACTGATTTCTCATACGGCAGGCTCATCAGGCCGACGATCCCTCGGTAAGACGGGGCGTGCGTGGCCCGGATCATCATCTCCCCAGCGACTTCGGCCACGCCCATGCGGCACAGGTAGCAGGTGTCCTCGCCCCAGTGCGGGCGCAGGCTGCCCACGATCTCCAGCGGCCAGCCCAGCCTTCGGTACAG
>JAABUK010003209.1_pt1 | contig 27950 bp, 25 predicted proteins | sample 5559141 | NCBI WGS metagenome assembly JAABUK01 (sample SAMN10711869, study PRJNA513367) | rock metagenome | isolation source: Antarctica rocks | place: Antarctica: Victoria Land, Pudding Butte nord | collected 2016-01-03
AGGAAGACCCAACGTGCCGCAAACGCAGGTCGCCAAACCCGCCAAGATCACCCTCACCCACCAAACCCACCCCACGCGCAAACACTCAGGTCGTTCCAGACATGTGTGACCGCCGTAGCCCGGAGGGGGAGGGGGCAGGCAGCGGCCAGGGCTATCGCATTTCGAATAGTTCGAGGAGTTTGGTGAGGTAGGCGTCATCCCATCCCGCTCGTTTGAGTTTGCCGCGCAGGGAGCCTTTGCTGGGTTCAGCCTGGATGACGTTCAGGGCCATGTGTCGCAGGGTGGCGAGGTTCTCGGGGCCGTGTCCCAGGGGGGTGCGGTCCTGGTCTTCGTTCATGACGACATCCAGCCGCCAGTGCAGTTGGTTCTCGATCCCCCAGTGCGACCGGGCGACCTCGTTCAGACGCTCGGGGGAGAGTGCGGCGCTGAGCAGGTAGTAGGCGGTCTCGGCTGTCGTCCCGGTGGCGGTCTCGCGGATGCGGCGCACCTTGCCGATGGCTGCCAGCCCCGGCCAGGCGTGCTGCTCCTGCAGCCAGCCGATGTCGGTCGAGACGGTGGCCGTGCGCGTCTCGATCCGGCCGTGGCCGGCATCTACCATGGGCTTGGCCGTGGCGGCCTTGGTGCCGGGGTCGTCAAGGAAGCGTGCGACGTCATCGTGCAGCGTGCCCTGGTTGCCTTTCAGCGCCAGGTCGTAGTCGCCGCCCTGATCGACAATCTGCCGGGCGGTCGCGCGCTGGCAGTGCAGCGCGTCGGCGGTCACGGTCGTGCCACGGAGCGACAGCAGGCGCAGCAGGGCCGGCACCGCCGTGATCTCGTTCGACTTGGCGTCAGTGGCGACCTGCGCCAGCACCAGCCGCTGCTCGCAACCCCAGGCGCTGACCATGTGCAGCGCAGACTTGCCGCTGGCGCGGTCGAACGAGTGGCGCAGGACCTTGCCGTCGATGGCCACGACACCTGCGGCCCCTGCACCGGACGCGGCGCCAGGTGCCAGGCTGCCAGGTGCCAGGCTGCGGCACTGCTCGGAGAACCCGGCCATGAAGCGCTGGAACGCGGCGCGGAACGCCTCAGGGTCAAGTTGGCGGAACAAGCGGCTGAACGTGTCGTGGCTCGGCACCCCGTTGGCAAGCGTGAGGACGCCGCGCAGGAATGGCTCCTTGGACCTCGCGAACAGCGCCATGTCCACCGCACCCTGCCCGCCGCACAGCACCGAACACAGCGCGATGAACAGAAGCTCATGGAAGTCATGCAGGCTGGCATTGCCGGTCCGCGGGTCGTCCAACTCGTCCCAGCACGCCGCGAACCCGTCCAAGCCACCACTTCCATGCACAGCGCATGCCCAAAGAAGTGGAACCCATCAGCACCGCACCCAGCAAGCCATCGCCAAGTCAACAACATTCCAAATGCAATCCCCCCTGGCTTTAGCAACTTGAGCTTGCGTAACCTTCACTAATCGCTATAGCTAGGCTGATATAATCGATCCGGGCCCCTCTGGCAGGACGCTGGCGCTAAACGCCGGCCAACCTGCGATGTCGGATCACCGTAAGCGTACGCGGTGGTCAATGGCTCACGGGTAATCCGTACCTATCGAGACAGCGTACGTTTGCGGCCTTTGCACCAATCCTGCAAGGAGCCCATACGTAATGTCGAACACTCAAGCCAATTTCGAGACTGCAAACCCCTTCCGGGACATGGCGCGCGGCGTCACCCGGTTCCAAGACGAAATTTATCCTCGCGAACGTGTCCTCTATCAAAAGCTGGTCCATGACGGCCAAAAGCCGAAAGCGCTCATGATCTCCTGTGCCGACAGCCGGGTCATCCCCGAGATGATCACGCAGTGCGGCCCTGGCGAGTTGTTCGTGTGCCGCAACGCCGGCAACATCGTGCCGCCCTTCGGACCGACGACCGGCGGCGTGTCCTCCGTGATCGAATACGCCGTGCTGGCCCTTGGCGTGCGTGACATCATCGTCTGCGGCCACTCCGACTGCGGCGCCATGGGAGCTCTGGTGTGCCCGGAAAAGCTCGAAGGGATGCCGAACGTCGCCGCCTGGCTTCACCACAGCCAGGCCGCCCAGCGCATCGTCGAGCAAACGTTGCGCTGCGACGCCCCCCAGGAGGAACGCCACCGCGCGCTGGCGAAGGAGAACGTGATCGTGCAGATCAATCACCTGCGCACGCACCCTTCGGTTGCCGCAGGGCTTGCGGCCGGCAACCTGACCCTGCACGGCTGGCTGTTCGAACTGGAACTCGGCGTCATGCTGGCGCTCGACGGCGACACCGGCCTGTTCACGCCGATTGACGACGACACGCCACCGGTTGCCGTCGCGCCGCGTCCCGGCGCGGCAGGCACGGCGCTGCCCCTGGCCGCGGAGTAGCATCGTGCGCAGTTGGCTTGCACGCGACGTTTCGGCGTCCTTCGTTGTCTTCCTAGTGGCCATGCCCCTTTGCATGGGCATCGCCATCGCGTCCGGCGTGTCTCCCGAGCGGGGGCTGCTGACCGGCATCATCGGCGGCATCGTGGTCGGGCTGCTGTCCGGCTCACCCTTGCAGGTGAGCGGCCCGGCGGCGGGCTTGGTGGTCATGGTTTTCGCCATCGTCGAGGACTACGGCCTCGGTGCGCTCGGACCGATCCTGCTGCTGGCCGGCGCGTTGCAGTGCCTGGCCGGCGCACTGCGGCTAGGGCGGTGGTTCAGGGCCATCTCCCCTGCCGTCGTGCACGGCATGCTGGCCGGCATTGGCGTGCTGATCGTCGTCGGTCAGTTGCAGGTCTTGGTTGACAGCAAGCCCAAGGCAAGCGGCCTGGACAACCTGCTGGCCGCGCCCGGCGCAATCCTCGGGCTGCTGCCCTTGGATGGCGTCGGCGGCGAAGCGGCGCTCCTGGTCGGCCTGGTCACGATAGGCGTCATGATCGGCTGGGAGAAGCTGCGCCCGGCCTCCCTCCGCCTGGTTCCGGGGGCGCTGCTGGGCGTGGGCGCGGGCACCGCGGCGGCGGCGGCGCTGGCGCTGCCAGTGCTTCACGTCACCGTGCCGGACCGGCTGTGGGACACGATCACGCTGCCGGACGGCGAGGCGTTCGGCCAGTTGCTGCAACCCGGCGTCATGCTGACGGCACTGGCGCTGGCCTTCGTCGCCAGCGCGGAAAGCCTGCTGTCCGCCTCTGCGGTGGACCGGATGCAGGACAAGGTGCGGACGAACTACGACCGGGAGCTGTTCGCGCAGGGTGTTGGCAACGGGCTGAGCGGCCTGCTGGGCGGCATTCCGATGACCGGGGTGATCGTGCGCAGCTCCGCCAACGTGCAGGCGGGCGCCACGACGCGCCTGTCCACCATCCTGCACGGCGTCATCATCCTGGTCTTCGTGGCGCTGCTGCCGGGTGTCCTGCGCCTGGTGCCGACCGCCGCGCTGGCCGGGGTGCTGGTGGTGACGGGCTGGCGGTTGATCGGCGTGCATCACGTGCTGGAGCTGCGGCGCCATTATGGGCGGATGCCGGTGGCGATCTGGCTGGCGACCTTTGCAGGCGTGGTCGCAACCGACCTGCTCACCGGCGTGCTGGCTGGCCTAGCCTTGTCGGTGGTGGAGTCCGTACGGCACCTGCGCCGGCCCGGGTTCCGCGTCCGCAAGGTCAATACGGATGCGGCCATCGAACTGCGCCTGGCCGGCACCGCCACCTTCCTGCGGCTGCCGCAGCTGCTGTCGGCCGTAGAGGCGGTGCCAGCCGGCCGCGACCTCCGCATCCGCACGCGTGGCCTGTGGCACATGGACCATACCTTCGCCAGCACGCTGCAACAACTGGCAGCGCGCGGCAGCAAGGATGGAGGGCGCATTCTGGTTAGCTGACGCAACAAAAGCAGCGGGCGCAGCCGCGCCCGCTGCGTGCTTGGCAAGCCGACAATCAAGAATACGTTCTTGATTTGTTCAAGATAATAATCCTAGCTTTCCCAGTCCAAGAGGGAGGCTTTGATGACGGAATCCAACACAGCATGCGCCGCATCCAAGGACTGCGCAGCGGCGGCACGGGCTGCGGCGGACGCCCAGCATGGAAGTCGCCTGGGTCTGACCCGGGGCCAGCGGGTGCTGGCCGCCACCACCGCTGCCGCCATCCTTTTGTCTGGAGTCAACGCGCTCGTGCAGGTGATGAGGGTGCTCGTCGAATACTGTCTGGCTCGTCCCTAACCAGGCGACAGGCTCCGGGCGGCCGTGCAGCGCTAGGCGGCAACTGGCGGTCGGAGCGACACAACCCTGCCAACAGGTTCTATCCTGAACAACAAAGCAACCACGACTACATAGAAGGTGTATGCAGAAGGACTATCATGGCACAAGCACAGCGTAGGCCGACCCCCGGCTCGGCTCGATCCGACGACGGCATGAAGGGCCTGCTCGACCTATTCGGTCGCAACCCGACCCCAGCCCGGGTGACAATGCACGTCGAGCGCCTGTTGGCGGGCTGGCGCGAGGCGCTGGACCCGGACGCCTACGCAGAGCGGCTGGACACGCTGCGCGAGAACCTTCTGGAAGGCATCGCGCTCACGGAGGAGAGTGCTGCCGACATAGACCCTGCCTCGAAGGCCGAGACGCGGCAAGCAGCCGCCGTGGTCGCGTCCATGCGAACGGCATATCAAGCGACGGAGGAAGGTGCTGAGCTGGTGGCCGCCTAGCCCTGCACACGCAAGCCGGCCTTCTCCCGCCGGCTTGCGCCAGCTCAGCACCATGGCGTGGCGAAACGGCGATGCCGCTACCGGAAGTCACGGCTGGGCACTTGGATGCCGGGGCTGGGCTGGGACAGCAGATTGGGAGCGTTCATGCCTGTGCCGGCATCCAGCCTGGCCGCGGGTCTCAATTGCGGGTCCATTTCAATAACGTGCTCGGCCTCGTCCCGCTCCCCTACGCTGCGCAGCAGGTCCGTCAGGTCCTCCAGCCGGTCGGCGACGACATGGACGACCTCGCCCTCGCGCTGCATCCGGCCATGGCAGGCCAGCATGCTGGCTGACAGCACCAGCCGGCGCTGCGCCGCGTAGCGGTCGGGCCACAGGATGAGGTTCGCCACCCCCGTCTCGTCCTCGACGGTGATGAACATGACCCCCTTGGCCGAGCCAGGCTTCTGCCGCACCAGCACCAAGCCCGGCACCGCCACGCGCTGCCCGTCACGCAGGTGGAGGAGGTCGGCGCAGGCCACCATGCCCCGGCGGCGCAGGCCCTCGCGCAGGAACGCCACCGGGTGCCGCCGCAGGCTCAGCCCGATGCTGCCGTAGTCCTCGACCACCTCGCGCCCGTCCCGCATGGGCGCAAGCTCTATGGGCGCTTCGACGATCTCGGGTCGCGGTCGCCCGCCGGCGTCGGCCGCCGTGAACAGCGGCAGTGGGGTGTCGGCCAATGCCCGCACCTGCCAGAGCGCCTGCCGCCGGTCGAGGCCCATGCCCCGGAACGCATCCGCCTCCGCCAGCCGCTCCAGCGCTGCCGCAGGCACCCCGGCCCGCCGCCAGGTTTCCTCCACGCTGGCGTAGGGTGCCTCCCCCCGGTGCGCGACCAGCTCCGCCGCGTGCCCGTTGGCCAGTCCTTTCACCATGCGCAGGCCCAGTCGCACCGCAGCGCCTCGCAGTCGTTTGCCCTGACCCTGGCCCCCGCCCTCGCTGCTCCCTCGCGGCTCCAGCGTGCAATCCCAGCGCGACTTGTTGACGCAGACGGGCCGGATCGGGACGCCGTGTTCCTGCGCGTCCCGCACCACCTGCGCCGGAGCGTAGAAACCCATCGGCTGGCTGTTCAGCAGCGCGCAGCAGAACACGTCCGGGTGGTGGCACTTCATCCAGGCGCTCGCATACGCGATCAGCGCGAACGAGGCGGCGTGGCTTTCCGGAAAGCCGTAGCTGCCAAAGCCCTCCAACTGGGAAAAGGTCCGCTCGGCAAATGCACGCTCATAGCCGCGCTCGACCATGCCGCCGATCAGCTGATCACGGAACCGGCTGACGCCGCCCGTGACCTTGAATGTGCTCATGCTGCGCCGGAGTTGGTCGGCCTCGCCCGGGGTGAACCCGGCGCAGTGGATCGCGACTTGCATCGCCTGCTCTTGGAAGAGGGGCACGCCCAGCGTCTTGCCCAGCACGCGCTCCAGCTCCGGCTTTGGGTAGTGGACCGGCTCCTTCCTCTCGCGCCGTCGCAGGTAGGGGTGAACCATGTCGCCCTGAATGGGGCCGGGCCGGACGATGGCGACCTGCACCACCAGATCATAAAACGTGGTCGGCTTGAGCCGGGGCAGCATGGCCATCTGGGCGCGGCTCTCGATCTGGAACGTGCCCAGCGTGTCGGCGCGGCGGATCATGGCGTAGGTGGCCGGGTCCTCGGGTGGGATCGTGGCAATGTCCAGCGCCGGCCCGCCCCCCTGCTCGATCAGCTCGAAGCCGCGGCGGAGGCAGCCGAGCATGCCCAGGCCCAGCACGTCCACCTTCATCCAGCGCAAGGCGTCGATGTCGTCCTTGTCCCACTCGATCACCTGTCGCCCGGCCATGGCCGCGGGCTCGACCGGCACCAGGTCGGCCAGCGGCCCACGTGTCAGCACGAAGCCGCCCGGGTGCGTGCCGAGCTGGCGCGGAAAGCCGACCAGCTCCTGTGCCAGTTCCAGCGCCATGCAAAGCCGGTGGTCGGCGAGGTTCAGGCCCAACGCCGCGGCGTGCTCCTCCCCGGTCCCGCCGTCAGTGCCGCCCCAGACCTGTGACGCCAGCGCCCCGGTCACGTCCTCCGTCAGCCCCAGCACCTTGCCTACGTCGCGGATGGCGCCGCGGGGGCGGAAGCGCATCACGGTGCAACACAGGGCGGCGCGGTCGCGGCCGTAGTGTTCGTACACCCATTGTATGACCTCCTCGCGGCGGTCGACCTCGAAGTCCACGTCGATGTCCGGCGGCTCGCGGCGCTCGGCCGAGACGAACCGCTCAAACAGCAAGCCCGACCGGACCGGGTCGATGCTGGTGATGCCGAGCACGAAGCACACGGCAGAGTTGGCGGCTGACCCGCGACCCTGGCACAGGATGCCGCGGCTCCGGGCAAAGCGCACGATGCTATGCACGGTCAGGAAGTAGGGGGCGTACTCAAGCTCGGCGATCAGCCGCAACTCGTGGGCAAGCTGGTGTTCCACGTCCGTTGGCAGGCTGCCGGAGAAGCGAAGTGGGATGGCCGCGCGCACCAGCCGTTCCAGCGCTTCCTGCGGCGCCTCGCCGGGCGCCTCGGCCTCGTCCGGATACTGGTAGCGCAGCTCGGACAGGCTGAAGGCGCAGCGGCCCGCGACTTCCAGCGTGCGCGCCAGCGCGTCGGGATGGCGAGAGTACAGCCGCGCCATCTCGGCCGGCGCCTTCAGGTGCCGGTCCGCAAAGCGCTCGCGGCGGAACCCGGCGCCGTCGATGGTGCAGCCCTCGCGGATGCAGGTGACCACGTCCTGCAGGATGCGCCGCTCCGGCGCGTGGTAGAGCACGTCGCCAGTCACCACCGTCGGCACCCGTGCCGCCTGCGCCATCTCGGACAGCACATGCAGCCGCACCGCATCGCCGGGCCGCCGGCGCAGGCACAGTGACAGGTAGCACCGGCCCCGGAAGTCTTGCTGCAGCCGAGCCAAGGCAGCGGCCAGCGCGGCGTCGGGCTGGTCGGGCAGCAGCACCAGGAGCAGGCCGTTGCCGCCCGTGGCCAAGTCCGCCCAGGACAGGTCGCAGCCGCCCTTGCCCGCCCGCCCTTTTCCGAGCGTCAGCAGCCGGCACAGCCGGGCGTAGGAGGAGCGGTCCGTCGGGTAGGCCAGCACGGGCAGGCTGTCGCGCAGGTCAAGGCGGCAGCCAGCGACCAGGCGCATGCCGGCCTCCGCGGCACGGGCATGGGCGCGGGCGATACCGGCCAGGGTGTTGCGGTCGGTGACGGCCATGGCAGCGAGGCCGAGCGCCTTGGCAACCACGAGCAGTTCCTCGACGTGACTGGCGCCGCGCAGGAAGGAGTAGTTCGTCGTAACCTGCAGCTCGGCGTAAAGGGCGTCCGGCACGAGCGTCAGCGCATCAAGCTTGCGTCCCCAGCCCTGTCATTTCTTATGCGGGTGCTTGTGCCCGCTGGTCGATGGCGCAGTTGCCGCTGGGCGCTTCATGAGGACAAAGCCAGACTGCTGCACAAGCTGGGCCAGCCGTTCGGCCGTGACGCGCGCCATGATCTCATCGGCCGTATGCACACGCCGCCTGCCCATGAACCGCAAGGCGTGGGACAGGGTGTCCTCAAACTCACCCGGGCTGGCGGGAAGCAGGTCGCGCTTGTCGTCGTCGGTCATGGTGCGGTCGCCGTCCTAGAAGAAGCCATGGAGGAACCAGGCCAGGCCGCCTGTTGCGGGATCGAGGCCGTCGCCTTGGCGGAACAGCCAGAAGCGGCGCCCGCTCTCATCCTCGACGGCCCAGTAGTCGCGCACCGCGGCGCGCTCGCCGGCGCGGCGCCACCACTCGCCGGTGATGCGCTCCGGCCCGTCGGCGCGCGCCACGCGGTGCCGCACCCGGCGCCAGGTGAACGCCCGCGGCGGGTGGTCCGGCAGCATGCCCATCGCCTCCACCGGCTCCGGCCTCAACAGCAGCCGGGCGGGGCGGGGCCAGGGCGTGACCCATGACGGCCCGCCCAGCGGGGCCATCGGCGGCAGGGCCGCCGCAACCCGCTCCGGCACGTCGCTTTCCATTTGAGCGGCGCGATACACCCGGTTGGCGCCAAGCCAGTTGCTCAGCCGATCAATCAGCACCGCGATGTCGGTTTGGTCGCCGCGGTTGCCGTCCAGCGCGTCGCGGTACTGCACAGGACCGAGTGGCTCCACCAGGGGCAGCACCAGCCGCATCGCCTCGACGCCGAAGCCGGGATCTACCGTCTCGACATGCTCGTCGAGCAGGCGCGCCAAGTGTCCCATATTTCGTACGGGGCGAGCGGTGCCGACCCGCACCACCTGCACGCCTCCGCCCACCCGCTCAAACACCAGGTCGAGCCTGCGGGCGCCAAGACCGCGCCGCTCCAGCACGGCGCAGGCCGCCTCGACCAGGACCAGGATCGCCGTCGAGAAAGCCTCGGCTGTGGAGATCGGCTCCAAGAAGGCACGGTGGACATGGACCGTTTCCAGCGGCAGCACCGGCTGGATCGGCTCCGCCGACCGCCCCAGCGCCTGGTCAAGCCGGAGCAGCACATGCGGGCCGAAGCGGCGCGCCAGCGGCCCGCGCGGCATGGCGGCCAGTTGGCCGACTTGCTCCACCCCGAGCCGGTGCAGGCCGTCTAGGGCCGGGCCGGAGATCCGCAAGGAGCGCAGCGGCATGGGCCACAGCGCGTCCGCGTGCCCGCCCGGCACGACGATGGCCACCCTGCTCCCACCATGCCGCGCCACCGCGTGGGCAGCCCCGGGCGTGTCGGCAAGGCCGGCACGGGCGGCAAGCCCGGCCGTGGACAGCTGCGCCGCCAGGACATCCAGCATGGGCGCCTCGCCGCCATGCAGGTGCGCACAGCCGGTGACGTCGATCCATACCCCGTCCGGCGGGTCCGGCGCGGTCATGGGTGACAGGTGCAGGCACCAGGCGGCCAGGTCCCGCAGCGCCTGCAGGTCGCCGTCCGGGTCGGCGTCGGCCACGGCAAGGCCGGGCACCATGGCCATCGCATGCGCCAGCGGCATGGGCGGCCGTAGGCCGTGCGTCCGGGCCGTGGCGTCCGCGGCGGCGATCACCATTCGCCGCCCGTCATGCGCCCGCGTGACCAAGGGCTGCCCCGCCGGCAGTGCGGCGCAGCCGGTCGGTCGGCCAAGTAGGAAGGTACAGCGAGACGACCCTGCGCATCCGGAGCCTCCACGATGATGCTGGCGGCTTGCGCGCCACGGCAGCGCAGCAGGTCCAGGCGCCAGACCGGGCGGCCGAGGCCGGGCACGTCCGGGGCGTGCGGCAAAGGCGGGCGGGAGGGGAGGCTGGTGATCCGCCAGCGGGTCGAGGCGGCCGAGGGCGCGTCCAGCGCCGGGTCGTCGAAGCGGCGTGACCGCCGCAGGACGAAGCCGAGCACGTCGGTGGCCTCGGCCGCCAGCTGCAGCCGACGCGAGGCGGTGAGGTCGAGCCGCCCCTCGTGCTCGCAGGCCACGCCCGCCAGCCCGGGGTGGCGCAGGCTCTCCTCCATGGCCCGCAGGGCGCCCTGCCGGGCCTCGACGAAGACGATGCGGCCGGGGTCGAGGCCGGCGCGGGCCAGGGCCGGCGGGTAGAGGTCGCGCCGGGCCAAGACCCACACCACCGGGCCGGGCCGGCGGGCCAGCACCCCGGCGACGAACAGCGCCGGGGCGGCGCCGTGCTCGACGGCGGGACCGCCTGCGAACACCTCATGCACCGCGCCCAGGGCGAGGCCCCTGCCGGGCAGTCGGTCGTCCAGTTCCGAAATGCCGAAGGACAGGCGCTGCGGCGCAAGCACTGCGCCCGGGCCGCGCTCCGGTGCCGCAATGCGCGTGCGCAGGCTGGCGATGGTCAATGTCTGCATATGCTGCGCCCTCCCTGTCACAAGCTGTGAACGAGAACGTAGAGGGAACAAACTAGTTCTGGATAGAGGGTTTTTGGCGGAAGATTGTCCTAATTTGTAGGAGCAAGGGCGATCAAGCAGATGCGGCGCGTTCCGCATCCTCTAACCGAGCATTGTGCTCCGCTTGTGACCTGACCCTTGAAGACGAGGCTGGGCCTGGCCGTAGCGAGCCGGCCGGCTGCTATGATGACGCCCGGTACTGGCAAGCCCGAGAAGAACTTGCCCTTTGGCGAGGGTTGCAGCCTGCGGAGGCACTCAGGCCGATCAGAGCAGACCTTGCCTCGCAGATGACACAACCCAAGGCGCATGATGCACACCATCATGCGCATCGAGTGGTCCACGAGTTTCCCGCACAGGGCCATGGCGTCTGCACGCCGGGGCGGCATGTGGCATTTGACCGTGCGGCCCCGGAAGGAGTGGCCGATGTTCGAGTGGCACATCGCGCACGACACTGACGGTCACCTCAGCAGGGTTGGCCGCGTCAGCACCGCCAACTTCGCCAAGGGCCAGGCGGAGCTGGCCCTCCTCGGCCTGGACGCCAAGGAGGGCTGACCTCCGCGCTAGAACCCAGGACTGAACCCAGGTCTGCTGGCCTGTGCTGCCTTGGCCAGTTCCGCCTCGCGCTGCTGGTTCGCGGCAACGACCGCAGCCCTGACCTTTGCGCGCACAATGTCGGGAAAGGCGTTGACCGCTTCGGCCAGCTCACGGATGGCTGCCTCCCGCCGCTCCACGGCCGCGACCAGCGGGACGATGTGCTTGGCCAGCACCGCCCGCACCTCCGCGTCGCGCTGGCGCCTCCGCAGCTCGTCGGCATGGTCCCGCCCTGCCGCGCGCTGGGCGGACACCCGGTGCTCGGTGCGGATAAAGCGGTCCACCTCCACTTCCCGGCTGCGCTTGATGGCGTCAATGAGGTCGGTGGCAAGCGACTTGTAAGGCTTGTCGCTCATGTCCTTGGCGACCCGCTCCCACAGGTGCCCGGTGGTGATCGGCTCCTGGTCGCCCAAGGCCCGCTCCCGCTTGACCGCCTCGAAGGTGGCGGCCTCGGAGATGATGGTGTGGACCTGGGTGACGTGGCGGCTTTCGGCCACGTAGCTCTTGAAGGCCGTGATCCCGGCCGTGCCCCGCGGCAGGGCGTTGATGTGCTCGCCCGAGGTGATGCCCTGGGCGCTGTCGATGGTCAGGGCATGACCGAACCCGAGCAGCAGCCGGTCGGACCGGCTGTCCTTCAGGGTGCGCCACCCCACCTCGCCCACCCGGCCGTCCGCGTCGCGCACCCGCAGGCCGGCGGCCGACTGGCCGACCACGTCCATGATGTCGCCGTTGCTGCCGATGTAGCCGAAGCCCTCGCCGTCTATGTGCGCCCAGGTCTTGCGGAACAGGCGCACCTTGTCCCCGGTGGCCACCGGCAGGTCGTAGGTCTCGCCGCGCTGGTCGATGGCCGGATGGACGATCTCGTCCTCGCCAAGTTCGCCGCGCGCCCTGAGCAGCTCGCGCACGGCGCGGCTGATGTCGGCCGCGTCCTGGTTGGTCAGCACGGAGATGGTCACGCCGCGCCCGGCCCCGGACGCGCGCAGGGCATCCCGGCGCTGCAAGTAGAGCGCGGCGACGTGCCCAATCACCTCGTCCTGGTCGCCGCCGACCATCCGCACGGTGCCGTCCTCGCGCTTCATCGCCAGCGCGTCGGCCGCGTTGCCCTGGCGGAACAGCCCGGCGATCTGGCGGCCCCGCTCCGTTTCCTGGCGCACCGTGGTCAGCAGCTCGGGCATCGCCTCCTTCGGCAGGGCACGCCGCATGATCTCGATGGTGTCGCCGGCCTCGATGGCCTGCACCTGCTCCCGGTCGCCCAGCCCCTTGATGGTGAAGCCATGCCGCGCCTGCAGCTCCAGCACCTTGAGGAAGGGCCGTGGCGCGACCTGGCTCACCTCGTCCATCACCAGGACGGTGTTGCGGGACAGCTTGATGCTGCCATCCTCCACCCCGCGCAGGAACGGCACGAGCGCGACGGTGCGCTTGATGCCGGCGTCCTGCAGCGCGTCGGCTTGCCGCCACGCCGTGGCCACGCCGATCACCTCCCGGCCGCCCGCATCCAGGCGGGTGTCCGCCTGCCAGGCGGCGACGAGCGGCTTGAGCAGCGTCGTCTTGCCCGACCCGGCAACGCCGGTGACGAAGCCGAGCCGGCCGCCGGTACCCAGGCTGTAGATCGCCGCCTTCTGTGCCGCGCCGTGCTCCGGGTCACGGTCGAAGTCCAGCCCGGAAGCGCTGATTGCCGCCCGTAGCGCCGCGACCGGGAGGGCGTCCCTACGGTCGTCCGCCGCGGCCTTGGCGCGACTGGCAAGCCCCTCCTCGATCCTGACCTGGACCAGGTTGGTGACGCGCACCTTCTCGTCGAACTCGCCGACGACCAGGGCCGCGTGCTCGCCGCCCAGCACGATCCCCCGCTCCTCGATCAGCAACACCACCTGGTCGATGTCGTCAGCGTCGGCGACCCCCGTGCCGATCAGCCCGCGCGCCGCGAGGGTACGCAGCTTGCTGTGGTCGATGACGGCGGCGGTGTGGAACTCGGTGGCAAGGTGGCGGGCTGCGAACTCGTACGCCCGGTCGAACCGCTCGGCGTCGGTCAGGGCAGGCTGGCTGGCTCCGTCCAGGACCGTCTTGTGGCCCCATCCGATGCCCGCCGCTTGGTCGCGCCAGCCTTCCTTCTCCGTCCGGCCGTCCCCCTTGGAGCGGCGTTCGGCCACGGCCGCGGCGGACAGGATGCCGAACTTGCGGTTGGCGGACAGCCCCTCCCAGTCCAGCCCCTGGCGCTTGGCATACGCCTTGGCGTTCCGCTCCGTCTGGCGCCGCCCCTTGGAGAACAGGTCCACCGCCGCCTGCGGGATGGCGGTCAGCACGACGGCCTGCTCCTTGGCGTCGTAGGCGGTGTGGATGCCGAGCTTGCGCAGCCCGTGGGCAAGCCGTCCTTGGAAGAAGGCGCCGAACTCGTGGACCCGGTCGTTCAGCCGCTTGGTGTCGAGCGATCCGGTCCGGCCGTCCGCCGTCACCACCAGGTTGAACATGCTGTTGTGGATGTGCGCGTGCGGGTCGCCGGACATCGGCACGTCGGCCAGGTAGGTGATGCCGGTCACGCCGTCCTTGACCTGCAGCGTCGGCCGGGCGGTGTGGTGGCGGAAGGACACCCAGCCCACCTCGCCCGGCTCGGCGCCGTCCTGGCCGTTCTTCCCCCGCCTGGCCCAGCCAATCTCGCGGGCGACGTAGCGCATGGTGTCGTCGTTGGCGCGGTTGACCGCCTCCCAGATCGCCCCGGCCTCGGCCGTCGAGGCGGCGAACTCGGCCGCCAGCGAGACGGACTTGTGCGGCGCCACGGTCAGGTCGTAGGCGCTGATCTTGCGCTCCTTGGCGCTCGGCCACTTCTCGCCGGTGTCGGCCCGCCTCGCCTCGAACAGCCGGCCCAGCTCGGCGTCGGCCGGCAGCTTGGCCGGGTCGATGCCCATGGCGTCGGCCATCTCGGGCGCCATGTCAGGCCGCCACGTCGCCCGGGTGTCGCGGCCGGTGTAGTAGGCGGTCAGCCGCCCGCCGGCGTCCGGCCTGGCGCCAGGCTCCAGGCCGCCGCCGGGCTGCGGCTCCGGCGCGTGCTCGGTGAGGTAGGCGCGGATCAGCTTGCCGTCCGAGTTGGCGGCCAGCTTGCGGAAGGTCATCATCCCCGCCTGTCCTATCCCTTCGTGGGTTCGACGCCGAAGTTGTCGGCGATGGCCTGGACCACATCGAGCGGCATGTCGCGCGTGATCCTTGCCAGCCCGACCGTGATGTCCTTCAGGTAGGCGGACTGGCTGTCCAGGCGAACCAGCAGCGCGCCGATCAGCTCCTCCAGCGAGGGGCCGTCCTTCCCAGGACCCGGCTCGGGCGTGAGCAGCCGGACGATGGTTTCCAGGCTCTCGCCGTGCTGGCGCTGCACGCCTGCCACCAAAGCGATGCCGCCGTTTGCCGCCCGAAGGTCCCTGCTGACCTGGATCAGGGTGTCGTCGGTCTCAACATCCATTGTGGTTGCTCCCTTCTTTGGGGGAGCATGGCAAGCCTGGATGCGAATGGCTCTGACCTCTACCGCCGGGTATGATGGAGGGAGGACTGTATCGACAGGGAGCTTTAACGGCTGTTCTGCGCAACACCACGTCCAGCGAAGGCCAAGAATGGCGACGGGCGGGCGGGCGTCCTCGCCGGCACCGCGGCACCAGCCCAGCCGTTCCTCCATCGACGCGTGTCCGAAACCGCGACCGACGTCGGGGTGTTGGAAGATCAAGCAAGCAAGGACCAGCCATGTCTAAGTTGGATGCTGGGGATCGCGACAAGCTCCCGAACCGGGAGTTCGCGTTTCCCAAGCAGCGCAAGGAGCCGCTCGAGGACGCAAGTCACGTCCGCAACGCGGTCGCGCGCTTCGACGGGGTCAAGGACGTCACCGATGCCGAACGGGACGAGGCCTGGAAGCGCATCGAGGCAGCTGCCAAGACGTTTGGCGTCGAACTCCACGAGCGCAGCTGGCGCGAGTTGGGCAAGCCGCATCGCAAGCAGTGACCTCGACTGCGTCGGCACGGGGTTTGGACGCCGACAGGCGTGGCAAGCTGCTGGATGGTCGCGAAGGTGAAGGGGTCTAAGCGTGCGCTTGCCTATGCTCCCATCCTTGAACATCCTCCCCAGCGGCGGGCTGCGGCAGTCCCCCTTGCGTCCGCCCTCCTCCCGCCCTTTCGACTCGTCCGCCTATCCGGTGTAGTCAGACCCGGGAGCATCCACCTGTCCGGGGTGCCCCGCCCCGGACGACAGCGATGACCCGGAAGTCCGTCCCTGGCCCTGCCCGCTCCAGGCAGATGGCCCGGTTGTTGGAGAGTGACGACCCGATGCAGGACACGGACGCGCCGCCGCGGCGCAACGAGGCCGACGATGCCGAGGCCACCCCGGACGAGGCGAGCATGCGCTTGGCGCTGGAGCGCCTGGGCACCCGGTCCAGCCCGGGTCATCGTGCGACAGGCAGCGGGGCCAGCGACGCGGCGGCTGGCGCCCGCGCCACGTCGCGGCCACGCCCGCGGTTCGTGCGCGACGGCGACGTGCCGGTCGTGCGCGTGCCGTCGGCGGCCCGCCTGCCGGGCGAGGCCGGGCGCGAGCTGGCGGAGGAGCGCGCGGCGCGCCTGCGGGCCGAGGAGGCCCTGGCCGACGCCCAGGGCACCATCAGCCGCTTACAGGTGGCCCGCTCCCGGGCGGAGCAGGCGCTGCAAGCGGCGCAGGCCGCCGTCGAGGAGCGCGAGGCGGCGATGGCCAGCCTGCACGCCGAGCTGGCGCGCGCGACGCAGCGCGAAGCGGTGCTGGTCGAGGCCGCGCGGGTGGAGGCCGAGAAGGCGCAGGCCGCGGCCAGGCTGAGGCCGTCACCAGCGCCGTCCAGGGAGCCGGAGCCGGTCAGGTGGTGGCTGGACTACTTGAAAGCACCGCGGTCCTAGCTTGGGCCGCAAGGCCCGGCGTCGGCCAGCGTCAAGCCTCCCGGCACCTTTGCCGATGCGGTCCACCGCATCGGCGGACCTGAGGTCCGCTGTGCGCCCATGTCTGCCATACAGCGGCAGGTTCGCCGCTCCTGTTAGCAGACGTTTGTTCAAATGGGCGGCTATGGCCTAAGCGCGCCCATGCTAGCCGTTGGACGAGCGTAAGACACGTAAGTCGATGGCGACTGCATGCGTTCCTGCTCCGACGGAGAGACGGTATGATGGTGCGGTGGCCCGATCAGGCGGGCGTCGTCGGGGTCCAAGATGATCGAGCCCTCCCAACGTACTTTGCGAAGGCGGTCGAAGGAGTTGCGCCTATCAGCGGAACGCGAACTGCTCAAGGACACGGACACTGCCGGATTGTTGCTCTTCTACGCGGCGGAGTGCGCTCTCAAGGCGGCCTACCTCGACCGTCACCAGTTGTCCGACACTGGCGCCTCGAACGCCCAGGCTAAAGCCGCACGGTCGTTCAAACACAACTTGGCCCAGTTGATCCAAAATCTCAACATCCCGGCCACAGCGGTCGGGCCGCTACCCGCCCTTGTGCTACAGAGGACGCAGGTGCCTATCGCCCACCAGGAGCTGCATGAGGCTTGGCGCTACGGGGAGAAGGTTGTGGATGTGTCTTCGATCAGTGATTGGCTGAAATCCATTGTTGACTGGGCGAGGCAATCTGCATGAGCGTTACCCTGTCTGCCCCCCTCACCTGGACAGATGTCGCGCGGCGGCTCGCTGCGGAAGCGAATGGGCCACGTAAGGGCGGGGGAATTGTCAAACGCGCGAGGCTCGGACGCTACGGTGTCCTACTCGAGGTTGCCGAGCAGGTTGGCGAAGGAGAAATCATAGCTTGGCTGGAGGGCATCTTCCCCGGCCGGGTCCAGAGCGGGCCACTCGCTCTGAAGCTTGAGGGTCCGGAACACGCCGCGACGATGCCTATCGAACTAGAGGTTAGCGAAGAGAGGGGCGTGTTCAGGCCGTCCTTCGGCCTTGTAGACGGAACAGTGGAATTCGAAGCCTCCGCCTTGAGAGTTCGCGCCTCTCGAAGGCTGCCGGTTGTCGCTGCTCTTAGCGTGAAGGGCGGTACCGGCCGTACCACGACCGCGGTTGTCCTAGCGCTCCGCTGGGCGGCGATGTCCGGAAAGCCCATCCTACTCGTAGATGCCGACCTCGAAGCTCCGGGGATCAGCTATCTCTTCCGCGAGCAGGTGGTCGAGGCGAAAGTGTCACTAGAGGATGTCATAGCGTTGGCGCATGCGGAAGCCGAGGGCGCCCCGGCGACCGTTGACTTTGCCGCCAAGAGACTCCTCGATCACCTCGTTCCAGGCAATCTGTTCATTTTGCCATTAAGACGCGACATCGACGAGCTGGTTGGCTCGGCGGTGCGGCCCGAGCATCTTTCAACTCCCGCGAACCCATTCGCGTTTGCAGACCTGCTGGCGAACATCGCTCGGGCGCTCGACTGCACCGGTGTTGTGGTCGACGTTCGAGCAGGGCTGGTCCCGCTCATGGTGAATCTTGCGATGGATCCGGAGATTTCGCCTCTGATCGTTTCAACGCTGGCCGACCAGTCGCTAAAGGCGACTACGGCACTAGTCCGCTTTCTTTATCAGGAAATCCACCGATCTGGTTCTCTGCCACGCAGGCCACTCTTAGTCGTAAACAGGGTGCCAAACATTATAAGGCATGCTGGGTTGGACAAGCGGCTTATTGAACCACTGGTTACGGAGCTGCTGGCGAGTCTGGTCCCGGAGGAAAGCGACGATATCAGGGCCGAGGAAAGCATCTTCGACAAGCTGCCGCCAATCGAACCATTCGCACAGGTCCTGATCCCGGAGTTGCCCGAGCTGCAGGTTTCTGCGGCCACCTGGCCAGCCTTTCTTGAGCAGCTGTCCGGTAGTGGATTCATTCAGTCAGTCGGCCCTGCCCTAGATCAGTGGATCGAGATGGAACTGCTCACTGGGACCGTCGTGGCGGGAATGGCCATCCTTGCGGCAGTCGACGCCGATGCCGGGCGGCGTAGCCTGTTCGGCTACGCCGACAGCCTGATTTCTGCTGAGAACACCGACAGTCCGATTCAGAGGCCGCTTGTCACTAAGCCGCTCGCAGCACTGGCCGAACGCTTCCTTTCGGAAGTTCCAATCGCGGTGAGCGAGGGCGTAAAAGGAACTGGGAAGACCTTGGCTGCGCGGTTCTTCATCGCCCAGGGGACGTGGGACCGTGTCGTGAGTGAACTCGTCGGTCGGAACGGTGCCATTCCGGCCTTGATCCTACCCGTCTGCGCATCAATTCAGTCCAGCGCCCGATTCCAGGCAGAATCCGACCGGGCACGCACATGCGTAGCTACGGCACTCGGCCTGAATGCCCCCCTGCTGACCAATGCGACTACCGACTTCCTAAAAGAGCAGATTACTGAAGGAGGGACCGAGCACGCGTGGATTGGGGTCTGGTTGGACGTGATTGCCTGGAGTGCTGGCTTCGAACCTCGGACCGAGGGGGCAGGTGGACGTTTTGCAGACTATCTCAGGTCTTGTGGCAAGAATGTGGTTGCCGTGCTGGAAGGGCTGGAGGAACTCTACCAGTCAGTGCGGGATCAGAATGTTAGCACCGCTATGCGTGCAGCGCTGGTTGGCCTTGTACAGCGCCTGCGGGCAGAGCCGAAGCGGCCGCTCGGGTTGATAGTATTCGCCCGGAGAGACACGATTGAGGCGTCCGTCAGGCAGAACCTCGACCAGTTCAGGCGCGAGTACTCCAACTTTGCGCTGACATGGACTGATGATGACATACTTGAGTTGGCTGCATGGCTCGCCAACGAGGCGGGGGCACTGCCAGGCCTGTGGGATTCGAGCTTCGTCCAACTTCCGATGGCAGAGAAGACAGCAAGGCTCGAATTGCTTTGGGGCCGGAAACTTGGCCCGGACGACAGGCCCGGGCAGCGAAGCAGGGAGGCTTACACAGCGACGTGGGTCATTGCCGTGCTGTCCGATCTCAGGGGACGCCTTGTTCCTCGTGATCTTATACGCCTGCTCACGAACGCCGCGAGAGGTTCGAACGACGCCGGGGAAATGGCAGTGTACGGGAGCCGACTTTTGATTCCGCGGGCGCTCCGAGCCGCCGTCGAGCCAACCAGCGAGGGCAAGGTTAGGGAGACGGAGGAGGAAATCTCCGAGCTACAAGCCGTTTTCGACAAGTTCCGAACTCAGAAGGATCAGGTCGCCGCACCTCTCGATCAAATCGCACTCAAAACTCTCGGCATCACCCAGGAGGAGATCGATGCCCTTCGCAGGCACGGTATCGTGTTTGGCGAGTCGCCGCCCTACGAAGTCCCCGAGCTGTTCCGGCGGGGACTTGGGCTTCGGCATGCTGGGGCGCGTCGCAGCGTGGTGAATCTCTATCGGCGCGCACGGCTGGCCTGAGCAGCCCGCGGTCTTCAGGCCGGCCGCCGGTCAGGCTTTCGCTCCAGCCCAGGCTACCGTAATAAGGTCTCCGTTTCAAGGGTGGATCGCCCGGGATACAGGGGGATCGCACTTGGAATGGTGTTGACGTGGCGGGGGCTTGCTGGGTGGGCTGCTGATGGCTTCTACCTCGTTGGGCGCGCGGCGCGCATGGGGGTGGTGTCTTGGACGGGTTCGCGGCGTGCTGGGACGAGTTGGACGACCCGCGGACCGGCAATGCCGCCCTGCACGACTTCCACGAGCTTCTGTTCATCGCGCTGTGCTCGGTGCTGTGCGGCGGGCAGGGTGCGGTGGACATGGCGCTGTTCGCGAGGTCCAAGGAGGGGTTTCTGCGCGGCGTCCTGACGCTCGCCAACGGGGTGCCGAGCCACGACACGTTCAGCCGCCTGTTCCGCCAGCTTGACCCAGAGGCGTTCCGCGCCGCGTTCGGGCGCTTCATGGCCGGGTTCTCCGAGCAGTGCCGCAGTTTGTCGCCCGGCGCCGCGTCCGGTGCGGTGGCCGCGGGCGTGGTGGCCATCGACGGCAAGGTCCTGCGCCGCTCGTTCGACCGCGCCAGCGGCACGTCTGCGCTGCACATGGTCAGCGCCTGGGGCTGCGAGCAGCGGCTGGTGCTGGCGCAGGTCAGCACCGACGCCAAGTCGAACGAGATCACCGCGGTGCCGGCCCTGCTGCGCCTGCTGTCGCTCCAGGACACGGTCGTGGCCGCCGACGCGCTGCACTGCCAGCGCGCGACCGCCCGGCAGATCGTGGACCAGGGCGGCGACTACGCCCTGGCGCTCAAGGGCAACCAGGGCACGCTGCACGACGACGTCGTGCGCTTCCTCGACGACCCCGCTGCCAAGGCCGCCACGGCCAAGCCGGCCGTCGATGCCGGCCACGGCCGCATCGAGACGCGCACGGCCACCGTCTCGACCGACATCGGCTGGCTGCAGGAGCAGCACGCCTGGCCGGGGCTGGCCGCCATCGGCAAGGTGCGCCGCATCCGCGAGACCGCCGCCGGGACGACAGCCGAGACCGCCTACTACCTGCTCAGCGCCGCACTCCTCCCCGAGCGCCTGAACGAGGTCGCCCGGTCGCACTGGGGGATCGAGAACCAACTGCACTGGCGGCTCGATGTCGTCATGAACGAAGACGGGGACCGCACCCGGCTGGGACACGGCCCCGAGAACCTGGCCGTCCTGCGCCACATGGCCCTGAACGTCATCCAAGCCGAACCCAGCAAGGGATCCCTGCGTGGAAAACTTAAACGCGCCGGATGGGACGATGCCTACCTCACCAAACTCCTCGAACTATTCCAAGTGCGATAGCCCTGGCCCGGGATAAGACTTCGGTGGCATTATGGAAGGAGAACGAACATCACATGCGAGGAGAGATCAATGAAGCCCGACCCTGAGTTGGTGAATTCGAGGCACTCGGGACCAGTGACCCGACAAGGTATCACCGTGCGGCTGGCGATCTACCGCCTGGACGGTGATCTACAATGGGTGCTCGAAGTGGTCAATGAGAACGGGACCTCGACGGTCTGGGACGAGTTGTTCGACACGGACAATGCCGCTTATGATGCGTTCCAGTCGGCCGTGGAGGAGGAAGGCATGAGCACGTTCCTCGACAAGGCAGATGGCGTGACCTTCTCTACCCGGCACTGACGCTCAGCTCAGGTATATCTGTTACATCAGCCCGTACGGAACGGCCTCGGCTCTCACATCTTCGCCGCGTTTCATTGAACGGTAGCTTATTCGTGCTGGCCGCATATGAGCTGTCATTCTGCCTACGGCCAAACTCTAACAGCTCAACGCGTGGTGTTGGTGGGTCCAGACTGTGGGTCGCCCTCCAACGCTGACCTGCCATGTCGCATTGTAAACATTGCGGAAACATCGGATCGGTCAGGTTAAAAGCTCATGTGCAGCAATAACTCCGCCGGACAGCCTAATAAATAATGACTACAACCATCTGCGGCTGTTATGGGCGGAGTCAAGCTTGCAGTCCGATCCACAACTCGTAGAGTCAACCGTATGCGGCGAGGTAGGCGCAGATGCCGTCCTCGAAGGCGCGCTCCCCGTGGATGCCGGTCATGGCAGCTTGGCCACCTGCGGGCGGAACGCGGTATCAAGGCGGATCATTGCATCGATCATCCGGTCGTGGAGCTCGGGCCAATTTGCCTCGGGCGTGCGATACCCGCCCTCAATTGGGTGCAGGGCGCGGCATTGCTGCACCCCTTCCTTCTCCTGCCACTCGAGCGGACCACAGAATGCCTGCTCGACAACCTCCCGCGCCTCCTTCAGCTTGAGGAGCTGATCGCGTGCATTCTGGCGCTGGATCAGCAACTCGACGCGCGAGCGATCCTTCGCCACCACGTAGTTGAGGCTGAACCCGGTGCGCCCGATGGCGCCGTACAGGACGCCGAGCCCCGCGTCCGGCGTGCGCCCGGCGTGGAGGTCCGTCCTCGGCGCCGCGCGCGCGGCGAGCTGCTCGAGGAAGCGGGCGAGCAGGGCTTCGCGCTCGCTGCGCTCCTTCTGCTCCGCGGCCTTCTTGGCCCCGATGCGGGTTTGGAATGCTTCGGCCTCCGGCAAGGGGATCAGCGTCTGGATATCCAGCAGCAGGCGATTGTCATCCATGCGGTAAGGACGCAGGCGGACGCATCGTATGTCGAGGTCATAGCGCCCGCGCAGCCACAAGACGGTGGTAGTGATCTCCTTTCCGAAATTGGCTGCAGCGAGGATGATGCGCGTTTCCTTCGCGAAGGCGTCCTCCTGCGGCATCGCCCAGCCGAGATGGGCGAGGATCGCGGCCCGTGCCGCCGCCTCATCTTCCTTGCGGTGCCGGGCCAGGGTGGCGACGGCCTGGTCGAAGGTCATCGCGGAGACCATGGCGGCGTAGCGCAGCGCCTGCAGCTCCATGTGGCCGCCATCCTCGTCCCGCTTGAGCTCGACCACCACGAGCCGTGCCTCGGAGTCGAGGCACAGCAGGTCGATGCGTCGGACACTGTCGGCCCAGTCGGCGAACTCCTCCGCCAGCACGAGCAGCCCGCCCTCCAGCGCGTCGATGCGGGCGGCGAGCAGGCGTTGCAGGTCGCCGCGCTCCTTGAAGCCGAGGACCGCGAAGCTGGTGACGGGGATGGCGGTGAGAAGCTGCGCGCTGGCTTCGTAGATCGGCATCGGGTCAGGCTGCGTCCGGAACGGTCTCGGAGGCAAGGCCGCGTTTGGCGAGCTTGCCGGCGGCCGGCTAGCGTCCGCTCCTCGCCACCATCGTCTCCAGAGCGGAAAGGCCGTTTTCGGCCAGCAGCGGTTGCTCAGGTTTCGAGCAGCCGCTCGCTCAAATCCCATAGCCGCCGGGCCGAGGTTGGATCAACGGAATGCGACACGACATCGGCCGGGATGCAATCGGCGGTAAGCTGTCTTGGCTCGTCGTCCAATCGCGAGATGTCGTTGTCCTTCAGATATACGCCACCGATGTCAGCGAGCAGCGGGCTTGTCGCCGCGAAGACGATGGTGCTGGCACCTTGTTGCGGCGTCTTCTTACCGACCTCGGGATCGATGATCGCGTTCCCGTCCCCATCGATCAGTCCCATCGCCCGTAGCGCATCCTGGCCGGCGGAACTGTTCAATTTCGTGCCGACGACTACACCCGGATGAACGGCATAAGCGCGAATGCCCTCATCGGCGAAACGACGATCCAGTTCCACCGCGAACAGCACGTTCGCCGTCTTGGATTGCGCATAAGCGGCTCTCGAATTGTATCCGGTGTGAAAGTTTGGATCATCCCAGCGGATGTCTGCGAAGCGTTGGGCGCCGGAGGAGACGTTGACCACGCGGGCGCCGTGGGCCGCGCGCAGCGCGGGAAGCAGGCCCAGCGTCAACTGGAAATGTCCCAGATGGTTGGTCGCGAATTGCGTTTCGTAGCCGCGCGCGTCCCGCTCCGGCCCACCCGACGCCCCGGCTCCGTTGACCAGGATGTGGAGCGGGCGCCTGATCGCAAGCCATCGCTGGACGAAGTCGTCGATCGAGGCGGGATCGACCAGATCGAGCCATTCGATCTGCATCCGCTCGATGCCGGCCTGAGAGGGGGCGATGTTCGTCGGGTTGCGCGATGTCGCGGTCACCGATGCGCCGGCCTTGTTCAGCGCCCTAGTCACTTCCAGGCCGATGCCGGCGTGTCCGCCGGTGACGATCACGTTCTTGCCGGTCAGGTCGATGCCGGCGAGAACGTCATCGGCCGTCGCTGCCGCCGTGAAGCCGCTGCCGATCGGATGCTGTTTGTGGGTCATGGAAGTTTCTCCGCTGCGTTCAGGCTGGCATCAAAGCGACAGCGTCGGCGCCCGCCGCGAGCCGCATCGGACAAGACGGGTCGGTCGCCGCACGCCACACGGCTGCCGCCACGTCCGACGCGTGGGTGATCGGGCCTTCCTGTTGGAGGTTCGCGAATGCGGTCTGCGCCAGTTTCGCATAGGGCTCCGGGAAACCGGCCTGCATGCGCGAGCGCGCATTGTCACCGAACGCGGTGCCTGGAGCCCGGCCCGGCAGCACGACACGCACCCGGACATCAAACTGCTCGAGCTCCAGCGCAAGCACCTCCGAGAAGGCGTTCACTGCCGCCTTACTCGCCGTGTAGACGGAGAGCAGAGGCAGCGGCAGCAGCGTTACGCTCGACGAGACGTTGATGACCACGCCCGACCTGCGCGCCCGGAACTGCGGGAGGACGGCCTGCGCCATCGCGATGGTGCCGAATGTGTTGGTCTCGAACACGTCCCGCACCGTATCTATCGACGTGCCCTCGAGCGCGTTGAGAAAGCCGATGCCAGCATTGTTGACCAGCACGTCGATCGGTCCCGCCGTCTCGACAGCGTGGCGGATGCTCTCCGGATCGGTCACGTCGAGCGGCAGGACGCGCAGCCGGTCCGAAGCCGGGAGGACGTCCTCCCGCGGCGTCCGCATGGTCGCGACCACGGTCCAGTCGTGGCGATCCAGGAAGGCGCGCGCGATCTCCAGGCCGAACCCGGATGAGCATCCGGTGATGAGGACAGTTTTCATGGGGAACTCCAGTTTCGTGATATGCGGAGCCGTAGGTAGGTGGTAGCAGTCGGACGTGATACGGGCTTAAGTCCAAATTACGTTGGCAGGAGTCCGGATTGTCCGACCCGCTCACTCAAATCGTCGGCCTGCTTCAGCCGAGCGCATGGTACTCCAAAGTGGTTGAGGGCACGGCTGCCTGGCGTGTGCGGCGTTCGGAGACCGGGAGGCCCTTCTATTGTGCGATCCTCGCTGGCGAGTGCCGGCTGCAGGTTCGCGGACAGAAGCCGATCACGCTCGCGAGCGGCGACTTCGTCCTGATCCCGTCGGTTTTCGATTTCGCAATGTCGAGCATCGAACCAATGCTGTCGGACAGGTGCGACTCCGTGCCGATCGAACTGCGCCCAGGGCTCGTTCGACTTGGCAGCCAGGACGGTGCGCCCGAGGTGCGCGTGCTGCTGGGCTACTGCACCTTTGGTTCGCCTGACGCGACCCTGCTCGTCTCGCTCCTACCGCAGTTGATTCATGTTCGTGGCGACGAACGGCTGACCACGCTGCTCCAGTTGGTGAACCAGGAGTCCCGAGCGAGCCGTCTGGGGCGGGACGTGATCCTGGCGCGCCTGGTCGAAGTTCTGCTGATCGAGGCGCTTCGCTCCAACTCGAGCTCCGAGGCTCCTGCTGGCCTCCTGCGCGGTCTCGCTGACGAACGGCTCGCCGGTGCCTTGAGGCAGATGCATGACCGTCCCACGTGGCCGTGGACGGTTCCGGAGCTTGCGAAGACGGCGGCTCTATCTCGATCGTCGTTCTTCGAACGGTTCAGGCGAGCGGTGGGAGTTGCTCCCATGGAGTATCTGCTCCATTGGCGCATGGCGCTGGCGAAGGATCTCCTCCATCGGAACGTGGGCGGCGTGGCCGAAATAGCCCAGCGGGTAGGCTACAGCTCGGCGAGCACGTTCAGCGTCGCCTTCGCGCGCCATGTTGGTCTGCCTCCCACAATATATGCGCGTGAGCAGGCCGCCACACAGAGCTACCGCCGGCCGCTGTCAGATAGCGAGACGATGGCGAGGAATGACTGAGGTTGGTCGGCAGCGGCCCGGCCGCGATGCCGACGAGGGACGTCTGCTTTCTCCCGATGCTTCTCCGAAGCGGACCGTCCACATTCAGCCAACCTTGTAGGCGAGGCAGCGTGAAAACCTTTTCTCGTTCTGGCCAACGGTGGCCAGAGGAGGCAAGGCTATGGGACATTCAGAGCATGATCCAGGCGCGAAAACACGGCGACCGTGGAACGCTGGCCGTCTGGTTGGAGCCAAGCGAGCGCTCAAGGCGCAGCAGGTTTGGGCGGTCCGCTTCTGGCTGAAACGCGAAGGCCGCCTTCGGGATAGCGCGATGTTCGACCTCGCGATCGACAGCAAGCTGCGCGGCTGTGACGTCGTGAAGGTCAAGATTGGCGACTTGGTCAGCGGAGGGCGTATCCGGTCACGTGCTGTGGTCGTCCAGCAGAAGACCGGCAGGCCGGTCCAGTTCGAGCTTCTCGAGTCCGCGCGCGGCAGCATGCTGGCGTGGCTCGAGCGCCGCGGCGGCTCGGTGGATGAGTTCGTGTTTCCCAGTCGCCTTGATGCGGCCGCCCACATCAGCACTCGACGGTATGCCCGGCTCGTCGACGAATGGGTGATTGGCATCGAGTTGCGAGCGGAAGATTATGGAACTCACTCACTCCGCCGGACGAAGGCGTCGATCATCTACAAGCAGACTGGCAATCTTCGGGCCGTGCAGATCCTGCTCGGTCATACCAAGATCGAAAGCACGGTCCGCTACCTGGGCGTGGATGTCGAGGACGCGCTGGCACTTTCAGAAAAGACGGAGGTCTGACCACGGCGAGCTTCCCGGCGGGGAGTCGGGAAGCTTCCGTCCGCTCGGAGCCCGAATGTGTTCATGCCGGCCATTCGATGTCGCCTTTCCAGGCGCTGAAGACCGGGCGTTCAGCCTCGGCCAGCCCCACCTGGCGCTTCTGGTGCGGCCTGACGCCGTTCGAGGCGGGTGCCGCGGCAACCCCAAGTCTCTTGGCACCCTGTGCGGCCGAGCATCCCCGCCTTCACGGCGAATGGTCAGCCTCGACAGCCCTCCAATGGTCGAGCAACGCGGCAGCCGTCTCGGACGGACGCTGGATCGGCCACCAATGTCCACAACCCGCGAAAACCAGCGTTCTGGCGCTCGATTCATCGCACGACGCATCAATGGACCCGGCCCTTCGTAAGGGGTCGAGCTCTCCCCACAGAATGAGCCCTGGGGACGTAATATGCGCCAAATCGTCTTCCCACTCGGTCCCGACCTCAAGGGCGGAGCGGTATAGCTTGAGGATGCATTCCTTCATCAGCGCGTCCATCCGGTCGACGGCATTCCGGGCATAGTCCGGGGGCACGCCCCTTTGCACCAGGACCGCCGCCATCGCGTCCACGTCCAGGCTGGCCATCCAGGCTTCCCCGGCGCCTGGTGTCTGCCAGATTCTCGCCAGATCGTGCCAACCCTTGATCGTCCGCACCGTTGCGCCGCCGCCTGCCCAACTCCTGACGAGATCGGGCCTGATAGCGGCCACCCGTTGCGTGAGCAGGCTCCCCCAATCGTGGCCGACGAGGTGGACTGGCCCAGGCTGCCTTCGCAGTTGTGCGATGACCCAGTCGACGTATTCCTCCTTCGTGGCGTTGAACCCCTCCGGTATGGGACAGCCGAAGCCTGGTAGGTTGAGCGCCACGCAGGGGACATCGCCGAGGCGCACCCGGACATCGTCCCATACACGGTAGGTATCCGGGTTTCCGTGAAGCAACACGGCCGTCGTGGGCACGGCCCTCACGCGATCCTCGTGGCGGCGATCTGTCGCCAATCCTGGAGGGCGGCCCGACGGTGATGATCGGCTTCTGCCTTGTAGCGCGGGCTCTCGACCAAGCTGCGGTAGACGGCGAAGCTCGGGTATTCCACGATGGCGACTTCGTCCCAGCCTTCCTCCGCGGGGCCGACCAGCATGGCGAGTACGCCGCCATACCACGCGAGCTTGTGTCCGGAATCCTCTGCAATGCTGCTGAAGGCGGCCCGGTAGCGCTGGTGGTAGGCGTCCCGCCCAGAGCAGGGGGCTTCACCGGGGCGGCCACGATAATCGGCATGCTCCCGGTATCGAAGGAGGTTGAGCATAAAGACAGGGCTGTCCGCCGGGATCACTGCCGCGGCGGACTGGATGGTCTTTGGGTTGATCTCGATCGTTTGCATGGATCTCTCTCTCCGGCGGGTTGCGACGGGCCGCGCCCGCTTGGCGCCCGGTGCGATCCCATGTCGGGCCGGGCCAGCAGTTCTAAGTCGGCTACGGACGGTGAGATCATCACCTGGCGACCTGGGCTTCGATGTCGGGTGGGGGTTTCGAGTCGATCAGGGTTTGCATGAGGGTGGCCCAGTCTGGGAAGACC
>JAABUK010003210.1_pt1 | contig 27939 bp, 27 predicted proteins | sample 5559141 | NCBI WGS metagenome assembly JAABUK01 (sample SAMN10711869, study PRJNA513367) | rock metagenome | isolation source: Antarctica rocks | place: Antarctica: Victoria Land, Pudding Butte nord | collected 2016-01-03
GGACCAACCAGGAACAGAACGTGGAGACCACCGGCCCGCCCGGGAAACACCCGCACGCCCTCAAGCAGGCAACGACTCCGCCGCCGGCCCAGGAGCCTCAGCGATCACCAGACGGTGGATCCAGGCTAAGCGATCGCTCTTAGGTGCGCCCGGGCCGGTTACCCCCCAACTTCTTCTCAAGATCTTTCGGCAAGACCAGACGCTTGCCTAGGGGACCACGATTCCACCGGGCTGCGGCCACCCGGCTGCAGCTGGCACCCGCCTTACCGGCGGTCGCGCCTGCTCGCCAGGGCTAGTCGGCCTAAACAACGCCGGGCACCGGACGACGGCAAACCGACGTCCAGCGGCTCGTCCAGCCCACGCTCAACGACTGATCCCGGGGTCCTCCGGGCGCCCCGCGTCGAGGTCCCGCTGGACCTGCCGCCGCTGGGCCTCTTCAACCAGCGGGTCCTCACGCGCAGTAGCCGGCCTGCTCCGCTGCAGCCGGCGAGGCTGAGCGTCGCGCGCGGCCACCAGCTCGGCTGCCTGCTGGCCGGTCAGCCGGGTGCGGGCGCCGTCGGGCGCCGACGGCTCCACGGCGACCGGATCAGTGGCGTGGCCGGGGTCAGCCGAGCCCGCCCGAACCGGACTGTTGGCCTGCTCGCGGCCCCGGACCTTCCCGGCGCCGACCTGTTCCCGGTTGCTGGCGGCGAGTTCGGGCCAGGTCTGTTCGAGCAGACCGCGGGCCTGCTCGAGGACGCCGGCTTGGTGCAGGCTGCTGGCGTAGCGCTGCAGCACCTGGGTGTCGCGCTGCGGGGCGGGAAGCTGCTGCAGCCAGGCGAGGTCTTCCGGGGTGTCGCTGACGGCTTCGGCGCTGAGTACGACGGTGGTGCTGCGGCGGTCCCGGGACAGCGCGACGTAGCTCGCTGCGTGCTGGTGCGGGTCCAGCACCGCGATCGCGTGTTCCACGGTGCGGCCTTGGGCCAGGTGCACGGTGCTGGCGGCGCCGCCTTGCACCCCGTCGGCTTCTAGGTAGGACCGGGCGATCTGCCCGGCCACCACATCGCCTGGGCTCAGCACCACCCGGCGGGTGCCGCCGGCCGCGCCGGGCCAGGCCAGCGCTACGTTCCGGTCCGTGTCGATGCCCTCGACCACCGCCCGTTGGCCGTTGGTCAGTGCCGGGTTGCCGCCAGCGGCGGGGCTGTTGCGGCGCAGCAGCACCGTCTCGCCCTGGGCCAGGCGCAGCGTCCCGCCGCTCATCAGCCGGTAGGTCACGTCCTCCCCCTGCAGGTGACCGTCGGCGCGGGCGTGCGCCCGGGCGAGCTCGTTGAGCACCTGCCCGTCTTCGCGCCGGCCGGCCATCAGGGTGACCTGACCGACGCGTTGCAGCGGGTCGGTCACGGTGGCGGCCCGGTCCCGCCAGGCCAGTGCCGCGGCGGTCAGCGCCTGGTCCCGGGTTCCGACGACCACGACCTGCCCGGCGCCGGCCAGCACCCCCAACGCGTCGTGTTCGTCGCCGGCCCGGAACAGGGCCAGTGCGGTGCGTTCATGTTCGTGTTGCTGCCGCCGCACGTCGACCAGGACCGCGCCGCCGGTGGCGTTGTGCGCGGCACCGAACCAGCCGCCGACCCCGACCGCGCCGAGCTGCCGGTCATCACCGACCGCCACCACCTTCGTCCCGGCCCCCTGGGCGATGCTCAATAGCGCGGCCATCTGCCGGGTGTCGACCATCGACGCCTCATCCACGATCAGCACATCCGCGGCCTGGATCAGCCCGGGTTGCAGCAGGTGCCACGCGACCGTCCGGGCCGGCAGGGCGGCGTCTGCGGCCAGGCCCTCCACCGCGATCGCCGCGGTCGAGGCCCCGACCACCCTCGCGCCGGCGGCGGTGTAGGCGTCGGTCACGATCGCCATCACCGTGGTCTTGCCGGTCCCGGGCAGCCCCAGCACAGTGTCGAAGCTCCCGCCGCCCAGCACGATGTGCCGCACCGCCGTCAGCTGCTCCGGACCGGGTGGGTAGCCGTGCCGGTCGGTGAACGCCTGCACGGCCCCGGCCAGTTGCGCGCCGGTCACCGCCGGCCCGTCCCGCCGCACGGCGCTGTCCCGGGCCGCAGACAGCACCGCCTGTTCGGCGCCGGCGATGCGCCAGGTGGTGAACTCCCCCGCCCGGCCGGCCCGGGCCGGTAACCGCAGGACCTGCGGGGTGTCCAACGCCGCGGCGGTCAGCACCGCGATCTGCTCGCTGTCCCCACCGCCGGCCAAGGTGCCGGCGACCGCGGCGAACGCCGCGTGCCAGGTGAAGCTCTGGGCGTGCGCGCTGGGCCCGTCCCGCTCATCCAGCAAGACCGCCCGGGCCCGCTGCACCTGCCCGGTCCAGCCGGTCGGGACCGGCCGCCCGTCGGCGCCGACCACCGCAGCGGGCTGCTGTCCGGCCGGCGGGCGGGCCGGTAGCGGCAGGGCCGGGTCGACGCCCTCGGCGGCGACCTGGCCGCGGGTGCGTTCCACGATCGTCTCCGGCCGGGTCGCCCCGTCGGTCTTGCCTTTCCGGGCGGCCTGCCCGGCCGCGTCCTGCTGCTGCGCGGTGGCGCTGGCCGGGTCGATCCCGGCCCGCAGCATCGCAGCGACGACGTCGGCCCGGCGGGTGCTGGTAGCCCGGATCGCGGCGTCCGGGACGTGGGCGAGTTCCCACCGCCCGGTCAGCTCCGACCAGCGCACCCCCCACCCCAGCTGCTCAGCCACCAAAGCCCGGGCGCGGGCTTCCATCAACGCCCCCAGGGCGTGCACCGACCCGTACAGGCTGTCCTGCCCGGACCAGGACAACGCCGACCACTGCCCGTCCGGGCCCAGCCCGATCCCGGCCAAGGTGCAGTGCGCGTGCCAGTGCGTGTCGCCGTTGCGGTTCACCGGGTCCACCGACAACCACCCCAACAACCCCGACGTCGCCACCACCTGGGCCTGCTGTCCGGTGCCGTGGTGACCGCGGGTGGCCCGGGCGTGCCACTGCTCCGCCGCAGCCACCACCTCAATCGCGGCCTGGGTGTACAGCTCGTTGACGCGGGTTCGCAGTTCGGCGGGGGCCAACGCCAACGCCACCGAGAACGATTTCGGCAACGTCAACGTCAGGTCATAGCCCCGGGTCCGCACATCAACCCGTTCGGTGCCGGCGCTGACCAGGGCGGCCGCGACCTGCTCCGGGCGGTAGATGTCGGTCAGGTCCAGCCCGGCCCGGGCGGCGACCCGGGCCAGCAGCCGCACGTCGGCGGTGTAGCCGTCCCCGAGCAACCCGGTGCGGTCCACCAGCCGGGTCCACTCCCGCACCGCCCGGCCGTTACCCGTCCCGGTGGGCTCCGCGCCGGCCAGGACCACCGCATCCACTAACGCCACCGCCGGCAGCTTCGCGGTCTCCGGCAACCGCAGCACCGGCGCCACCAGCGCCTCCCCGGTACCCGGGTGCACCCCGGCCAGCAACGCCCGGCCCGCCTCCGCCGTGAACTCCTGCCCGGCCAACAACCCCACGTCGGGCAGGCCGGCGCCGAGCCACAGCTGCGCCCCACCCATCCCCTGCACCCGATAGTCCACCGCCGGGTCCGGCCCGCACCCATGCGCCTGCCCGACCCGGTACTCCACCTGCGCGTCGGACACAATCGCCGTCACATGCGCCACAACCCGCGCCCCCTCCCCTACCCCTGCGCCCCGCCCGCCGGTGGGCCGGTACCGCGCTCCTGCGCCTGCGGTAGCCCCAGTATCGGCTGCCACGGCAGACGATACATGACCGGGTTGCTTCTGCCTTGGCAGTGATCTTGCCTTGTCAGGGTTGAGTCTTGTGGTGGTCGTGGCTTTGGAGGGTGTTCGGCGCTGCCGGGCTTGTTCGGTCTGCGTGACCGGGGGTGGTCGTCGTCGTCCGTCTTAAGGTCGGTGTCCAGGTCACCGGTCGACTGGTCCTGACCAGCTAGCCGATCTGGGCTGCTAGCTGATCTGAGCTGCTGCTGCTCACCCACCGGTGCGCCGCGGCGGCGTTCGGGAATGTGCTGGTGGCCTGTGCCAGCATCACTGCCGTGACCAGTGCCGGCCCCCGGGCCCCCAAGCGCAAGGACTACCAACGGGTCGCGCTGGCCGCCGCCCAGCAGAGCGCCCAAGCCCAAGCGCAGGCACACGTGCTGGTGCTGGAAGCCGCCGACCGGATCAGCGACGCCGAGCAGCACCTGAGCCAGGCCCACGCCGCCCGGGATCACGCCACCGGGCAGCACACCGCCGCCGTCGCCGCGTTCGCTCAGCTCGTCGGCCCGACCGAAGCCGCCCGCCGGCTGGACCTGCCCGTCACCGCCGTGCGCAGCGCCCAACGCACCACCGCCCGCACAACCAGGCCGGCCGGCCCGTCCCACGCCGCTTCGGGTGGCACCGCCGCCCTGGCCGAGGGCTGACCCAATCGCCAGCCTCAGGACAGCCGGAGGAGACGATGACGATCGAGCAGGTGACTCCGGTGTACTGCTCGCCGGCGACGTGGGCGCGGTTCACCGCCAGGACCGCCCATGGGCCGGCGCCGTCCTCGCCACTCAACTCGACGTAGAGGCGCGCCCGGTCGTGCTCGACGCGAAGGCGGTGTGCCCCATTGCCGTCCTCGTGCAGGATCCGTCGGCGGTCGGGGTCGGCAACGAACGATGTCCATCGGCTGCCAGGCACCCGGCCTGACTCGGTCACCACGACGACGCCGTCGGCAAGGCTGAGGGTGTAGCCCCACCGAGCGAACGCGCCCCCAACCAGCCACGCGAACTCTCGACCCGGGTTGGCGACCTCGACCTGGGACTCGGTCTCCTAGGTCCGGCCGTCCGCATCGTTCCGCCCGCTGAACCACGCGCCCGGCGCGGTCGCTCTGCCTCGTCGTGCCACCAGCAGGCGGTACAGATCGCACTCCACTCACCAGTGCGCGTGACGTCCGAGACAAGGTCGTACACGGTCTCAGGCGAGACGGCTACGAAGATCGATCCCGGGCGGCTGAGCGAGCCCACAATCGAAGTGTCGCAGCAGACCATCCCCGAAAGAAGGGCGCGTCGTCGGTCGTACGCCTCGGGTGCGAGTGTGGGTAGGTGACGCGCGACGACGCCGGCTCTGATGACGATCGAGTGACCGTGTACTGGCGCCCGGGTTGCATGTTCTGCATGCGGCTGCGGTTGGCGCTGCGTTGGCACCGCCTACACCCAAGGATGATCAATATCTGGCGTGACCCTGACGCGGCTGCTTTCGTGCGGTCGGTCGCAGACGGTCCCTACCGTCGTGATCGGCGGCCGTCCCGTCGTCAACCCTTCACCGCGCACCGTCGTTGCCGCGCTCCGGTGAGCTGATCCGTAACCCGATCGGCAACTGCGACGCTCAGGCCGGGCTGTTGCAGCACACTGGCCTTGTGGCTACCAAGCGGAACGTGCACGAGGCGCTCGACAAGATTGAGCAGCTGTGGTCTCCGCACGTCGTCGGCGAGGTCAACGACTACGACGTCAAGGTCGCCAACGTCGCCGGTGAGTTCGCCGAGCATGTTCACGACGACACCGATGAGGTCTTCCTCGTCCTCGCCGGGCGCTTGCACCTTGACCTGCCCGACGCGACGGTCACGCTCGACCCGATGGACCTGTACACGGTTCCCCGAGGCGTGCGGCACCGCCCACGAGCCGATGCGGGTACGCGAATACTGATGCTCGAGCCGCGCGGCACCTCGCAGGACGGCACTCCTGCAGGTACCACCGGGGTGCGGCTGACCTGACCATTCGCTCTGGGGTGTGCCGAACGACGATCGGCTACCGGACGACCTGGCCGAGCGTGAGCTGACCTGGGCGCAGGACCTCTGCGTAGACGCCGAAGCACGCCGCTCGGCCCAGGTCGCCCACGACGGTCCGGTGGTGCCTGGCCAAGGCGCTCAGCAGCTGCCGGTCCACCGCTGCTCCCTGGTCCTGGATGCCGGGCACGATGCACCGCGGGGTGGGTAGCACTACTTGCAGGACGACATCGCCGATCCTCAGCTCCTGCCCGGGCACCGGATCGTGTGGTGCGTCGAGGACGAGGTTGGGTCGGAAGCGGGTCGCGTCCAGGCTTGCGCGCCCGAGTTGCCCGGCGAGTTCGGCAAGCGCACCGGTGGTGACCAGGTGCACCGGCCCGAAGTCCACGAAACGGCCGCCTGGCCGGGCTCCGGACAGCTCGGTGACCATCTCCTGGCCGGGAACGGCGCCGTCCATCCAGTCCGGCACCAGCCCCTGCTCCTCGGGCAGCCGGCGGTGCAACCGGGCCTGCTCCGGAACCGACCGTGTCAACCGCACCGGCCGCCCAAGGTGCTCGCTGAGCAGCGCGTCGGCCTGCTTGCTCCGTGCCACGGCACGGCGACCCTGCACCTGGACGACGACCTCGCTGCTGTGCTCGTCGACCTGCGTGGTCACCTCGAGCAGCCGCCCCCACCCGGCCGGGTCCTTCGCGCTGCCGACCGTGCCGTCCGCCTCGTCAAGGCACGCCCAGCACCGGTCACCCCGCACGCCCTCGACATCGACGCGTACCGCACGCAACTGCTCGCCGCCCGCGCTCTTGAGCGGGTACCGGAGCAGCGCGACGACATGGCTCACCCAGTCAGTATCGTCCTCAACGACGCAGGCCGGTCCGCGTCATCTGAGCTGTCTCGTGGCCGGATCGACGATCGGGACGCGCTCCCTGGCGTGTCGATCGCCGTTCGGCATCCGGCCTCCCGCGGACGACGTGTACCCGCTGATACAGACCGCCGCGAAGCGGAATGTCTGATCCTTGAACGAGCGCATGGCGGCAGATGAGTGCGACCTCAGGGGCCTCCTCGGGGACGCAACTGCATGCCCGTAAGCCGCCCCGCACCCCGGGGGCAGCGATGCCCCTTGGAAGCCGGCGGCTTGCCCCGTGGCGGGCCGAGTAGCCGGCACCGATGGACCTGGCGCCCCTCGTCCCTCTCGCCGCCGTCGGATGGTCGTTCGGGCCGGCCGGGCGGCTGCGTTTACAGGCCCGGGGTTGAGCAGAAGCCCCGGCAGACGCGCCACAGCCGGCGGTGCTCCGCGAACGCACGGACGAGGGCTGGTTCTGTAGCGCACGACAGTGCGCGAAGGTCCTGACGCCGCCGCCGAGCGTCCCGATGGCCGATCGCCTGTCGGACGACCGTCGAGCCCTTGACCGGTCTGCCGTACCCCTGCGGACGAGCGATGGCGCGCGGTGTAGGCGCTGCTCGAGGACCGCAAGCCGTTCGGCTTGCGGGACCTGGATGGAAGCCATGCGCGGCCGCGGCATACCGCTCCCCTCTGTCGTCAAGGGGTCGTTGAGCTCGTGATTGTTGGCGGTCTTCCGGTGGCGCGAGGTGGGTTGTAGCGTCGGTTTCGCGGGTGGGGAGGCGCGTTCCGAGGCGGAGGCTCTCCACGATCAGGCGGCCGGTGAACATCAGTTCTTGCTCCTTGCGGCCGCATGATCGAAGGTGAGGTCGTCGAGTGACCTGACTCGAGTTACGTGGGTGTCGGGGTGCGTGTTGTAGCGATCGAGAAGGACGGCGTCCAGGCCAGCGGACAGTGCACCGCGGACGTCCTTCTCCAAGGAGTCACCGATCATGAGCGCCTGGTGCGCATCGACGTTGATCCGTTCGGCGGCACATCGGAACGCGCGCGGGTCAGGCTTACCGGCTGGCAGCATGGACGAGGCGATCAGGACGTCGATCTCGTCTGCAAGGCCGAGCTTGTTGAGCTTCAACCGTTGGTGGCCTTCGTCGCCGTTGGTCAAGAGGCCAACCGTTAGTCCTGCTGCACGGGCGCGGCGGAGGACCGGCACCGCATCGTCAAACGTCGTCCAGCCGGCTTCGTACCGTTCCTGGTAGCCGGAGAAGATCTCGTCTGCTTGTTCGTCGTCGACGTCGACCGCCAAGAACTCACGAACTCGGTCCCAGCGCTGCTGTGCGAATGTCAGCTCGCGGCGCTGGTAGCGCGCGTAGTGAACTTCCGAGATCCGTGCCCACCGCTGGCTGACGTCGACGTCGGTGATGCCGTGTTCGGCTGCCCAGGCGATGACGGCATCACCCGCAGCGGACTTCTGGTCGACCAGGGTGTCGTCGAGATCGAAGAGGACGGCGCGCAGCATGGCGTGATTATTCCAGCTCGCCCGTGGGTCACCGGCCCTGGTCGTCGGCCAGCGTGCCGCCCAGGGTTCGGCGGCGCCGTCCGCGTGCTTGAACGCGACTTGGTGGCTGTAGCCGAGTGCGTGGGCCCGACAAGCGATGGTGGGACCTCAAGCACGATTCCGCCGCGGTTCCGACCGGATGGTTCGCCGATTCGTTCATGGAGGTCGTCACGGAGCACCGATCCCGAACTGTGAACCGTCCCGGTTCTCATGCCGTCTCCTTCCCACGGGTGACTCGTCTGTCACGCGCTTGGTGCTCCGGGTTGGCGATGGTGGGGTGAACCAGTGCCACGCCGGCTTCACGGTCATCAGGTACGGGTCCGAGAAGCCCCCGTCGATCGTGGTGCTCAACGACATCGCCCATCCCCCCCCAGCTCGACTCTGCAGCGCGGCCCGTCGAGGTGCCGGGTTCCGGCGGTCCTTCCGACGTCCAGGTCCTGCGTGGACGACGGGTAGCCGGCACTCCGGGCCTTGACCCATAAGGGGCGACCGGCTTCAACGGGGCGATAGGAGGAGCTCAGGGACCGCGTGCAGCGCGGCCAGGAACGAGGATGAGTCCACGGCGGTGCTTGCTGCGGCCCGGGCATCGCGTGTCCCGTTCAACGCGACGCTGAACCCAACCGCCTCGAACAACGGCAGGTCCGACCGGCTGTCGCCGATCGCCACGACCTGGTCGAGCCCGATCCCCACACGACGACAGCGTTCGGCGACGAACGTGACCTTGTCCTCGGGCCCGAAGTGACGAGCGACCCGCCCGGTGAATCGGGCCGACGACGGGACGAACTCCAGATCAGCGCCGCACACCTCTGAGAAGCCCCAGAGATCCGCGAGCCCCCGTGCGGCGAAGCTCCAGGACACCGTGGCGATGTACGCCTCCACCGAACGCTGCTTCAGCATCGCTACGCCCGCGCGAATGTCGTCGATGCGCGGGATCGTCGACATGGCGTCCATGGCATCGGCCAGTGCGACGCCTTCGTAGAACAGGGCGTAGCCCTCTGCGACCTCTCGATCGCTGACCTCCCCGCGAGCGAGCTTCTCCTCCAGCCCCTCGATCATGGGCGCGTGCCCGATCCAGGCGCCAAGGTGGGCGAGGGCCGTGGTCCCGCTGACCAGCGTGCCGTCCATGTCAGACACGACAAGGCGCCACGGGCAGTCGCTCCTTGAGGTCACGCCGGCCTCCCACCAGGCAGCCCTGCAGGTCCGCGTACAGAGCGGTCACCGACCGCGTCGTGAACAGTAGGTGCAACTCCGGGTTGTGCCGATAGGCGAACGGCCATCGGACACTCGCCGAACCGATGTCGGGCTGTCGTGATCTTGTCCGCAAGGGATCGTCTTGCCGGGGAGCCTCAGCTCCCGTTCAGGTCCGCCCTGAGTGTCGTTCCAGTGGAGATGAGCCGCCACCCCACGTCGAGGGCATTCAGCTCGAGCACGCTGTTGTTCCTGCGCTGCCAGGTGCCGTCCTCGAGGTCGACCCGCAGCTGGGTCATGCCTCGGCTGAGCACCCGCGGGTCAAGCAGCTGCAGGCCCGACATGGACTGCCGCACGGCGGGGTCCTGGTAGGCCTGCGGTCGTCGCCAAAACGCGGGCAGGAAGCCATCAGCACAGTCCCAGGGCACCGGCAGCGTGCAGACCTCGACGTCCTGTCCGAGGGCGGCGGCGACCTGCTGCACGCTCGGGATCGTGACTGAAAGCTCCGTGAGCTCCGGTAGGTAGTCCCGGACCAGCCAGAACTCATCGTGCAGCGCAGGGTCGAAGTGCAGGACGACGACCCGGTCGGCGACGCGTTGCATCTCCCGTAGGCCGGCCGCCCAGTCACGCCAGTGATGAAGCGTCACGAGCGCCATCGCCACGTCGAACTGGCCGTCGGCCACAGGCAGCTGCTCGGCGGTCGCCTGCAGCACCGGCGCCGCCCCGGCGGGCCGCTGATCGATCATGGTCCAGGACGGCTCCACGGCGACCACGTAGCGGTCAGCCGGCTCGTACGAGCCGGTCCCGGCGCCTACGTTGAGCACGGTCCTGGCTGCGCCCAGGGCCGCATCGACCTCGGCCTGCCAACGAGGGTCTGGCCGCCGACCTCGTCCGTAGTGCACACCGATCCGGTCATACACGGCCTCAGGCACCCCGCATCGTTGCAGACCGGCCTGGACAAGCACGAAAGGCGCCAGGCGCCCACCGGCGGCTCCTACATCTTCGGCCGGCAGACGATCGTGTCTGGCACGCTGCTGCTGGTGGAGTCGTTGGTCAGGCTCGGCGCTGAGGACGCCGGCGAGGTGCTGACTTTGCAGCGCGCCGCGTACGTTACGGAGGCCCAAGCCCACGCCGACCTGAACCTCCCGCCGCTGCGGCAGTCCTTCGCCGAAGTGGCCGCCGAGCTCGCCGACCCGGAGGTCCTCGCTCTGGGCTGGCGCAACCCCAGCGGGCGGCTCGTCGCCGCGGTCCGGGCCCGCGTCACGACGGACGACTCGCCGGTCGCGGAGATCGGTCGGCTCACGGTCGTTCCGGACTACCAACGGCAGCGCCTCGGCACCCGCCTGCTGGCCGCCGTCGAGGAGCAGCTGCCCGCCACCGTGGCGGTGCTGCGGCTGTTTACCGGCGAGCACAGCGCCGGCAACCTGCGCCTATACGCCCGGCTCGGCTACCGGGAGAGCCATCGACAGAACACATCGGCCGGCTACCGACTCGTCCACCTCACCAAGGACCGCCAGGCGTCCGGATAGCGATGGACGATTCGCGCGCTGTTGCGGTCGCAGCCAAGGACGGCGGCGCGATCGACGAGTCGGGTTCAGGGTCTGCAGCCCCTGAACCCGGCGGTGTCGCTCCCGTCCGTTCTTCGGGCGGGGTCTTGTCAGTTCAGTCGCTGGTCGGCGTAGGCAGCGGTGGCGTCGCGCAGGTACTCGGCCAGCCCTGGGGCCTTGGCGTCGTAGCGCGCCTTGAACTCGGGGTTGTCGACGTACATTCGGCCCAGGCTCGGGTAGCTGTCCCGGTCCGGGGTCCAGAACTGCGGGACCCCCTGGTAGTGCTCGGCCATCACCTCGAGCGCCGCGGGCGAGTCCGGGGCGGCTCCCGACCGCATCACCGTGAGGATCTTGTCGTCGAGCTCCTCGCCCCGGCGCTGGGCGTCGAGGTAGTCCTGCTGCGTCCAGTCCTTGGTCACCTCGCGGGCGCTGCGGAAGTGCTCGCGCACCCCTTCGCCGTGTTCGTTGGCCAGGTCGTCCTCGAGCTGGGCCTGCCGGTCGGCGAATCCCTCGAACAGCTCTGGTGCAGTCATGTGATCTTCTCCTTGTAGTTGTCCGATCGTGCGGGAGACGGTGTCGGCGAGCTGGCCGAGCCGGTCGCGTTCGCTGTGCAGCCACCGCTCGTGCTGGTGCAGCGCCGCGACCTGGTCACGATCACCGGCCAGGACCTCGGCGATCGCGCCAAGCCCGAGGCCAAGCTCGCGCAGCAGAAGAACCTGTTGCAGTCGCAGCAGTTGCTCCTGCTCGTAGTAGCGGTAGCCGTTGCTGCCGACGTAGGCCGGTCGCAACAGACCGACGTCGTCGTAGTGCCGCAGCGTCCGCGACGTCACCTTCGACATCCGGGCCACCTCAGCGAGCGACCAGGCCACGCCAGCCTCCGTGCTCCCAGCCGGCTCGATGCCGGCCAGCGTCGACGCTAGAAGTTGACGCAGCGGCAAGGTCAAGTCCGCAGGACCGCGGCCCGTAGGCCGATCGGCTACTGGGGCTCCGGGCACGCGGTAGGTGCTGCGGCTGCCTCAAGCAGCCGGAACCAGTGCACAACGACCGGCTCGGCCTCCCGCAGCTGCCACTCGGGATCGCCTGCGTCGGCGCGCACCAGATCGGCGACCTCCGCCCAGAAGGCCACGTGAGTTTGGCGCCACTGCGCGGCGTCGGCGAAACCCTCCCCTTCGTCCCGAGCGATGTCGTTCCCGACCAGGTGCAGTGGCACGACCGTCACCCTGGTCGTCTCCACGACTCCGTGCAGCCGCCCGACGTGGTCGACCAGCGTCAGCCGCTCGCCAACCCGCGGCAGCGGCTCGCCCGACAGGTACTCCACGGCCAGCGACGACGTCGCGGTCTTCTCGCCCCGCAAGACCGCCGCCAGCAGCCGGTCACCGAGGCCTCCGTCGCCGTCGTACCCGAAGCTCAAGGTGTCGGCCACGCGCTGAGTCTCTCAGCCGATCAACACCGGCGCGTACTCACCTTGAGCTGCCCGCATACCGATGGCCCACCGGGACGGCAGCTTGAGTCAGCAGGGTCGACTGACGCCGATCGTCTGGAGTACAGATCGAGCCGACCCGGGCGTCGGGGGTGCTCGGCGCGGCGGAGCGGCGGAGCGGCGGAGCGGCGGAGCGGCGGAGCAAGCTCCTCCCACCGGCGTCAGAATGGGCCTCCTACAACGCCACCAGCACCGGGGCAGGTTGACCTGCCTCAGGACCGCGTCCCGGTCCCGGTGCCCCGGCGTGGTGGCGGGTAGGTCCGCGACGAGCCGGAGCTCCTCGGTCTCCAGGGGACGGGTCTTGCCTGGGGCCGGCCGTAGCCGGTCCAGTCCGCGAGGCGCTGCAAGTCCAACGCCAGCTCGAGGTCGGCGAGGGCCTGGGCCTGCCGGTCCTGCTCCCAGCTCCAAGGTCTCCAGCTGCTTGCGGGTCAGGCTGCTGCCGCTTTCGTCGGCCAGCCCGACGTCCTTGCAGCGGTGGGCAAGCCCGCCGGCCCTGCGCGAGCGATCTCGAGCTGCAGCTGCGCTACTTGACCCCGCCGCCGTCGATAGGAGCGACCAGACGCTGCTCGTCAGGCTTGAGGGCGATGTCTCGCGCAGCCAAGACGCGCAGGACAAACGGCCTCTTGCTGGCCGCGTACGGGCCCTCCGCCTCGTCGAGGACGTGCTGGATTTTCCAGTCGTTGTACTCAACGACCAGCGCGGCGTCCTCACGTAGGGCGTCGCGAAACGCGAGTCGCTCACGCCACAGGTCGCTGCCCGGCTCCGTCAGGTGCAGGTGATGGGTCTGGCCCCGCCAGTCACCCACGTGCGGCTTGTCGAACAGGTGCGCCTCCGGGCGGTGCGGTCGGTAGTGGTAGTCCAGCTCCAGCAGGGGGCCGGCAGCCCGCCGGGCTTCCGTCAGGTCCGAGACACCGGCGAGCATGTCGAGCACTGGCTTGGCCGACATCCCGGGGACGGCCGTCGAGCCGACGTGTTCCACATCCGCCGCCAACCAGGGCTCAAGGGCACGCAGCAGCAGGGCGCGCTCGCGGCTGAATGACTCCGCCCACTCCTGTGAGTAGTTCACCAGCATCGTCTTTCCTCCTCTGACGACTCGGTACCTCCGGCACTGATCCCGAAAGGCCAGGTGACACAGCGGCTCGTTTGGCTCCTGCCGATGCGTGGCGGTCGCGCCGCGTCAGGTCCTGCGGCGGGACCGCCACGTGACGGTCAGGTACGGCAGGTCGACGGCTTCTCGGCCCGCGAGGTCTGGATGTGTCTCGGCGAGCGCGTGCACGCGGGCGAGCACCCGTTCGCGGTCGGCGGCGTCGAGCTGCAGGACGTGCGAGCGTGAGAGCGACATGTCCCGCAGGTCTACGGGGGAGATGGAATGTCGATGGCGCACCTCATGCCGCTCTGGCGCGGTGAGCAGCGGCCCGAGCTCCGGCGGCTGCTCGTGCACCCCCTGACCCGCGGACTTCTGCACATCCCAAACTTCGCTGAGCGCCGCGACCCACGGTTCGCTCTCGTCGCGCAGGTTCCACATCAGCGCGAGGACCCCGCCCGGGCGCAACACTCGTGCGACCTCCGCGGCTCCTCGCGCAGCGTCGACCCAGTGCCACGCCTGACCGCAGGTCACCGCGTCGACCGACGCGTCCTCCAGAGGCAACTCTTCCGCGGTCCCGACCTGGCGCTCCACCTCGGGCAGCGCCGCGACAAGGCCGTCGAGCATGAGTGCGCTGGGGTCCACAGCCACGACGTCCAGGCCCAGGTCGACGAGCGTGCGAGTCAGCTTGCGGGTTCCGGCACCGACGTCGAGCACGCGATGCACAGCCCGGCTTGCCCCCGCCAAACCCCAACGGACGGCCTCCAGCGGGTAGCCCGACCGGCCCCGCTCATACGTGTCTGCCGGATCGCCGGTCGTCCAGGCCAGGGCGTCCCTCTGGTCCCTCACGCCCTCATCATGCACGTCGCACGGCCACCTGGACGTGCTTGCCAAAGGCTCGCCGGTGATCACCCCCGTCAAGGGGGCCTGCACTGGATGACCTACCCGCTGCCGGCCAATTTGCCCTAGCGGGCCGGGTCCACAATTGTCCGTGGGATGGCCGGTGAGCTGGCGAGGGGCGAGCGGAAGCGGGTATCTCACGGCCCATGCGCGTTGTTGTGCGGTCCAGGAGTGGCGGCGCTCCTCGGTGCGCGGCAGTCCTCGACGTAGGGCGCGAGCGCCGCGTCGGCGAGCACGCCGGCAGCGGCGCCTGGTTGGTTCTCGCGCCCGTCGGTCGCGCGCGCTCGTACGCTGGCTGTGTGAAGGGCTTCGCCTCCGATAACTACTCCGGCGCGCACCCGCAGGTGCTGGCCGCCGTAGCCGCGGCCAACGACCTGCACGCGGTCGCGTACGGCGCTGACCCGTGGACCGCGCGAGCCGAGCAGCTGCTGCGGGAGCACTTCGGCGGGCAGGCCCGGCCGTACCTGGTGTGGAACGGCACCGGCGCCAACGTGACGATCCTGCGCGCGATGTGCCGGCCGTGGCACGCGGTGCTCTGCGCCCAGAGCGCGCACATCAACGCCGACGAGGGCGGCGCGCCGGAGTTCCTCGTCGGGTGCAAGCTGATCGACTTGCCGACGCCGGACGGCAAGCTCACGCCCGAGCTGGTCGAGCGGGCGGTTGTGCGGGTCGGCGACGAGCACGCCGTGCAGCCGCGGGTCGTGTCGATCACGCAGAGCACCGAGCTCGGCACGGTGTACCGGCCCGAGGAGGTCCGCGCCCTCGCCGAACTCGCGCACCGGCACAGCATGTACCTGCACGTGGACGGCGCGCGCCTGGCTAATGCTGCCGCGGCGCTGGAGCTGCCACTGCGGGCGTTCACGACCGACGTCGGGGTAGACGCGGTGTCGTTCGGGGGGACGAAGAACGGGCTGCTGTACGGCGAGGCGGTGGTGCTGCTGGCGCCCGAGCTGGCCGAGGGCTTCGCGTGGGTGCGCAAGCAGTCGATGCAGCTGGCGTCGAAGGGCCGCTACCTCGGCGCGCAGTTCACCGCGCTGCTGGAGGGCGACCTGTGGTTGCGCTCGGCGGCGCACGCGAACGCGATGGCGCAGCTGCTCGCGGCCGCCGTCACCGGTCTTGCCGGCGTACGGGTGACGCAGCGCGTGCAGGCCAACGTCGTGTTCGCCGTGCTGAACCCCGCCGTGTCGGCCCGGCTGCAGCGGGACTGGCCCTTTTACCTCTAGAACGACGCGACCGGCGAGGTGCGCTGGATGTGCTCGTGGGACACCAGCGAGGCTGAGGTCGACGCGTTCGTCGCGGCGCTTAGAGCGTCGGCGGCAGCCGCCTGAGACGGCGACGCCCTCCCTCTCCGGCGACGTGCCGGGAAGGGCAGGGTGGGCCTTACGGCTCAGGCGGGCGGGCTCGCCGACGGGCAGCCGGGGTCTCGCGGACGGCGCCCCCGGCGCCGGCCCCGTGGTCGCCGCGGCCGCCGACGGGGCCGGTGCTGTTGACCTGGTTGGTCCCCCGCTGGGTGAGGTCGGCCAGGCGCTCGTCAGTCTGCGCCTGGGTGACCCGGCCATCGGTGGCCGGCCTGCGCAACCCGCGCCTTCTCTGCCTCGACCCAGCGCCTTGATCAGCGGTCCTGGGCGAGGGTGGCCGTCGGTGACCAGGCCCACGAGGGCCCGCTCGATCCTGTTGAGGCGCGGGCATCGTTCGCCTCGACGGACCGTCGCCTCCCAGCGATGGGCGAGGTCGACGACGGTGACGATCTTGTTGCGCATACTCGTGCTGCCCATGCGGTCCGGCGCCGCCGCGATCTTGTGTCTCAGACGATCGTCTGCTGGGACAGCTCTCCGACCACCGGCGCCATTCCGGCTTGCGAGCATCGCTCGTCGCGCGGGCCGCGCTCGGGGTGGGCGTCCCGCTCGCTACCCGCGACGCCCGGGTCCGCCCGTGCTACGCCGCCGTAGGCGTCGAGGTGGTCGTTGTCGCTTGAGAACCAGCCGGCTGTGTGGTGGTGAAGGTGCTCCGGTAGGCCGTCGGCGTCGTGTCCAGATTTGCGGCGAAGTGCCGGCGCAGGGTCGAGGCGCTTCTCAGCCCCGCCCGTTCGGCGACCCGGTCGACGGGCAGCGTGGTGGTCTCGAGCAGCTGCTGGGCGCGGGCCAGCCTCTGCTGCAGCAGCCAAAGGGAGGGAGCGGTGCCGGTCGCGTCGGCGAAGCGTCGGGCGAGGGTGCGTCGGCTCGTACGCGCGTGGCGGGCGAGGTCGTCGACGGTCAGCTCGCGGTGGAGGTTCTCCACCGCCCAGTCCAGGGTCGCCGCTAGCCCAGTTTCGCGCCTCGGGTGGACGGCGCGTCGGGCGTACTGGGCCTGTCCCCCGCTTCGGTGCGGCGGGGCGACCATCCGTCGGGCGAGCTCGTTGGCGGCGTGGGCGCCGTGGTCTCGTCGTACCAGCTCCAGGCACAGGTCGATCGCGGCCAGGGTGCCGGCGGAGGTGAAGACGCCGTCGTCCTGGAGGTAGAGCACCGAGGCGTCGACTATGACCGCGGGGAAGCGCTCCGCGAGCTCGGCGGCGTGCATCCAGTGGGTGGTCGCCCGGCGCCCGTTGAGTAACCCCGCGGCAGCGAGCACGAATGCCCCTGAGCAGAGGCCGACGATCCGCGCGCCGCGGGCGTGGGCCTCGCGCACGGCGTCGACCAGCTCGACCGGCGGGTCGGTGTGCACGCTGGTGCAGCCCGGCACCACGACGGTGTCGGCGGCGGCCAGGTCGCGCATCGTGCCTTGCTGGGGAGCGATGAACCCGCCGGCCAGCACGGTGCCCGGGCCGGTGGGGCAGACCAGCAGCTCGTACCAGGGGTCAGCGATCTCTGGACGGTCGATGCCGAAGACCTCGCAAGGCACGGCCAGCTCAAAGATCGGGCTGCCCGGCGGTGCGGCCAGAGCGACCCGGTGCCTGGCGTGATCTGCGCGCATGGTGGCAAGCATGCCACTGGATCTTCCCACGCCCCGGGCGAGAGGCTCGGCAGGTCGACGAGAGGTGGTCCCGTGACCGCACAGCCAGCAGAGCTCCAGCGGCGGATCGGGCTGTGGCACGGCGTTGCCCTGTACGTCAGCGCCGTGCTCGGGGCCGGCGTGCTGGTCCTGCCCGGTCAGGTCGCCTCCACCGCTGGACCCGCGTCCCTGGTGGCGTGGGGGTTCAGCTGCCTGCTCGGTCTGGTGCTCGCGCTGACCTTCGCGGCGCTCGCGTCGGCGATGCCCGGGGCCGGTGGGGTTGCGACCTTCACGACCGCCGCCTTCGGGCCGAGCGCCGGCGGGGTGGTGGGCTGGTGGTACCTGCTGGCCGGTTCGCTCGGGCAGACGATCGTGCCGCTCACCGGCGGTTACTACGTCGGGGCGGCGCTCGGGCTTGGGTCCGGCGCGAGCGTGGTGGTGGCCGTAGGAATCCTGTCCACTGCGGTGGCGGCCAACGTGGCCGGGGTCAAAGTCAGTTCCCGCGCGCAGGTCGTGCTCGCTGCCGGCGTCGCCCTCGTGCTGGTGACCGCCGTGGTCAGTGCGGTGCCGGCGATGGACCTGGCCCGGCTGCAGCCGTTAGCCCCGGGCGGGGTGAGCGCGGTCGGGCAGTCGGTGGTCGTGCTGTTCTTCGCCTTCGCCGGGTGGGAGGCGGTCGCGCACCTGTCGGGAGAGTTCACCGACCCTGATCGGGGGCTGCGCCGGGCCACGCTCATCACCGTCGTGGTGGTGTCGGTGCTCTACCTGGCGATCGCTGCGGCGGTGGTGCTGACCGGGACGTACGGCAGCGCGCAGACCGACCGGCTCTCGGTCGGGCTGCTGCTCTCCCGCGGTGGCGGCCAGGGGGCGCTGATCGCCACCGCTGTCGCCGCCCTGGTGATCAGCCTAGGTACGACCAACGCCTTCGTGGCCTCGATCTCCCGGCTGGCCTTCTCCCTCGGACGCGAGGGCTGGCTGCCGGCACCGCTCGGGCGGCTGAGCGACCGGGGCGTCCCGGCCCGAGGCGTCGTGCTCGTGGGGGCCATCGGCGCTGCCGGTCTGCTGGCAGTCTGGCTGCTCGGGTGGGGCACTGAGGACATCGTGGTCATCCCCGCCACGCTGGTCATCGTGACTTACCTCGTCGGCACCGCCGCTGGCGTGCGGCTGCTGCGTGGCCGCGACCGCGCTGCCGCGGGCCTCGCGTTGACCTTGACGCTCTCCACGGTCCCGTTCGCGGCCGCGCACGTGCTGATCCCGGTCGTAGTCGCCTGTGTCGCTCTGACCTACCGGCACCTGACCGCCCGAACTGCCGCCCTGCAATGACTGCAGCGTGCCACCTCGCTGGACACGGATCGGGCTACAAAAGAAGCCACCGCGAACTGCCCAGATCGCCGCGGGGACGCGCCTCTACTGCATACCTACACATGCTGCGCAGCGGCAGATGCAGCGGCGATCCTGTGCCCGGTGACCGATCGGCTACTGCGACTGAGTGTTGGCCGCGTCGATGGCGGCCAGGACTGCGGCGAGGGCGCCGGTGACGGCGTGGACAGTCGTCTGGTCGGCGATCAGCCCGTTAGCGTCGACGGCGGTGCGGTCGAGGGGCACATGGGCGCAGGCCTGAGGCAGCACGCGCGCCTGGACGTATCCGAGCACAGTGGCCAGTTCGGCGTGGGCTCCTTCGCCGCGGCGGGCGTCTGCAGCAACCTTGATCCATGCGACGGGCTTGTCGCTGAACACGGTGCTGCCCACGGTCCAGTCCAGGGCGTTCTTGAACGCGCCCGGAAGGGCCCCGGCGTACTCGGGGGTGCATAGGACAACCGCATCCGCTCCGGCCAGCAGATCGCGCAGCGCGGCGACGGGTGCGGGCAGCGGGTCGCGGTCCAGATCGGGGTCGAAGTGGGGTAGGCCGGTCAGGGCGGTCCAGGCGGTCACGGTGGCGCCTGCAGGGGGGTGGGCGGCGGCCGTGCGCGCGAAGGCGGTGTTGGTCGAGGCGGCACGGGTGCTGCCGGAGATGACCACCACGCTGCGCTGCGTCACTCGTCATACCTACCGCACACCGAAGCGAGTGCGACGCTGCCCAGTGCTCAGCGCCCGCTCGTCGTACCGCTGGAGGATCGGCTAGCGGACACCTTCGGCGAGCTTTTGCTCGATGTGCGATGAGAGGTCCACATCAAGGAGCCGGGCCAGGACAGCTGCGGAGATGACGACATCAGCCAGCTCCGCACCCACCTCCTCGGGGCCGGCCGGCTGCCGGGCGTGGCCGAGGACCCGTCTCAACTGTCGGATCGCCTCTCCGACTTCCTCGGCAAGCATCAGACCGACGAGCGTGGCTGCGCAGTCACCGTCGCGCCGGCGGGCGGCCTGCGCGATCGCATCAAGACGTTCGTCGTCCATCACGGGTCGAGCCTGCTCCTTCGGCCCCTGTAAGCAACAGGTGCAGAGCGTCTCGCTTGTCGATCGTCAAATGGTGACGAGTTCTCGGAGGATTATCGGGGTCGCGTGATCGTGGTCGTCAGTGGTCCAAGCGCGCGCGGAAGGCGACGTGATCTTGCAGGCCGACAGGGTCGGCTGTTGAGCGGGCTGCACCCGCGAAACCGGCTTCCAACGCCAGCGCTGCCTCGGCTCATCGGCGCCCGCTTGTAGGCAAGGCGCATGCGTGGTCAACGAAGCTGGCAGGCCAAGGTCTTCATCGCAACGAGTCTGGACGGCTACATCGCCCGAGCCGACGGGGACATCGGCTGGCTGACCGATCCGCCAGCGATCGCCGGACACGCGAAGCCGCTCGCGGGTCTGCCGGTGATCCCAGGGTTCGCGGAGCACCTGGCGAGTGTCGATCATCTCGTCATGGGCCGCGGGACCTACGAGAAGGTCCTGACCTTCGGCGTCTGGCCCTACCCGCAGCAGCGCGTCATCGTCCTCAGTCGCACGCTGGCGACCGACGACTCGCGAGTCACCGTGGCGACATCAACGGAGGAAGCGCTGACCCTGCTCGCTGAGCGAGGCTCGACAGCGGTCTACGTCGACGGCGGCAAGGTCATTGCGGACTGGCTCCGCCGCGGCCTGATCGACGACATCGTGCTCACCCGTGCGCCGGTTCTGCTGGGCGGCGGTATCCCGCTGTTCGGGCTCCTCGACACCGACGTCACTCTGATTCACCTGGCCACCACGTTCAACGACGCCGGGATGACGAGCAGCCATTACCGGGTCGCGGTGCCCGACCTCGGCTGAGCGAACGACCGGCCATACCTGGGCCCAGCAGCGAGCGAGCCCGATCTGCACCGCTGATCCATCCCTTGCGGAACGATCCGGCGACAACCCAGTCGGAGATCAACGAGCACGGCGATGGCGTCCGCTGGTCGTTGGCTTACCGGAGCTGGCGGCGTTGCCGTCGCAACTCTCGGCGGCCCACTCCACCCAGTCTGTGACGCCAGGCCTCCGCCGTGACCGCGGTGCTCACATGCACCCCGCCGAGGACTGCGACGGTGCGGATCCGCAGACGTGGTGCGTTGCTTCCCGCTCGGGGTGGGTTCGGGTCGACCTCGACGTGGCGGCCACCGAGCAGGGTGAGCCCGTCCACGTCGACCTCCACACCCGGAGGAACGATGATGCGCACTCCACCCAGCAGCGCGACCACGGTCAGCGAGACTTCCTCGGCACCGAGCACCGCGTCGCACAAGTCCAGGTGCATCCCGCCCAGCACCGTGGCGAACACCCCACGCGGCGGGACCCGCCACCGACCCGTTCGGCGTACTCCGCCCAGCGGGTGCACCTCCCACCGCGTCGCCTCGACCCCGCCAGCCACCGCCGCGATGGGGCGCTCGGTGGCCACCGGCAGGTCGGTCACCAGTCGGTCGAGTTCGGCTCGGGTGCGCGCGGCGTAGACCTCACCGACCCGGTCGCTGAACTCCTTCAACGTCAGCCGCCCCTCGCCGCAGGCAGTCCCCAGCCGCTCGGCGACCAGGTGGCGCTCAGCATCGGAGGCACGCACAACCGAAGGTGCCGGGTCGCCCTCAGCAGGCTTGTCGTCCACGCCGCCACCGTAGACATCCATGGAATCGAACGCCCGCAGAATGTCGTAATTGTCGATCGCTCGGCGGGGCTGGCGCTCTCGGCTTTATGCATCGGCGGCATGCTGTGGCGGGTGACGATGGCCGGGAGCGAGCAGGACCGTCGGCTGCTGGCCCAGTGGGCCAGCAGCTGCGCTCAGCGCGTGCTGCCGATGTTTGAGGTGCAGCACCCGACCGACGCAAGGCCTCGGGAGGCCCTGGAGACGGCGCGTGCCTGGGTACGCGGTGAGGTGAGCGTGGGCCAAGCCCGCGAAGTCGCGTTCGCGGCGCACGGCGCCGCCCGCGCAGCGGCGGACCCAGCAGCACGCGCCGCCGCCCGCTCTGCCGGGCAAGCGGTCGCCACCGCTCACATGGCCGGACACGCCCGTCACGCCGCGGACTATGCACTGACGGCCGTCCGCCTCGCACCGTCCGGCGACAGCGAGGCAGTCGAGCGAGAGCGGACGTGGCAGACCGAGGCGCTGCCCGATGCCGTGCGGCAACTCGCCACGGGAGCCTGACCAACTCAGGCTCGGCCCTGCCCGATAGCGGATCGGTGTGTGACGCAGATCGACGCGTGCACATATCGCTGCTCAACAGCCTGGGGAGCGAGGTCCCCGGCGCCGCCAGCCGGTCATCACCTGCAAGGAGGTCTTCAAGCTGGTAAGGCGGGTGGCACCAGCCGTAGCGGCTGGGTTGCGGGCGCTTCGCGGGCAGGGGGCGCTTCCGAGTCCAGCCATGCGCGGCGCCCTGCTGCTCAGCCCAGGAGGCCGTCACAGTCGTGTCGCTCACGTCCATGGTCACCGCGGTCGTGAACTGCAGGACCTCGCCGGGCTCCATGACGTCCCGGTCGAGCACCTCCCCGAACACTCCGCCCAGTTGGCCGAGGTGTAGGTGGACCGCATAGGCGGCGGTGCTGGCGGCGTATGTCAGCGCGTACGTGTCTGGCGAGTGCCGCAGGTGTTGGCGATGAGCTGGATGAGTGTGCGGGTGACCTGCACGAGCTCATGGACCGGGACGGATTCGTCCGGTGCGTGGGCGTGCCGGACGTCACCGGGCCCGTAGATCACGGTGGGGACGGCACCCAGCCCGGTGAGCAGCCGTTGGTCCGAGCCGTATGGCACCCCGTGCACCGCCGGCCGGTCGCCGTGGATGGCGGCGTGCGCATCGCTGACCACGCGGGTGATCTCGGCGGCCTCCGGCACCTGGCCGGGTGTGAACTGCCCGCCCCACCACTGAACCTGTACGGGGTGCCGGGTGAGCCAGGGGTCGGCGGCGCAGGCCTGTGCCACGGCCCGCTCAAGGGCGGTCCGGGCGTCGGCGACGTCCTCGCCGAGCGCGACGCCCATGCGGCCCTCGGCGACCAGATGGTCGGGGACGCTGCTGGGCCAGTTGCCTGCGCGCATCGTGCCGATCGAGATCGGGTATGGCAGCCGGTGGCCCGCCATGAGCGGGTGCGGGTCGTGGTTGCGCTGGTCCTCTAGCCGCCGCAGCGCCGACCGGACGAGCAGGTAGTTGTCGATGACGTCCACACCCTCAAGGCGGGCGCTGGCGTGGACCGAGCGTCCCCGGATCATCAGCCGGAAGGTAAGCGCGCCCGCGCTGGCCGTGACCAGGCGGCCCCCGGTCGGTTCGCAGATCACCGCGAGGTCGCCGCGGTGGCCGCGGCGCAGCGTGGCGAAAGTGCCGAGGCCACCGTCCTCCTCCCCGACGACGCTCTGCAGCAGCACTCGACCGCGCAGCTGCACGCCGGCGTCGCGCAGCGCCTTGACCGCGAGCAGCTGGCAGGCCAGGCCGGCTTTCATGTCGCAGGCGCCCCGACCCAGAACGTGGCCGTGGCGGACCTGACCGGCCCACGGGTCCACGCTCCAGCCCACTTCGCCGGGCGGCACGACGTCGATATGACCGTTGAGCACGACGCACGTACCTGGCCCGTCACCCCAGGCGCCGACGAGGCCCCAGGCCTCGTCCCTGGGCGCCTCCATGCCTGGGAAGTCCGGGTCGGACGTCAGCGTCGGTAGATCGATGCTCCACAGGTCGGTGTCCATGCCGACCGCCCGCAGCCGCGCCTCGACGCGGTGTTGGGCCTCGCTCTCCGCCGCGCTGCCGGTGACCGACGGCATCGCCAGCAGCCACTGCAGCTCGGCGACGAGCTCTGCCGGCCGTACGGCGGCGAGCGCGTCCGCCACGCCGCTGTGGATGGCGTGGGAACGCCGCGCGGGACGCGGCCCACAGGAGGGGGTCGGAACGGGCCGCGCGGTCGGGGTAGTCACGCTGGCACAGTCGTGGCTAGGGCTGTAGGCGTAAAGAAGAGGGGGCAGAAATGGTCATAACGGATCCGCAGGGCGGACCCGAAAGGATCCGCAGGGCGGACCCGGAAGATCGCCCAGCGGGCGCCGACTCGTCGGGCGGAGGACCGGGCGCCTACCGTCGTCGTCGTGCGCCGGGATAAGCGGGGCGACCGCAACAGAATTGTGGATCGCCCTGCAGCACAATCGCCGAGACGCTGCAGCGCAAAATCATCGGCTCCGGGTGGGTAGTGACCGCCTCACCACCCCAGAGGCGAAGTTCCTCGCGGATCACAAACGGATGACCTCATGAGGCTCGCGCCGCTCGTGCCACCTGAGCACGGGTCGCCGCGTGAAGAGCACCAGGCCGCCGCACTCCTCGCCGGTAGCCGATCCGCTACCGGCACACTCGGGTGATCTTTGCTCGCAGTGGTGGGCGTACTCAGCGGCTGCGATAGAAGCCGGGCCACCCGTTGCCCCAACGGACGACCGTGGAGGATGGCAGCGGGAGGAAGGGAGCACGTCCTGGCGGCGACGGTCGGCTGTGAGATGAGCGGTGGTTCGGGAAGGCGGGCCGGGAGCTCCACCGGCATGCCCCCGCTCCGCCCGCCTCCGGTGCGGATCCCAGCAGCCCTGGCGCCGTACGTGGCTTCGCTCGCCGGCTATGACCAGCCGGCCAGGGTCGAGGTCCACCGAGGGCTTCCCTCGACAGCGGTGGTCGTCGTGTTGGCGCTGCAGAAGCCACTCGAGGTCGACTGGTGGGATGCACGCGGCGCCTCGTCGTCGTACTTTGCGGTCGCCTCGGGGCTGCACACTCGCCCGGCTGCCGTCGGCGGATCGCAACCTCAGCGCGGAATCTGGCTTGCCCTGACGCCTGCGGGCTCACGGGCGTTGCTCGGAGTACCGGCCGCGGCGTTGGCGGACCAGATCCTCGACCTGCCCGCCGTCGCGCCGCATCTCGGCGAGCTACCGGAGTGCCTAGCGGAAGCCAGGTGCTGGCCGGACCGGCTAGGGCTCGTCGAGCGCGTTCTCCTGGCAGCGCTCGACCGCAACCTCGGCGGCACGGTCCGACGAGAAGTGACCGAAGCCATCCCTGAGCTCACCGGAACGGCCACGGTGGAAGGCGTGGCGAACCACGTGGGCTGGAGCCGGCGCCACCTCAGCACCGCCTTCGGCACCGAGCTCGGAGTCACGCCGAAGGTGTACCAGCGCATCGCCAGGTTCGAAGCGTCGCGACGAAGGCTGACAACGCCGACACGACAGGGACTGGCGGCTGTCGCCGCGGCGTCGGGCTACGCCGACCAGGCTCATCTCACCCGAGAGTGGACCACGCTTGCCGGATGCCCGCCCGCGGCCTGGCTGCGCGCCGAACAGCCGCGCACTGCAGGGTCACACAGACGTGCCAACTGACCGATCTTGCCCAAACGTTCAAGCGTCCCCGCAGGATGGCTGCGCACAATCCTGCCCATGAACGCCACCATTCGCCCCCGCTTGGTCGTCACCAACGTTGACAACGCTGTCCTCTACTACGAGAAGTGCCTTGGGGCCGAGCGCGGACCCCGATACGCGGAGGACTCTGGACATGTCGTCCACGCGGAGATCCGCATCGGAGACAGCAGCATCTCTCTCACTCAGTCACGGGACGAGTGGAGTCTCCACGCGCCCGAGAAACTCGGCGGGTCCCCACTGCTGCTCACCCTCACGGTCGAGGACTCGTCGGCAGTAGGCGCCGCTATGGTGGCTGATGGCGGAACGGTGATCATCCCCATCGAGGACCGCCCCTACGGAAAACGGGAAGGTCGGGTGCGGGACCCGTTCGGCCACTTGTGGGTCGTCAGCCAGGACCTCGCCGACGAATGAACCCGGCATAGCCTGTCGATCACGTGGCTGTGTGACTTGCAGCGGTAGTTGGCGGTTCTGGGAGCGCCATGTCGGCCGCCGGCTCGCAAGGCACTGCCCTTTGGCGTCGAGGCGCACTCTGCTTCTGGCCTCTCCGGTTGGCCAGATCCAGTGAGGCCTGTGCCGTTAGCCGATCGGCCAGCGGACGGGGTGGGCGTTGGGAGGTGGGGTGCCGAACAGGGCTGGGTCGCGGTAGGGGACGGGCTCAGTGGTGAGGTCGGCGGCTTGGATGCGGTCTGAGCGGAACCAGCGTGGGGCGCGGCGGGTGTGACACCAGCCGAGGAGGTACCACTGATCGTTGGTACGGGCCAGCAGGTGGGGCTCCACCCGCCGGTGTGACGGCCGGCCCAGCCGGTCCCGATAGTTCAGCACCAGCACGCGGCGTTGCGCGAGCCCTTCCTGTACCGCGGTGGGCACGAAGGTCCGTTCTGCGGGCGATGCCCGGACCCAGACCCGGCCGGCGAGCTGTTCGGCCCGGTCCCGGGCGGCGGGGCACAGAACGTCGAGGATCTTCTCCAGCGCGACTCGGCCGTCGACGGCGTACGGCGCGTCGGTCTGCGCGGCGAGCGCCACCGCGACCGCGACTGCCTGCGCCGGCGTGAGGTTGACCGGCGGCAGCGTGGCGGCTTCGTCCAGCATGTAGCCCCCGCCTGGGCCGGCTTGCGACCACACCGGCAGCCCGGCCTGCTGCAGGGCGGCGACGTCCCGCTTGATCGTGCGGGTGCTCACCTCCAGCCAACCAGCCAGCCGCGCGGCGGTGCGGCCGCGCTGGCCGGCCCGGCGCAGATCCTCGCTCAGGGCGTGCAGCCGATCGGTGCGGTTCACAGCCCAAAGCGTGACAGAAATGGTGACAGGCCGCTGTCACCGAACCACCTTCAGGCTGGGCGGCATGACCGACATCGCGCTGTTCCACTCCGTCCTGGGCGTCCGTGCGGGGATCACCGACGCCGCCACCCGGCTCCGCGCCGACGGGCACCAGGTGCTGGTCGTCGACCAGTACGACGGGCAGGTCTTCAACGACTACGACGAAGCCGGTCGATTCGTCGAGCAGGTCGGCTTCCCTGAACTGATGCACCGCGCGGTACAGGCGGTACACGACCTGCCCGATGGGTTCCTCGCCGCCGGCTTCTCCAACGGGGCCGGCATGGCGGAGTACGTGGCTACCCAACGGCCCTGCAGCGGCGTCCTCATGCTGTCCGGCGCGCTGCCGGTGTCGATGCTCGATACCAAGACCTGGCCGGCCGCGGTGCCCGCTCAGATCCACTACAGCCAGCAAGACCCCCTCCGCCGGCAGGAGTGGATCGACACGCTGGTCAGGGACGTCCGCGCCGCCGGCGCCTCGATCGAGGTCTTCGACTACCCCGGCTCCGGTCACCTGTTCACCGACCCCAGCCTCCCTGACGAGTACGACGAGCAGGCCGCCGCGCTGCTGTGGCAGCGCGCGCTCGCCTTCTGCCGCGCACCCGGCAGCTGACGCCAGCCGCAACTCCGACGCCGTCCCGTAGGACGAAGGGCTACCGGGACGCGGGCAGACGACCGCCTTCCCAGGCTGCTCTCTTGCTCGCTACCGACTCGTGGCGGGTCACCCAACGGCACGCATCGGGACCTAGATTGCCGCGGTGGACCTTCAACCAGTGCGTGATGCCTACTCGTCGATGTCGGAGCAGTACATCGGTCTGCTCGACGGTGGCTGGCCGGACGACGAGGACGACACGGCACTGGTGCGGCGGCACCTGACCGGACTCGCAGGACCGGTGCTCGACCTGGGTTGTGGGCCCGGTCACTGGACTGCCTACCTGCACGCTCTTGGCGCTGAGGTGACGGGCGTCGACGCGGTCCCTGAGTTCATTGCGTACGCGCGGGCGACCTACCCCGGCCCGGTGTTTCGGCTCAGCTCCATGACGGAGGTGGACGTCCCCGAGCACTCAGTGGCAGGCATCCTTTCCTGGTACTCGACTATCCACGTGCCGCCGCCGCACCTCGGCCGCGTCCTCGCACAGTTCGGCCGACTCCTTGCCCCCTCCGGCGTGCTGGTCGCAGGCTTCTTCGACAGCGATGACGCCGTGGCCGCCTTCGACCACAAGGTCACCACTGCCTACCGCTGGCCAGCCGACGTCTTCGCCGAGCACCTCGTAGAGGCGGGCTTCAACGAGATGCAGCGCGTTCAGCACCAGCTCCCGGAGCGGCCGGACCGGAAGTACGCGGCCATCGCCGCACGCGCATCCGGAGGACTGGTGCACCGCGGCGAACTTGCCGAAGAAGGGCGAGCATCCGTCCAATAGCCGAAAGGGCTATCCGGATCACGGCAGTAGTTCAGACGGTCGGTGATGGCGCCATGGACGGTCAAGTGGCTCTGCTGCGAGGCTTTCCGGCCAGACGGGTCGTGAAGGCGGGGGCTTCCGTACAGGGT
>JAABUK010003211.1_pt1 | contig 27933 bp, 44 predicted proteins | sample 5559141 | NCBI WGS metagenome assembly JAABUK01 (sample SAMN10711869, study PRJNA513367) | rock metagenome | isolation source: Antarctica rocks | place: Antarctica: Victoria Land, Pudding Butte nord | collected 2016-01-03
TGGAAAGCTGCGCAGCTTGACAAGGATCTTATCAGCTATATGGCCAAGACTGGCAAGCCAGAAGCCGCAAATGCTATGCTTGATGACGACCTTGAAAACTATAAGAAACAGGGTGGCAAGCAAAAAACTGAGCAGCCTCAGGACAGTGAGCCAGAGCAAGTTGCTGAGGCCATGGAGCAGTGATCGCAGTCATAATTTGTCCCGTCAGTCTCTACAACTGTTCTGTGTTTGTGCAATTCCTCAGTTTTGTTGAACGCCAATATCCTGCAGAGACATCCCCAAGTGCTGGGTCTGCAGCCTGATATGTTACAGTGTGCTTGTAAACTTGCCACGCTTCATAAGAGTGAATCGCCACCCTCAGTGCTTTTATATTTATTTTGGCATGTACTTCTTGCTGGTTCACACAATATGCAGCACCACTTGACATCACTGCACTTCTGTTTGCCTTAATACTTGCTCTTGAACAGACAATGTATCCGTCCGTAATTTGCCAAGTGCATGAGCGCAATGTATCGTGGCCATCAACACACCACCTGTGGCAGCCAACAGTCACATGCATCGCTATTGCTGTGTAATAGACACAGCTGGTATAGCGCCCAGGCACATCAAACTCAAACTGGCCGTGCACACAAACGAATCAGCTACTTGGGATACATGTCACACTAGGTTACTTCAGCTATTAGTGACACTTGTTAAAGACACAGCCTGCCAAAACAGTGCAAGACATGTCCCATCATACTAGAACCTCATTGAACAGTCACAAAGCAGGTCAATATGTCTTTGCACGCCAGTCTAGCATTGCATCATCATCATTGTCATCATCACTGCTGTTGTCCCCATCAGCTTTGTCAACCTCAACAGACATATTTCGTTTTCGCTTTTTGCCAGCAGGAACCATGCTGCTCACACTTCCAATGCTCAAGGCCCCAGCACCCGGCGTGTCAGTGTCTGGTGAGCTCGTTTGCGATGCAGCAGTAGATGGACCAGTTGACATGGCCCGCAGCTGCTCAATGCGCCGCAATCTCAGCCTGAAGCAATGACACTGGAGGTCAGCTCACACTGCCACGCATGATGGCACAACCACCTGTGCTGAGGCACAACAAGCCTTCTGGGGTTTGCATGTTGTGAACCGGCCGATGAAGCATCAGGCGTGACAGCCATGTATGCTGAACAGTGACAAGACATGCAACAATACACAGTCATGTAGAGCACAAGCTGGTGATGCAGTGCAACACCTCCTTTTGAAGATAGGCTGTAGCCAAATGCTGATCCAAACATCACCTGGCAAATGACAAAACGCAAGAATGGCATACAATCTGTGAGTAACTCTGCATCAGCATACCGTACAACTTGTCTCTGACTTGTACGTACTTGTGCCAACCCAGTGCCAGCAGGTCATCAAATACAAGGAAAGGGCAGAGTTAATGTGTTAACACACAAAAATGACTTGTGCAATATATACAGAGTCCGAGTGCACACCCATGCTCAAAAGCTTCTTGATCTGCTTTGTCTTGAGCTGCCTCAACAGCCTCCACCTCTTGCCTTGCCTCAACTTCTTGCACATCATCTGCTATGCTTTTCAGAAAGTTGTCATACTCCTGTTTGGGATCCTTCTTTTTTGGCAGTTTCTGACCCCGGGCTTTTGCATCTGCTTCCTTGTTCTCAAAGAAGCCTGCAATAAGACATTTCCTGTGGAAACAGGCACTGCATGGTCTGCAGTAACATGCAGTGATAGAATGTTGGTTGGGACAAGATACGGATACATATTGCATGGCCTGAAATGAGATACGAATACATGTGACATGGTTTGAAGTAAAATGTAGTGATACGTCACATGGTCCCAAATGAAAACCAGATGCATGTGACATGGTCTGAGCACCCTTAAGATGCTCATGGGACTGGCAGTACGACCCATGCAAGTCTGCTGTGCCTATGATGCACTAAATACAAACCTGTGGCAGATGTGCAGCAGCAGAACATTCTGCCATAATAAAACCTGCCCAGACCTGCTCAGATCTGCTCAAACGCCATTGACGTTGTGGTGCAGTTTTGTAATGGACAACAGGCACTACTGTTCACCAAATGGGCCAGATGCACCCAAAGTCCTGTGGTATTTGCAGCCTGCAGACACTCATTCTGGCAATTTGAGGGCAGCAGAGGGCACCTTTGGGTATTGCAGTGGTTGGCAAGGATGCACTGGCAGCACTCTCCATGGACATGGCACGCCCTGCCCTGTCGGATCCGTTTTCTCTATAAGCCTCTCCTGCTGTGCTACCAGCAGCCTGCAGATCACGCCATGGGCTCATGAGCAGCTTCTTGTCGGGCACTCGGTTCCTGTCGACATGATCAGAAGAGGCAAGCAACTACAACACCTTGAGTCAGCATCACAATTGTCTGTATTGCAATCCAGAAAAGAGGTATACATTGGATGCAATAGGGTCTGTTAGGTCTTGCAATGTTGCTGATAGGAATAATAGCATGCTTGAAATTACATATGTGCAGCTGGGTGCTGGCAAGTTTGTGTCTGCAATGGTGGGTTCATGACAGCACATAATTCAAGGGCAAGACATTTTCTTCAATTATGATATTCCTCAAGCGTCAGCACCTGGATCAGTCAGCTGACATGCCACTAGCTGTCTGGGTTACCAGCCTAAAATGCCCAGCACTGGCTGCAATACCTAAAAATGCTAGCTACGACCGTAACGCAATGAGTTAGCATGTCCACTGCATTCAAACCAACAATCACAAAACAGCCTTGACTCCAGAAAAAGGCTGGGCAAAGCATCTCCACTGTGAGAGACATCCCTGGTGCTAACTTGGCAACAACAGCTGCACTCCTTGGTACGTGCAAAGCATTTTTGATTACACGCTGATTTCACGCAGCATGCAAGTGCACAGCACCACTGTTGCTCACACCACAATCAACAGACAACACCTTTCACCAGGAGTGATAGCTGCTACCTCAAAGAAGCCTTGTGGCAATCCGTTTGCGCTCTGAGATCCATCTCTGGCCTCTGCAGCAGTTGCTGCGCTGCCTTGTATGCTTGCTTCTTCACCATCGCTGCCATAGTCAGCTGCTAGCAAGGCACTGGCAGCATCTGGCATGGATCTGGTTGCTGCTGGGTCGCCTACAGGAAGAGCTTGCAGGTGGAGAAGCTGTGTTGAGCAGGATCGAGACACAACAGAGACAGGTAGGTACAATTTGTGAATGAACAGGAGACCGTGATCAGATATGGAACTACGTGTGGTGCTTGATCACAAGCAGCGAGAGACATTGTGCAGTCTGGCTTGCATACACTCGGCAAACATGAGATGTCCAAGCTCAGCCTCATTCTTGTTGTGGAGGGTATCATCTGAAAAAGCTTTGAGCTCATCAACTGTTTGAATCTGCATACCTTGTTGGTGCGAAGACATGTCAGTTGTGCTGGCTGTGCTTTGCTTGTCTGGGTTGCCTTGTCTCCATTGCGCTTGCTGAGAGTCTGAAGACACGGCTGTTTGCTGATCATCATCATCTGCTGAGTTCACATCACAGAATGTCAAGCAAATGTAAATGGGTGGCACCATGGTAAAACAAGTTGCATTGTGAGGGTGCATGCAATGGCATCACACATATACAAATGGTGAGTCTGTGCATTCTCAGGTGACAGACATCTGCAACTGCACTGCATTTGCACAGTGTGGCAGTAAGTGATGGCACATGATGAAGAGGTCGAGGCATTGCAAAAAAAAGTTGCATTGACGCCAACCTTCACAGCACATCAAGTTTGCACGAACAAGCATCATTGTGAAAGTTACAAGCTTGCATGCAGAAGGTGCTGTATACCAGAGGGTCTTGCTGGTGGTTGTACAGCACCATTCACGCTGCGCTGGCCAGCCTGGGTTGGCTTTGGGCGTATGATAGCGGCCTGTGGCCTCCCAGAGCTGCTCACAGCAGCTTTGCTGCTCGTTACCGCAGGGGCTGTCCCAGAAGGAGCTCGAGGCGCTGGAGGAGGCATGCCAGCTGCACGCTTGGGCCGTGATTGCGCAGCTGCTGAAGCTGCTGCAGCAACTGCCGCAGCTGCCTTGGCGCGCTCGGCTTCTGCTCGAGCAATTTGCTGTGCATTTGCGGCTTTCTGAGCTCTAAGCTGCTTGAGTTGCTCTTTAGACTAGCATGCAACACGAAAGTCTTAGCACTGAGTCAACTGAACGGGAGGGCCTCATATAGGCACTTTCGCGAAACGCGTCTTTGTAGAACAGGCGAAGAGCACCCACCAGGCTGCCTCCGCTTCCTCGTTGAGCCTTGGCAGCTTTGAACATGGACTTCAGATTGTCGGTGCCCATGTTTGCTTCACAAAGCTTGCACTCAGCTCGGAGTCGACTGGGTGAGTAGCAGCGACAATGTGTACAGGAATTTGCTGCAGGACGTGATCAAAAGTCAGCTCCTGAGACCTACCTGTTGCACTATAGAGTCAGAACGCACAGCGAGCGGAAACTTTAGCGGAGAGCGTGTCCACGGACGCACATTAGCCCAGTGCACTGGCTGAGACTGTGGAACTGTACTGTCCAAAGGCCTTTCACATCATGTGAGAAACGCTGTGCTTGTGGTGGTTACAGGTGAGCGCTATCTGCCTTTCTTGCTATCAGCAAGGGTTGGACACATGTCGCATGGTCACATTATCACATTGTGCTGCACCTTGCCCTGTCAGCAAATTCATTGCACTATTGCGTTTCCAAATCCGCAGTCTCAGCATGCACAAACTGCAAGATGGTTCCCAACATCTTTGACGCTCAGATGCTGCTGTATGGCTCACCATTGATACACTGTCAGCATCACAGTGGCCCAAAAAGTGCTGTCGCTCACGAGCATGGCAGTAGCAGTACTGTTTCAGGCAATCCTAACTCGCTAGCAATGAGTCTTGTACCTCAGCTGTGCTACAATGGCAAACAGAATGTCTGAATTCTTTATGACAACTGCATGACTTGCCAGACCCTGACGCAAACTAGAAATAATGCAGCAGGTGAGAAAGAGGCCATTTGGACATGGATCAAGCCAAGCGGCCTGCAGACCATGACAATCAGCTGGCCATGACAGCTACCAACTTAACCCACAAAAGAACAATCAGCAGATTGAGGGGATCAGCCCATATGATCTGCTTATAGGTTCTTCCCATGTATCCAGTGAGAGAACATATAATACGCCCTTTCAGCTTGAGTGTAAGGGACCATATGCCCTGCATTTCTGACTGTGGTGAAGGTCAATCCATCATAGACTTCCACATAGCCTCCTACTTGGCCTGCACAATTAAGACTGCAATCAACCTCTATCAAATGATGAGCATATGTGCTGCACACTGCTCTTGTGAGCATGTGCAACCCCTGACATGATGTGAGTGATAACACACATCCCAGCAGCAACACCTGTAGATACAGCTTGGTAATGCTTTGGTTCAGGTATGTTGTGCCTCTTGGCGTGCTTGCTGCTGTGACATGCAGGGCGGCTTTCAGTCACCATCAAACCCTGGCTCATGCTTCTGCATGATTCAACCCATTAATATACTAAACAGCACCAAAAATATGCCTGCGCCTACCACAGCATAGACTACAGCATGCTACATGACTTCTGCTAAACTAAATTTTCATTGCTGTTCGGCAGTCCTTCCACTCTGACAAGGTTAGAGGCGACAGCTTTCACATTTTCGACAGTAAGCGCAGTTTTACATGTGCAGCACAGAAGTACACAGGGGCGGCTACACGTGTGGTTACAAACTGGCCATCTCAGACCCAAAGACCAAAGAAGATGCAGTAGGCGCTTGAAATTGACCACTGCATAACTCCTGTTAAATACAGGCCACGATACACATGCTGCAAAGCCAGTGTCTTACTATTGGCCTGTCAAAAGGAATACCTTACACATGTTACCCAGGAATGCATGATCCTTGACATCATTGCGTGGACGATGAGTGGATGAACAAAGTGTGCAAGGCAACTTACCGGTGTGTGAGTACCAAGGCCGCCACTCCTTGATGATGGGAAGCTCCAGGGAAGCTAGCCATCGGCGTGTGCCAATGACAGGCACAATCCCATCCACATCGCCGCTGAATATGAGAATGTCCAAATCTGCTTGATGCCTCAGGATGTCATGGTACTTGGGCAGCATGCTTGTGAACAGATCATCCCTGCAGCACACAGCACAGCATGCCACAGGCTTGCAGCACCTGAATGGGTTGAGGCATGCAGCAGGCAACAAGCTGTCATGGTGTGTTGACACAAACCATGAAGCACTTTCTGTGCAAGACTCTGGTATGCACAAGCTCAAATTGCAAGACATGAATGAATGCCCTTCAGACATGGACGTAACGCTTCGATACCTTCAATCATGGCCAATCAAGATGCAGCATGTCACTACGTCTAGATGAACTGTGCAGCTGCTGAAGCAGGTACAAATTTGACAACCCCCAAGATATCTTCTGCCCCAGGCATTTCTCAGTGTTAATCTACGCCATGAAACAGACACTTTGATGAGACAAGTGACATTTCTGGGGAAGAGCTGAAAGGGCCTACATGGAGTAAGCAATGTTGGGATTGCAATCCACCCAGGGTCCAGGCATGCCAGTCGTGTTGGCATGCATGGCCTTCTGCACTTCCGGCCTGTTGAAATAGATCTCCACCTCATTGTCCACACAAGGATCGTAGTCACCTGCAGCACTAATCATATTGATAATAATAAATAATAATAACAATACTTGCAGCTCATGATGAGCTGGGTACATGCAGGATAATTCGTAGTCTTGTCTCTCCAGAGCAGCCTGTCTTGTGCAACACTGATTCAACATCATAGAGAAAAGCTTCCAAGTGATTTGCCGAACCTTCCAAGTGATTTGCCAAAGTTGTCAAAAACCCAATCAAAATAAATGTGTTGTAAGTTGTCCAAGTAGATGAATCACAGTGGCAGTGAGCTTGCTATACTTACATGTGGAGCACTTTGTAATAACAGGCCTACTACTAATCACTATTCACAGCTATATTGCTAAGCTTCAACATACAGCACATCACACATCAGATTAAGCTGTCACGTGCAGCAGCAGCAATCAGTTGGCTTTTGAGATGCCTATGTAAGCATATGAGGATCAGTAACATATCAGTCCTGTAGCAAAATTGCAATCCTGGCTGTAGGCTGGTTGATTTTCATGCCATGAATGTATGCTCACAGTTGCAGGTGATCTTGCATGTTCACTACTACAAGCAGTATGGAGGTTGTCTGCAAATCGTTCACACATATATACCTGGAGCAGAAATGGAGACGTATACCTGGAGTAGAAATGGAGACAGTGTTGTTGGCTGGGTGTTGGCCCAGCTGCAAACCAAGCTGTGTGACTTCATTGTGGATATGCTTTGGCAAACACACATCTGCATATATGTCATAGATGTTGATCCTTTGCATGGCATGCTGTGTCTTGGAGATAGCCTTCAGGCACTCCTGTGAAGCACAACAAGCAAACGTCAATGCAATGAGTTTGGAAGATGGATATCCTGAAGGTGTGCTGGCAGCTCAGCTTTTGCTTCTTGCTCATGGTATGATGCTTGTGGACTCCTTATCTCTGGCAGGACGTTGTTCTCTTTGCTGGAGTTTATTCCAAAGATACCACTTAGGAATTAGCTTTTGCTGATGATGCAGTGAACCGCACTTTAGCTTATTGGTAAGGCTCTCTTAACTGTACCCATTTTTGTTTTTGTTGTAGTCAGACATCTGTTAAGCTGCAAAGTATGCTGTGCAGCAAGGCCGTGTGTTTGATGCACACCATAGCAAATGGTCTTGCAACAAACTAACACGCATGTTTGTCACAATCTCCATGGAAGGCGACAGGCCTTGAGATAAAAGGCGTTGAGATCTGCACCCTTGAGAGTGATACTGCAACTCGTCAGTGGGCAACTCACCTCGAGTTTGCTGTTGCGGTCAAGGCTTGCAGCAGTGCGCGCTTCCTGCTGTAGAGGCCCAACACCGCTGAAGTTGCAGCTATGCAGTAGGCTGTCTCGGACCTCATCTGAGATGAGGGCATGTGTCCACCAAAAGTCTACTGCCCCCTCGTTATCAAAACCAGCATCAGTCCAGGCATTGCCTACACATACAAGGGAAGATGCTCTGTACAAGGTGGTAGACACTGATGCATGCAGGCAAGGATGAGATCTCGCCTGCCTGTGCCTAATACATTGGGATTGCCCAATCTCATGAAGTCTCAGCCCAAATTGTTGCTTGGAGAAGGCAGGGGATCAGCTACAAAGCTCTAAAATGGCAGACATTGCTGCAACACATTAGCACCATCCCAGGAACTCGCACTCAGCAAATCGATTAGCACCATCCTGGAGATGCTCAGCAAAGCGATTAGCACCATCCCCGAGATGCTCAACAGGGCCGCACCAGACATATATAACTTTTGTGCTTGCAATTGCTGGAGATTTTGCATGTATACATCACAAAAGGCACACAGAGCGCCATTCTACAACAATGTAGTGAAAGGGTGACATGTCTGTCCAGTAGTTGGGTGCTGACCTACAAGGAAGCCTTGCAGGTTGATGCTGTTACTGCTGCCCTTTGCTGCTTTCTTATTGCCCTCCAGCACCTGCAGTCAGTTTCAAAGCTCTCTGTTCAGCATTCAAAGCCAACTGTGACTGCTGGAACCATGCAATTGAGGTGGTCTCAATGCCATCACTCTGGCCAGTTAGATTGTGAGGTCACTTCTGATGCACCATGCAGGCAGTTAGCTGTGTACAGCTTGAACTATTTGTGAGCAACACACACATGTCTAATATGGCTGTGCAATGTAGCCAAAGGCAGCACACTTTACCCGTTGTTGCCTGTCAACTGTATTGTCATGCTGAGAAGGTGAAAGCAAAGCTTTACCTGAAGGGCCAGATTAGGCACATAGTGGCCTCCATAGCTCTCACCAGCAATCCAGAACGGCCTGGCGGCATACTGAGGGAAGCGCTCAAGAAATCCTTGCAGGAACTGGTATGCATCCTCTGCTGTACGCTCATCACCTATGGATAGCCAGTAGTGGTTAGAAGACAATGCCATGCCTGTGGCCGGGAGAATTGTCCTTCTGGGAATGTGAGGCTGTCCTGGCGCATTTATGAACAGTAGCAAGCTGTCTTGAAATGGGGCAGCACGCATCGGTAGCAGCTGCATGAGCAACAGCAGTAACAGCAGCACCAGCAGTGAGAGTGACATTGACCATAAACAGCAACAATGATAGTGACAGTAGATACAATAGCAGCAGCAACAGCAACAGCAACAGCAACAGCAACATCAACAGCAGCAGTGCAGTCACATTGAGGGTGGGCACAGAAAGATTGCCGCCTCACTGCAGCCCAAGCACCAGCCAATAAAAGCAAAGCATGAGACACAGCAGGAGGACTGATCTGAGTACATATTGCGTTCCATACCTACAACAATGTCTGTTGTTGTGTTGCTGTATGACCAGCCAACAAATGCTGGGGACTCCAAGAAGACAATGTTGGCGATCTGATTCCATGCATGCTGATTCTTCTGAAGCTCTCCTGTTGGAGTAGGGTAGAAGGGCCCCAGCTCACTCATGAAGCCACCTGCCAGACTTGAGCAACCTGGACCACTGCACTAGGGGCATCACTGTTATGCTACCCAACGCATTCACTCACTGACAGTAGGCCTTGTAGCACTCTGCTGTGCCACTCTCTTACAAGTCTGCCAGCTGCATTTGCTTACCCATTCAGCCAAAGGACCAGTGGGTCTTCTCTGGGGTTCGATTGAGACTCAGCAAAAGCGTAGAACAAGGCTCGCTCTGCCTCCTCATTGACGGTCACATACCTACAGGCAAAACGGATGGCCACTTCGGAAGTGGCCGTGATCATGCTTGACCAATCTAGTTATCTCCCTAGGTTCTTACCCAGAGAACAAACCAAAATCTGGCTTTCCTAGTCCTGGTAGATCAACGATACGGTCCGCTTCGGCGTCAGCGGAATAAGGACCAGAAGCAACTTGCCTCAAAGCTTCATGTTGGTGCACTGTGGCTCCCTGCACAAATGCTACACGAACTACTGCTAGAACAACATATAGCTGGAGCAACATGGTTGGCAATGTCTGTTCGGCACGTACACCTCATGAGCATTGAAATCTGTCTGTCTGTATCGCCTATCACGCAAACGTTGAGCGTTACGTATGACTAATCCACACACACACACACACACACACACACACACACACACACACACACACACACACACACACACACACACACACACACACACACACACACACACACACACACACACACACACACACATCTGCTCTACTACTACTAATCAATTGCGACCAGCTGCTATCGTTTCAAACCTTACATACAGCCTTGTGCAAGTGTCGAGCTTCGGTAAGCTGCTGAGGCGGTCCATATAAGACTGCAACAATGCAGGTCGACAGCTCAAACCTTGCTTCCACCGGTCACTTTGCCTACCCAAGCCACCATCCTGCCTATCGTGACCCAAGCTCACCTTGCGCGAAGCCATGGCGGGCAAGCCTTCAGTTGACTTTGGGGGCTGCATTGTTGCTGCTCAACTGTCTTCGTGGTTCCGCAGCAGCCGCAAGTCGGCGAGGTCAGGGACGCCGGCTATTGCAAGACAGTAAGCAACCGACTCTCAATTTGAGCGGTCTTTTGTAACACCATCACTCTGTAATTGCGTACAGTTTCCAAGTCGAACGCGCTTGTTCCGATTGACCTCCAGCCTAGCCAAGCTTCAAATCTGCACGAGGCCTGATCTGATTCGTTGTACTGCAGCGGCTGTGTATGAGCTTGTTGAGTATGTCGGCACAAGTGGTAGCACGCTGACACCCGCTGACATCGCCAAGTTTCCCAAACCTCCCAGCAGCGTGAGGTTGACATGGGTGATAGCTTTTGTCGGGGATGCTACGTCCACCACAACCCCCAGCGGCAACTTTGCCTGCACTGGTGGCAGCTTTTGCTCAGGCAACAACTTGGACCAGACCCTTGTGACTGCCTTGAAAGGCGTTTCAAATGCCCAAGTGAGTACTGCCTGTCAGCCTATGTCACTGCAATAGCCTTTGTCTGCATGCAGATGCCCTTTCCACTGGCACAGCCAGGTCTCTTGATTTGCAGTGGTGATATGATGAGCTCACAATCATTGATACAATGGAACATGTCTGGTGGTCTCCTCCTGCATCCACTTTCTCTGATACAATCCATGCTACAGATGTCAGGGAACTCCAGCCCACACCAGTCCTCCTGAGATTGGTTGCTGCATTGTTTGCCTATAGGTGTACGCTGGTCTGGGAGGAGCAAACTACCCTAACTGGCCTACGTCATCTGCCAGTGGGTATGCAAACACAGCAGCTCAGAGCCTGATTGCCTATGCCACAGCAAACAACCTTGATGGGTACGACCTGGACTTTGAGAACGGTTTGAACGCTGACTGGGTCACCCAATGGACGCAGATCATCCCACAGCTAGGGGTGAGTCATAAAGCCTAGCCTCAGCTTGTATGTGGCATCGACTGCATGGACTGCACTAGGCTCATATGAAAAAGTGAATGACCTGGAGCCATGTTGATCTGATCTCACAAGATCTTATGTTGATGTTCGTTCAGCCCCTATGCCATGGCCGTCCACATCATCACACCTCCAGCTTTGAGCATGTGTGTTCACCTTGCAATGGACACTACTTCATCCTTGCCCTATACCCAAAACCCTCCCCTCATACAAGAATCCCTATGTGCTAAGATGGTCTCAACCTGGCATGCAGAAAGCTGGGATCCCTGTCACCATCGACCCCTTCTACGCAACCAAGCAGATCTACGGACAGCTGTATGCTGCATTGGCCAAACAACCTGCCACAGGAACATTCATTGGTCCTCAGGTCAGCTTCTGACTGGCTTTGTTACTGATTCATGCATGTCATTAGCTGCATGATAAGCATGGGGGACAGCCCAGTGTCATTGACAGCTGTCATGACATCATCCATGACATGTGTTATCCTCCACAGTCCCAAAAGCAACTGGAACTCGATACATTTGGATGGATGATAGGAGCAGCTGCACTGCTGTTCATTGCTGCATACTTTATCTGCATTGTAGGGATCGCTCAGCTAGCTAGCTCAAGTGCCTTACTCACAGTGTTGACGAACACACCAGTCTCCACTTCAAAGCTGCTGCTCACAACATGCATGGCATCTTGAGCTGTTGGTGTCATGTGCCCGCTCCGTGTTGACTAGACAGGCACTATGCCCTGATTATGCTAAGTTGCTGCCCACTTCATGCATCGCAAGTTGCTGCCCACTTCATGCATCACAGGAGTCTCATGGCTTGGATACTGAGCAGAGTGGTAACTTGCAGGTCTCTGGCGTCAACTATCAAGCATATGCACTTGACAGCGGCAATGCAGAATCTGAGCAAAGCGTCCTGAATGACCTCACATCTGGCGATTCAAGCGTGCTCAGCGAGTTCCAGGTATCACAGGGACAGGAGATCATCTTTGGAGTGGCCCCAAATCGCCCAGGGCCAGAATCCAACCCACCAGTTGCTACAAGCTGTGCTGGCATTGAACGCATAGTGGACATTGTGTGCCCCGCCCTCAGAGACTGCACCAAGAACAAATGTACTTACACTACCTACTGGGCATTTGGCATCATGGTGTTCGACTTTGACACTGAGCTTAAGCTAGGTCAATTCACCTTGGTAAATGCTGCTTACCAAGCTCTGAGCGGTAATTGTGCCAGCATTAAGAAGTGCTAGGAAGTAGATGTGCTTCTGGTTTTTGTGTGAAGATGCTGTTGCCCAGTGTCTCCAAGATCCATGGTTTCTATGTTTTGCACAAAGTCAGAGCAAAGTTGAGGCCCTAGGGTGTCAGCAGGAGAATTGTTTTAAATTGCAGATGGCAGCGTATGTGCTGCAATGGTAGGTGCCTAGGCAAGTCACCTATGGTGAAGCAGGGCTACAACATTTTTCAGGAGTTGGTGTCAAGGGAATTTAAGTATGAGGGAATTCAAGTATGAGGAATTTAAGTATGAGATGTGACGTCAATGAGCCTTGTCATGAGTTCTGTCATCAGTGTTGTGTATCATGTAAAGTCTATAGACCAGCTAGACCTAGCTAGACCATGAAGTCTGAGGTGTGCGACTAACGTCCTGTGTAAACTGTATCATCACCATTCTGCAAGCTGGTGGCAGTTGTGCCTGCGACTGTGTCAGACAAGAAACTTTGTTGCTGTACAGACAACCGTGTGCTATTGCCATTGATGTCTGCCAATGGCTTTGCATGCAGAGACTACTTGCCGTACAAGCATTCAATCTCATGATGTTGGGATGCACTTCAAGGCACCGTTGAGCAGGTGGCTCAAGCAAAAATATGCAATTCAAGTCAAGATTTGGTGTTTGGAGCATTTTGTACGGGATGAAGTGATCGGAGGTAGAGATGGAGATGCATTCATGTGGAACCTGAGGTTGCCCCTTAGCAGATGACATAGCTCGCTGCCCTGACTTGTCTGAATAAATTGCATATGCCCCTGGCCGGCCCTGATCATGACAACAACAATATAGCGGAAGATTGATGAAGGACTGCTCTGTGTGTCAGACATGATGTTGTGCAGATGATCTATGTCGCACTGCAATGTATTGTTAGCAGAGCACTATTGCATTCACAGTAGAGAGTGACTAACGTTTTGCTGGCTTTGACGAAATCAGGGGCACACACACGCACACACAAGCCAAGGCCAAGCCAGGCCTATTGTCTTGGAGGTGTCAAACCTCTTTCACTGGGTGCAACGCTGTGCGAGACGTTGCAACGCGGCAGAGCGTTCACACGACCGTTTGTGAGCACGGCACTGTTTAGTTGTGATATGCAAGTTTGACCAGTGATCCGACTTTAGCAGCGCTTCACGCTGAGGAATCGCGCAGTCGGATCGCAGAGTGTGGTTCTAACTGACAGCTTTAAAGCGCATGTGCGTGCTATCGTCTCCAAGCCACAAGTCGTCGCCTAGCCTGCTAATTTTCAGGATCACTGGCAAAGCAGCTTGCGAAGTATGAGCGTTTTGCGGCGACTGTGCAATGTATACACATCTCGAGTATCGCCGACAGCATTGCGCTGTGCAGTACAGCTCGCAGCAGGTATCGAACCAAAAGTCATAGGCCCTGTCTGACCTAAGCACCTGCTCTTACTTAAGCTTTCATTGGGCGGCTGCTGTGTAGCATGATGGCAATGTGAGTGCTTTGTGATTGCAGGCCAACTACTTTGTGCCTTGCCAGTCCTGATTTCATATCCCAACTTCCTCAGCAAAGTAGCATGGATTGCTACTATCAACTACTCAGCTCCTATGTACCTCATAGCTGCAGTAAGTCATATCTGATGCATGGAAAGCTAGTAGGCCAGAACTGTCATGATGAACCTAGGACTGTTTGGAACAATGTTGTATTCTCCTAATCAGAAGTTGAGTGTACACTTTGAACAAAACAAAACTAACTGGAGGGGACTGACTTGTGTTGCGTGCACTTGCCTGCTGGCTAACAAAGCATTCTAGTCATTGTTGTTATACAGAGTCATCTATGTGGCATGCAAAGCCTGTCCGCAACCTTGGGAACCCAGCAAACATTGATTTTGTACGGTACATAACATGTTGAATGTTTCACTTCCATTGGCTTCTCCTCTGTCAGCACCCACTTGCACATGATGCAGTAAATCCACCCTCACACATTCAGTTTGTGCCTTGCAGGACAAACACACCAGCACACTGGTGATGTCAAACTTGCAGACCACCGGTGACATGTGTTTTGGAGCCTTCGTGGCTGGCATAGTTGTCACCCTTGCCCACCTGCCTGGCCGAGCATACACAGAGTTCCTGTGCCTCTTCACTGCCATTGGTTTGATACCTTTTGCCACAACACGTGCCAGGTATCTGAAGAGCATGCTACAAGCGGCAGTGTACTGTTTGCAGCATGCTACTTTGCCTTGCCTGTAAATGTCATCTGTTGTACACCTCAGCTCAAAACAAATGACTGTGCAACAGCCACACAGTATCTGTCTCTGTCAGCTTCTCCAGTAAAGCTCTGCTCCTGTGGTCTAAACAAGACAAGCTGTGTCAAGCTCACTTTGCGGTTGGAAATGGTCAACACTGCATGCACGCTGCTTGCTCCCGTTATGCTTGGCCATGCTTGCTAGCCTCTTACAAGCAGCCTGGGCTTACCTAGGCATGCTTTTGCTAGCTGCATGCACTGCCAGAGGAAACACTGTCATCATATAATGCCCTGACTCTGTTCATGCTCATACATACACTACCCGTGCTTTGGCTCTGCATGGCCTGTGGCTCACAGTCTGATTTCTGCTGGCATTCTGCACAACTTGTGGGATCTACATATTTTGCCAACACCTGGAGCATAACGTCGTTCATGGACGCTGATGTGCTGGTCTATGTACATGATGCTGAGAATTGCTGTAGAATACCAGCGCCTGGCATGATGAGCACACTGATGTACGGTATCTGCATCCTACTGGGCCAGTTCACAGCAAAAGATGAGCTGTGGAAAACAGTAAGCCTGCCTTCAGCACCATGTTATGCGTCCCCAGTATAGCATGAGATAGAGCAGCAAAGCACAACATGCTGTCCACAAATGCGCAGATCTTCAAACAACGCTTAGTGTTGCTGTTCTCATGTCCTGTCTTGTTGCCACTTCCATGTGCAATGCAGCGTGCCACTGCTATCGCATGCAAAACACAAAATGTTTTGGCCGTTTGCATGAGTTGCATACATGCATGCACTGCTGGAGAAGGAACTTCCACAACAGGTCACACGGCAGTACTGCTTGGTCAGGGACACCATAGCTGGGCATCTGAGCGCAAGCAGCTGAACAAAGGACTTGCTCGGATCAGCAAGTCAAACTCAAAGGCTGGGCAATCTGCGCTGCAATCACATGCAGACATGGTCATGTGCAGCAAACTTGGGCATTGTTTGCAATGCATCTGCCATCATCAGATGTTGGGTGTCTGTGTGTGAGTAGCCCCTGTTGTGCAGGTGACAGGCTATTTGGTCTTCATCAATGTCATTTCTGGAGCAAGCGCAATCATCCCTGCCATTCTTGTCTGGCCCACAACAGCAAGACATGAAGCCAAGCAACTCATGAAGCAGACCACACTGGTAGCTTCTGCCTAGCTTCACACTTCCTTGCGTGCTTTTTGCAAATCACAGGGATTCCTTTGTCAGAGGCCAGCACTTAGAGCCTCAAGCTATGTGTGCTTTCGCAATGGCAGTGTCCCGCTGTGTCCTTTGCCTTCTGCAATAGGTCACCTGAGGCATTGCAAAGCGACGCTCTGCATGTCTCAGCACTCCACTGCTTGGCTATCATGCTAAAAGTGCTTAGTACAAGCCACAAAAGAAACCAATGTGGTGTTGATGACGTGCAGGACCTTGGTCACAAGATCAGCAGCTATGCAAGCGCTCTCTTCCAACCCCCAGAGCCTTCTGTGAAGGCCCCTCCCCTGTCCAGGGACCCTTCCCGCTGCCTTGACTACACCCCAGACCTACAGAGGAGTGCAGGCATGTACTGCTGCACTGCATCTCAATTTCTGCACTGCTGCATAAGCCTGACCCAAGCATGCAGTACAAAATTAAGGAGGTACTCTGGAATGCCCTTTGGTTATTCTAGGGAAAGACATAGTTGTTGTGAATGAGTGAGTGTATGAGCTAAACATGCAGCACAAAATGCAGGCCTGCAATGTTTCTGGCGTGTGCCGTCAATACACACCATACACTGGACTGCCATGCTTTGCAGCATGCCATCTCATTGGTTCACAGCCATGTGACAATAGGAAGCAAGAAATAGATTACAATCTATGCTTGTCATGTACATGCTATTTGCACCTGGGGCTGATGGGGGTGCCACAATTTGTTTCTGGTGCATGCAGTCACTTCTGGCCCAATCCTGCAGCCTATCAGCATGTGCGGTCCCGCTGCCAGTACAGATACAAACAGCACTACAGAAGCCAGGCACAATCATAGTCAGAAGCAGCTGCAAGAGCAAAGCAGCAGCAGTGCAGAAGCAGCCGCAGCTCAGGAAGCCTCTGGAAAGCAGGAGCCAGCAGATCATACACCAATAGTGGCACCCAGTGCTGAAAGCATACGCCAGGGCATCATGGAGGTAAGACCTCAAACTTACGTCCCTGTCCATCCACGCTGCGTATATGCCTGCTTTTACTGGGCAGTGTAGACTTTGTATCCAAGCCAAGTCCCTGCCTCAAAGCCGACTCGAAGTGGGGTGAAGACATTAGCGAAAGCGCTCCTCTGTATTGACAAAGTGTGTAAGCCCAGACGTGTGATGTACATGCAACCTGTTTCGCAGGAGACTGATCCTGGACGCCATGGATTGGTGCATGACCATGGCCGCCCTTTCACCTCCATTAACAGTCTCAGGCCTGCTGTTCTCAAGGTATGTCGACTCCCCGAGCCTGCTCCTTATCAGCCATGACAGGTGCTCAATGCTGCCGCTGCTGCTGACCTGCATACCAGCACAAAACAGCCATTCTCGTACCACATGGGTGCATGCATGTCCTGTTCAATGTACAGCGCACACCATCCCAAGTAGTACTGTCATTTGGGCAGCTGGCTTTTGTTGTTTCACGGTAATTTTGGTCTGCCTTTTGCAGCAAGACATCACTAGCTGGCTTTCGCAAGCGTGGTTGATTCTTGTATGAAACATGCGTGCATGACATGCAGGCAAAGAGGCTGATGCAAGAGACGCGCTTTGAGCTCTGGATTCCTGTACACCACACCACACAGCTGCAGCACTGGACAGCCGCGACAGACGCGCTGGACCACGTCATCCTCACAGCTGCTGCGCTGGAGTCTGTCCTTGAAGGTATCCTGTCTGGTGCAGATGTAGCAGACACTGACATTGAGCAACAACAGATGACGCAAAATTTTGACCTCCAGAGTGCTGCATGCACCTTATATCGGATGCAGGGCAGCCAACAGCAGACAAATCAGGCCTGCCGTGAAAGTGCAACAATATACCACCAAAGCACAGCAGACGTTGCAAAAGTTGACCTGTAACAAGCCCACTCAAATCCTGACTACATGTGTGCAACATCTGTCGACAGAGGACAGGGCATTGGCCTTGCATAGATCTGCAGTGCTGTAATGCCTTGCATGAAGAGTTAGCCATCCACGTACTCCCAAGATCCCCAGCTCACTACTCTGCTGGTACAACAAGAGATACCATGCATGCTGCAGTAGGATAAAAAACCTTCAGTCTATCATTGCCATACAGCCTAGCCCAGCTTGTTTGCTTGGTGCAGGAGAAGCCCCTCTTCTGGATCAGGGAAGCCTGTGCGTGCTGCAGTACCACTTCATCATGGTTGTTGCTTGTCTGTTGCAGGAGAAGCACCTCTGTTGGATCAGGGCAGCCTGTGTGTGCTGCTGGAGCGTGTGGGGGTGCTGGCAGACTTCCAGCTGGTCTACTCCCAACTGGCTGCCTCCTGCTCTGCCATGGCAGCTGCTGTCGCTGCTTTCCATCATCCCAACCAGGTGTGATGCATCTTGTGCAGTCATGCTCGACAAGGCAGGCTGTGTACAAGCACCTGTACAATGGCAGGATACAGGATGCTTAGCTCAGAGGACGTATGCATGATCCTGTCGACAAGTGCACATGCTGGTGGCGTCATGCATTTATTGGGTTTGCTTGGCAGCATGCTGACAATAGCACGCTTGATCTGTGCTGTTGACCTGCGTCTAGCCCTGTCCCTCCATCCAAAAGTGTCTGCTGCAGCTGCTGGCCATGGCATACCCTGCCCAGCTATAGCCTGCAGACTGACATTTCAACCACCTGCCTCTGCTCTTGCTGCGCTGTAGCTTTGTATCCAAGATGCCATAGCAGGGTAGATTTCAGCAGTTCACCAAGCTTTCTGTATCCAGTCCACTGTCATCACAACAAGCAACAGACATGGGCATCCACAATGTGCGTATGTGTGATCATCTGCACTGCATTGTGGGTCAGAAGCTGTGCTGCTGTGACAGCTTGCCCTATTGTTGCGTTTGGCGTAGATATGATTGTGCGAGATATTTGGCGCAGATATGACACTGTAAGACTCAACTGTCTACAGTCAGCAGTGTTGCTATTGAGTCAGCAATGTTGCCCTCGAGTCCTGATCATGCCTGACAACATCTGCAGTGACCAAAGCTGCTGACAGCAACAACTGGCGCTTTCCTAAGCAGCACAGGAAAAGCTTGTTTGACGTGAAAGGCTTGCATGGTCATAGGCTGGGGTTCCTTCAGAGCTGTTGCTGCGACCTGCCTGGGCATTGCTTGAGCATGGGCTCGCTCAAGCAGTTCAGCAAGCGCTCCATGGCTACTGGCATCACTGGAGGCATCAGAGTGAGGATTTCTCAGATATGTTTTCCCCCGAAGTCCAGGTCACGCCTCTATCTCAGCATCCGCACATGCCTTCTGTGCGTGTGGTTCACTTTGCACTCTGCTTTTGTGTGCGGACCACTTTGTGTGGCATGTTTGGTTGCCTGACAGCTGCTGTTTAGCAAGTTTGTCTTACTATGCTGGGCTGTGCTGCTGTGCTGTGCTGTGCCATGCCGTGCTATGCTGTGCCATGCTGTGCCGTGCTGTGCTGTGCTGTGATGTACTGCTCTGTGCCTTGCTGTGCTGTGCTGCGCCGTGCTGCGCTGTGCCGTGCTGTGCTGTGCTGTGCTGTGCTGTGCTGTGCTGTGCTGTGCTGTGCTGTGCTGTGCTGTGCTGTGCTGTGGCCTGCCCTATGATGCGCTGATGCACCATGGTCTGCTTCTCCCTTGCTATTTTTTGTGGTACTGGGCTTTGATTAGCTGAGATGTGCCACTGTGATTGGCAAGTGTCTTGTTGGGCATGGTCGAGGCATACCATGACATTCCTGACAGCTTGAGCTGACACTTCTCTATGCTGTTTGCAGTCTAGGGCCCTGCTGTACCTGTTCACTCTCACACACTCAGTTATGGAAGCAATGGCAGCTGCTGAACAAGCAATTGAGTTGGCCACCGCCACTGCTTCAGCTGCCACTGCTGTTGCAACACCTTCCACAGCCAAAGGCATTGCCACCACTGCCACTCAGCCCTCTGTTACTGCTGCCACAGCTCCTTCAGAATCTCGATTCTCTTCAAATCAGCAGGGTGCAGTGACACCAGGAAGCTCATCAGCTTTTGAAGTTCAAATGGCAGCAGCAACCAAGCGTGCACAGCATGGTCACATGGACCCCCTGCAGGAGGCTCTGCACAACCATCTGCAGCGGCAGTCACAAGCGTCTGTGCAACAACTTGACGGGGAGGATGAAGCGCAGCCGCTCATTGCTGCACCTCAAGGGTTACTGCAGGTGTCGTTAGACCAAAGACCTGCCAAGAAGTACTTTGACAGGTCAGCACTCTTCCACCCTATTTGTGCTGCATCCTTTACATCTCCTCAAAGTCCTGAACTGGCCAACACAAACATGGTCTTTACAGCTTCCAGCTGCTCCTGGGCAGCCCGGTATAATACTTGGCTTCTCGTTCCCAAAAGGCGTAGTCTTGTCTTTTCTTCTCTTTCAGCTGCTTGCATGGTAACTGGACTTTCCTCAGCTCACAGCCTGCTTCCCACAAACCTACTTCATGCTGTACAGACACTTCATCCAGCTGTTTTCAATAACCCATGCTTCTACATTGTAGGCTGGGGGTGGAGGTGCACATACCTGTCAGCAGCAAGCAGCAGCTTCAACAGCAGTCTATCAAGGCCAGAGGGTCTTACTGCCTCAAGTGGATCTGGTGCCAGATTCAGCTGCTCTGGCCAATCCTGAAAGGCCTCGTGGCTGCAGTCATTTGGACAGATTGGCTGCACGTTCCACAGGAAGCTGTTGCTGTGCTCAAGTCAAAGCCAAAACGAGCTCAGATGCTGAGGTGAGCAAGGCTGCAAGCGATCCGGTGATACTCCTGACTTTTCATTTGATAGTGTGACAGGTTTGGTGGCATCCACTTCATGCATCTTTTGCCATGCTGCTCTGCTTTTCCTAGCAATGCTGTCACATTCCTGTTGTACAAGTGATACTTTGCAAGTCCGGCAGACATGCACTGCATATCCTCCTAGCCACAGCTTCCATCCATTATTCTGCTGACAGCATTCCTGGCACCTTGCCCACAAGATTGTGAACACTGTCTGCTTTGCAGGTCACGCAAGTTCCAATACGGCATCAAGTACTGGACATGTAATGCTATCGTACTTTGTGGCGCTGTGATTGTGTCGGATGCTGATAAGCCCAATCACTTAGCATCATGGCACCCCTTGTTCCTGGTGGCTACAGTCAATGTTGTGTTTAGTGAGAAGGTGAGCATCTCTCTAGTTGGTCTTGTAGTGCATCATTGAGTGTGCTTGTCAGCAAACCATGTCTGCTTTTGTTTGTGCGCAGCTACGCACTAGTGTGACCGCCTTGTCTGTTAGATCTGAAACACGAGGTGCAGTTTTGTCAGGTGTCCAGAAGCATATGTGGGTCTATAGCACTCAACAAAGGAGGTTGTCTTCACCCAGTATGCTCTGCACAAAGCTCTAGTCAGAAGGCCGTCTATCCATGCTTTTGGAAAGCAATGTACTGTGTGCAGCCCTTTTGCATACAACAAAAAGCAAACTCTAGGCCAACATGTCTGTTGGCCTGCTGGGTTTGCTACATTGCTGCCGAATTTTCTGGAAAGATTGCTTCATGTTCTGCATGCTGAACTACATCTTCTCCTCTCCTTCTTCTGCTTCTTCCAGAGCTGCTTGCAAGGCACCCATACTGGTAGGTACTCAGGCTGTACGCTTGGTCATGGACTCCATGAACCACCAGAGTACGTCCACGGTATGACTCAAGCATACACGTATTTCCATACATACTCACACATACTTACATATGGGCAGGTGGATGCTACCATTGCCAAGAGCGTGCAGCGTGTGACAGGCTCAGTCATTGGGCCTGTGCACGCCTTCTTAGTCATGCTCAGGCCGGCCATTCTCTTTGCTCTTCTACTACTCCTCAGGCTGTACGCTTGCAGGTGGATGCCACCATAGCCAAGAGCGTACAGCGTGTAATGGGATCAGTCATAGGAGCTGTTTATGCCTTCCTGGTCATGCTCAGTCTGGCCGTTCTTCTTGTTCTTCCTACTCAGGCTGTACGCTTGCAGGTGGATGCTACCATTGCCAAGAGCATCCAGCGTGTAACAGGCTCACTCATTGGAGCTGTGTACGCCTTCTTAGTCATGCTGTGGCCAGACGTTCTTCTTGCTCTTCTACTACTCAGGCTGTACGCTTGCAGGTGGATGCCACCATAGCCAAGAGCGTACAGCGTGTGACAGGATCAGTCATTGGGGCTGTGTACGCCTTCCTGGTCGTGCTCAGGCCACTCGTTCTTCTTGTTCTTCTACAACTCAGGCTGTATGCTTGCAGGTGTATGCTACTATTCCCAAGAGCGTACAGCGTGTGACAGGCTCAGTCATAGGAGCTGTTTATGCCTTCCTGGTCATGCTCAGGCCGCTAGTTCTTCTTGTTCTTCTACTATTACTCCGGCTGTACGCTTGCAGGTGGATGCCACCATAGCCAAGAGCGTACAGCGTGTGACAGGATCAGTCATTGGGGCTACGTATGCCTTCTTAGTCATGCTGAGGCCGGTGGTGGCCACCAACCCATACGCCGTGGCAACTATGGTCTGCTTTTCAGCCTTCATGTGCGGCCTGCTGGTGGAACACCGCTTCCGCTATGGATCCTTCCTGGCTCTGTACACCAGTGCTGTCGTCATGCTGGCACAGGTATGGGTTGGACAGAGGGGCGGTTTGGTCAGCTGCTGCAACAGCTACTGCATGACTCATGTGTGAGTGTGTCATGCTGGGCAGTCTGCACTGCTTGGCCTGTTTGTTGCTGCCTTGCCAGCCGCGGCTCACGCTACAGGACTAAGGGCTTGCTGTAGCAAGAGAAGGTGGCACGATGCATCATAAGCCATCCTCCCATTTAGCTCATCTTCAGGGTCTAGGAGTAGGGACTATGATAGCGTGATGCACAACAAGCCAGCCTACTTTGGGGCTCATCTTTTCAGATTGCACCTGTCGCTTGGTCTTTCCAAACCACTACCATTCTTGGTGGGTTCCAATGCTGTTGGTCAAGCGTGGCGACTGTGCTGCAAGCTGTCTGAGACAATCATCCGTCAGACTGCTGCATCGCAAAGCCAGCAACGCCTTGTGAAGTCTTTTGCAAACTCTTGGCCTCTGCTTAAAGTCTGATGCTCACATCCTGAAAGCCCGTTTGTACTTTGGTCACCAACCAGTGCCTTTGACACAAGCACCTGTGCCATAATCTGGTGCCAAACATTTTGTGCAGTGCCGCAATACAGTCCAGCAATCCTTGTCTGACATGAGCACCTGTGCAGTAATTAGGCATCACACTTGACACACCTTGTGCAATGCTGCAGTACAACCCAGCAATCCTTGTCTGACATGTCCCCATGTGCAGCAATTGGGCATCATACGCCTTGTGCAATGATGCAACACAGTCCAGCAGTCCTTGTCTGACTTGAGCACCTGTGCAGCAATTGAGCATCACACGCCTAGCGCAATGCTGCAGTACAAACCAGCAATCCTTGTCTGACGTCTTCATCTATGCAGCAACTTGGCACCACGCTTCACACGCCTTGTGCAATGCTGCAGTACAATGCAGCAATCCTTGTCTGACATGAGCACCTGTGCAGCAACTTGGCATCATACGCCTTGTGCAATGATGCAACACAGTCCAGCAGTCCTTGTCTGACTTGAGCAACTGTGCAGCAATTGAGCATCACACCCCTTGTGCAATGCTGCAGTACAATGCTGCAGTACAATGCAGCAATCCTTGTCTGACGTAACCACCTGTGCAGCAATTTGGCACCACGCTTCACACGCCTTGTGCAATGCTGCAGTACAATGCAGCAATCCTTGTCTGACATGAGCACCTGTGCAGCAACTGGGCATCACATGCCTTGTGCAATGATGCAGTACAATCCAGCGCCTGGAAGCCATGGCTCAGTGAAGTTCCTGTATGCGAGGATAGCAGACATCTTCATGGGGACCATCATCACCTCCCTCTTCACCCTTGTCCTTCCCTGGTCAGTCCCTCCACCTCATCACTCCCTTCACTCAGTCCCCACACTTGCTTTCAGCAGTAACCCCCATTTGCCTTCAACAGTTGTCTTCAGCAGTCCCCCCGGTTGCCTTCAGCACTCCCTCCTCTTGCCTTCAGCACTCCCTTTTTTGGCCTTCAGCACTCCCTTCTTTGGCCTTCAGCAATCCTCGCACTTGCCCTCAGCAATCCCCCTTTTGCCTGCAGCAGTTCCTGCACTTGTTTTCAGCAATCCCCACTACCTTCAAACCTCCATTTGCCTTCAGCAATCCCCCTACTTGCCTTCACAGTCTCTGCACATGCCATCAACAGTCCCTCCACTTGCCTACACCAGTCTTTCCACTTGCCTTCAGCAGCCCCTTGCCAGAGGTCCATGTGCTCATGCAGCGTCTTGTAAATGCATGTCACATGTGAATGTGCTGCACATAGGGCTGCTTTGATTGCCTCTACTCCCCTCATGTTGATTACAAACAGCAGCAGGATGCCCAGCTGACCTCATGCATTGGTTGCATGATTAGCCATTCTTGCATCTCATCAGTTCATGTATCATCTGAGCACATGTTTCAAAATGATCTCGTAGTTTGTATTTTTATTCTCTCTTCAGACAGTATATTCAGGCATTAAAGTATATGCAGATATGCCCCAGGAGGATGCTCTTGGCAGGCTGACAGCATTCAAATGCCTTGCAGGTATGCCCGGGAGGATGCTCTGGGCAAGCTGGGCGGAGCTGTGGCAGAAGGCGCACAGCTGATAGAAGATCTGTACCAAGCCTTCTACCAGGAGCTCCAGAAACCCCTGGCCTCCCCACAGGCAGGCCCAAACAAGACTGCCAAAGACAGCACGCATGGTCAGTCAAGTCAAGGGGCTCATGAGTCCCCACAGAGCGAAGCTGCCGCCAAGGTAACTTCGCAGCAAATTGGAAGTGCACTGTGTGTTGTTGGTAGAACACATTTTGCTTCTGTCCACCGCTGTGTCACACAACAGGCCTGTCACAACACCTTGGGCTATGTCACACAACAGGCCTGCCATAAAAAGTTAGGCTGTGTCACACAACAAGCCTGTCATGCTACTCATGAATATTGCAGTGCGCAACAAGGAGCGACGTATCATACACTACCTTGTGACTCACACCCGCTATATGCACAGTGGATTCCAGTAGAAGTCTAATCATCTGATGTATGACTGTGCAGAGGGTCGCTGGGACATTGGCAGGCGTGCAAGCTCAGGTGGCCAAAGAAGCTGTTGTGTGGAGGAGTGGGCCCTTGGTCATGGCACCCCTGGTCAACTCAACCCTGGGCGCAGCTCAGGTAGCTTTGCATTGCTGCTCCTGCTGCTGCTGCTGCTTCTATTGTTGCTGTTGCTGCCATGCTGCTGCTTCTATTGTTGCTGCTGCTGCTGCTGCTGCTGCTGTTGTTGCTTCTACTGCTGCTTGATGCTGCTGCTTCTACTGCTGCTTGATGCTGCTGCTGCTGCTGCTGTTCCTTTTTCCGCTTCTTGATGTTGCTGCTGCTGCTGCAATTGCTTGTACTGCTGCTGTCACTGCTTCTGCTGCAGCCGCAGTTGTTGCTTTCACTGCTGTTTGGTGTGCTACCGTTTCTGTTGCTGTTGCTGCCGTTACTGGTGCTGCTAGACACGCTTGCAGCTGTGCCCATCACATGTTCTGTGTAGACCGGTCCTCTGAGCATGTTGCCCCCTGGCACGTTACAGGCCTGCTGCTTTGGCTTTGTTTCAGCTTGAGCAGCTCAATATGTAGCTGCTGACTCACCATGTTGCTCAACCTTCACCACAATTCTTGCTGGCGGTCAGAGTTCTGTTGAGCATGAACCACTGAGTACACAATCCTGCAGGATGTGTGTACTCGGTGGTTCATGCACAAGCAATATCCTGCAGGATTGTGTGCACAGTTGCCATGCAATGTGCCTCCTCACATGCCAAACATGGAGTTGCACCTCTTAATGGAAGGACTTCTCTAGATGGCACAGCCTGGCTTCGGTATAAACTCTTGTGCATGTGGTGACCATTTGCAGGTGATGCTAGAGCGCATTGCAGCCCTAGAGGCCATGCTGCAACAAGCCCCTATTGTGAGTGGGCGCTTCACACCAGCCCCATACTTATACCTGGCCAAGCCACTCCACCAGGACATGTCAGCTGCAGTTGCAGCCGCATCCCAACTTGGCAGGTGACTGTGCATGTGTAGCATGTGCCTTGCTCCTTGGGGAGGTGTAGGATCTAGGCCTAAAGTTTAGACGCTGAGTTCTAAAACATTTTGTTCCTTCATGGCCGCCAGGGGCCTTGCTGGCATCTTGTGTGTTTGTGCAAACATGTAACAAAGCATATGTGTAGTGCAATGTCGTTGTAACATCTCTATAACAGTATTGACATCTTCCTCTTCAACACAGTGTTCACATTGATATGTAGGGAAACTACCCATTTCATCAGCTTGTGAACACATTGATGCACTGTACATGCTGTGTATTTCACGCAAGAGTTGACCAAATTTGTGCTTTGCTGGTTAATTTGGCCTTGTTTACACTCATGACAGTCACTCACTCAAGTATGCAAGCTTCAAATCTAACATTGCTTGATGTCAGAGAGGCTAACTTCCACACCACTTGTTGGGTTGTATCAGGCAGCAGCAAGCACTGCAGTAAACGGTGCTAAACACTTCATGACCTTTGGCGTTTGCACACAGGGCCATCAATGATGTGTTGTGTGCTCACCCAAGTCATCATGGCCTGCTGAAGCCCTTGCAGCACCTCAAGAGCTGCATCCACCAAGCAGTAGAGACCAGGTCAGTCCTGCATCTGCCTGGCTATTCTGTGCCCTGTTACGCCTGTTTCCTTGCAGCTGTGTCATCGCTCACAACTTGAGGTCAAGCACTGTCCTGATGGTCACAGACTGCACCCAGTGTGCAATTTGTGTTTCTGTTTGGCATAAGCATTATGTACGTGGGCATGCATGGGAAATGGGACATAGGCAGGAATGTGAGACAGGGCAAAGGCATGCATGCCCATGCATAGGCACGAATGGGGATGCATAGGCATGGATGGGGATTGGTTATCGGCATGACTGGGAATTGGATAGGCATGAATGGGAATTGGGTATGGGCGTGAATGGGAATTGGGTATGGGCGTGAATAGGAATTGGGTACAGGCATGAATGAGCATGTGTGGGCATGAGTTGGGAAGGCGGCACAGCCACAAATTTGCATGAATTTGACAGCGCAACACAAATGTCATCATATGCTCTTGCTGTTCAAACTTCGGGTGTTGTCCTTGAGAGCGCCATCGCTGCAGGGTGGCATTCCGTTTGAGGTACTGGGAGCTGAGGGCGGCAGACCATGCTGAAGCCAGGACCCCTGCCAACTCCTCATGGCTCAGAGAGCGCACCCTGGACGATGCAGGTAATCTCCCCCCCCCCTCCCCACCCCACCCCCCCCTCCTTCTCATCATAACATTCATGTTTAGAGAAAAGGAAAGAAAAGACAACACCTTTCAGCATCAACTGAATGAGCAGCCAAGCAGTGTACCGGGCTGCCTGAGCATGTTCACTCTTTTTGGCTCATGATGAGCCAGGTGTGAGCTGCTGGCCTGCCTAGCTGGACCCATGTCACGACCGTGTACTGTAGGACTGCAGCAATGTCTGAGTCATGGTATGCCCGCCAGTTATTATTTACCGCTGTCGCTGTCATGAAGGCTGAGTTGATGGTCGCCCGCAATTGTGTTCAAGCTGGTCGTGAGGTTGCTGCGATTGTAGCCTTGCAGCTGTCCTGAGCAGCACCTCATCTGCTCAGCACTCGCCTGGCGGGGGGG
>JAABUK010003212.1_pt1 | contig 27929 bp, 29 predicted proteins | sample 5559141 | NCBI WGS metagenome assembly JAABUK01 (sample SAMN10711869, study PRJNA513367) | rock metagenome | isolation source: Antarctica rocks | place: Antarctica: Victoria Land, Pudding Butte nord | collected 2016-01-03
ACCCGTGGCACCTCATCATGCACAATCCCATCGCACTGCACCGCCTCGCACAACCACCACGGCGCCGAAAACCCCAAATGCAACAGGTGCTAGGAATAAGTTAGCGCCTATGACCCCAACCCTCTCCTGCAGGGAGAGGGAGACCAGGCAGCGCCGCCGCACGGACCAACCCGCATGATCGCTGTCATCAACTTCACCGACCTGGGCCTGCATCCCATCCTGTTCCAGATAGGGCCGCTCGCCATACGCTGGTATGCGCTGGCCTATATCGGCAGCCTGCTGCTGGGCTGGCGCATCATGCGCCGCCTGGTGCGGCTGTCCCCGCCCGTCGCGACCGAGCTGCAGACCGACGACTTCCTGACCTGGGCCACCCTGGGCGTCGTGCTCGGCGGCCGGCTGGGCTACGTGCTGTTCTACAAGCCGCTTGAGTATCTCCAGAACCCGCTCGAAATCCTCAAGGTGTGGACCGGGGGCATGAGCTTCCACGGCGGCACCCTGGGCGTCATCGTCGCCCTGGTGCTGTTTTGCCGGCAGCAGCGCATCCCGCTGCTCGGCTTCGCCGACCGGCTGGCGGTCGTGGTGCCGATCGGGCTGGGGCTGGGCCGGATCGCCAATTTCATCAACGGCGAGCTATGGGGCCGGGTGGCGCCCGAGAGCCTGCCCTGGGCGATGGTGTTCCCCAACGCCGGGCCGGAGCCGCGCCATCCCAGCCAGCTCTATCAGGCGGGTATGGAGGGGCTGCTGCTGCTGCTCGTGCTGTCGTTCCTGTGCAGCAGGCCCGCGGTCCGGGCGCGGTTCGGCACGCTGACGGGCGTCTTCCTGGTGGGCTACGGGATTGCCCGCATCATCGGCGAGACTTTCCGGCAGCCCGACGAGTTCTTGGGCTTCCTGGTGGCGGGCGCAACGATGGGGCAGTTGCTGTCACTGCCGATGATCGCAGCCGGCATCTGGCTGATCGGCCGCGCCCGGCCCGTGGCTGCGGTGGCAGCGTAGGGTGGAACGGTTGGACGCCTTCATGGCACGGGCCAACGCGGCCTATTACGCCAACCACGACCCGTTTGCCGACTTCACCACCTCGCCGGAGATCACCCAGGTGTTCGGCGAGGTGCTGGGCCTGTGGGCGGCAGTAACCTGGGAGGCGATGGGCCGGCCCGACCCGGTGCTGCTGGTGGAGTGCGGACCCGGCCGCGGAACCCTGATGGCCGACGCGCTGCGTGCGGTGGCCCAAGCCGCGCCGGGGTTCCGGGCGGCGCTGCGGATGCATCTGGTAGAAACCTCGCCGCGCCTACGCGCCGCGCAGGCGGCAGCGCTGCCGGAAGGGGTGGCCTGGCACGACGACCTGGCGTCCGTGCCGGCCGGCCCGATGCTGCTGTTGGCCAACGAGTTCCTGGACGCACTGCCGATCCGCCAGTTCGTGCGTCGAGACGAAGCTTGGATGGAGCGGTTCGTCGAGCGCGGGTCGTTCGTGGAGCTGCCCATAAAAGATGACGCCTGCCTGCTCCCTCTCCCTCCGGGAGAGGGTTGGGGTGAGGGAAACCGCAAGCACAACAAACCTCAGACTTGCACAGCCGCGTCGCAAAATCAGGCCGGGCCAGCGCTGCGTGGCTTCCCTCACCCCAACCCTCTCCCGGAGGGAGAGGGAGCAGTCCTGGAACTATGCGAACCCGCGCGAGATATCGCAGCAGACGTCGCCACCCGGGTAACCCGCAATGGAGGAGCGGCGCTATTCCTCGACTACGGGCCAGAGCAGAGCGCCCCAGGCGACAGCCTGCAAGCCCTGCAAAGCGGCAAGCCGGCGGACCCGCTGGCAGCACCAGGAGAGGCAGATCTGACGGCGCACGTGGATTTTGCCGCACTTGCCCGGGCGGCATCGGGCGCGAGGGTGCACGGGCCGGTGCCGCAAGGCCTGTTCCTGGCGCGGCTCGGCCTGTTCCAGCGCAGCGGCCGGCTGGCCCGCACGCAGCCCCCCGCCAAGGCGGCATCGCTGATGCAGTCGGCTCAGCGCCTGGCGGAGCCTGACCGGATGGGCCGCTTGTTCAAGGCCCTATGTATCGCCCACCCCGACCTGCCCGTCCCTCCGGGGTTCGAGCCGTGACAGCGCCGGAGTCTCTAACCAGCGCCGCCCTGCCGGTCCGGCACGGCTTCTTCACCCGGCGCGGCGGCGTCAGCACCGGTCCCTATGCCAGCCTGAACGGCAGCATGAACGGCGGCGACGACCAGGCCACCGTGCAGGCCAACCGGGACTTGGTGATGCGCAGTCTGAGCGCCTCGGCGATGGTCGGGCTGCAGCAGGTCCACGGACCCATCGTCATCACGGTGGACCAGCCCTGGGCGGCCGGCGCCGGGCCGCGAGGCGATGCGATGGTCACGCGGCAGCCCGGCATCGCGCTCGGCATCATCACCGCAGACTGCGCGCCCGTGCTGCTGGCGGACGCGGCGGCCGGCGTGGTCGGCGCGGTCCACGCGGGCTGGCGCGGCGCCGTCGTCGGCGTGCTGGAGGCGACCGTCGCCGCGATGGCCGCACTCGGCGCCGACCCGGCGCACATCGCTGCGGCGGTCGGCCCCTGCATCCGCCAGCCCTCCTACGAAATCGGCGCCGACCTGCGCGACGCCGTGCTGGCGGAGCGTGCAGACGCCGCCCAATTCTTCGCGGAGGGGACCAAGCCGGGGCATTGGCAGTTCGACCTGGCGGGCTACTGCGTCATGCGCTTGGCCGGATTGGGCCGGGTGGACCTGGTGCCGGCCGACACCGCCGCCGATCCCGGACGGTTCTTCAGCCATCGCCGCCGGACCCTGGCAGGCGGCGGCCCGATCGGGCACCAGATGTCCGCCATCACCCTGTAGGCTCAACGGTCATTCGCTCTGTTCATTCAGCGTCATCGCGAGCCGTTTGCGGCATGGCGGCCCAGGACCGCCAGCACAGGCTTACGGCCCTGCGATGCCGCGTCGCCTCGCTATGCCTGCATGACGGCATAAGGACCGGAGCAAACGAGTCTTAATAAGGAGGTGGCATGGGGCCGTATGTCTTTCTATTTTTCGTCGTGTTCGCACTGGTCGGCCTGGTGAGCTGCATTGGCTCGTTCTAGCCCGCTGGCAGCGCTGCGCCGGATGGCAGGGCGGATGCGCTGCGTCCTGCTGCTGTTGCTCCTCCTGGCTGCCCTGCTGGCACTGCCGGGGTGCGGCGACCTCCCGCAGCCCTTTCTGGGACGGCCCGGCGGCCTGGCGTCCCGCCTGTCGCAGCCGCCTCCGTCCCGCCTGTCCATCCCGACGCCGACGGAGTCCCTGCTGCCGGACGCCGGCGCCACCGCCTGGGCCGGAGCCATTGCAGAGGCGCTGGTCGCCGAGGAGGTACCTGCCGCGGCCAGCCCCCGCCGCCGCCGCGGCGACTGGTCGCTGGTCCTGTCCGCCGAGATGCGCGGGCGCGACGTCGTGCCAACCTACACCGTGCAGAACCCAGCCGGGGTGGCGCAGGGCTTCTCCGAGGGCGCCCCGGTACCTGCCGCCGATTGGGCCGGCGGCAACCCGGCGGTGCTGAAGGCCGCCGCCGGGCAGGCCGCGCCGGGCGTCGCGTCCCTGCTGCAGAAGATCGAGGCCGCACGGCAGCTCAGCGACCCCAACAGCCTGATGAACCGGCCGTCCCGGGTCTTCTTCGCCGGCGTCACCGGCGCGCCGGGCGACGGCAACACCAGCTTGGCCACGCAGATGCAGACGCGGCTGGCCGGGCTGGGCCTGGTGGTGCAGGACAACCCACGCGGCGCCGACTTCGCCTTGCGCGGCGAGGTCAAGACCGCGCCCGGCGCCAAGGGCGCCATGCGGATCGAGCTGCAATGGGTGGTGGCGAACGGCAACGATGCAGCAGCGGAGCGCGGACGGGTGGTGCAACTGAACGAGGTCCCGCCGGGCAGCCTGGACCACTACTGGGGCGACGTTGCAGTCGTGGTCGCGACCGAGGCAGCAACCGGGGTGCGCGACGTGATCCTGAATTCAGGAGGCGGCAGAGCGCCTCCGAAAGCCGAGCCCACTACTTCTCCCTCTCCCTCCGGGAGAGGGCCGGGGTGAGGGGGTCTTGGCTGCGAAGCGGAGCACAGTCAGCGCCGCTGGCACGCCGCGCTGGCACGCCGCCCTGCATAGGCGAGGGGAGCGCCTAAAAGACCCCCTCACCCCAACCCTCTCCCGGAGGGAGAGGGAGCAGCAGAAACCAGCTCCACCCCGCCCATATACGGCGTCAGCACCGCCGGCACCGCCACAGACCCACCCGCCTGCTGATAAGTCTCCATCACCGCGATCAGCGCCCGCCCCAACGCCACGCCCGACCCGTTCAGCGTATGCACCGGCCCCGCCACCTTGCCGTCCGCCCCGCGCATCCGGGCGTTCATCCGCCGGGCCTGAAAGGCGCGGGTGTTGCTGCACGAGCTGATCTCCCGCCACGCTCCCTGCCCCGGCAGCCAAACCTCCAGGTCATAGGTCTTTGCCGCACCAAACCCGGTGTCCCCCGAGCACAGCAGCACCCGGCGGAACGGCAATTCCAGCGCGCGCAACACCGCCTCCGCACAGCCCGTCATGCGCTCATGCTCGTCGTCGCTGCGGTCGGGATGTGTGATGCTGACCAGCTCCACCTTGCGGAACTGATGCTGCCGCAGCATCCCCCGCGTGTCGCGCCCGGCGGCGCCGGCCTCACTCCGAAAACACTCGGACAGCGCGGTGACGCGGATCGGCAGCCGGTCCTCCGGCACGATCTCGTCCATCACCAAGGACGTCAGCGGCACCTCGGCAGTGGGGATCAGCCATCGGCCATCCGTGGTGCGAAACAGGTCCTCGGCGAACTTCGGCAGCTTGTCCGTGCCATAGACTGCGGCGTCGTTGACCAGCAGCGGTACGACCATCTCGGTATAGCCATGCTCCCGCGTGTGCAGGTCCAGCATGAACTGGCCCAGCGCCCGCTCCATCCGCGCCACCGGGCCGCGCAGCAGGGTGAAGCGTGCGCCGGACATGCGGGCCGCCCGCTCGAAGTCCATGCCGCCCAGCGCCTCGCCAAGCTGGAAGTGCTCCTGCGGCGCAAAGTTGATGCGGCGCGGTTCGCCGTGCTGATGGACAACCACGTTGCCGGACTCGTCGGCGCCGTCCGGCACGTCGCAGTCCAGCACATTGGGTAGCTCCGCCAAATCAGCGGGAAGCGCGGCCTCCAGCTCGGCCGCACGCGCCTCCAGTGCCGCCATCTCGTCGCGCAGCGCCGTCGCCTCCGCCTCAAGCGCGGCCGTGTCGGCGCCGGTGCGGCGGCCCAAGCCGATCTGCTTGGCGAGCGCGTTGCGCCGGGCCTGCCGGTCCTGCACTGCGGCAAGCGCGGCCCGACGGTCGGCGTCCACGGCCAGCAACGCCTCGCTGACAGGCGGCACGCCGCGCCGGACCATCGCAGCATCAAACGCGCCCGGATCAGCCCGGATCGCGCGTATGTCGTGCATCAGTCCACCACGGCCGGCTTCGGCGCCACCAGCCCCGCGGTGAAGATCGAAATCTCGTAAAGCAGGATCAACGGAATCGCCAACCCAGTCTGCGTAATCACGTCCGGCGGCGTAATGATCGCCGCGATGATGAACATGCCGACATACGCATATCGCCGGTACTTCCTCAGCCCGGCCACCGTGATGATCCCCACCTTGGCCAGCAGCGTCAGCAGCACCGGCAACTGGAACGCCAGCCCGAACGCGAAGATCAGCCGCATTACCAGGCCCAGATACTCGCTGACCTTCGCCTCCAGCTGCACCGGCAAGCCCCCGGCGCCGTCGGACGTCTCGAACGACAGGAAGAACGTCCACGCCGCGGGGAACACGAAGTAGTAGGCCAGCGCCGCCCCGCCCACGAACAGCACCGGCGTCGCCAGCAGGAATGGCAGGAACGCCCGCTTCTCGCTGCGATACAGCCCCGGCGCCACGAAGATCCAGATCTGCGACGCGATCACCGGAAAGGCCAAGAACGCCGCCCCAAAGAACGACACCTTCAAATAGGTGAAGAACGCCTCGTACAGCGCCGTGTAGATCAGCCGCCGGTTGCCGCCGCGGCTGATCAGGATGTTCGCCAGCGGCTGCGCCAGGAAGGAGTAAATCTCCTTACTGAAATGGTAGCAGACGAAGAAGCAGAGCATGAACGCGCCCATGCTCCACAGCAGGCGCGTGCGCAGCTCGATCAGGTGCTCGAGCAACGGCATCGGCTTGTCGTTGATAGGGTCGTCCGTCACCGGATCGTCCGTGGTGGCCAAGCTGGGTGCTTCCTTCAGCCGTGCAGCGACGGCTGCTTCGCGTCCGCCGGGGGGGTAACGGGCAACGCCGCCTCAGGCGCCGGCACCGGGTGCGCCGCATCGGCCACCGAAGCGTTGGACACCTCCTCAGGGTGCATGGTCGCGGGCGGCACAATCGCCGGGGGCGACACCTCGTGCGGCTCTGCGGCGGCATTCTCCTCCATCGGCATCGCCTCGGTGTCCGACGGAGGAGGGGGCGTCGTCAGCGCCGTCGAAGCAGCCATTGGGTTATCCGTCATCGTCTTGCGGATCGTGCCGTCGCTGTCCACCGCGCTCAGGATCTTGCCCTTGATGTCCATGCGGCGGAGGTCGTTGAACTCGCGACGGACATCCTGCAGGTCGGCCTCGCGCATCATCTCGTCCACGTGGACCTGGAACTCGCCGGCCATGCGCCGGGCCTTCTTGATCAGGGCGGCGACGGCCTTGATGGCGACGGGCAGGTCCTTCGGGCCGATGGCGACCAGGGCGACGATCCCGATCAGCGCAATCTCGGACCAGGCAAAATCGAACATGGCAGCTTGCATCCCCTCCTGGATGTCGTAGCACGGGTATGGGGAGGGGGAAACCTCGCCGCTAGGCCAGCGCGCAAGACGGGGCGCGCAAGACGGGGCCGCAAGAACCAGGGAAGGCAGGCAGCGGCGTCAGGCGTCGTTGAAGCTGAGCCGGAGGACCCACTCCACCAGCCAAGGAATGCCCCGGTCGAGCGCCAGGCCCACCGGGTCAAACGCAATCCCCACCCCCTGCAGCACCCGCGGCAGCACGAAGATGCACAGCAGCACCACGAGGATGCCCGCCCGCTCCAGCCGCGCCCAGGCCTCGGCGGCGCGTGGCGGCAGCAGGCCGACCACGATGCGCCCGCCATCCATCGGCGGCACCGGCAACAGGTTGAACATGCCCATAGCCAGGTTGGCGAGGATCAGGAACGACAGCAGCATATCGCCGCCCTCGAACCACCCGTCCGGCAGCAGCGGCAGGCCGTGCAGCAGCAGCCCGGCCGCCCAGGCCAGCAGGAAGTTCGACGCCGGGCCAGCCGCCGCCACCAGCGCCATACCCCGGCGCGGATTCGGGAAGCGCCACGCCTGCACCGGCACCGGCTTCGCCCAGCCGAACAGCACGATGATGCGTCCGACCAGCGCGAGCTGGATCAGCACCAGCGCGCCAGGCAGCAGGATGGTGCCGACCCGGTCCACATGGCGCACCGGGTTCAACGACACCCGGCCCAGCCGGAAGGCGGTGTCATCACCCAGCCAGAGTGCGGCGCAGCCATGTGCGGCCTCGTGCCAGGTGATCGCCAGCACCACGGCGAACACCGCCATCAGGATTTGCGGCAGGGTATCAGTCATGCCAGCAGCCGGCTGCGCTCCGCCGCCAGCGCGAGCAGGTCCAGCTCCCGCCGGGATGCGGCGGCCCGGGCCAGCCCGGCAGCCATGCGGGCCAGGGTCTGTTGGGACGCCGGGGGCACGGCGGCCAGCACCGCCTCCGAATCCGCGAAGGCACCGGCGCAGTGCAGCGCCAGGTCGCACCCAGCCGCCACGGCCTGCGCTGCAAGCTCGCCAGGTGTGCCGTCCAGCGCGCGCATCTCTAGGCCATCCGACACCAGCACCCCCTCGAACCCAATCCGCCCGCGTATGGCCTGCCCGATCACGGCAGGGGACAGCGTGCCGGGCCGGGCCGCATCCAGGCCGGGATATAGGAGGTGCGCCGTCATCATCCACGGCAAGTCCGCGTTTACGGCGAACGGGTGCATGTCATCCGTCAGGTCCTGGTCCCGCGGGACGCTCGGCAGCGCAAGATGACTGTCCACCAGGGCACGGCCATGCCCCGGCGCATGCTTGACGACGGGCTGCACCCCCGCGGCCATCAACCCGTCCGCCACGGCGCGTCCCAACTGCGCCACCACGGCGGGATCGGCACCATAGGACCGGTCCCCAACCACGTCATGCGCGCCGGGCACCCGCAGGTCCAGCACCGGCGCGCACACCAGGCCAAAGCCAGCCGCCGCGCACTCCGCCCCGATCAGCACCCCGGTCAGCCACGCCGCGCGCAACCCGGCGATGGCGTCCCGCTCATGCAGCGCACCGATGCGCCCAGCCGCAGGATGCGCCATCCAATGCGGCGGCCGCAGCCGGGCGACACGGCCGCCCTCCTGATCCACGGCGATTACCGCCTCCGTCGGCAGCACATCACGGAGGCTGGCCGTCAATGACCGAAGCTGATCGGGGTTCGCAACGTTGCGTGCGAACAGGATGACCCCGGCCGGCGGCAGCCGCCGGAACAGTGCAATCTCGTCCCCGCGAAGAATAGTTCCAGCAATGCCAACAATAGCAGCCTGCATCAAAACGCAGGAGGCTCACGTCTCCCTCTCCCTCCGGGAGAGGGCCGGGGTGAGGGGGTCTTGGCTGCCGAGCGGTGTCGGCCGGTGCCGCTGCGCCGCACCTCTCCTTGGGCAAGAACCGCGCCTGCCCGCCCCCTCACCCCAACCCTCTCCCGCAGGAAGAGGGAGCAGGACACTCCCCGCAAATCAGAACGCAGCGATGGTGCAAGACGCGCCCTTGGCGCGCAGCCGCGAGCAGAACGCCGTAGCATCGGCCACGTCCGAGAACCCGCCGGTGCGTACCCGCCACACTGCCTTGCCGTCGCGCTCCGCCCGCTGCAGCACCAGCCGCCGGTCGCCCAGGGCATCCGGCATCCGCTTGGCCAGGCGCTGCCACTCGGCCTGTGCCCCCTGCTCCGTATCCACGGCCGCAAGCTGCACTAGGGTCACGCCAGCCGCAGGTGCCGCAGCAGGCAGCGCCGGCTTCGCCGCGACAGCGCCGGCACGTGCAGGCGGCCGAGGCGTGTCCGGCAAGGGACTGACGACAGACCCTGCAACAGCGGCTGGGCTGGACGGCGCCGCAGAACCCGGCACAAGCATGGCCGCAGCCGGCGCATCCGGCAACGGCGGCAACTGCTGCTGCGCCCGCAACGCCTGCGGCGCCGGCGCCTCCGCCCGTGGCGCCATCCCCTGAGCGCTGCGGGACTGCTCGCCCATCACCTGCTCGTCCGCCCCGGCCACCTGCATCCCGCCGGCATTGTCGGGCTTCACCCGCAACGGCCGCGTATCGGCCTCGATCACCGGCACCGGCCCGGAGTGATGCCCCAGCAGCGCCCACCCCCCCATACCGGCCAGCAACACGCCGCCCAGCCCCACGGCAGCGATCAGCAGCTTGCGCGTCATGCCGTCCATTCCGCCGGACTGGGCGCGGTAACTGGCGCGGTAGCCATAGCCGCCGGCGGAGGGCGGGATTTGCAGATCGTCAGGCACAGTCCACTCCAACTAAGAACGTAGTTCCTCGACAGGCACGACGCCCAGCACCGCCAGGCCGGACCGGATCACGGTCGCCGTCGCCTCCACCAATGCAAGCCGGGCCAGTGTATCCCCGGGACGGTCGGGCTGTATGAAACGCAGCGTCGCATCATCCTGCCCACGGTTCCACAGTATATTAAAGTCGCCCGCCAAGTCATAGAGAAAAAACGCAATCCGGTGCGGCTCATAGGCCAGGGCCGCTGCCTCAACCATGCGCGGCCACGACGCCAGGCGCCGGATCAGCGTCATCTCCGCCTCCGCCCCCAGGACGTCGAGCGGCACCGCCGCCAAGGCGCCCGGGCTAATGATCTCCCCCCCCAGCGCCTCGGCCGCCCGCCGCAGCACGGACCGGCATCGAGCATGGGCATACTGCACGTAGAACACCGGGTTCTCCCGCGTCTGCGCCACCACCGCATCCAGGTCGAAGTCCATCTGCGCATCGGACTTGCGCATCAGCATGGTGAAGCGCACCGCGTCCCGCCCGACCTCCTCGATCAGGTCAGCCAGCGTCACATAGGTTCCGGCGCGCTTGCTCATCTTCACCGGCTCGCCGCCGCGCACGACGCGGACGATCTGGCATAGCACGATCTCCAGCGGCACCGGCGACTTGCCCGAAAGCGCCTTCACCGCAGCCTTCATCCGGGACACGTAGCCGCCGTGGTCCGCCCCCCATACGTCAATCATCAGCCCGGCCCCCCGCCGGATCTTATCGTCATGGTAGGCGATGTCGTTCGCAAAGTAGGTGTTGCTGCCATCCGACTTCCGCAGCGGCCGGTCCACGTCGTCGCCGAACTGGGTGGCGCGGAACAGTGTCTGCTCCCGCGGCTCCCAATCCTCGGGCAGCTTGCCCTTCGGCGGCTCCAGCGTCCCCTGGTAGATCAGGCCCTGCGCGTCCAGCCGCTCGATGGTGCGGTCGGGAGCGCCGGCCTCGACCAGGGCGCGCTCGTTGCTGAACACGTCGTGCTCCACGCCCAGCGCGGCCAAGTCGCTGATGATGGAAGTCATCATAGCGTCCACTGTGAAGCCGCGCACGGTATTGAACCACAGGGATGGATCAGCAGCTTTACCGTCAGGGCTGGCCAGAAGATAAAGGTGGCGATCGAACAAAGCTTGCCCAACCGGCTTCAGGTAATCACCGCGGTATTGCAAACCGCCCGGCACAGCAGCGGCAAACTCCTCTTCGTCAAAATCGCCGCTCAACCTCTCGGAAACAACTTGCAGATAACGCCAGTAGGCCGCCCAGGCGAGCGCCACCACCTGCGCCCCAGCATCGTTGATGTAGTATTCCTTGGTAACGGCAAACCCAGCCTTGGCCAGCAGGTTCGCCAGTGCGTCCCCCACCACCGCGCCGCGGCAGTGCCCGACATGCAGCGGACCCGTAGGGTTGGCAGACACATACTCGACGTTCACCGGGCGCCCCTGCCCCGCCGTGCTGGTCCCATATGCCTCGCCCGCCCGCAGCACCGCGGGCACCACGGCCCGCAGCGCCTCGGGCCGCAGGTGGATATTGACGAACCCCGGCCCAGCCGGCTCCGCCCGCAGCACGCCCGGCGCGTCCGCCAGCGCCGCCGCCAGAGCCTGGGCGATGCGGGCCGGCGCCTGCCGCGCCGCCTTGGCGCTGACCATCGCGGCGTTGGTCGCCATGTCGCCGTGCGCGGCCTCCCGCGCCGGCGTCACCTCCACGCGGGCGGCCACCTCGTCCGGCAGCTCCGGCACGGCCTGGCGCAGGGCCGCCACCACGGTGTCCCGCATGGCGGCAAAGATGTTCTCGGACATATGGGAATCAGCCTATGTGGAAAGGGTCGGTCAGCCGCCGGTGCTCTTCAAGCGCAAAGCGGTCCGTCATGCCGGCGATGTAGTCCGCGACCGTCAGCGCCGCCCGCGGGCCGTCCTGCATGCCGGCCTGGGCGCGCCAGCCGTCCGGCAGCATGGAAACGTCGCCGTGCAGCAGGCCGAACAGGTCCTCTGTGACTTGCCGGGCCTTGTTGGTCATGCGGTTCACCCGCCAGTGCCGATACATGTGGGCGAACAGGAACTCCTTCACCGCCCGGTTCGCCTCCGCCATCGCCGGGCTGAAGGCGACCACCGGCTGCTTGGCCCGGCGTATCGCGTCGGCGTCCGCCGGGTTCAGCGCAAGCAGCCGCCGCCGGCTTTCCCCGATGATGTCCGTCACGAACGCATTGATGACCCGGCGGATCGTCTCGTGCCGCAGCCGCGGCGGCGGCACGTCCAGGCTGCAGACCCGCGCCCGCGCCAGCGCATCGCCGACCACCGGCAGGTGGGCGATGTCCTCCGGCCCGAACAGCTTCGCCCGCATCCCATCGTCCAGGTCATGCGAGTGATACGCCACGTCATCCGCAAATGCCGCCACCTGCGCCTCCCCCGAGGCATGGCTGCGCAGGTCCAGCGGATGCAGCGCATCATACTCGGCGATATACGGCGGCGGGTTCCGCAGGGGACCGTTGTGCTTCGCCAGCCCCTCCAGCGTTTCCCACGTCAGGTTCAGCCCGTCGAAGGCGGCATAGCGCGCCTCCAGCCGCGTCACCACCCGCAGGCTCTGTGCGTTATGGTCGAAACCGCCATAGGGCTTCATCCGCGCGTTCAGCCCCTCCTCCCCGGCATGGCCGAACGGCGGATGGCCCAGGTCGTGCGCCAGCGCCAGCGCCTCCGTCAGGTCCTCGTCCAGCCGCAGCTCCCGCGCAATCGAGCGGGCGATCTGCGCCACCTCCAGGCTATGGGTCAGGCGGGTGCGGTAATAATCACCCTCGTGGTTCACGAACACCTGGGTCTTGTACTGCAGCTTGCGGAAGGCGCTGCTGTGGATCACCCGGTCGCGGTCACGCTGCCAGGGGCTGCGGCCCACCCCCTCCGGCTCGGGATGCAGGCGTCCGCGCATGGTCTCGGGCCGGACGGCATAGGGGGCGTGGTGCATGGGTGGGGACCTGGGTGCGGCGCGGGGCTTATCACATGCCGGGACATCTTCAATGTGGCCGGCCCAAATGTACCCGTCTTCGATGTACCCGGCTGCAAGCGGGTGGCCTTCAATCTGCCCGCCCGGCACGCTATGTGTTTCCGCATGGATATGAACCCGGCTCCCGCCTTTTCCGTGTCCGACCGCGCCGCAGAGCGCGTGGCGGAGATCATCGCCGCCCAGGGCAAGCCAGCAGCCCTCCGCGTTGCCGTCCTGGCCGGCGGCTGCAGCGGCTTCCAATACAAGTTCGAGCTGGATGAGGCGGCGCAGCCCGACGATCTGGTGCTGGAACACGGCGGCGCCCGCATCTTGGTGGACGCCGCCAGCCTGGACCTGCTCGGCGGCTCGCAGCTCGACTACACGGATGCGCTGATGGGCGCCCACTTCACGGTGAAAAACCCAAACGCCACCTCCGCCTGCGGCTGCGGCACCAGCTTCTCGCTCGACTGAAGCCCGCGGCCGCGCGCTGTGAGCTGTCATTGCGAGCCGCTTGCGGCGCGGCAATCCAGTGGCCGCAAGCGCGGTCGCGCCCGTTTCTGGATTGCCGCAGCGCTGCGTGCCTCACAATGATCGGACGTTAGCCGCGTGAAGATCGCCACCTGGAACGTCAACTCCATCCGCATCCGCGAAGCCCTGGTGGCAGACTGGTTGACCCGCATGCAGCCTGACCTGCTCCTCCTGCAGGAGATCAAGTGCGAGGCCGCAAGCTTCCCCGCCGCAGCCTTCGAAGCCGTCGGCTACCAATCTGAAATCGTCGGCCAGAAGTCCTACAACGGCGTCGCAATCCTGTCCCGCATCCCCGTCGAGGTGACGCACCGCGCCCTCCCCGGCCTGCCAGCCGATGACGCCCAGGCCCGCTACCTCGAAGTCCAGGCCGGCGGCATCACCATCGGAAACCTTTACTTGCCGAACGGCAACTCAGGCGGCGAGGCCGGTTATGCCTACAAGCTGTCGTGGATGGAGGCGCTCGCCGCCCGAGCCCGGGTGCTGCTGGATGCCGACCAGCCCGCGATATTCGCTGGGGACTACAACGTGTGTCCGGCCGATGTGGACTTCGCCCCGGGCACCCTTTCAGCCACCGACGCGCTCGTGCGCCCAGAAACCCGGGCACGGTTCCGGGCCATGCTGTGGCTGGGCCTAACGGACGCCCTGCGCGCAGTGCAGCCGGATGGGCCGGTTTATACCTTCTGGGACTATCAATCCGGCGCCTGGCCGCGAGACCTCGGCCTGCGCATAGACCATGCGCTGCTCACGCCGGACCTGGCTGAGCGGCTGGTGTCAGCCGCGCCCGACCGTGCGGAGCGGGACAAGGTGCAACCATCCGACCACGTGCCGGTGGTGGTCGAGCTGGCGGGATAGGGCAGAGCGCAGCCAAGTCCAGGCATCATCCGGCCCGATCCGGCACTGTGGGCGCCGTTTCGCAAACGACGGAGCGGCAACGGCGGCGTCCAGGCCCGTCCGCAGACCGCCGCAACCGCCTATAGCGTCAGCGTCACCACGACGCGGCTATGCGGCACGTTGCGGTCCACCTGGATCGCCTTGGTGCCGTCGCCCTTGGCCAGGGCTGTAATCAGGCGCATTCCCAGGCCGGACCTGCGGCCAGGGTCGAACGCTTCCGGGAATCCGGCGCCGCCATCCTCGACCACGACCTCCAACCCCGCCGGCACGCGACGCAAGCTGACGAGCACGCGGCCATCGCCATACTTCAGCGCATTCGTCACCAGCTCTGACACGACCAGGCCCAGCGGCGTCATCTGGTCGGCCGTCAGCATCGTCGGCTCGGCCTGTAGCACGATCTCGCGCCCGTTGGCAGAGTCCGCCAGCATGGTCCGCATGTCGCCCAGCAACGCCTCCAAATAGGCGGCGGCGTCGGTTTCCACGACCGACCCCCCCTCATACAGCCGTTGGTGGACGGCCCCGATGGTCATGATGCGCCTGGCTGCCTCGTCCAACTGCGCCCGCGTCTCGTCGCTGGCCGACCGGCCCTGCAATTGCAGCAGGGTGCGGACGAGCTGCAGCGAGTTCTTCACCCGGTGATGCACCTCCTGCATCAGCAGGTCCTTGTCCCGCAGCAGCGCATCCTTTGCCCGCTCGCTCTCGATTTCGGCAGTGACGTTGCGCGACATGGCAACCAGGCGGAACGGCTGCCCATCCTTATTCAGCACGGGGGCGACCAGAGCATCCCACCAGACAGTGGCGCCAGCCAGGTTGCGGGTCGCAGCGGTGAAGCGGCCGACCGTGCCGCGCGCGGCATCGGCAACGGCGCCGTAAACAGCCGGCTGCGACTCCGCCGGCCACCACTCCGGCCACAGGCGTCCGACCAGCTCGTCCGGCCCTGCGGCCTCCACGGCCAGCGCGCCGTTGACGTTCATCGCCAGCAGCCGCCCTTCCAGATCCAGCACCTTGACACAATCCGGGTTGCTTTCGAACACCTGCCGCGCCAGCGCTTCCCGGTACGCTGCCGCCTGGTCCATGTCATAGCGGACGACCGCCGCGGCGAGCACGTTGGCCAGGGATTGCAGGAACGTGGTGTCGGCAGCCACGAACTCGTGCCGCGCCGTGCTGTCCACCTCCAGCACACCAAAAACCTGCCGCCTGGTGCCGCCGACAGGCACGTTGATGGCGCTCTGCACCCCATGCTCGGCCAGCAGCTCCGGCATCCTGAAGCGGCCCTCGCTTCGCAGGTCGTTGGACAGCACGGGCTGCCCGCTATGCAACGCGAAGCCGGCCGGGCTGTCCATCTGCGAGCCTAGCGTGGCGTGTCCGACCACCCCCGGTCGCCAGCCCACCCCGGCAACCACCAGCAGATCTTCGGCGTGCGGACGCAGACGCAGCACCTTTGCAAAGCCGGTTCTCAGCCCGAGCGCAGCCACCCGGCAAGTTTCTTCCATGACGACGTCAATGGACGCCGCCCCAAGCGCATACAGACCTAACCCGGCAACCAACTCCTGCTGGCCGAGCCGCATTGCAAGTTCATCAAAGGGCATGTCGTGTGCCAGGGCTGTCAAGGTCGCACCGTCATCCTGTCCGCCTCATCCGGATGTCACGTGAACGTGAGTATGTTGGACGTATTAACATCAGAACGGGTGAGCGGGAATAACAAAATGCACGCAGCCTGTCACGCCCCTGGGTTAAGCGAAGTCAGAAGTTACAGCAAAGTGTTGCAATGCCGCTGACTAGCAGAAAACTGTACTCCAGAGTACAAAACACACAATCTTAGTCCTGGTTCACCATTCTCCTAAGTAGCCGCATGTTGACCACTGGCAACCCACCAATGCGAATTTGCGGGTTACCAGTCCAACATGTCAGCCCGTCACCTTGTCAATCGTGGTCGGCAGGTGCCGCATCCGCTCGCCGCTGGCATGATGGGTACCGTTGGCAATCGCGGCGGCGGTTCCGGTCTCACCCAATCCCTTCTCCCCGATCGGGCTGACGATCTCTTCGTGCTAGTCCACGAGGATCACCTCGACGTCCGGCGCATCGGCATTCGCTGGGATATAGTATTCAGCTGAGTTATGGTTCACGAAGTGGCTCAGGCCGTGGTCCGCCATGCTCTCCTCCTGCAGAGCCATGCCGATGCCGAACACCACCCCGCCCAGCACTTGGCTGCGCGCCGTCTGCGTGTTCAGGATCTTCCCAGCCGCCACCGTGTCCACCACCCGGGCGACCCGCACGCTGCCCAACTCCTCGTCCACCCAAACTTCCACTCATACCAACCGCTATTTACTCTGATCCTTCTGCAAGCACGCTGTCATCGCGAGGCGTGCAGCGCCGTGGCGATCCAGGGGTCACAAAGACGGTGCTGATGGCCCCTGGATCGCCACGGCGCAAGCGGCTCGCGATGACGAAAACGGTCAGGGCAAATGGCGGCTGCTACTACTGGGAAAACGGTCAGAGCGGATGGCTGTTGGTATAATCAGGCGGAGTGGATGTAGCCACGTAGCGGAGCTTATTGATCTGGCTGGTACCGGCGGTTTCCTCCGCCCTCGATCGGGAGGTCAGCGCCGGCCATCGCCTCGGCTATGGCGACGGAGCGCGACGGATCCTGCCGCATCGCCAACCTACCGGCGCGGCCCACGTTATCCCGGCAGGAATCGGTGAGTGGACGCCTGCATCAGGGCTGCATCGCCCGGTTTGCCGGGCCGCTACGGTTCCTGCTGCGCCACCGCCATAATCCGGTCGAACGCGCCGTTGCCGCGCTCATCGGCCAGCCAGGCGTTCACCAGCGCAGCCAGGTCAGGGTCGCGCGGCAGCAGGTAGGCCTTCTTCAGCCGGGTGAACGGCGCGGGCACATGCGCCGGGCACAGTTCCGGGTGCAGGAAGCTCTGATGGTCCACCTCAATCCCGTCCGTCACCATCACGTCGGCGCGGTCGGCGGCGATCTCGTCGAACACGGTGGCATTGTCCGGATGCACCGTCAGCGTTGCGTGCGGGAAGCGGGCGCGGGCGAACTCCTCGTTGGTGGCGCCAGGGTTCACGACGACACGGACGCCGGGCTGGTCTATCGCCTCCACGCTGACGAAGCGGTCCTGGTCCGCGCAACGCACCACCGGGCGCTTACCGTCCACGAAGGTAACGGTGGAGAACGTGCCCTTCCCGGCCCGCGGCGGCGTCACCGACACGTCGCCCATCGCCACGTCATAACGCCCGGCCACGAAGTCCGGCAGCAGAGACGCCCAAGCCGTCGGCACGATCTGCAGCTTGACCCCGAGCCGGTCCGCCAGCCGCCCGGCCAGCACGATATCGGCACCCCGGTAGCTGCCATCCGCCTGCCGGAAGCTGAAGGGCTTATAATCCCCGGTCGTGCCGACCCGCAGCACGCCACGCGCCCGGATGGCATCCATCGCCTCCCCGGCCCAGCACGGCACACCGGCAGACAGGAGCAGCATGGCGGCGATCAGGCGCTTCATGGGCCATCCAGAAAGTGGAAGTGGCGCGCCCTGAGGGATTCGAACCCCCGACATGCGGATTAGAAAGCCGCCGCTCTATCCAACTGAGCTAAGGGCGCTCGCCGTCAGCTATACAGCTAATGCGTCCAGTTTTCACTGCGCCCATAGCGGAAATTGTCGGCATACGCCTTGGGCTTCACCGGGCGCAGCGCCGGCGGCGCCTCGAAGTCATAGGTGATGCCGTGCTTCTCCGCATAGGCCTTGGCGTCCTCGGGCGTGTCGAAGCGCAGCCGAACGGAGCCCAGCGTGTCGCTGCTGCCCCACCAGCCCATCAGCGGATCGTTCAACTCGCGCTCGGCAGGCTGGAACTCCAGCACCCAATTGCCGGAATGGGCCTGTCCCGACTGCATGGAGGTCTTCGGGCGCTGAAAGATGCGGGCGCGCATCGGTGGTCTCCGTATGGAAAGGGAACGGTAGGGATAGAAATGGACTGGTCGGGGCGGCCGGACTCGAACCGGCGGCCTCGTGTACCCAAAACACGCGCGCTACCAGGCTGCGCCACGCCCCGGACCTGCACGGCAACTTAGGGGCCGGGGGGCGGGGACGCAAGCAGGGAGACCGGCTTGCAGCATCCCGGTTGCGATCCAGGTGATTCGGCGGCGGAATAGAGATAGGATCGCAGCGCCACTACAGGAGGTGCCCATGCCGGACCCGCCAGTGCTCATCGTCGGCGCCGGCCCGACCGGCCTGACGCTCGGGCTGCGCCTTGCCCGCCACGGCGTGCCGTTCCGCATCGTTGACCAGGCCGGCGGCCCGGGCCAGGCCTCCCGCGCGATGGTGCTGCAGGCCCGCACCCTGGAGTTCTACGGGCAGCTCGGCTTGGCGGAGGCCGTCATCAAGCGCGGCATCCCGGTCGAGACGGCCCATTTCCGCGAGCACGGCACGGAGGTGGCGTCGCTGTCGTTGAAGGACGTCGGCGCCGGCATCAGCCCATACCCCTTCGCGCTCTGCTTCCCACAGGACGACCACGAGCGGTTCCTGGTGGACCAGTTGGCATTGCATGGGGCTGCCGTTGAATGGGGCGTTGCGCTGCACCGCTTCGAGGACCGTGCCGGCAGCGTCCGTGCCACGCTGCGCGGCAACGCGACACAGGAGGATTGCGAGGCCGTCTACCTGTGCGGCTGCGACGGCGCACACAGCGTGGTGCGGCAGCAGCTTGGGCTGGGGTTCCCCGGCGGCACCTATGACCAGTTGTTCTACGTGGCCGATGTCGCCGTCGCCGGTCCGCCGACGACCGACCTGTTCCTTCAGCTCGGCGAGCGCAGCCTGGTGCTGATGCTGCCCGTGCGCAGCAGCGGGATGCAGCGCCTCATCGGGATCGTGCCGTCCGAGCTGGTGACGCAGGCAAAGGTGACGTTCGAGGATGTCCGGCGCTCGGCGGAATCGCTGCTCGGCATCACGGTGGAGCGGGCGAACTGGTTCTCCACCTACCGGGTGCATCACCGTGTCGCCGCCCGGTTCCGGGTGGGCCGCGCCTTCATCCTGGGCGACGCCGGGCACCTGCACAGCCCGGCCGGCGGCCAAGGCATGAACACCGGCATCGGCGACGCGGTGAACCTGTCCTGGAAGCTCGCGCACGTCATCCAGGGCCGGACCGGGCCGGGCGTCCTCGACACATATGAGCCGGAGCGCATCGCGTTCGCGCGCAAGCTGGTTGAGACCACCGACCGGGCGTTCCAGGGCATGGTGGGCCAGGGCTGGAGCAGCCGGTTCCTGCGCAGTTGGTTCCTGCCGCACCTGCTGCCGGCGCTGACCGGCGTTGCCGCGGTGCGCCGGGCGATGTTCAGCACCTTGTCGCAGACCCGCATCAGCTACCGTGACAGCGCATTGAGCGAGGGCAGCGCAGGGCAAGTGCGGGGCGGCGACCGGCTTCCCTGGCTCGGCGGCAACTACGCCGGGCTTGCCGGCCTGGACTGGTCCTTGCAGGTGTATGGCCACGTGGACCCGGACCTGGCGCACGCCGCCGCTGCTCTCGGAGTGGCGGTGGACAGCTTCGGCTGGGACGATGCCGCGGCAACGGCCGGCTTCGCAAGGGGCGCGGCCTACCTGTTGCGCCCTGACGGGCACGTGGCGCTCGCGATGCCGCATCCAGAAACGGCGACCCTGCGCGCCTACGCCGCCCGGATCGGGCTGGCCAGCCGCGGCGGTCAGGCGCCGTGCTGACCCGCCGTCCACGGTCCTCCTCGGAGCGCCGTCGCTCCCTGGTTCTTGACAGCCCCCCCACCCCCGGTTAGTGACCGCCCCGCCGTCCCGGCACGGTTCCCGCACGGCTCCGGGACTGCGAAGGGGCGCGCATGGCGACAGAGGACGGCGGCTCGTTCGACGACCGGCTAAAGGCGGCGCAGGCCAAGCAGGCCCTGAGCAACCCGGCGCCGGTAGCCAACAAGGCCGGGACCGCAAGCCCGATGGGCATCGGTGTCCGCGTCGGCGTCGAGCTGGTGTCGGCGCTGGCCGTGGCGGTGCTGATCGGCTGGGGGCTGGACCGCTGGCTTGGGACGACGCCGATCTTCATCGGCCTGTTCGTCCTGCTGGGCGGCGCGGCTGGAGTGGCGAACGTATGGCGTCTGATGATGCCGAAGAAGGGTTGAGGGAGCAGGACGTTGGCGGCTGAGGCTAATTCCAAGATAGACGCGCTCGGCCAGTTCGAGCTGCACCCGGCCCTCGGCGCCTTAGGCCGGTCCGTCAACTTCACCAACTCCAACCTCATGATGCTGTTTGCCGGCGCCTTGATCCTGGGCACTCTATACTACGGCATGCGCAACCGCGCCGTGGTGCCGGGACGGCTGCAGTCCCTGGCGGAGATCGCCTATTCCGGCATCCTGGGATTGACCGAGGGCAGCATCGGGCCAGAGGGCAAGCAGTTCTTCCCGTTCATCTTCACGCTGTTCTTCTTCGTGCTGATGGGCAACCTGCTGGGGCTGCTGCCCTACAGCTTCACCTACACCAGCCACATCGCCGTCACCTTCGGCCTGGCGCTGCTGGTGATCGTGATCGTCACCGTGGTGGCCCTGCGCATCCACGGTCTGCACTTCTTCAGCTACTTCTTTCCGGAAGGCGCGCCAAAGCTGCTGGCGCCGCTCATCATCCCGATCGAGGTCATCTCCTACCTGTCCCGTCCGGTCTCACTATCCATCCGCTTGTTCGCCAACATGGTCGCTGGACACGTGATGTTCGAGGTGTTCGCGACCTTTATCGTGCTGCTGGCCGGCGCCGGGGCATTGGGCGTGGCCGGCAGCGTCCTGCCGCTGGCCCTCAACGTCGTGCTGATCGGGTTCGAGCTGCTGGTCGCCGCCCTGCAGGCCTACGTCTTCGCCATCCTGACCTGCATCTACCTGCACGACGCCGTTTACCTGCACTGAGGCAGGACCCGGCGCCCGCGTGGACCACACTTCCCAAACTTCAACAAAGGACTGATTGAATGGACGTTCTCGCTGCAAAGGCCCTCGGGGCCGGCTTGGCCGTGATCGCGCTTGCGGGCGTGGGCATCGGCATAGGCAACATCTTCGCGGCGATGGTGACGTCCGTCGCCCGCAACCCGTCGGCCCGCGACGCCGTGTTCCCGATCGGCATCCTGGGGTTCGCCCTGACGGAAGCCGTGGCGCTGTTCGCCCTGCTGATCGCCTTCCTGATCCTGTTCACCTGAGCCGAGCCGCACACCCTCCCGCCCGTCATTGCGAGGGGCGCAGCGACGCGGCAATCCAGGGGCCGGACGCACGGCTATATCCGCCCCTGAGTCGCCGTATCGAAAGCGGCTCGCGCTGACGGGACAGGGATGCAATACGTTCTGGGAGGCTGCTGAGCCGCCCACTTCAACCGACCTAGGTGGGCGCGATGCCACAGCTCGACTTCTCGAACCCGCTCACCCTGGCGCAAGTCGTCTGGATGGCGATCATCTTTGGCGCACTCTACTACGTGCTGGCGCGCTACTCGCTGCCGCAGGTGACGGGCGTGCTGGAAAACCGGGCCGAGCGGATCAACGGCGACCTGGACAGCGCCCGCGCCGCCAAGGCCCAGTCCGACGCCGCCGTAGCTGAGATCACCGAGGCCGGCCGCCGCGCCGCCGCAGAGGGCCAGGCCAGCATCAGCCAGGCCGTCGCCCAGGCCAAGGCCGAGGCCGCCGAACAGACCCGCGCCGCCGACGAGCGGCTAAACCAGCAGCTCGCGGAAGCCGAAGGCCGCATCCGCGCCGCCCGCACCCAAGCGATGGGCGCACTACGCCAGGTCGCGACCGAGACTGCGGCCGTCGTCGTAAACCGCCTGACCGGCCAGACTGCGGACGCCGCCGCCATAGACGCTGCCGTCGGCAGCGCCATGCAGGCCCGCAGCTAGGAACCCCGACATGCACGAGCACGGCAGCTTATTCGCCGATCCCCGCTTCTGGGTCGGTGTCGCATTCTTCATTTTCTTCCTGATCTTCGGCGGCAAGGCATGGAACGCCATCACGAGGATGCTGGATGGCCGTGCCGCCGGCATCCGCGCCGAGTTGGACGCCGCGTCCCAACTGCGGCGTGAGGCCGAGGCGATGCTGGCCGACGCCAACAACCGTCGTGAGGCCGCGCTGCGCGAAGCCCAATCCATGTTGGAGCGGGCGCGGACCGAGGCGCAGCGCGTAGCCGAAGCCGCCCGCGCCGAAGCTGCGGCGTCCGCTGTCCGGCGCGAGAAGCTGGCGATGGACCGCATCTCCTCCGCCGAGAAGGCCGCCGTCAGCGAGGTCCGCCTGGCCGCCGCCGACCTGGCTGCCCGCGCCGCGGAGCAGGTGATCCGCACCAGCCTGTCGCCGGAGGCGGACGGCCACCTGATTGACAACGCCATCCAGGGACTGCCGACCGCCCTTCGCGCCGCATAGCGGGATCATCTGCCGATATCGAAGCAAGGGCGGCCCTCGGGCCGCCCTTTCTGTTTACGGCGCCCGCAGCCCATGCGTATCGTCCCTCATTCCTTTGTGAGAGAATCCATGCACCTGCCCCGACTTGCGCGCGCCGCCCTTCTCGCCAGCACCATGGCCGCCGGGCTTGCGCCCCTGCTCGCCGCCCCGGCCGATGCCGCCACCTTCCGCTGGGCCAATGACGGCGACGCCAACTCGATGGACCCCTACACCCGGAACGAGACGTTCCTGCTGACCTTCACCCAAAATATCTACGACCCGCTGGTCCGCCGCGACAAGAACCTGAAGGTCGAGCCGGCGCTGGCCGAACGCTGGGAGCAGCCCACCCCGGACACCTGGCGATTCCACCTGCGCCACGGCGTCAAGTTCCACGGCGGCGAGCCGTTCACCGCCGACGACGTGGTGTTCAGCTACCAACGCGTCATCGGGCCGGGCAGCCAGCTCAACGCCAACCTGGCCACGGTGAAGGAGGTCAAGAAGGTTGATGATTTCACCGTGGACTTCATCACCAAGGTCCCCGACCCGATCTTCCTCGAAGAGATCACCACCTGGTTGATGATGTCGAAGGCATGGTGTGAGGCGCACAACGCCGTCCAGCCGATGGACCTCAGCAAGGTCAAGGACGAGAACTTCGCCACCCGCAACGCCAACGGCACCGGACCCTTCATCCTCGACATCCGCGAGCCTGACCGGCGCACCACCCTCAAGAACAACCCGAACTGGTGGGACCATCCCGAGGGCAACCTGACCGACGTGCAGTTCAACGTCATCAGCAACGCTAGCACCCGCGTCGCCGCCCTGCTGTCGGGCGACGTGGACATGATCTACACCGTCCCGCCGCAGGACATCGAGCGGCTGAACAAGACCGAGGGCATCCATGTGTTCATCGGCCCGGAGCTGCGCACCATCTTCTTCAGCTTCGACACGCTGCGTCCGGAGCTGCTGAAGTCTGATGTAAAGGGCAAGAACCCGTTCCAGGACGTGCGGGTGCGCCGGGCGTTCTACCAGGCGATTGACGTCAAGGCGATCCAGTCCCGCGTCATGCGCGGCCAGTCCCGCCCCAGCGGGCTGATGTACGGCCCCGGCGTCAACGGCTACACCGAGGCGTCAGACATCCGCCTGCCCTACGATCCCGAGGCGTCGAAGAAGCTGCTGGCCGAGGCCGGCTACCCCCAGGGCTTCGGCGTCACGCTGGACTGCCCGAACGACCGCTACATCAACGACGAGGCGATCTGCCAGGCGGTGACCGCGATGCTGGCGCGGGTGGGCGTGCGCGTGACCCTGAACGCGCAGACGCGGCTGAAGTACTTCGCCGAGATCAACAACCCCGAATACAAAACCAGCTTCTACATGCTGGGCTGGACGCCCAACACCTATGACGCGCACAACGTATTCTTCAACCTTCTAGGCAGCCGCAACGGCGTCCGCGGCGTCATCAACGACGGCGGCTGGTCCAACCCGGATTTCGACGCCTTGGTGGACAGGATCGCCGTCGAAACCGACAAGGCCAAGCGGCAGGCGATGATCGAGCAAGCCTCGGCAATGATCCGCGACCAGGTTCCGGCCATCCCTCTACACCAGCAGACTGTGGTGTGGGCAGCAAAGTCCAACGTGCAACTACAGCAGCTTGCCGACAACACATTCCCGCTAAGGTTCGTTACGGTAAAGTAGGCCCCAGCCCAGCGAGAGAAGTGGCCGGGAATGGGGCTGCTTCTCCCTTTCCCTCCGGGAGAGGGAGCAACAGCTACCTAATCACCCCAAACGAAGGCGCTCCCAGCCCGGGGCAACTGCACTGCGCCCCCAGCGGACCCGGCGCCACCGGGCACACGTAATTGCCAGCGGCACAGGTAGTCCCAGCATACCCCCGACCGTCCGGCGGCGGCGCATAAACGGTGCCAGTCGGCTCCGCCGCGCCAAACGGCGCAATCGCCCCCGGCGCCACATAACATCCGCCAACCGGCAGCAGCGCCGCCAGCACGGCAAAGCGTCGCAGGGTCTTGAAACCGGACATGGCCACAGCCTCCATCGTGCTCACGCCATGCCCAACGATCCGCAGGCGGCTTTAGTTCTTGGCCTTGTCCACCAGTCGGTTCTGCGCGATCCACGGCATCATCGCCCGTAGCCGCTCTCCGACCTGCTCAATGGGATGCTCGCCCATCCGCCGCCGGGTCGCCTTAAAGCTGGCCTGGTTGGTGCGGTTCTCCAGCATCCAGTCCCGCGCGAAGCGTCCGGACTGGATATCCTCCAGCACCCTCTTCATCTCCGCCTTGGTCTCCGCCGTCACGATCCGCGGCCCCGTGACATACTCGCCATACTCGGCGGTGTTGCTGATCGAGTAGTTCATGTTGGCAATGCCGCCCTCGTAGATCAGGTCCACGATCAGCTTCACCTCATGCAGGCACTCAAAGTACGCCATCTCCGGCGCATACCCGGCCTCGACCAGCGTCTCATATCCCGCCTTGATCAACTCGACTAAGCCGCCGCACAGCACCACCTGCTCACCGAACAGGTCGGTCTCGCACTCCTCCTTGAACGTAGTCTCAATAATCCCGGCGCGGCCGCCGCCGACGGCGCTGGCGTAGCTGAGGGCGACCTCCATGGCATTGCCGCTGGTGTCCTGCGCCACCGCCACCAGGCACGGCACGCCGCCGCCGCGCTGATACTCGCTGCGCACGGTATGGCCCGGCCCCTTCGGCGCGATCATGAACACGTCAATGTCCGGCCGCGGGTCCAGCAGGTTGAAGTGCACGTTCAGCCCATGCGCAAAGGCCAGCGCCGCGCCAGGCTTCATGTTGGGCCCAAGCTTCTCGCGATACAGGTCGCCCTGCCCCTCGTCCGGGGTCAGCACCATGACGACATCGGCCCACTTCGCGCACTCGGCGGGGTCCATGACCTTCAGCCCGGCCGCTTCGGCCTTGGCGACGCCAACGCTGCCGGGCCGCAGGCCCACCGCCAGCTCGGTGCAGCCGCTGTCCTTCAAGTTCAGGGCATGGGCATGCCCTTGGCTGCCGAAGCCGATGATGGCGACGCGCTTGCCCTTAATCAGGTTCACGTCGGCGTCGCGGTCATAATAGACGCGCATGGATAGTCCTCTTTCGCTGTGTGGAATGGGTGGGGTTCTAGCGTGTGGTGGGGGATTGGCTAGGGGCTGTCGTCTCAGACGAACGGCCCCACCAATCCCTCCGCCGCAAAGGTCGCTTGCACGGCCGGGCGCGCGAGCACTCGCCGGGCATGGCTGGCAAGCTGCGGCAGGTCGCGCGGGGGGCGTGGCATCGCCCGTCCCCAGCGGACTAGCATGAGAAGGAACAGGTCCGCAGCCGAGAAGCGCTCGCCCAACAGCCACGGGCCGTCACCAAGCTGGGCGGCGATCACGTCGAACATGTGATTGAGGCGCTCGCCCGACGCTTGCTTGACAGCATCAGCCGCCTTCGGATCAGCCACATGCTGCCAAGGGTAAAACCAGGGACGGTACTCAGCCTGGGGCGTGTTCGTAAGATGAACCATCCATTTGTAGAACTGGGCGCGCTCCAGCGTTCCAAGCTGGGGCGCAAGGCCGGCGTCTGGGTGCTGGTCGGCCAGATGCAGCGTGATCGCCGCAGTCTCGAACAGCACCAAATTTCCGTGCACAAGCACTGGGATGCGGCCGTTCGGGTTCAGCCGCAGATACTCCGCGCTGTTCTGGGCGTCCTGTGACCTGTCCACCAAGCGCAGTTCGAACGGCACGCCGGCCTCTCGCAGCGCCATGTGCGGCAGTAGGCTGGCGTTGCCGGGGTAATAGTAGAGCGAATACGTCACGTTGCTCCTTTAGCCGGCCTTCGACGGTAGCTTGACGACGAGAGAACAGCCGCAAGCTGCGTTCCAGCCAACCGCAACCATGCGCGACAAACAGGGTGCTTCGAAGAGGGCCAGCAGCTTCCTCCCAGGGCGGCCAGCGTACGGTGACTACGGCCTACCCAGCGTCAGAGCATCCGCGTCCCGCGGGCAATGGCCGCAATCCCGGTCCGTGACACCTCGGCCAACCCCATCGGCGCCATCAGCGCAATGAAGCTCTCGACCTTATCACTGGCGCCCGTCAGCTCGAACACGAAGCTCTCGACCGTCGCATCTATCACCCGGGCGCGGAACGCATCGGCAAGCCGCAGCGCCTCCGACCGCTCGGCGCCCGAATTGACTACCTTGATCAGCGCCAGCTCCCGCGACAGGTGCGGCCCTTCCCGCGTCAGGTCGGCCACCCGGTGCACCGGCACCAGCCGGTCCAACTGAGCCTTGATCTGCTCGATCACCATCGGCGTGCCCGACGTGACCACGTTGATCCGGCTGCGCCCGCCATCCTGGTCCACCGCCGCCACCGTCAGGCTGTCAATATTGTAGCCCCTGCCCGAGAACAGCCCGATCACCCGCGCCAGCACCCCGGCCTCGTTCTCGACCAGCACGCTGATCGTCGCGGACTGCTGGCCCGGTTCCAACACAGTCATACCAGCATCATGCCTTCATTGGTGATGCTGGCCGTGCGCGCCTGCTGCCCCGGCCCGAGGATCATCTCGTTATGCGCCGCCCCCGACGGGATCATCGGGAAGCAATTCTCCTTCTGGTCCACGCAGATATCGGCGATCACCGGACGGTCACTCGCGAGCATCTCCCGGATCACCCGGTCCAAATCGTCCACCCCAGTCGCGCGCAGCCCGACGCCGTGGAACGCCTCCGCCAGCTTTACGAAGTCCGGCAGCGCCTCGCTGTAGCTTTCCGAATACCGGCTCCCATGCAGCAGTTCCTGCCACTGCCGCACCATGCCCATATACTGATTGTTGAGGATGAACACCTTCACCGGCAGGCGATACTGCGCCAGCGTGCTCATCTCCTGGATGTTCATCAGGATGCTGGCCTCGCCGGCCACATCGATCACCAGGGCATCGGGGTGGGCGATCTGCGTCCCCATCGCCGCCGGCAGCCCGTATCCCATCGTCCCTAGCCCGCCCGAGGTCATCCAGCGGTTCGGCTTGTCGAAGCGGAAATACTGCGCCGCCCACATCTGATGCTGGCCCACCTCCGTGCTGATGAAGGTGTCGCGCCCGGTCTCCTGCGTCAGCTCATACAGCCGCTGGATGGCATATTGCGGCTTGATGGTCGCGCCCGGCGTCATGTCTTGCTTGAACGCCAGGCTGTCCACCGCGCGCCACGCATCAATCTGCCGCCACCACTCCGCCAGCGCCGCACGGTCCTGCGTCTGCCCGTCCACATGCCAGGCGGCTAGCAGCGCCCGCAGGATCACGGCGGCGTCGCCCACCACCGGCACGTCCACCGCGACGTTCTTGTTGATGCTGCTGGGGTCAATATCGCAGTGTATCTTCTTGCTGCCAGCGCTGAAGGCATTCAGCCGCCCGGTCACCCGGTCGTCGAAGCGCGCGCCAATGTTCAGCATCACGTCGCAGCCATGCATCGTCAGGTTGGCCTCATAGGTGCCATGCATCCCGAGCATCCCCAGGAAC
>JAABUK010003213.1_pt1 | contig 27929 bp, 23 predicted proteins | sample 5559141 | NCBI WGS metagenome assembly JAABUK01 (sample SAMN10711869, study PRJNA513367) | rock metagenome | isolation source: Antarctica rocks | place: Antarctica: Victoria Land, Pudding Butte nord | collected 2016-01-03
GCCCGAAAGCTGTTTCGCCAAGGCACCAGTAAATCCGAAATCGCTCGCCGCCTCAACATCGGAAGAACTTCCGTTAGACGCTTACTGGCACGAAACAAATCCTGAATCAGCCCGCCTTACGCAGCCTTGCCGAAAGGACACGTTGAATCGAAGAACGTGCTCACGGAGAATGGGCGAGAACCCACCGCTATCCATGGTGCGCCAAAGCGATTCAACCATGGGTTTGAAATTTGAAAGATCATCGCGAAGGGTTTGTAGGAGGTGAGAGAAGCTGCCGTGTGGCAGAAGGTGAATGTCCTCTGCAAAAAAAGTAAAGATGCACCGCATGAGGAAGGGGGTGACCACCTCAACGGGATAGCTGGTTTCGAGAGACCTGGCCAAGTTGGCTAAATGCCAAGACACGTCTCTGGTTACCCGCGCGGCAATGCGGCTAGGATCGAGCGAAACGGGATCAAGCCAGATTGCCCGCAAGCGGTCACGAAGAACCGGTAAAGCAATTTGGGGGAGGAGAGTGCGATGGGTGAGTGAATCGGGAAATGGGACATATGCTTTGCCGGTTCCTGAAAAATCGGCAAAGAGCTCTATGGAATATCCGACATCGACGACGATCAAGAACGGAGGCCAGCCCTCCGATGCTGGAAGGGCCTTGGCATACTGTTCGGCTTGGTTTCGGGCCTTCAGCATGGATTGATCCCATCCGTTTGTTCCACGAACAGCGGTACCACGCCGGTGTGGAGCCTCGAACAACAGCGTTGGTTGCTGAGCATCACTTCCCTGTTTGGCCTCAAGTACGAAAGAGCCGCGCTTATACAGGTCAATAAACCCGGTGCTGGTCAGACCGGTGGGATGACGAAAAGTGACCGGCCTTTCAAATACGTAATGATCTTGAGAAGCAGCTCCGACTGCTGGATCAGGACGTGGAACTTCAAGGAAATCGCAAAGCTCGGAAAGAAAAAGAGCATAATTAGCGCGTTCTGCGGCAGCAGAGTTTTGCCACCGCTGCACGAAAGAGATTTGCGGCATCGAGTCTTTCGATTTTACTTAGCTTGAGCTGTCAGACGTCCGGCTTCGCGGCTTGGTCCTCGATTCCATTTCCTCTCTCCATTCGCGCCGCGCCTACGGGCCGCGCGCTCGACAACTTTCGCGATTGGTGCCAGGCGTCTTTTGCCGACGGGTTCACGCGGGACACGGTGCAAAACCACCGCGCGCATCTGGAATCTCGCGATCTTTCTCCTTCCTCTTTAAATGTGTACCTATCCGCGCTCCGCTGCCCAGGCCAGAATAGCTATTGTTTTCGAATACCAGAACACATTCCGCTTAGCTGGCAAATCCCCGCCCGTTGGGCTCTGGTTTTATCTGTAATTGAAGCAGTGGCGCCGGGTGGCGGCAGCACGCCTCCCGCCCTGACGATTGACATTCGAAAGGCCGCAAGCGACGACGACATTAGTTAACACTTTGGCAGTGCCTCTAAATCGCGTTTTCGTTGGAGATCACCCTAGTAAGCAAAACAAACACTCTGAGATTTCTCATAAAACCCTTTGCATAATGAATCTATGCTCCTGCTCTTAAGTCCCCCAACGCCCGACTTGGTGGCTTGGGGAAGCCTATTGGCGAACGTGGCAACTACATTTGCCGTTGTTATCGCGGCCACGGTCTTTTTTTTTTGACCGTAGGCGAGACCGGCGCAATCGCGAATTGACCACCTACGTCGAGATGAACGCGCAATTCAAGGCGTATTTACAACGTTGCCTTGAAGATCCAGAGCTTGCAACCGCCGACATAGCTTTCGAAGACGACAAAAAGCAAGATCTTCACATGAGTATGGTGATTAGTATGTTGGAAAGCGCCTACTTCATGTATCACGACCAAAATACTGGCTTCAGATCGGCTGTGGTGTCACCACCCTGAACTTCAGAAGCGCTGGTGGTACTACTTGAAGCAATTCGATAAGGGTTTCGTTACCCATATGAACCTTCTTTATGAAGAAGAATTGAAAACCACTCCTTGAGCAATGTGCAGCCGGTCCACGTTGCCATCTAAGGGGATTTCCTGCCCGCAGTAGTTCCAGCGTCCAGCTCCCGCCAGTAAGGCGGTCGTGATCCTTCGGGGCTCACTCGGCTTTGGATACTGTCGTCCGCAATGACAGCTAACCGCCGGTGAATGGTAGGCGCTCCCCCCGTAGCGTTTCTCCTACTTTGGCGACATACTCACCAGGGCCGCCATGGCAGCGATCTCCGGCCCGAAGCCTGACCAATAAAGCTATTCCTCATCCTCTTCAGGTTCACTGGTGTCGTCAAGGGCTGAAACGGTCCCGCCGTTCAATAATTTCCCGCGCTCGTGATTCAGGGTCAATAGCATTCGCAAAACCTCATCGTCGCTGATGTCCGCAGAACAGCCGTAGGCGGCAGCGACTGTCTCATCGAGTTGCCGATGCGCGTTTTGCAGCCATATCGGGTTATCGGTATAAAGTCGATTCAGCGTTCGGATCTTCAGTTCTTGTGCTGCGCTGCTGTCGACTGGAAGCAGCCGCTCCGGGAACATCGCAACCAAGCGGCTTTGGAGCCGAAAGGCAACCCATCCGCAAACTGTTCATACTACCTACGCTGTTGAAAGCGGTCAGTTTGAACCGGAGAAAGCCTTGATCGCGTCCTCAAACGTTGCGTTATCCGATATTCTGTTCGGCCGTCTTCTGTGCGTTTATCAAGGATGCCGATGTCTGTAAGAGCATTTAGCTCACTCGTACTTCTGCCAATCGCGGTGGCGACTTCTTTGTGAGGCACAAAATCCGGGTACTTTTTCAATATGTGGCCGAGAGCCTTCAGGCACTGTGGTGCACAAGGATTTTTACGGTAGCTCGCGCGCTACGCGTTCAGCTCAGGATCATCCATGGTGTGAGGTTATCATTCCAACGCGCTCAAGCAAGACAACGCCAGCGATTAAAGCTGGTGTCGCGTCTCACGTGTGGTCAGTCGATGAAACGCCCGCCAGCATGATCGATTTCAACCGGGTATTCCGCTTCAAATTCCCCGAGAAGATAAACTCGGGGGAATGAACCACCCTGCGAGCAAGCCGGTCAAGACTGGCAATCAGGAGCACGGCACCGCGCCGGGGCCCTTGACCTTCTCCGAAAGCACTGATACGACCACAGCCCAGCTGCGCGTGCTAAGCCTCCAAAATCAGAAGCTCAAAGCGGCCCGTGAAATTCGGCTTCCGCTACTGATGAGTCGCGAGGTCACCGTTTGAAAGCCGAAGACGTTCGCATTACAGAGCTTCTGGAAGGCCCGAAGCAATTTATTGTTCCAGTTTTCCAACGTGATTATAGCTGGGGCACGAAGCACTGCTTGCAGCTATGGAAAGATATCCTGCGCGTAGGCTCTGACAACAACGCCAAGGCCCATTTCATTGGCTCACTGGTATATATCGCGGCAGAAGAAACGTCCGCCAAAATCACTCGATGGTTACTGATTGACGGCCAGCAAAGACTGACGACGCTGACGATACTCCTGGCTGCGCTTCGGAATCGTATTCCGGAAGCCGACGAGGAGGGCCAACAGTGCATTGATGAAGAGGCGTTGCCGACTCGGCTTGAGCTCGGGGACTACTACCTTTGCAATGCTCACGGCAAAGGAGACCGGCGATACAAGCTGCATTTGCGCCGCGGCGATCATGAAACGCTGACCGCACTTCTGGATGGGAAAGACCTTCCGGCGGACGCCTCTGAGCGGATTCGGGAGAACTTCCGATTCTTCGAGAACCAGCTGGATAACGCAGATTTAGGCCTCGTATACCGCGGAATCAAGAAACTGGTTGCTGTGGACGTTGCCCTGAAGCGCGGGGAAGACGACCCGCAAATGATTTTCGAAAGCCTGAATTCGACGGGCCTCGACCTGACGCAAGCCGACCTCATCCGCAATTTCGTTCTAATGCGCCAGGACGAGGAACTACAGACGGCCCTCTACCTCGAATACTGGCAGCCCATTGAGGCCGCCTTCGGTTCACGATACCGTTCGGATTTCGACAAGTTCGTCCGCGATCATCTCACGCTACAACTGCGCTCGAGTAAGCCCATCAAAGCGGATGAAGTCTACCAGCATTTCCGGACTTACTTCTACGGTAACAACGGTGGCTTGCCGGTCGCCGATGTCCTTGCTGATCTCAAGCGGTTCGGCAACTACTACGTGGCCTTTAGCCTCGGCAAGGAAGGAAATCCGAAACTCAGAGAGGCATTTCGGCGTTTGCGCGCCCTGGTCGAGGTCGCCTCCCCACTCATCTTGCGATTATACGAGTGCCACGAACGCGGCAAGCTATCTCTTGATGAGCTCGTTGAAGCGGTCGATCTGGCGGAAAGCTACGTGTTCCGGCGCTCCGTGTGTGCTATGCAGACGAGGAGCCTCGGCCAGATCTTCTCTTCTCTTGCGCATCGGATCAGTAGCGATACGCCTCTCGTGAGTCTAAAGGTCGCTGTCTATCGGTTGGGCAAAAAGCGCCGGTTCCCAAGCGACGTCGAATTCCGGGAAGCGTTAGAGACGCGCGACGTCTACGACATGCGGAACTGCAACTACCTCTTGGACCGATTGGAGAACGACAGCAGAGAGAAGATCGACACGTCAACGTTCACGATCGAGCACATCATGCCGCAAAATGAAAATCTCTGTGCGGAGTGGCAGCAAATGCTCGGTCCCGAATGGAAGACCGTGCACGAGACATGGCTGCACCGTCTGGGGAACCTGACCCTAACCGCCTACAACCAGGAGTACAGCGACCGCCCGTTCGAAGAAAAGAAGACGATCCCGAAAGGGTTCAATGAGAGCCCACTCAGGCTGAACAAGTTCGTTCGCGAGCAGAACTCATGGAACGCTGCCGAAATCGAAGTCCGTGGAAAAGGCCTAGCCGCCAAGGCATTGGCGCTATGGGGTCCTCTTGTTGTCGATATCGAAGCCGTGAAGGCGATTGAACTTGAGGAGCGGAAAGCTCAAGCGGCACGGTTCAGCATCGATGCCCTGGAGATCGATGCCGAATCGAAATTGCTGTTCGAACAATTGCGTCCGGAATTGCTGGCGCTCGGCGAGGACGTTGTCGAGCTCTGCGGCTCCAAGAGCGTCACATACCGGGTTTACGATTTCTTCCTGGAGGTGATCCCAAGGAAACGCCGGCTCTCGTTAATGCTCAACCTCGACTACGAGGAGTGCGACGATCCCACTCAGCGGGCCGAGGATGCAACTACGTGGGCCTTTATCTTGAATGCGTCCGAGGCGGGCGGGGTCATCTATAGTCTGGAAGCGCCCGCACAGATAGCAGCGGCAATGCATATCATTCGGCAGGCGTACGAGAAGGTGTCAGCTTAACGAGCCATAGCGTACACAGATATCAATAGCGAAGCATGGGAGACGTGGTGCTGATTGAGATTTACGTGCCGCTTTGTAGCCAGAAGGATTGAGCATTAAGCTGCGTACTGTGTTGCTAAATGACCGACGACAAACTGGCCGATGAGCTTCGCGCAATTAGTCGGGAGTTTGAGGAATTTATATTCCCCGGGAACACTGCCGTTGCGGAGTTGGATCGTCGGTTCACCGATGAACACAGCAGCCAGCCGCGGCGCCTTCGCGGGTAAGCCGGTCGAGATCCGTAATTAGCAGAACCCGGAAGCGCCTCAAGCGAGCATCCCGCAACATGGCAAGGAACGAGGTTTGATGCGCGCTCGCACCGGTTTCTTCGTCGAGATACTCCCGGTAGACGTTGAATTTTCGCGCTGAAGCCAGCTCCCGCAGCCTGCTGGACTTGGTTCGTCACATTCTGGCGTCCGTCATCGGTCGACACGCGAGCATAGATAGCCGCTGTCACAACGGAATCCAGAGACTTGTTGCGAGCCATACCGAAGTGTGCCACAAACGGTCGTCTTTGCCCATGCGCTTTCAAACAAGGAAAACATCGGATTTGCAGGGTATTTCACCGTCCCTTCAACTCACCCGTTTTTGGCACAACCAGCGGAACGAGCTCAGAATCTCATCCCGCACCGACCAAGGTCACTCTCGATCAAGACGTAGTGTGACAATCTGACGCGAATCCTTACCGTGGGTGGAAAGGAAATGAATCATGAGCGCATATCAAAATGGCACGGTGGCTTCACCGGAAAAGATCGATTCTGAAGCTGCTGCGAAAGCCAAACGGCGCAGTTCAATGCGGCGGACAAGACGAAGATACTCGCCGAGAGATTCTTCGCCGCTGTCTACAAGTTCTACACCGTTCTGGAAGGATTAAAAGCCGAATGACGAGTTGGTAACGGGCGGAAGTTACATTCTTAAAGCCGAGGGCGTGAGGCAACATCCTGAATTGCAGTGAGAGAGTAGGCCAAAAGGTGAATGGATAAGGAGGACAACGAAGCGGCTAGCGCGTGCCGCTCCTGCGAAAATGATACGTCACTGACGCAGACACATAGGACCGCAAAGGAAATCCGGTAACGCGTTCGAATGGATCGCCTTCGCCTGGCAACGCGATTGTTTCCAATGTTGTCCCCCGTAGCCGCTGGCAATAAAGAAGTTCACACCTAAATCGATGCCTGCCTTCGGGAACGGCCTGGAAACCGCCCCGCGGAACTCGCGGACCGGCACAGCATTGAATCCGTCTCCGAGCGGCTTGATCCCGACATGCTCATACTCGCCGCGAGCCACCAGTTTGAAAGGCAACTTATCGATGGTGGCAAGAACATCCCAAATCAGGCGAGGTGCTTCAGGTGTTGGTTCACCATTTTCCCGGTCGCGCGCATCCGCCCTTGCATAAAGAGCCTGCACGAATCCGTGAGAGAAGTTCCGCCGGGCCGTTACGGTCAGCGACTTTACGATTCCAGGCCCCTCATCCTGCTGGAGACCAGTATCGTTCGAGATTCGCGCTAGTTGCTGCGCCGTCGTCACGTGTGCCAGCGTCACACGGAAATCTGTCTTCGCCAATGTCTTGCTCACAACCAACTGATAGGATCGTGCTTTGCTTACCAGCGTCGCGCCTTGCAGCGCAGTCGTTCCTATACGCGGATCGTTGACATGAAATGCCTGGCCATAGCTCAAAGACAGAGAAGGCAGGAACCGCGCGAAGTTGTCGGGCGGCAGCAGGCTGATAGTTCCTTTTGGCGAGTTTACCGAGGCATGCCGGTTGAAAGAAAGCTCTGGACGGTACAGGTCCTGATTAGTGAACCCGATATCGTCGCGGCGAAAGCCGGCGTTGTAGTGTAGAAAGCGAAAGAATAGGCCGTCTGCCGAAATAAACGGGCTGTAAAAATTCAGCAAGATATTGTTTCCTGTCACTGGCCGAAACACGCCGCGATTATCAGCACGGTCCAGATCAAGTGCACTTGGTGCCTCTCTTCGAAAATTGGACCCGGCCAGTAGGGAAAATATGCTGTTGTATCGCTCGGCGTATAAGATGTCTTCCGAGTTCACGTTCCGGTGTTCGCTTTGGCGTATAAAACAGTCACCAAAATTTGGCCGCACATCCAAAACGTAATAGCGGTAGAAACCGGAAAACTGCAGTTGCCGGTGAGGCGTTAAGTGCCAAATGTCGTTCAGGATGAGAGACCCGTTAGCGGTTTCTTCCTGCTGCCGCGCGTCGTAGGTGTCGTCGGGTGTCTTGCTATCAATTGAAATCAGCCCCGGCTGAAAGGCCTTGCCGTAGTAACCGATTCCATAAACGGTCAGGTCGTGTTTGCCGAAGGTGAACACTTTGCTGATGTTGCCCTTATATTGCTTCCTGTGCTCCAGCCGGTCCAAATAGCCGTTCCCAAATGAAATTTCTAAACCGACCCATGATTTATTGGCGGGGTTTGCAGGGCTCCAGCCGGTTACGACGTTCACATCGCGATAATCCGCCGTCACGCGAATCAGAGGATCGATGCGGTCACGCAGGCCAAATACAATTGTCTGGTTGACCGCGTTGTTCCCCTCGCGAACATTGAAGGCACCGCCATCTGTTTGTACACTTTCGATCGCGATTGGAATGATGACATTAGGGTCAGCGTAGCCGTTTCCGTGGGCATTCGCGGGCAGATTGTTGGGATAGAGAAACCCTCCGATCTGGAAGAACATCGCAATCGGTTCTCCGTGGTCGCCTGCCACACCGGGGGCAAAATACTGGGGCGGCTTCACGCCACCGGCGGGCGATTCCGCGGGCAATCCCGGAATCGAAATTGGCATGCCGGGGCGCGACCGGGGTTCGCATCCAACGTCTCATCGCGAATCATGATCCGTTGCGCGGGATCTGGCGCAAATAGGCCTAAGTCGGAAATATCCCCCGTTACAGTGACGGATTGCGCTTGCGTGGCCGTTGCGGTGAATTGCACGTCTTGTGTCTGAACTGGAGCGGGAGTTATCTCAACGTTTCGGGTGATGATCGGAAAGCCGGGCGCTTCGGCTACCAGGCGATATTGGCCGGCTTCGAGCGATTCGAAGGAATACTGACCTTCCGCGTTGGTCTTTGTCTCATGCCGATTTGAATCAGCACGTCTCAGCAAACTCACGGTTGCACTCGCGACCGTATTGCCACTGGGATCGGTAATGGTGCCGGAAAATGTTTCGGCACTCACGAGAGATGCCGTCAACACAGCAAGTAGGAAACGTGGAGGCTTGTGGCTTTTCGAGCAGCGCTTTAGGGTGACGCAATAACTATTATTCTGGGCTGCTTCGGAGCGGCCCACGGTGATCCCCGAAAGAGGGCGGGCGGCGGCGCGCTGCACTGGGTTAGGGTGCAGCCCGCTGTCGTGGATTTCGTCACCGGATTTCCGTACCCGGGCGTTAGAATTTTGCGAGTTCAAAATACGATATTCGCCTTCGTTTGACAAAGGCGAAACGAGTCTTTCTAGCGAGACGTATTCTTTCTAATCGAATGTCCAAGCTTGAGTGCTGCCTGCGAGCTTGGGTAAAGCTGCAGAGCCTCCGCAAGCCTGGATTGAGCGCGCGTTCTCTCCCCCATTGCCAGAGAAATCCGAGCCGACTCGACAAGAATGTTAGCGCGCACTTCGGGTTCATTCTCCGGAGTTCGGCGGAACGCCTCATTAAGTGAATCGAGTGCACCTTCAGAATCTTTTTCCGCTTCCCGAACTTTGGCTGCGATAAGATAAGCAGCCGTGTTGCCAGGGCGCAGGTCAAACATCCACTGCGCTGCTGTTTCGGCTTCTTTGATGTTGCCGAGCTGCAGATTCGCTTCTGAAAGATAACTCCAAACGGCAACGTCATCCGGAACTCTACGATTCAAAGCTTTGGCGGCGGCCAGTGCTTCCGCTGACCGATGAAGGCCAAGCAGAACCACTGTCTGGAGTTTTCGGGTAGGGTAATCGGAGGGAGCAATCTGAACAGAGTGGTTGAGGGCGGTCTGGGCTTGTGAATAAAAAGCAACATCATCGGATTCCCGTGCCCGGGCGCAGTAAGCTTCGGCGAGCTCGTTGTAGGACTGGGCGTGGGTTGGATGGATTTGAACAGCCAACTTCGCAACGGTAATTTTTCTTTCAGCGGACGTCGCTGATAAAGCTAAGACCAAAACAACGAACAGGGCCATGGATTGTAGATTGACCACCGGGCCTTTCAGGCCCGATGGTCAAAGTTCAGCTTAGTTGCTGGGACAGGCCGGACCTGAGCCCGCCGTGCAGCCTGGTTCGCCTGGATCAATGTGGCGGCGGTCGCGACCGCTTTGTGCAAATGCAGCGTAGGGGAAGGTCTCCTGGTAGGGGAGATCATTCGTGTTTACACCATCACCAAGCTTCGCAACGCTACGGCCGGAAAACATTGCGCCGGTAGAATCTTTACACGGCGCGGTAATTCCGCACAGGACCCCTGCAACCACGCGCAGTGTAATATCCGTAACGTCATCTGAAACGCGGCGTCCATTTGGAAAGCCTGCGTTGTCACCACCCAATACGCCCAAACGGCTGCGGCTAGTTGAAGAAGTGGGGCCAACGCCTGTGTTCAAGCGGAGTAGGTCTGCAACGGGTCCAGCCGGAGTTCCAGTGGCGGCTATAGGGGGCAGATATTGAAGCAAGGGGAGAAGGTCAGCACGGGGCGGGGCGGGGATATTCACACCGTACACCGCATTAATGACCCGGGCCAGCAATGGATCGAAAGCGAAATTGTTAAACTGAGAATCGTTCTTCGGTTCACTCATGCTCCAGAAGTCTTTAGAACCCGTCCCGATGATCAGTTCGTTAATCAGCGGGTTACCCATGCGCTGCACTTGTGAAAAACTCCCGCTGGACGCGGAGGGATTGGGAGCGCGGCGAACCAGGTTGCGCGGTCGTGAAGTGGTGCCCCAGACGCCGATGGTTGCCGCAGGATCGGACGAAACAACGCGCGTTCCGGTTCGGGTCAGCATGGTAATCGGCACTTCAATAGCAATTGTGTTGACGTTGTATCCAGATACGGTGTCGGACGCGGTGTTGGTGAGGCTTGCATCCTGCGCGGGATTGAGTACGCCGCCGCCCGCACCCACGCGAAGATTCAAGGAATCGAACGCGGCACCGAGGTCAATAAAGAAGGGATCATCAACAGCACCTGCGAATACACGGATGCCAGTTCCCAAAGAATAAATCCCTTGTGCGGCGAGTGCCGGATAATTCGGCATTGTGCGTGGACCGACGTTGGTAGGCACGGCGAAAAGAGGATTACCCGTAGAGTTGGTGAGTACAGTGCGCACGCCCTCCCGAACCATTGTGACGGTATAACGCTGGCGAAGGCTGAGGCCCGCGGAGCCTGCGCCATCAAGGGTCGTAATTGCGGGCGGTACTACCTGGGTTCCGGGTGCTACCGGGGCAGGTGAATTGGCGGGAGCATTGATACCGTTGCCAGCACCTACAAAGGCCTGGAAAACACCGGGAGCGCGGATTTCAGTCTGGAAGCGGACCTCAAACACGACATGATCGCTGGCATCGTTGTTATTGTCCACGTGGATTGCATAAAGAATGTTGTCATCGAAAGGAAAGTAAATCGGGCCATTGCCTGGCTCCAGAAGCGGGTCGACATTCAGCAGGAAGGTAACTTTGGAGGCATCGTCATAACTCACGAAAGCAAAAACGTCCGTGATGTCGGCGGCGCGGTCCAGAGATGTGATGGGGGCCTCCCGATGACTGGCGGAAAAACCAAGTTGCGGAATGGATAGCGATGCCGCAAGGAAGGTGCAGAGAATGGATTTTGGAGTTTTCATAGGGTGTCCTTTCGAGCAAATCGGTTGAGAGTGACAAGAGCGGCCGTTCCCAGGGCAGTAAACAAAATGGTGCCCGGTTCAGGAACAGCAGAGGTGCTGGCGGCGGTGAATCTGTCAACGAACCTGCCACCAGAGGCGGAGCCTGAACCGCCGGAGTCCACAACCAGGTCATCTGTAATGGAAAGGAACGCGGCACCACCAAAAATCGCCATGTCGCTGCCATTCCCTATGTTGACGAGCGGTCCTTGAACAGTGCCTGTGCAACCTGACACACCGTCCGCCCCGAACATTCCACCCGCGCAAATATTTTGAACATCCGTGACTTCTCCGTTACCCAGGGAGTTGGTGTTAGAAAGTGTAATCATGCTCCCGGTCAGGTTATTGCCAAGAAGGCGATAGGAGAAGATCGCTTCGAACGTTTGGCCTGCGGACGCATTTACGTTGAAATTAAAGGTCAGCGTCGGGTTCGTAGTGCCGCCCGAAGGAGTAACCTGAATGGTACTGAGGGGAATGGCAGTTGTCATCGCTGAATTACTTCTCGGTCCAAAATTAGAGAACGTGTCAGAACCGATGGTGCAGCCTCCGGACCCTAACGCGACGTAATCCGCAACGCTTCCTGAACTACAAATCGTTACCGCCAGTCCCGACTGCCCGATAGCGAAAATCGCGCCAGCCAAAATCATCAACTGCCTCATACCTGCCCTCCTAATTCAGTAGTCTAAGCTTTCATTTAGTAACTGCCGATCGTAGTCTATCTTACAAGATCCGTTGGATTTGGGTGTCTCGGACTGTACTTCTGCGTACTATTAACTGGGGCTCTAGTAAAACCGCTCAGACAATCTGCAAACACCACCTCCCTGCATGTTGCTCGATGCCGGGGCGCAGCCGGCCTACCCGCGCTCGTTACATCCACCGTCGCAGAGATCACGGGAGCACCCGCGAGAACCTTTGACGACTGGGCCACCAGTAACACCGCCGCGTTTCGAGCGTGATCTCAGCTCACTTCACTACAATCGTGCCCTTCATATTGGAGTGAATCGAGCAGTGATACGTGTACGTGCCGGGCGTTAACAGTTTTTGCGAGAACGATTGCCCGTTCGGCATGTTGCCGGATCGAAAGCTGTTGTCATCCGCGGTCACCGTGTGCGTTGCCGCGTCTTTATTCGTCCACGTCAGTTGCGTTCCACGGCCACCGTCACCGGGTCTGGCACAAACGCGAAGTTGATGATATCGAGCGTGGTCGGCTGAATGGCGGAAGCGGGCGCCACCGACAGCAGCGCGCCGTCTTGCGATTGCATCCCGGACGCTGTCGCCGCTACCGTCACATCCACCGGCGTCGTTGCTCCTGCCGGGATGTTGGGGACCACCACGTTCAGCTGGTACAGTCCCGTCGAGGACAGTCCCGCGAACGCCACCTGAGCCGGCATTCCTCCTATCGTGACTGTCGGCTTCTGCGTTAAAGGAAGCGCAGTGTTCACAATCTGCCCGTTCGGAACCGGCGGAGTAGTCTGTCCGAATCCATTGGCATACAACACTACGGTTTCGCCCGGCTTCGCGGGAGTGAAGCTCCCGCCCGTAATTAAATTCGCCGGCCCGATGAAACTCCCGTCCGCGTGCGTTGCGGCGATATACTTCGTCGTGCCGAATACGAAGAACGAAGGTGCGGCGGATTGTAGTGTGATGCTCGCCGCCGCGCTGCTCAGGCCGTTATTCATTGTCTTAATCTGGGCCGCGGCGGGCGCCGCATCGGATGGAATCAGAAAATTGATCTGTGTAGGGCTTACATAGCTGATGTAGGCTGGTTTGTCGTTCACCGTCACGCCGACACCGTCGAGCTGCGTAGGCAACTGCCCGTTCACAAAATCCTTGTCCGCCCATGTGCGCGTGGTAGCTGACAGGCCGCCGCCGAGAATCGTGCCAAAAGTATTCGCCGCGAGCGTCTGCGAAAAGCTCGCGCCGTTTTTCACTCCCGTTACCTGGAAGGAGGGAGCCGATTGAATGCTGCCGAACAACCCGTGAGTTTCCACCGCCTCGCCGTTCGGGCCTGGGCTCCCGGCAGTGAAGTAAAGCGAAGCCGCGTCGCCGCCCCTGCCTCCATTGCCAACCTGCAAGGCCCACAGCCCCGCGATCGAGATCGCTTTGCCTGTCGTGTCGTTCAGCACTCCCATTAGAGCGCCCGTCGAAGCGTTGAACGCGTGAATCGTTCCATCGCCGAAGTTGCCCACCAGTAGCGCACCGCCGAAATCGCCAAAGCCCGCCGGTGCAATCGCCATCCCCCAGGGCGAATTCAGCGGGCCTTGCGAGACCAAAGTCGTCAGCAGCTTGCCGGACATGTCGAAGCTCGCCACGTATCCGTTTCCAGCTCCCGCAACGTCGTCCGTCTTGGTGCTGCTCTGTTTCGCATACGTCACGTAAAGCGTCCCGCCCAGGTTCTGAACATTGAACGGAGCAAAACCGGTCGGAACCGCTGCATTCTTGAACGCGGTGGCGTCCTGCACCGGCTTGAAATCGCCGCCGAAAACATCAACCGTCCCCGCCTGAAAGTTGGCCGCGTAAAGCAGCGGCGTCGCCGCCGCGCCCCCCAGCGTGCAGCCTTTGTAGACGGCCTTCGCGGCGGAGTTATTCACCAGGATCTTTGCGTGTGTTGCGTCCACGGAGCTATTCCAGCCCGCGATCGTCCCGTCTTCGGTGCAAAACAGAAACGCCGCCGGCTTGGCGTCCCCCACCGGGAAAGACGACGTCCCGTTGAACACCACGCCGGTCACCGCGCCCGGAGCCGTTCCGGGGGAGGGAACACTCACGATCAGAGCCACCGGCGCGCCCGACGTGTCGGCCAGCGTGGACGTTCCCGAGTGATTATTCCCGAACCAGAAAGGACCTGTCGCACTGGCGGCGATGCCCCAGGGATTTGTCAGGTTCTTGTCTACGTGATCGGCAGTGTTCGGCAGATCGGACACCAGATTGTGTACCAGATAACTATTCGCCCCCGGAAGCGAGGCGGCCGCGGCGAACAACATCAGGCCGCTGGTCAGCCAGCGCGTCGATAAACAAACAGGGTTCACTTTCATGCGTGGAAATACCTCTTCTCCATCCTATAGCCCAAGCGCCTGCTTCTCTAAACGATGCGGGTAAAAATAGTTTACACAAAGTTCTTGACACTACCCCCGGGTCACACACGAATCCATGAACCTTGCCGTGATAATGCGCGGATTGTCACAGTCACAGCGCCATCCTTCCTAAACCCGGCATCCAATCTTCCTCGCATGAACGTATAGTTAGTTAGTACTAAGGGTTTGGGGACGGCTCGATACGAGTACTCATCTTCCGTTCACGCACCACCAACAGCGAGACACAAAGCATTTTCAGGAGGAACATTGAACCAACTCGCGCTAAGAATAATCACCATTGTCGGGGCATTCGGCACGTTTGCCTCACATGTTCAAGCAGGTCCGATAATCAATCAAACGTTTTCAGGCTCGTTCCCGGCAACCATCACGGCAACGCTGCCTAATCAAGATACTGCATTGCTGGAAATGTTCACGACACCGTCTATCAGCAATCTAACGATCACAACGACGTCCTACGCAAGCGGAGGCTTCCAGCCGAATCTTCTGCTCTACAGTTCCACGGGCAGCTTCGTGGCGGCTGGAGTTCCGTTCGGCGCGGTGGCTAGTACCGGGATCATAGGCGACTCGCGTTTAACAGCGCCCAACCTACCTGCGGGAAAGTATACCCTCGCAGTTACCGATTTTCTACTGAACCAGTCCCTTACAGCCACGAATCTGTCCGATGGATTCAACGCGAACTTTGGATCCGGTACGACGTTCGTCGATTCAAACGGGAACCAGCGGACGGGAAATGTTGTGTTGACAATCGCGGGCCCGGTTTCGGGACCGGGTTCGGTGCCGGAACCCGCGACCATATGGCTTGCGGCGCCCTTCCTGGCCGGCCTCGTCATTCGGGCGCGAAAGTCCGTATAGCGTTAGGGTTCCATTCTCAAGGTCACATAGGAGTATCATATGGCAAAGAACAATATCATCGAAGAAGCACTCGCCAATTCTCCCAACCGCCGGAGCCTGTTTAAGAAACTGGCCGTTGCCGGCGCCACACTTTCCGCCGCCAGCCTCCCACTCGCGGCGCAGGTAAGCCCATCACCCAGCGATGTTGTGCAATTCGCTCTTAACCTCGAGTATCTGGAGGCGGAATTTTACTCGATCGCCACGACAGGTCTGAATATCGCGCAGCGCGGCATTCCGATCGACGGTATTGGAAAAACCGGACCAACGACGACGGCCTTCGGAAAAGTCAACTTAGGCAACAACCTGATCATCACAGCCAGATCGGCAAATGACATCACGGACGACGAGATGGCCCACGTTATTACCTTGCGGACAGCGTTAAGCAACAACGGGGTCACACCGATCGCCAAGCCGCCGATTAACTTGGACGCTCTTGCACCCATGGGAGCCTCGCTGGCAAATCAGCAAACGTTCCTGGTGCTGGCCCGCGCCTTCGAGGACATCGGCGTGAGCGCCTACAACGGGGGGGCGGTCTTCCTGTCCGGCAGCCCGTTTCTGATGACCGCCGCGCGAATTTCGGCGGTGGAAGGAGAGCACACCGCGAATATACGGCTCCAGATCGCGCGGCTTGGCATTCCTACGGCTGCGCTCGACGGCGCGGACATTCCACCTCCGCCATCGGGGCCGCAGTTTATCTCGGCGAATAAGGCGAACGGCCTAACCGCATTCCGGACGTCCGGCCAAGTTCTCTACCTCGCTTACGGCATGGTCGCCAATGCCACATCGGGAGGTTTTTTCCCCATGGGAGTAAACGGCGTGCTTAATATGTCGAGCGGTCCCGCGACCGCAGCCAATCTAAGTTAGCGCTTACCAAGGTGAAAAAGATGACTAAGAACAACATTATCGAAGAGGCAGTTTCCAAATCTCCCAACCGTCGCAGCCTATTGAAGAAGCTGGCTTTTGCGAGCGCAGCCGTGGGTGCAACCGCTACCAGCCAACATCAGCTCGAGGCCCAGGGAACACCGGCCCCGAGCGACATCCTCCAATTCGCCCTGAACCTCGAGTATCTGGAGGTCGAATTCTATTCGATGGCCATTCTCGGCCAGAACCTGCAACAACGCGGGATCCCCATCTCCGGAATCGGCAATCAGGGACCCACGACCACCAGCTTCGGAAAGGTGAACTTCGGGAATAATTTTGTCCTCACCCGCGGCTCGCATGGGGACATTCTCGACATGGAAACGGCACATATTCTGACTCTTCGGACGGCGCTGATGAATAACGGAATCACGCCGATCGCGAAACCTACGATTAACCTGGACGCTCTCGCGCCCATGGGCGCATCGCTCGCAAACCAGCAAACCTTCCTGGTGTTGTCCCGGATCTTCGAGGATACCGGGGTCAGCGCGGTATCGGGGGGCGCGCCGTTCTTGTCGGGTAGTCCTTACCTGATGACGGCTGCTCGCATTCTCACCGAAGAGGGAGAAAACAGCGGGAACATCCGTTTGCAAGTTGCCCGGCTTGGCATCCCGACTTTCCCGGTCGATGGAGCTGACGTGATTCCGCCGCCATCGGGTTCGAATTTGTTCTCCACGAATAAAGCGAACGGGCTTTGCGCATTTCGGACGCCCGGCCAAGTGCTGTATCTGGTTTATGGAATGAAGGCGAACGTAACTTCGGGCGGTTTCTTCCCGACTGGAGTGAACGGCGTGCTGAACACATCCAGCGATCCTGCGACGGCGGCAAACCTCAGCTAATTGATTTGCGGAGCCGCTCGCTCTTAGCGGTTCCGCACTCCCTAACTGTCAGAATTTCTCGTACGCCCTTCTGATGGCTCTCCCTCGAAAATCATTCTGCGTGAATCTGAGTCTGAGCGAGAGGCCGGATGGATATTTGGAGGCTGATTGCGGACAGCCCACTCGAAACGCCACTACGCTCCGAGTGGTTCCAGATTCATCAGCATCGCTTTGATAAATTGTTGGTGGAGCGGAGAATCGGACTGGATGTTGGCGAGAACCGACACGCAAGCCGTTCACATCATGCCTCCGAATCCGAAGTAAATCCTCGGCGATCGCCGAAAACTCCGGTCGCGCCGCAGCCAAGTCAATATTATTTTGCACGGCTTCGACGGAGCACGGCAATGTCGGGCCGATTGTGAGAACAACGCTGTGAATGTTCTCATCGCAAAACGGCCCTCCGTATTCGACAAGGGCACGCATGAGGTTGGTCGGAGGACACCCTTCTTCCTCGAATTCGAGTACGGTTGAAGAACCGCCGACGACGATAGACGCGAGCCCTGGGCCACGAGTGCTGCGGATGGTAAACGGGCCAGCCCACTGACCCGGCGCAATCGGAGCCTCCAATGTCAGCCATGAAGTCCTGGTCGGTGCTGCCATCCAACCGTTCGGCGCCGATGTCGGCCAGGGCGCAAAATACACACAAGCACGCGGTGCTTACAAGAGCGGCCAAAATGATACCCACATTTCAGACCGTGCGAGGTTCAGTAACATAGGATTTTCCTATCCCGCGATAGCGGGTAGGCCGGAAACGGTCACAACCACATCGCCTGAAGGCGCGTTTGCTCGCATAGCCGGTGGAAAAACACTGTCGAGAAGCTGCACATACTGTTGAGCAGCTTCTGCGTAGTTCTCCGCGTCGATACCGTAATGAACTAGTTGATCCAACCACATCTCCATCGACGATGCAGTGAAAAAGAATCTCGTCGCCGGCGTGCCCGCTCGCAAGATTGTCGTGGGTGTTCCCTTCTATGGCCGCCGTTGGGAGGGTGTCGACGCCACGAACACTGGTCTCTGGCAACCGATCGCGGGCAAGGGCGACGAGATTATCTTCGGCCGTATCGAGCCGCTCATTAACCAGCAGGGCTTCGTGCGGTTCTGGGACAGCACTGCCGCCGCACCGTACCTCTATAACGCCGAGAACAAGACCTTCATCACCTATAACGATGCTGAGGCCGAAGCCGCCCGCACGGTATACGTGAAGAAACACCATCTCGGCGGCATCATGTTCTGGCAGTACACCGGCGACCCGCGCAAAATACTGCTAGACGCCATCGATGCAGGTTTCGACATCCCAGCCAAGTAACTCCCGAAAAACAGCAGATTTACATCAAACTGCCAAAGTCGGCTTACGTAGCTTTGGCGAGTCTTCCGTGATATCCGGCATAGAAGCTCGCTGCAAAGGACCTTCCTACGGAATTACCGACGTCGGTAGTCCTGCATGTACGTAACTCTGGAGAGTGACGACGCCTTGCGGTCTTCCGGCCTGGGTTCCTTTCTCTCGCGCACATCGCTGCCAAAAACTCACGGTAAAGTTGAGCAGCCGGAATCGCCAACTCTACATCACGCCGTTGCACGCGCTTTGTCCGAACCCTCCTTGACGAAGCGCGTCTTGCCCATCGACCGCCGAAAGGTACATCCGAGCCGAGGCAGATGGTCGTGAGCAACGTTCGGAATCGGTAAGATGGTTCTTTCGTACCGTTATGAAGGACGTAAACATCCCAGGTTTTCGCAATGCTACCGATCTGAAGAGTTATCTCTACCGATCTGACGCAAAGCTTGAAATGCTACATCAGCAGTTGCCAAACAAGAAAGACAGAAGAATTACCTGGGAAACAAAACTCGGCACAAACAAATTATTTATCAGTAGAAAGGTTGAACGTCTAAACGATTTTGATGCTACCGACAAAATGAAAGCTGTTGTCGATACGTTGTTCAAACAGGGTCAGATAGGACTGCTGGATCAACCCGATTTTGCATATATTTCAGGGATTATGACAATGCGTTGGGGTCTCTACAATGATTTGGGCGAGCGCCCCACCGACCAGCCACCCCTTGTTTATTTCAGTGGCTTGTCCGAAGGCGCCCTTGTCGGTTTGGGTGGGTCCTCCTGGCACATTCTTGGCATGTACGGTCTCAGTGCGACATAATCGCGGTCTGTAACTCCCACCCTGGTTAAATGGCTGTTGACTGGAATGCAGACTGGCGAGCATCCCTTACGCGAACCTGATCCTCAGATTCCCGAAGACCACGGCAACAGCGACTATGATCGCGACGACCAAGAGGACTTATCGTCAGCAATGGAACTTGCGCATCAAGCGCTAAGACCACCTGATCAAGAAATGGAGTTCGTTGCAAAAGTCCTTTATTCGAGCCAGTTGCGGCTGTCGCGATTAGGACTGAAAGGACAGACTGCCCGGGTCATTCTCGGAACACCACTGTACGTAGCTCAGGTCCACCCAAAGCCCGAAGATGATGACATCACCTAGCTTTTTGTCATTAAAGAATGAAGTTTTCGCCTTATTTTAGAAAAATGTAATCCTCCCAATCCTGCAGAGTGACATTTGTTTGCACCACACCGCAGGGCCCGAAAACAGGATGGCCACTCTGGCACAAGCGACTGTGCGTTTCTGCTCGACGTCCCGGCAATGTTACTCGGAGGGTAGCGAATCACTTCAGAGTTATTTAGCCAGTTTCATCTTCATCATTATTTCGATTAGCCGTTTAGCGCAACAGCTGGCCTTTTCCGGGCTGTCGCACTCCGTTGCACTGACCCGCTCGATGTGTACGCCTTCGTGTGCGAGCATAGTTAAACGATTGTGTGCTTCTGCAGGCGTCTCTTGGTGAACGGTGTCACCATCGACTTCAATCGCCATTATCATTCCGTTCTTCACGACAATGAAGTCAGGTTCGATGCGACGGTAGCTTTCACCGCCACGAACGAATACAGGAAGCGGAGCGAACGATACGCCTATAGGCTTCAGAGCTTGATAAAGGTTAATTTCTGGCTGTGACCGGAAAAGAAGCCCATCGAACGATCTTCCAGCGATATTGTCGGATCGAACCCGCCCCTGATTCGTCATACCTTTTCCTTCAACCCAAGCTTTCGCTTTGTCCTGCCAGCCTGGTTCCGATAGGATTTGGGGAGTGACCAGAACGTGGTTGACGTGTTCGCTTGGAAAACCGCGAAGGAGTGGTTGCAATTTCGCGGAGATTGAGTTTTCGATGTCTTCACGCCGACTGTCGTCGAACTGGCTGTACAAGGCCACGGGAACTTCCAGACGTAGCACATAGTAATTCTGACCACCATCCCAATTATCGTAATCAACCTGCTGAATCGTAGCGCGAGCCGCCGCTAACAACGCGACCTCTCTCGCCGCTCCATCTGTCGCGAATAGGCGGGCCATCGTCGCGACGAATGGATCCGGATTATCTGAATCAAATGTCATCGAGTATCAGCCCTCATCATAAGACTTGGTCGGTTTCTCTATAACACCCGGTACGTTTCATGGTCAGATGTGCGTACCACTTCTGACGTGCCGTTTTTACACTTCGATGTGGGTCAAGACCGATCAGTCCCTGCAAACGCTAGGACTTCTATCTAGCTGGAGTGGCGAGGCGCAGGAGTGATGGGCCGAGCCGAATCTTGATCGCCGCGTCACTTTAGATAGAACATTTGAAGGGAGCCGGTCGCGCCGGGTAGCGAGGATCTAATCCCTGCACAAAGACACACCACTTCTAGCCAACACGAGCTCTGCGCCGGGCTTTCAGTACAAAGGTGCAAATCCACCCCCCTCTCCAGCATTCTGTAATCGCTTATTCGGGTGTAATGGTTAACGTCAGCGCACAGCTAAGCATCGAAGTACGCACATAGTATACTAGGCTTAAAAAATGAGCCTGGATACTCTTTTCTTACCTCCTTCGCTAAACTTTGAAGTTGCCGTTGAAGAAATCCGCCAACAAAGCCCAAAGCGATGGCGGGCGCAAGGGCGCAGAAAGGCGTTGGGCCAATGTAACGCCAGAGCAGCGAAGCGAACTGATGCGTGCGGCTGCCCAAGCTCGTTGGAATTCCCTGAAAACACCTGCTATCAAAAATCCTTTCGCGTCGGGATTAGCAAAGCTACGCTGGGACAAACTCACACCAGAGCAGCGCAAAGAAGAGTTGGCCACAGTACGCAAACAACGCCGATCGCCGAATCCCAAACACTGATAAAGTGTCGAACTTACTGTGGTTGCTCCGAAGGTCATCGCGGGTCTCTAAAAACAAACACGCTCTTATTTCGAAAAACCTTACAGTATTTTTTGCAATCGTATCTGTATGCTAAGGTATCGATTCAACGGTGAGGTCGAGCCAATGTCCTGGGGATCAAAGTTTCACCTGATCGATGCTGCCGGAAACCCGCTCGGCGAGCGGTTTCAACAAGTCGCGCGAAAACTTGAGCGGCAATTTTTCGCAGCACAACCAAAGGTCGGTGATGATGCCGTCGTCTGCAATTGCGTAGAACGGACGGCGCTCAAAGTGCACACTTATGAAAAAAAATATGGCCTTATCGAAGACTTGGCGCCATATTTCCTGCGTGCTTACTCGAACGTAGTTAATACCCTGCTTCGAGGTGGTTACCATACGATTCACGAGGATTCTGTGCCTGATCAGCAACTCGAACTTCGAGCAGGTCCTAGCCGTACCGACTCAGCTGAAACCATTGAACGCAAAATTCTAATTAATCAAGCCTTACGCAACATGGATAAGGACAAACGAGCAATGTTGGTTCTTGATGGAAGTGGTTATTCAGCAAAGCAGATCGCAAAACGTTTTGCCGCGGATGGCTGGGCTCTCCAGGCATTTGGTGCGAGGGGCGCGAGCCACCGGGCCTGTTCGCTAAGAAAAATCTCATCCCGAAGACGGCGAACCTGACCGATGCTTTTCGCTTTTGTCAGTTGCAAATTCAATTGACCAATGCGGTGCTCAATGGTTCGTTCCTGTTCGGAGCCACGCAGCTTCCCTTTCATTAACAGGTCCGTGATTACTCTGCCGCGCGCATGCTCCAGAACCGCATACGCCTTCACTGGTTTGTTCAGGTGATCGGCAAGCAGAGCAAAATGCTCCGTGTAAATCTGGCTCATCGCGGTGATAAGGCCAGTTTTGGCCGAGATTGCAGAAACATTGCCGATCATGGCATCGACGAAGTATGAGGCACGATCATAAGTCGCATCGGCTGCCTGATATTTCCCTTGGCTGGTTTCCAATTCAGCAAGCAACCGCAAGCGATTGGGTAACAGATAAAGTTCCCCGCTTGTTTGGGTCGATGCGACTGCAGCTTCCGCTGCCGCTTCAGCTTTCGGCTGATCACCAGTCTTCCGGTAAATGTCAGCCAGATCGAACTGGGCATCAGCCAAGAGGCGCTGAAATCCGCCGCTGACAGCCAAATTGATCGCTTCGCGCAGTTGTTCGATAGCATCTGGATAGCGATTCTGCGCAATCGCGATGCCCGAGGCGGTAATGAGCGCTTGTGTTTCTTTTACATACCTTTTACGGGATCGCGCTTCGGTAATGATGTCCTCGGCGAGTTGCTGCGCAGCGTCTAACCGATGCATGCCTTTCAGGGCTTGAAGACGGCCTTCGTAAATCAAGAACTGATACCCGGTGTCGGGATTTGCTGTAGCTATGGTCAATGCTTTGTCAAAATATCCGACGGCTTCCCCGTATGAGCCGACCAGCACAAGACCGGTTCCAATTGCTGCCAAATATCGAATCTGGGCTCCAGTATCGTGAAGAGTTGTCGCTCCTATGAGAGCACCGGCCACCTTTTGGCGCGCTGTCTGAATATCGCCCTCGAGGAACAGGGCGAATCCAATCTCTCCCGAGGCCCGGTTTTGCCACTTTTTGTCTTTGAGCTCGTTTGCGAGTTCAAGGACCGCTTCCCAATCACGGCGCATGGGCTCTGCGTCTAGCTCTCCATCAATATCTCCACGGACGGCTAAACAGAACAGCCGGAGCGGAGTGTCTGATTGCAGCAGTGGGTTAGTATCAAGTTTCTGCCCGAGTTCTTCGGACGTCTCTGGTAGGGAGCGCTGTTCCATACTGGAGCGGATCACTCCCAAATGCGAATAAAAGCGTGTTCCGCTTATCGCCCCGAGCGGTATACAATTTTTCCGCTCTTGAGAAGAGCGGCGCGGCAGCAGCCCAGTTGTAAAGATCTCCGAGGTGGATCGCCTGATTTAAGAGAGTGTCTGGATTGTCAGGACCTTGGGCGCTGGATTTTGGAACCAAGAGCGTGAGAACTAGAAGCAATACAAGGAACCGCATGGGATATGGGACCCGAAGCCGTTTTGCTAATGTTACCGCTCTTAGGGACTTGGGTTGGGTTTCCCCCTTCAGCTTAGCGTGGTGACCGGTGGTTATCCAGGATTTGGTTGTTGGTTTGCATTTATTGAAAGGTTTTTTGGGGTTGTGCTTGGTTTTTGCTTTGGTGTTCTCGGTACGGGGTGTTCTGATCAGTAGTACTTGGGGATGTAGGTCTAGTTTTGATAAAAGTGTGTTGCTTTGGTGTTCTCGGTACGCTGGTTTGCTTCCACAGAGGATAATGCTCCTAACTATAGGTACCTTACAGGAAGAATATAGGATAATAACTACAGGGGCTGTGTATAAGTCCTTCAGTATGAGAAGTATACAGACGATTTCGTACCGAGATCACCGAAGCTGGCGCACCGAGATCACCAACAAACGTACCGAGATCACCGATGCAGACGCGTAAGTGATAGAAAACATTAAAGCAACGGTGTACTGAGATCACCGTGGACAACTGGAGAAATCCGCACTCATTTTAGGAAGAGTGTACCGAGATCACCGATGCAGACGAGCTGACTCAACTATTTCCGAGATCACCATTCCCTATTCTGGCGCGTAGGGGCGTACCGGGATCACCGAAGCAGCTTTGGTTACCGGGCGAAGGTTGCGGGCGTGAGTCCGGGTGGAAGCCTTGGATTGATCGCTTCGGCGTGTTTAACGAACAGGTAATCGCCATTTACGGTAGCAGGGCACTCTGACCAGGCACTCTGTATAATTGATAGCCACTCCTTCACCTTTTGCCGGAACCGCCGCGGGTTGCTGTATTCGGTGCTTCCAAGGTGTTGAGTAAGTCCCTCCGGTCCGAACAGAGGAATTCGTGCCATAGAACCTTTTGGGACGGTCCAGGAGCGGAGGGTGAGCCAGAGGAAAAAATCGAGGTTTGCTGGAGCGTCTTTGAGGGCGCGAACGACATTCAGGTCCACTGGTATGCGATGGTGCTGCAGTTCCTGCCAGAAAGGCTCGCTCAGGTAGATTACATTGTCATGTCGTTCGTGCTGATTACCTTTTGCGGGCTTGGCGGAGTTGTCATACCAAAGCTTCATCCGGTCAAAGAATGCCACGCGTGAAGTATCCAAGACTCTGCTATTTGAGCTTCGATCAGTACCAAAATAGATTGTCGACGAGAAGACGCGTTGAAAGCCCTCCATGATCCGGCGATAGCTATATCCACCTGTGTCCATACCTACGAGGCGACAGATTTCGGCAGCTGATCCCAAGTGGACTTCCCTGCTCTGCTGTAATACGGCCAATGTGGCGACAAGAATTGGAATGAGCCGATCACTCCCGAACGGCAGGCCGAATTTGGGACTAGCTTCAATTCGCAAAAAGAAATGGCCGTTTCGACGTTCCCAAATGAGGGTTTCATCGGAAACCTTCCTAATGGGGAGATTACAAAGTAGGAACGGACGGGACGCGTATCCAATTTCCTGTGCATTGTCTTTACGGCTTTCACGAACCTTGGTGAGAGCTTCTAGGCGATTTCCAAGTCGGGTGCTGATGGTTAATTGCTCGTCCGGCATAAACTCTTCGAATAGCCCGGACTGATGAATGAGATCTCTCGCGCTATCCACCGGCGCTCCTCCCTCGGATGAGTTTTATTAGCATACTGCAAAAACAAAGGACATAGAAAATGTTCTGGTCAGTTCTACGACACTGTAGAGTAAAAGTGTCGTAGTGCGTTTAGGTTCCATTTAGCGCTTTGCTGAGCCAGTTTGTGACAGTACAGTCTCTCTACCTTTGGACTGTAACCAATCGGTGAGTGCATGCTCTATGTACTCGCTCTGGTCTGCGGTCTGATCTAAGGCCATCGACATTTTTATTGCTGCCGCTAATCTACGTGGAATGTAAGCTGTTAGCTTGGTGTAATCCGGGCTTGTTGCTTTGTTTCGCTTCGCGGTTAGAGGGTTTGAGACCACAGCCTTGGAGAGTAATACGGACGTATTTGCAGAAATTTCTTCCATCTCACCCCTATTGAGATCTTCCACAACGGGATCGGGTTTATTGCGAAGAATATCGGCGAAGGCGGTTCTACGACGCTCTGGCACTATGACTCCTTAGGTCGATGACACTCTGACACTGTTGCACTATATATTCATAGTCAAGGGCTGCCAGGCGAGCATGTCGATCTCGTACTTGGTCAACAGCGACACCGTCGGCAGCTGCGCGCTGAAAAGCCATCAGTCGGCGAATGCTGTGTGCAAACAAGGGTATTCCAGTTGAGACCACAGCCTTAGAGAGTAATACGGACGGATTTCCAGAAATTTTTCCATCTCACCCCTATTGAGATCTTCCACAACGGGATCGGGTTTATTGCGAAGAATATCAGCGAAGGCGGTTCTACGACGCCCTGGCACTATGACTCCTTAGCTCTATGACACTCTGACACTCTTGCACTATATATTCATAGTCAAGGGCTGCCAGGCGAGCATTTCGATCTCGTACTTGGTCAACAACGACACCGTCGGCAGCTGCGCGCTGAAAAGCCATCAGTCGGCGAATGCTGTGTGCAAACAAGGGTATTCCAGCAGATTCCAGTTCACGTCGGGCCATTTTGCCTTCGGGAATCGGTTCTGGGGGTACGATCGTCAGCAGTACACGATAGTTGTCTGCGTTAAACCGCTTCAGAGTGGAAAGCGTTAACATCATACCCTCAAGGGAGAGCGGGTCAGGTGTTGTCGGCACAATCAGAAGGTCGCAGCCTTCTATCAGGTCGTGAAGCTCCTCTGGCTTCGGCCGGGCTTGAGTATCTACCACGATGTGCTCATACTGTGTTCCTGCGCTAATGGCTTTCAGCAAAGGTAGAACTGGAAAGTGCAGGTTGCCACGTCGGCCCCAGTTGCAAGCGGAACCATTGGGGTCGGCATCGACCAGCACGGTAGAACCCAATCCGGCTAAATACGCAGCGACATGTATCGCGGTGGTTGTTTTCGCTACGCCCCCCTTCATACTGGCCAAGGTAATCTTCACTGTGGCACTGTAACACTGAAAATCTACAGAGTCAACACTCTTTAGCGTCAAAGTGCCACAGTGCCATCACTGGGCGTAATTTAGAGGTTTTTCGGCCAATGATATAGGTCGTCTGATGCGTCTCCCAACCTTCTGGCGGCGTACCTCGTCAACAAGTAAATCAGGCGGCCCTTAAAACGGCTCTAGTGGGGGGCAGGGAAGTGGGGTTATCGGGGCGCGTATAGAAAGGCTCCGTAGCGGCCAACTCCTCGCGGTTGACATCGGCAGCCTGTAAAATTCCGCGAATTGCCACATGAGATCCGCCCCGTCATCGTAGAAAATCTCGAAACGGCCAGGCCCTCTCACGCGCTGCCGCCAGACAATCGTCTCGGTAATCCAACAAATGCGCCCGCCCCTGGTAGGGCCCCACCGACCGCACGCTGAAATGGCCGTGCGGCGCCTCCGTCCGTGCGGCGCTCAGCTGTTGCCATGTCTGGCGTTGGCGTAAATAGGCCGAATAGCCCCACGCTGCGGTTCGCCTCTAGCTGGGTGAGAAGCGCGGAGCAGGCAAGGCGTCCGAGAGTCGGCCCGTTCCTGGCTCCCCTTTATGCAGCAGCCGGATGCTGTCCCGATCGCTGACCCCGAAGGCAGCGGCGACCTCCTGGCGGCCGAACCACTCGGCGGCCAGGAGGTGCTGGAGGGTCTCTTCGATCGTATCGAGGCGGCTAAACCATTCGGGTTGGCGGGCCATCGTGTCTCCTGAAAGCTTGTATTCAGAAGGGCTTTTAGCAATTTGAGCCCTCTGGGGGTGAGTCTACACGAAGTGGCGAGGTTCTGTCACTAGGGGCCAAGTGAGAGTGGTTTTAGCTGCCAGGCAGCGAAGATTCCCCGGGGTGATCTAACCATAACGCACGATAATGGAATATATCGTGTATTCTGGTTCCAGGCATGGAGACCGCCCTTTCTGTCCCCGAATCCCCCCTTCCCGCCCCCTCGGGCCAGAACGATCTCGCTCTCCTCGAAATCTGGCTCCACACCAAGGTCAGCTCCCACTCCCGCCGCGCTTACCGCTTCGAACTCTCCCGCTTCCTCCCCTTTGTCGCCAAACCCTTGGCCGCCGTCTCGCTTGCGGACTTGCAGCACTTCGCCCGCTGGCTCGACACCCAGGAGCTGAAGCCCGCTAGCCAGAACCGCGCCTTTGCTGCGATCAAATCGCTTTTCTCTTTCGGGCAGACCACCGGGTACCTGGCCTTCAATGTGGGGGCCGCGCTGCAGCTCCGGCCCAATCGCGATGGGCTGGCACAACGGATCTTGGCCGAGAGCGATGTCGCCCGTCTGATCGAGCGGACCGCCGATGGCCGTGACCAGGTCATTCTCCGGCTGCTCTATGCCTCCGGCGCCCGCGTCTCCGAACTCGCCCAGCTGAAATGGTGCGACACCCTGGAACGCACCCAGGAGGGCAGGGAACTGGCCGGGCAAATTTCGGTGTTCGGGAAGGGCGGTAAGACGCGCACGATTCTGCTGAAGCCGCGCACCTGGGCGCTGCTCCTCGGTTTGCGGGGCGGGGCAGTGGCGACCGATCCCGTTTTTCGCAGCCAGAAAGGCGGGCACCTCGATGTGTCTCAATTGAGGAGAATTGTGTAT
>JAABUK010003214.1_pt1 | contig 27929 bp, 25 predicted proteins | sample 5559141 | NCBI WGS metagenome assembly JAABUK01 (sample SAMN10711869, study PRJNA513367) | rock metagenome | isolation source: Antarctica rocks | place: Antarctica: Victoria Land, Pudding Butte nord | collected 2016-01-03
CCGGAGGCCACCGCGATCGCGGACAAGACGTACGAGCTGTCGCAATTCCTGGTGGAGAGGCTCGGTGTCGAGGACGTCGGCGCCACCTACCCACACCGGGTGACCTACCACCCGACGTGTCACTCGTTGCGCCTGCTCAAGGTGGGCGACGCGCCGCTGCGGCTGCTTCGCAAAGTGCGCGGGATCGATCTCGTCGAGCTGCCCGAAGCCACCACCTGCTGTGGATTCGGCGGCACGTTCGCGGTCAAGAATCCCGACACCTCGGCCGCCATGCTCGGCGACAAGGTGCGCGCCGTGCTCGACACCGGCGCCGAGGCGTGCACCGCGGCCGACAACTCGTGCCTCATGCACATCGGTGGAGGGCTGTCGCGCCAGCGCGCCGGGGTGCGCGCGGTGCACCTGGCAGAGATCCTGGCGGCCACGGCGTGAGCGGGGGCTTTACCGCGGCGGCGCGCGAGGGCCTGGCCAACAGCCAGCAGCGGCGCAACCTGCGCAAGGCCACCACCACGATCCGTGCCAAGCGAGAGCAGGCGGTGGCCGAGCTGCACGACTGGGAGCAGCTGCGCGAGGCCGGCAAGCGGATCAAGGAGCACGCGCTGCGCCACCTCGACGTCCACCTCGAGCAGCTCGAGCGATCCGTGACGGCGGCGGGCGGCACGGTGCACTGGGCGCGCGACGCGGCAGAGGCCAACGCCATGGTGGCGATGTTGACCCACGCCGCGGACGCGGATGAAGTGGTGAAGGTCAAGTCGATGGCCACCGACGAGATCGGGCTCAACGACGCGCTCGCCGACGAAGGCATCGCCGCGATCGAGACCGACCTGGCCGAGCTGATCGTGCAGCTGGGCGACAACGATCGGCCGTCTCACATCCTTGTGCCCGCCATCCACCGAAACCGCGAGGAGATCCGCGCCCTGTTCCGGGACAGGCTGCCGGGCAACGAGGAGCTGTCGGCCATCCCCGAGGAGCTGACCGCCGCCGCGCGCGTCTACCTGCGGGAGAAGTTCCTGACGGCGCGGGTGGGGGTCAGCGGAGCCAACTTCGCCATCGCCGAGACGGGGTCGGTTGGTGTTGTGGAGTCCGAGGGCAACGGGCGCATGTGCACCACGCTGCCCCACACGCTGATCACGGTGATGGGCATCGAGAAGGTGCTGCCGCGGTTCTCCGACCTCGAGGTGATGCTCCAGCTGCTGCCGCGGTCCTCGACGGCCGAGCGGATGAACCCCTACACGTCGGTGTGGGCCGGCGCCGCCGACGGCGACGGGCCGCGCGACTTTCACCTGGTGCTGCTGGACGCCGGGCGCACCGCGACGCTGGCCGACGAGGTGGGTCGCCAGGCGTTGCACTGCATCAAGTGCTCTGCCTGCCTGAACGTGTGCCCGGTTTTCGAGCGCACCGGCGGCCACGCCTACGAGGCGACCTACCCCGGGCCGATCGGCGCGATCCTCTCGCCCCAGCTGGCCGGCATGAAGGCGCATGTAGACCTTCCCTGGGCCTCCTCGCTGTGCGGGGCCTGTTACGAGGTCTGCCCGGTCAAGATCGACATCCCGTCGGTGCTGATCCACCTGCGGGGGCGCGTGGTCGCGGAGGCCAAGCAGGACGGATGGCGCGGGCGGCTGGCTGCCGAACAGCTGTCGATGGAGGCGCTCGGCCGGGTGTTTAGCAGCCGCCGCCGCTACGAGGCCGCGCAGAAGGCCGCCCGGGTCGGCGCGCGGCCGCTGGCGCGCGCGGGCAACGTAGAGGTGCGCCTGCCCGGTCCGCTCTCCGGCTGGCTGGCCCACCGCGATCTGAAGGCGCCGCCACGGCAGAGCTTCCGCGACTGGTGGCGTCAGCGAGAGGACCCGTGAGCGAGGCGCGCGAGGAGATCCTGCGGCGCGTGCGCGAGGCGACCGCCGACGTCGACCCGGCCGAAGCTGCCGCGTGGGACGTCGAGGCTGACGGGGCCTATGACCGCGACCTCGCGCTCGACGACCGCGTCGCGCTGTTCGCGGAGCGCGTCGCCGACTTCCGAGCGACGGTCACACGGATCGAGTCGGTCGCCGGCATCGCCGAGGCCGTGGCGGACGCCGCCGCGCGTGCGGGCGCCAAGCGGATCGCGGTTGCGCGCGGGTTGGATGCCTCATGGCGCCCGCCGGAGCTCGAGCTGCTGGAGGAGCCGGAGCTGTCGCTCACCGAGCTCGACGGGCTCGATGGCGTGCTCACCGGCTGCGCGCTGGCCATCGCCCAGACCGGCACGATCGTGCTCGACGGCGGAGACGGTCAGGGCCCCCGCCGGCTGACGCTGGTGCCCGACCTGCACGTATGCGTGGTGCTGGCCGACCAGATCGTGGCGTCGGTGCCCGCGGGCGTGCGCGCGTTGCGCGACGCGGCCGTCGCGGGCAGTCCGCTCACGTTTGTCTCCGGCCCCTCGGCCACCTCCGACATCGAGCTCGACCGGGTCGAGGGCGTGCACGGCCCGAGGACGCTCGAGGTCGTGGTGGTTGGCTCGTGATCGTCCTCGAACGGGAGTAGTCCGTATCCCGGGCATGGCGGGAACCACAGCCTGGGTGCTCGGCGACCAGCTGTCGCACAGAAACCCCGCTCTTCAGGGCGCCGACCGTGTGCTCATGGTCGAGTCCCGCGCCAAGCTCGGCGCGGGCCGCTGGCACCGCCAGAAGCTCCATCTCGTGCTGTCGGCCATGCGCCACTTCGCCGCAGAGCTACGCGAGGGTGGGGTGGAGGTCGACTACCGCCAGGCCGGGACCCTCCACACCGGGCTGCGCAGTCACGTGCGGGAGCATGCGCCGGAGCGAGTCGTGCTGTTGCGGGCGACGTCCCGCGACGGCCGCGACCTGCTCGGCGGCCTCGACCGCGTCGAGATCCTGGACGAGTCGCTGTTCATGACCCACCCGGACGAGTTCGCCGAGTGGGCCGACGGGCGTAAGCGCCTGCGGATGGAGGACTTCTACCGGTGGCAGCGCCGCCTGCTCGACGTGATGGTCGACGGCCATGGCGAGCCGCTCGGAGGCAAATGGAACTACGACCACGACAACCGCGAGCCCCCGCCCAAGCGCATGCGCCCGCCGCGGCCCTACGCACCGCGCGAGGACGCGATCGACGCCGAGGTCAGGGCCGATCTCGACGCCATGGCGCTCGACACCTTCGGCGAGGACGCCGCGCGCATGTGGCCCGCAACCCACGAGCAGGCACTGCGATCGCTCCACCGCTTCATCGAGCAGCGACTTCCCGACTTCGGCCGCTACCAGGACGCGATGCTCGGGGGCGAGCCGTTCATGTGGCACTCCCACATCTCCGCGGCGCTGAACTTGGGGCTGCTCAATCCGCGGGACGCCGTCGACACCGCCGTGGCGGCGCTCGAGTCCGGGCACGCGCCGCTGAACGCCGTCGAGGGCTTCGTGCGCCAGATCATCGGATGGCGCGAGTACATATGGGGTACCTAATGGCTGTTCGGCGACGACTGGCGCTCCGACAACGCGCTCGACGCCGATGGCGACCTTCCCGAGGCCTTCTGGGGCGGCCACACCGACATGCACTGCATCCAGGATTCGGTCGAGGGGTTGTCTGCGACGGCCTATGCCCACCACATCCAGCGCCTGATGGTGTTCGGAAACCTGGCGATGCTGCTTGGCGTGCGGCCCTCAGAGATCTACGACTGGTTCCACGAGAGCTTCATCGACGGCTACCCGTGGGTGATGGCCCCCAACGTCCTGGCCATGGCCACCTGGGCCGACGGCGGCCGCATGTTCACAAAGCCCTACGCCGCGGGCGGGCGCTACGTCGACCGGATGTCTGACTACTGCGGCGGCTGTCGCTATGACCCGACCAAACGCACCGGCGAAGACGCCTGCCCGTTCAGCACCCTGTACTGGGACTTCCTCGATCGCAACCGGGCCGAGCTTCAGGGCATCCGGCGGATGCAGATGCCCCTGAGGACCCTGGAGAAGATGGACGACGGCGACCTGGACGAGATCCGGGCGTTGGGCGCCGCGCATCGCTCCCACTTTCGGTCCTAGAAAGAAAACGACCCGCATATAGCGGGCCGTTTCCGAGGGAGGAGTGATGCATGTGGATCTATTGGAACAAGTCTTGTCGGCCGCGGGAGACCAGGCCCACGGCCGCAGCAACTGTGCGAGTCCGCCCTTGAGCTTCGAGGCGGGTGTTAGTTACTGATAAGCAAGTTACTCCTATCCGGGTGGGCCACTGTGAAGCTCGTCACAGAGGGAGGCCTGACCGCCGAGGGGCGCCGAAACGGCTCCGGATACCCTCTCGGAGTGCCCAAGAGCCGGCTGGACGCCCTCCTGGCCGACCGCGGCCTGTTCGAATCGCGCTCGCGCGCGGCCGCTGCCGTGCTCGCCGGTGACGTGCGGCTGGCCGCGAGCGGTCAGCTCGTGGACAAGCCGGGCCGCATGGTGGGCGACGATGTCGCCCTCGATGTCGCCCAGGCGCCTGCGTACGTCTCGCGCGGCGGCGTGAAGCTGGCCAACGCGCTCGACGAGCTCGGGGTAGAGGTGGCCGGGAGGTCCGCACTCGACGCCGGGGCCTCGACCGGCGGCTTCACCGATTGCCTGCTCCAGCGCGGTGCCGAGCGTGTGATCGCCGCGGACGTCGCCTACGGCGAGTTGCACTGGACGATCCGTCAGGACCCGCGCGTCACGGTCATGGAGCGCTGCAACGTCCGCGCCCTGGAGGCCGCGGCCTTGCCCTTCGCCCCGGACCTGATCGTGGCTGACCTCTCCTTCATCTCCCTGCACAAGGTGCTGCCCGCGATCGTGGGGGTGGCGGCCGAGCGGTTCGACTATCTGGCGATGGTCAAGCCGCAGTTCGAGGTCGGGCGCGACAAGGTCGGCAAGGGCGGGGTGGTGCGGGACCCGCAGCTGCGCCGCGGAGCGCTCGTCGGGGTAGGCCGAGCCGCCAGGGACCTCGGACTCTCGGTCATGGCCTACGCCTCCTCGGGACTACCGGGGCCCAAGGGCAACCGCGAGAGCTTCGTATGGCTGGCCGAGGCCGGTCGATCCGGCGCCGCGCAGGACCTCGACGGCGCGGCGCGAAGGGCGGAGCCGTGACCGGATCAGGACCTCCCCGGTCGATCGCCGTATTCACCCGGCGCAACACCGAGGCCACCGTCGGGGCCGTGCGCCGCCTGGCCGAGCTCGCACAGGAGGCCGGTGTGGAGCTGCTGCTGCCACGCGAGGAGGTCGACAAGCACGGCCTGTCCGACCTGGCCGGCGCCTCGTTCGACGCCAACCCCGACGATGCCGATCTGGCCCTGGTCTTCGGCGGCGACGGCACGATCCTGACCACGATGCGCCGGTTCGCCGGCCGCGGCGTGCCCGTGTTCGCGGTGAACTTCGGGGCGGTCGGATTCCTGTCGACGGTCGAGCGCACAGACCTCGACGACGCGCTGCGCCGCGCCCTGCGCGGGGAGTTCGAGGTGCTCGCGCTGCCGGTGCTCACGACCGAGACGGCGGTGGGCGAGCGCCTGGCCGTCAACGACATCTCCTTTCACCGTCGTCAGGACCTGCGTGTGGCCGAGCTGGCCTACTCAGTGCAGGATCAGGAGCTCGGCCAGGTGCGCTGCGACGGTCTGGTGGTGGCCACCCCGGCGGGGTCGACGGGCTACAACCTCGCAAACGGCGGGCCGGTGCTGGCGTGGGGAGTCGAGGGCTTCGTGGTGTCGTTCATCGCGCCGCACACGCTCACCGCCAGAGCGCTCGTGGTCGCGCCCGGAGATGTGCTCGAGGTCACCAACCGCTCCGTCGAGGAGCCCGTCGATCTGTCCACCGACGGCCGCCGCGTGTGCGAGCTGGAGCCGCGCCAGAGCGTCAAGATCCGGTTCAAGGACGACCAGGCGCTGCTCGCACAAGCATCGAGTGCGACGTTCTACGACCGCCTGCGTGAAAAGTTCGGTCGCCTGAGCTATTGAGCGGTTGCAGCGGCCTTCTCCGTCGGAGTCCGTTGGTAGACAGAGTGCATGCTCCTCGAGTTGCGCATCGAGAACCTGCTGCTCATCGACAGGGCTGAGTTGCGGCCGGGCGGTCACCTGAACGCGATCACGGGCGAGACGGGCGCCGGCAAGACCGTGCTGGCCCACGCCCTGGACCTGCTGCTCGGAGGCAAGCCGCGCACCGGCATCGTCAGGCCGGGAGCGCCGGAGGCATACGTGGAGGGCGTGTTCGACCTTCCGGCCGAGGTGCTCAACGTCCCCGAGCTCGCCGATCTGCGTGAGCGGCTGGCCGAGGGCGAGGAAGAGGTGGTGCTCGCGCGGCGGGTGAGCGCCGAAGGCCGCAGCCGCGCCTACGTGCAGGGCCGCTCGGCCACCGCGGCCGACCTGCGCGAGCTGGGCAGCCGGCTGGTGGCGTTCTTCGGTCAGCACGAGCACCGAAAGCTCACGGTGGCCTCGGCCCAGATGGAGCTGCTCGACGCCTTCTGCGGCGATGCCCATCTTGCGTTGCGTGACCGCGTTGGCGCGGCCCACGCCCGGGCGCGCGAGTCACAACGTGAGCTCGACGACCTGCGTGACCGGGCCGGAACGCGTGACCGCGACCTGGATCTGCTCGCCTTCGAGATCGACGAGATCGAACAGCTCGATCCCACCGAGGCCGAGGAGGAGTCGCTGCTCGGCGAGCGCAAGCGCCTGCGCGAGGTCGACGGCCTGCGCGAGGCCGCCGCGGCCGGCAGCGAGGCGATCGTGCCAGACGCCCCGGAGTCCGAGGGCGTCGCCCAGAAGCTGGCCGAGGCCGAGCGGCCGATGGACGCGGTCGACGGCGCCGACCCAGAGCTGGATGCGCTGGCGGCTCGGATGCGCGGCCTGCGGATCGAGGCCGAGGACCTCGGAGTGGAGCTGCGCGCCTACCTCGGCGGCCTCGAGGCCGACCCGGGGAGGCTGTTCGAGATCGAGGAACGCCTCGACGTCTATGACCGGATCAAGCGCAAGCACGGCGGCTCGGTGGCCGCGGTGCTCGGGCACGCCGAGCGCTGCCGGGCCGACCGGGCGCGGCTGGCCGACGCCGAGGTGGCGCTCGAGCGGGCGGCCGCCGATCTCGCCGAGGCCGAGGCGGCGCGCGCGGGCCTGGCCGCCGAGCTCACGGCCGCGCGCACCGAGGCCGGCCCGCGGTTGTCGGCGCGCGTGGTAGAGGAGCTGGCCTCGCTGTCGATGGAGGGAGCGGCCTTCGCGGTGGAGCTCGAGCCGCGCGAGGAGATCGGCGCGAACGGGGCCGAGCGGGTCGACTTTCTGCTTGCGCCGAATCCGGGTGTTCCCGCCTCCCCGATCCGCGAGAGCGCGTCGGGCGGCGAGCTGTCGCGTGTGATGCTCGCCCTGATGACCGCCGCCGGCACCGGATCGGCGGCCACGCTGGTGTTCGACGAGGTCGACTCCGGCGTCGGCGGTCAGACCGCGCGGGCGGTGGGGGAGCGGCTGCGCGCCCTGAGCTCGGAGCGCCAGGTGCTGTGCATCACCCACCTTCCCCAGATCGCCGCCCTCGCCGAACGACACTTCCGGATCGCGAAGTCGGCGAACGGCCCGGTAGGGGCCGAGAGCGACATCGCGCGGACCAGCGTCGAACAGCTCGAGGAGCCCGGGGTGGTGGCGGAGCTGTGCCGCATGCTCGGCGCCGACAGCAGCGACGACGGCGCCCGCCGGCACGCCCAAGAGCTGCTCGCCGCATGACCGTCTCACCCCGCAATTCGCGTCGTTGCGACACGCTTGCATCCGTGACTCCCGCTACATTCGAATGGTGAACGGAACGCGCTACATCTTCGTCACCGGCGGAGTCGTTTCTTCCCTGGGCAAGGGCATCGCCGCGGCCTCGATCGGGCAGCTGCTCGTGGCGCGCGGCCTCTCGGTCTCCCTCCAGAAGTTCGACCCCTACATCAACGTCGACCCGGGCACGATGAGCCCGTTCCAGCACGGTGAGGTGTTCGTCACCGAGGACGGCGCGGAGACCGACCTGGACCTCGGCCACTACGAGCGCTTCACCGACGTGAACGCCAGCCGCGGCTCCAACGTGACCACCGGCGCCATCTACGACAGCGTCATCCGCCGCGAGCGGCGGGGCGATTACCTCGGCAGCACCGTCCAGGTCATCCCGCACATCACCGACGAGATCAAGAACCGCATCCGCCGGGTCAGCCAGGCCGACGACGTCGACATCGTGATCACAGAGATCGGCGGCACCGTCGGCGACATCGAGTCGCTGCCGTTCCTGGAGGCGCTGCGTCAGTTCCAGGTCGACGAGGGCAAGGACCGCTGCATGTTCCTGCACCTCACGCTCGTGCCCTTCCTCGGCCACGCCGGGGAGCTGAAGACCAAGCCCACCCAGCACTCCGTCCAGGAGCTGCGCCGGATCGGCATCCAGCCCGACATGGTCATGTGCCGCAGCGAGGAGCCGCTGTCGCGCGACATCCGGGAGAAGATCGCGCTGTTCGTGAACCTGCCGGTCGAGCTGGTGGTCTCCGCGCGCGACGTGGACAACATCTACAAGGTGCCCCTCTACTTCCGGGCCGAGGGCGTCGATGACCTGATCCTCGACCGGTTCGGCATCGAAAGCGAGGCGCCGGACCTCTCGGGCTGGGAGGGACTTGTCAAGCGCGTCGACGAGGCCAGCGACGCCGTGCGGATTGCGCTCGTTGGCAAGTACACCAAGCTCGAGGACGCGTACCTGTCGGTGATCGAGGCGCTTGGCCACGGCGGCACCCACTACGGCGCCAAGGTCGACGTGCGCTGGTTCGAGTCCGAGCAGCTTGCCGACGGCCAGGGTCTCGACGAGCTGGCCGAATGCGACGGCATCCTAATTCCCGGGGGCTTCGGGATCCGTGGGGTGGAGGGCAAGATCCGCGCCGCGCAGTTCGCGCGCGAGAACGGGATCCCCTACCTCGGGATCTGCCTTGGCATGCAGGTCGCGGTGGCGGAATTCGCGCGCCACGTGGCCGGTATGGACGGGGCCAACTCGACCGAGTTCGACCCCGAGACGCCATTCCCCGTCGTGGACCTGCTGCCGGAGCAGAAGGAAGTGCGCGACATGGGCGGCACGATGCGCCTCGGCGCGGACCCCGTGAAGCTGCACGAGGGCACGCGGGCACGCGAGAGCTACGACGAAGCCGTCATCTACGAACGCCACCGCCACCGCTACGAGGTCAACAACCATCTGCGCAAGCGGCTGGAGCGCGAGGGCCTCGTGTTCTCGGGCACCTCGCCGGACGACCGACTGGTCGAGATCATCGAGCTCTCCGACCACCCGTTCTTCATCGCGTCCCAGTACCACCCCGAGTTCAAGTCGCGGCCGCTTCGTCCGCAGCCGCTGTTCCGCGACTTCGTTGGCGCGTCGCTGGTGATCGCCCGCGAGCGACGCCCCGAGGTTCAGGTCAGCCGCGGGCCCGAGCGGTCGAGCTCACCCGCGGACGCGCGGGCCTGAGGCTGCTGTGGCCGACCTCGACAAACGTGGGTCCTACACACCTCGTCGCACACGCGAGGCACGCGCACAGCGTTTGGCGCTCGCCGGAGGCGGATTGGCCGTGCTCGGTGTGCTCGGGCTGATCCTCGCGGTCGTAGGCATCGGCGGCGTCGGCCTGCCCATCCTCGCGCTCATCCTGGCCGCCGTGTGCGGCCTGCTGTTCCGCCGCACAGTGTCGTGAGCGCAAGCAGCCGGCTTGGCCGGGTGCGCAGCGAGGTTCTCCCGTGAGCGCGGCTCTCCCGTGAATACAGGCAGCGCGCTGCGAGAGCGGCTGGTCGGCGACTTCGTCCGCTACTGCGAGATCGAGAGCCCATCGCTGCGGGAGCGGCCGATGGCCGACGCCGTGACCGCCGATCTACGCGGGATGGGCCTCCAGGTCGAGGAGGACGCCAGCGGCTCGGCCACCGGGTCGGACTCGGGCAACCTGGTGGCGCGGATCCCGGGCCCTGATACGGCGCGCACCGTCATGCTCTGCGCCCATCTCGACACGGTGCCGCTTGCCGCGCCGGTCGAGGTCCAGCGCGAGGGCGGGGTGCTCTCCAACCGCCATGCGGCGATCCTGGGCGCCGACAACAAGGCGGCGGTCGCGGCCATCGTCGCTGCGGTGCGCCACCTGCTCGACCGCGGCGGCCCCCCCGTCGGGCTCGAGCTGGTGTTCACGACGGCCGAGGAGCTCGCGCTGCGCGGCGCCAAGGAGCTCGACCGCAACTCCCTCCGGAGCGAGTTCGGCTTCGTGTTCGACCACGCCAGCCCGCTCGGCGAGCTAATCATGGCCGCCCCAACCTACTACCGACTGCTCGCGTCGTTTCACGGCGCCGCTGCGCACGCGGGCATGTCGCCGGAGAAGGGCCGCAGCGCAATCGAGGCGGCGGCGCGGGCCGTGGCCGCCATGGATCTCGGTCGCCTTGACGACCAGACCACCGCCAACGCCGGCGTGATCACCGGCGGCAGCGCCGCCAACGTCGTGGCCGAACGGTGCGAGGTCGAGCTCGAGGCACGCAGCCTCGACGAGGACGCCGCGAGCGAGGTGATCCAGGCGATGGTCGACCGCTGTTCCGACGCCGCCGGTGCCACCGAGTGCGACATCGACACCACGGTCGAGCGCCTCTTCCGCGGGTTCAAGCTGCCGCGCAGCGCGCCGCCGGTACAGGCAGCGGCGGCAGCGCTCGAGACGGTCGGCGTACAACCCGTGTACCGCTCGACCGGCGGGGGCAGCGACGCCAACGTGCTGATTGCCGCCGGGCTGCCCGTCCTCAACGTTGCCAACGCCACCGAGCGTCCCCATCAGCCAGACGAAAGCGTCACGGTCGATTCGCTCGAGGCGATGCTCGACCTCACCGTCGAGATCGTCGACCAGAGCGCGCGGGTCTGAGCGATGGGATTCGAGCGCATCGGCTCGCGGGAGGTGTGGCAGGGCAAGATCGCTGGCGTGAGGGTGGACACGTTCAGCTACGACGACGGCAAGGAGTCAGAGCGCGAGATCGTTACCCACCCGGGCGCCGTCACGATCCTCCCGGTCGATGGCGACCGGATCTGGATGGTGCGCCAGCCGCGTGAGCCCGTGGACGAGCAGGCGCTGCTCGAGCTGCCCGCGGGCAAGCTTGACCACGAGGGGGAGGGCCTCGAGGCCACCGCACGCCGCGAGCTCACCGAGGAGATCGGAAAGGGCGCCCGCTCTTGGCGTCACCTGGCGACCTTCTACCCGTCGGCAGGGCTGCTGACCGAGGAACAGCATCTGTTCCTGGCCGAGGATCTCTACGACGAGAGCCAGGACTCCGGCGAGGATGAGCGGATCGAGATCGTGGAGGTGCCGCTGACCGAGCTCGATTCGACCATCCGGGGTCTCAAGGACGCCAAGAGCCTGATCGGCCTGTTGTGGTTCAAGGCCTACCTGGCCGCCTGAGCACACCGGGCGGCCGCTTGCAGCCGCAGGTCTGTTCGGCCCATGGGCGAACCGAGCAGTCGTGGCAACGATCGTCCAGCCCGTTTCGCGGCGGCCGTTCGAGCACCTCGTGCTCGACTTCCTGGCCTACCTGGAGTTCGAGCGGGGGCTGTCGCGAAACACGCTCGAGGCCTACCGATCGGATCTCCTGCAGTTCGGGCGCTTCCTGGACAAGCGGGGGATCGCCGCAGTCGACGTGACCCCGGTTCAGCTTGGCGACTTCCTCGCAAAGCTGGGCGGCACCGCGGGCGGATCCGCCTCACCGGCGACGGTCCATCGTAAAGCTGCCTGCCTGCGCTCGTTCTACCGCCATCTGCGCCGCGACGGCCTGCTCGACTCAGACCCCACCACCAGCCTGGCCGCGCCCCGGCGCGGCCGCAAGCTCCCCCAGGTGCTCACCCGAGGTGAGGTCGACACGCTGTTGTGCCAGCCCCATGGCACGGCGCCAACCGGGTTGCGCGACCGTGCGCTGCTCGAGCTGATGTACGCCTGCGGGCTGCGGGCCTCCGAGGTGATCGGCCTCCTCGTGACCGACATCGACCTGGACGAGGGTGTGCTGCGGGCGCGCGGCAAGGGCTCGAAGGAGCGCGTGGTGCCCGTGGGCCGGGCTGCCGTCGAGGCGCTCACGCGGTATCTGGGGCGCGGGCGACCCGAGCTGGTCGGGGCACGGCCCGAGGCGCACCTGTTCGTCAACTTCCGTGGTGGCGCGCTCACCCGGCAAGGCCTGTACAAGATCGTGCGTCGCCATGCGGCGGCAGCCGGGCTCGACGACCGAATGAGCCCGCACACCTTGCGCCATACCTTCGCCACCCATCTGCTGGCCGGCGGCTGCGACCTCCGTGCGGTCCAGGAGATGCTCGGGCACGCCGACGTGGCCACCACCCAGCTCTACACCCACCTATCGAGCGAACGGCTCAAGGACGTCTACTTCAAGGCACACCCGCGGGCCACCAGCGAATGACGGGGTGACCGACCGGCCGGCGCCGTCCGCCTGCTAGAACGGCGGACGTGCGCGGCGCCCAGACCCTCTCGTTGGCCGCCGCGGCCGCAGTGCTCGTCGGTGGCTGTGGCACCGACCGCCAGAAGGTGGTCACCACAACACCGCGCCTGTCGCACGCGACCAGGGCGTTCGACGTGCCGCGTGTGGGGCTGAAGGTCACGCTGCCGCGCCAGCTGGCCGTAAGCCTCGACGTGCGCGCGCCCGGCGCTTTCAAGGCTACGTTCGGCGAGCCGTTCGTGTCGGCGTTCGCCTACCAACGCAGCGAGCAGCTGCCTCGCACCACCGCCGAGCTGGCCGATGCCGGCCGCCGCCTCAGCCGCGCCGTGCAGGCGCGTCGGTCCGGCTACCGCTTGTTGCACGCCGATGCCACCGAGGTTGACGGCGCTCCCACCGTGGAGCTGCTGGGCCGCCAGACGATCTCGCGCCGCAGCCTGCAGATTCGGAGCCTGCACGTGTTCAAGGGCAGGGCCGAGTACGTGATCGAGGTCGTCGCACCCGACGGCCAATTCAAGCGGTTCGACTCAGACGTCACCCCGCTTATCCGGCGCACCCTCGACGTCAGCGGCGCCGTGACACGCTGATGCCCGAGCTGCCCGAGGTCGAGACGGTGCGCCGCCAGCTGGCGCCCCACCTCGGGGGGCAGACGATCGAGTCCATCACCGTGCTCGATCCGCGCTGGAGCGAGCCGGCCCACCCCGAGGCGGTGGCAGACGCCGTGGACGGCCGGGTAATCGAGCGCGTCAGCCGGCGCGGCAAGTACCTGATCCTCGAGCTCCATGAGAAGCCGGGGTCCGCTGCTCACCGGATCGCTGATCCGGCTGCCCTCCTTCCCGAGGTCTACTTGGTCATGCACCTGCGCATGACCGGTCAGCTGCTGCTTGTGTCGGAGGACGAAGATGTCGCAGACCGGCGCCATCTCCGTGTGCGGATGCTGCTCGATGACTCGCGGCGCGTGCTCTTCTGCGACCAGCGTCGCTTCGGCACCGGCATCGTGCTGCTCGGCCACGACGCGCTGCTCGACTACTTCGGCGCACGACTGGGGGTCGAGCCACTCGGGCCGGACTTCACGGCTGAGGCGCTCCGTGCGCTCGCCGCGGGCCGCGCCGCCCCGGTCAAGGCGTTCCTGCTCAACCAGGAGCGGATCGCGGGGGTGGGCAACATCTACGCCGATGAGGCGCTGTGGGCGGCGCGGATCAACCCGCTGAGAGAGGTCCGCACCCTCAGGCGACCGCAGCTTGCCGCGCTACGCGACGCCGTGGTGGCGGCGCTGCAGGCGGGCATCGACTCGCGCGGCGCGACCATCGACGACTTCCGCCACGCCGACGGCGCTTGGGGAAGCTTTCAGGACCGGTTCGCCGTGCACCGGCGCGAGGGCGAGCCGTGTCCGCGCTGTGGCACCACGATCCGCAAGATCCGAGCTGCGGGGCGGGGCACCTACTTCTGCCCGACGTGTCAGCCGGTGCCGCGCAAGCGGCGGCCGCGCTAGGCCGCCAGTACGTCTTGCAGCGTGCCCGCTCGGTGCGCGGCCAAGAGCTCCTGAAAGCCGCCGATCGACTTCTCGCCCACCATGATCTGGGGGAAGGTCATGCGGCCGGTCCTCTCCACCAGCGCCTCCCGACCCTCCGGGTCGCGAGCCATGTCGATCTCTTCATAGGCATAGCCGCGCGCGTCGAGCAAGGCCTTTGCCTGGCTGCAGTACGGGCAGGGATCTGTGGTGTACAGGGTGATGTCCGTGGTGTTGTCGCTGGTGTCCGCCATCGTCTCCAAAGTGTAGGCATGGCCGGATCGTTCAAGACCGAGGCCGTGGTCCTGCGCTCGATCCGGTTCGGAGAGGCCGATCGCGTGCTCCACCTCTACAGCCCGGAGCACGGGCGGGTCGGCGCCGTGGCAAAGGGGGTCCGGCGAGTGAAGTCGCGCCTGGGCGGCCGGCTGGAGCCGCTGGCGCGGGTGCAGCTGGTGCTGCACCGCGGCCGGGGCGACCTCTGCACCATCTCGGCGGTCGACACCGTGCACGCCCACGCGGCCATCCTCGAGCACCGCCAAGCGCTCGAGCACGCCGGCAGCGCCTGCGACGCCGTGCTCAAGCTGTTCGACTCGACCGACCCCAATCCGGCGGCCTACAACCTGCTCTGCAACAAGCTCGCGCTGCTGCACGCAGACCCCACGGCCGCCTCGCCGGCGCGGCTGCTTGCGTTCCGGCTCAAGCTGCTCCTGGCCGCGGGGTTCGCGCCTGAGCTGGCGTCGTGTGCCAGCTGCGGCGAGGCCGAGGGGCTCGGGGCTTTCTCACCGGCGGCGGGAGGCGTGGTGTGCGCCAGCTGCGAGGCGGGCTCGTTCCCACTCGACGCCGACGGGCACGGCTTCCTTGTCGGCGCCCTCGGTCAGCCGATCGCGGCCGCCCCGGATGCGCCGCCGCGCGCCCTGGCCCAGGCCGACCGCGCAATCGCCGAGACGCTCGAGCACCACGCCCACGTGCGGCTGCGGCGCGTGGCCTAGCTGCGGATCGATCCGGCCGGCATCAAAAGTGGGAGCCGTCGTTCCAGAGGCTGAGCACCCGGTCGTCGTGCTCGCGCCCGAGGCCACTGAGCGTGGCCGGGGAGAGCGCGAACTTCGCGCCCGCAGCGGTCGGCATGCCCACCCAGCGCGCGGCCAACACGCGGAGCATGTGGCCGTGGCCGAATACGGCGCAGAGGCCGTCGGCCGCCTCGAGGCGCTCGACCACGCGGTCGGCGCGGATCCCGACCTGCTCGGGTGACTCGCCGCCGGGGGCGCCATCGGCCCACACCGTCCATCCCGGTCGGGTCTGGTGGATATCGTCGCTTGTGATGCCCTCGTACTCGCCGTAGTCCCACTCCTTGAGGTCTGGATCCTCGACGGCGACGTCGCCCAGGCCGGCCAGGCGGCAGGTGTCGAGCGCCCGTGCCAGGGGACTCGAGAGCACGAGTGCGAACTCGATGCCCCCGAACCGGGCACCGAGCGCCTTCGCCTGAACGCGGCCCTCGTCGGTCAGGGGGATGTCGGTATGGCCGGTGTGGCGGCCGTTGACGCTCCACTCGGTCTGTCCGTGGCGGGCGAGCAGGATGTCGTTGTCTGGCATGTGGCTATGAGTTTCCCCCGCTCGGCCATAAACTGCACGCCTCGTGGCCATCGCCGCAGGCACCCAACTCGTGTACGACTTCGCCGAGGGATCGCGCGAGATGCGTGATCTGCTGGGCGGCAAGGGCGCCAACGTGGCAGAGATGACCCGCGTGCTCGGCGTTGAGCGGGTGCCCGGGGGATTCACGATCACCACCGAGGCGTGCGTGGCCTACATGGAGGCCGACCGGTCAGAGCCCGACGAGCTGGGCGAGCAGGTGGACGCCGCGCTCGAACGCCTCGAGCAGCACGCCGGAAAGAAGCTCGGTGACGACGGGGACCCGCTCCTGGTGTCGGTCCGCTCCGGCGCACGCGAGTCGATGCCGGGGATGCTCGACACCGTGCTCAACCTCGGCATGAATGACACCTCCGTCGTGGGCCTGGCCGAGTCCACCGGATCCGAGCGCTTCGCCTGGGACTCCTACCGCCGGTTCGTGCAGATGTTCGCCAACGTCTGCCGCGGCGTGAGCGGCGACGCGATCGAAAAAGCGATCAAGAAGCGCAAGTCAGACGCCGGCGTAAAGCTCGACACGGAGCTGTCCGTCGACGACCTCAAGGGCCTCGTCGACGACTTCAAGGCGCTCTACGCCGACGAGACCGACGAGGAGTTTCCCCAGGATCCGCGCGAGCAGCTGACCCAGGCGATCAGGGCGGTGTTCGATTCATGGGTCGGGCCGCGGGCGAAGGAGTACCGCCGCATAAACCGCATTCCCGACGAGTGGGGCACCGCGGTGAACGTGCAGCAGATGGTGTTCGGCAACAAGGGCGAAGAGTCGTGCTCGGGCGTCGCGTTCTCGCGCGACGAGATCACGGGGGAGCCCGAGCCCTCGGGCGACTTTCTCGTAAACGCCCAGGGAGAAGACGTGGTCTCGGGCGTGCGCACTCCCAAGGACATCTCCGAGATGAAGGAGCTCATGCCCGACGCCCACGCCGAGCTGATGGACATCCTCGGCGAGCTGGAGAAGCACTACGGCGACATGCAGGACACCGAGTTCACGGTGGAGGAGGGCCAGCTGTTCATGCTCCAGACGCGTAGCGCCAAGCGCCCCGCCCAGGCGGCCGTGCGCTTCGCCGTCGACGCCGAGAAGGAGGGACTGCTCGACCGCGCCGGGGCGCTGGCGACGATCGAGCCCGAGCGCCTCGACGCCCTGCTGCACCCGACCTTCGAGCCCGACGCCGAGTTCGACGTCATCGCCGAGGGCGTCGGCGCCTCGCCCGGCGCCGCGAAGGGAGAGATCGTGTTCACCGCCGAGGACGCGATCGAGGCCGCCAAGGATAAGCGTGACGTGATCCTCGTCCGCCCCTTCACCGAGGCCGAGGACGTGGGGGGGTTCCACGCCACGAAGGGGATCCTCACCGCCGAGGGCGGCAAGGCAAGCCATGCGGCACTCGTGGCGCGGGGCATGGGCAAGCCGTGCGTGGCCGGGGCCGGCGACCTGGAGATCGACCTCTCGGAGGAGACGATCACCGTCGGGGAGCGGATCCTGAACGGGGGCGACGTGATCGCGATCGACGGCACGACCGGCAAGGTGACCTCCGACGACGTGCCGCTGATCGATCCGGAGCTGAACGAGAACTTCGAGACGGTGCTGGGATGGGCGGACGAGCTGCGCCGCCTGGGGGTGCGCACCAACGCCGACACCCCCGAGGACGCCAAGCGGGCGCGCGAGTTCGGCGCCGAGGGCATCGGTCTGTGCCGCACCGAGCACATGTTCATGGAGGCCGAGCGCCAGCCCAAGATGCGCGCGATGATCATGGCCGAGTCAGAGGAGGAGCGGCGCGACGCGCTGAGTGAGCTGCTGCCGCTTCAGCAGGAGGACTTCGAGGGCCTGTTCGACGAGATGCAGGGCCTGCCGGTGACCATCCGCCTGCTCGACCCGCCGCTGCACGAGTTCCTGCCCGGCAAGGAGGAGATCGCCCAGAAGGTCGAGCGCGCGCGGATCGAGCAGACCGACGACCTCGACGACCTCGAGCGCACACTCGAGCGGATCCACCAGCTCGAGGAGACCAATCCGATGCTCGGCACCCGTGGCTGCCGGCTGGCGATCCTCTACCCCGAGATCTGCGAGATGCAGGTGGCGGCGATCGTGCGTGCCGCGAAGGCCGTGGCAAAGCGCGAGGGCCAGCCGCCCGAGCTGGAGATCATGGTGCCGCTCGTGGCCTACGAGAAGGAGCTCGGCTTCATGCGCGAGGTGATCGAGCGCGTCGTGCAGGAAAACGACGGTGGCGATCTGCGGCTGAGCATCGGCACGATGCTCGAGCTGCCGCGGGCGTGCCTGCTTGCCGACCGGATCGCCGAGGAGGCCGACTTCTTCTCGTTCGGCACCAACGACCTGACCCAGACGGCGCTCGGCTTCTCGCGCGACGACATGGAGGGCACGTTCCTGAACCGCTACCTCGAGGAGAAGATCCTCGACCGCAGTCCGTTCGAGACGATCGACGTTCCCGGCGTCGGGGAGCTGGTGCGGATGGGTGGCTGGCTGGGGCGTACGAAGCGCCCCGAGCTGAAGCTGGGCATCTGCGGCGAGCACGGGGGTGACCCAGACTCGGTGGCGTTCTTTCATCGCTCCGGACTCGACTACGTGAGCTGTTCGCCGTTCCGCGTGCCGATCGCGCGCGTCGCGGCCGCCCAGGCCGCGGTGGCCGACGGCTGACGTCCCCCTTGCGATGAGCGCTGTCCCTGGACTAGGGTGGCGCCGTGCGGAGATCGACGGTCCTGAGCGAGGTGTCTCGTAGGTGCAGAGTCTGGGTGGCGGCTGTCGCCGTGCTTGTCCTGGCCGCCGCGATCGTCGTCTCCTCGGCATCGGCGCACGTCGAGCGCGCGTCCTACTGGCCCGATCCGGCTCCGGACACCTCTGTGAGCCCGCCCGCGGGGGGCAAGGTGCCCGCGACGCGGAACCTCTTCACGGCGCTTCAGAGAAAGCTTCCAGGTGCGACCAGGGTGGTGTGCCAGGGCCGGGTGCCGAATGGCAAGCGCCTGAGGCTGCTCACCCGCAAGCTGCGAGCGGCCCGCAAGCGCTACCACCGGCTGCGATCTGCCAAGAAGCGCCGCGCGTCGAAGGCGCACATCTTGAGCCTGCGCCGCAAGCTCGGGGTCACGCGCCGGAAGTACCGCAAACGGGTCAACGCCAACCTCTCGATGAAGCAGCTGAAGCGCGGGATCGCCACTGCCCGAGCCAACGGCTACAAGCTTCGCCCCAGCGAGTCGCCGCGGACGCTGAGCAAGGCCGAGGCCAAGCGCCTGCTCAAGTTCAACGAGCGGCTGCTCGCGCGCTGCAGCTTCCACTTGATCCAGAGCGCGGTCACCCGCTCGCGCAACAACGACCGCGTGGTGATCATGCCCGGGGTCTACACCGAGCCCAGGTCGCGCGCCCAGCCGAACAACGACCCGAAGTGCGCAGATCTACGTCAGCAGAACGATCGCCAGCAGACGGGTGCCGTGTCCTACAACTACCAGTACACGTGCCCCAATGATCAGAACCTGATCGCGGTGATGGGGCGGCTGCCAGGCAAGGGCCAGGACCCCCAGCCCCCATTGCTCGAGAGGCGCGGAATCCCCAACCTGGGCGCCTGCCTGCGCTGCAACCTGCAGATGGAGGGCTCCGGCCCCCGGTCCGATGATGTGGTTGTGGATGCCGGCCGGGTGGAGTCAGGGGACCACGGTCCCATCGAGCCCAAGAAGGATGTGGGCATCCGCGCCGACCGCGCCGACGGCTTCGTGTTACGCAACGTCAAGGTGCGTCACGCGAGAGAGCACGGCATCTACGTGCTGGAGTCCGACGGCTACGTGCTCGAGCGCTTCAAGGCGCTCTACTCCGGCGAGTACGGCGTACTCACCTTCGTCGAGGATCACGGGTTGATGCAGGACTGCGAGGCGGCCGGCAGCGGCGACTCGGGCCTATATCCGGGGGCGGCGGCCGAGACCGGGGAGCAGACGGTGGAGCCCACACGTCGCTTCAACCAGGAGATCCGCAATTGCGACTCCCATCACAACTCAAGCGGCTACTCAGGCACGGCGTCAAACGCCGTGCACATCCACAACAATAACTTCTACGACAACGCGCTCGGCTTCACCACCGACGTGTTCACCGCCGCGGGACACCCGGGCTTTCCCCAGGACTCGGATCTCGTCGAGAACAACAACTTCTACTCGAACAACTTCAACCCCTACGTGGCGGGATCGGACGTCGAGCCGAGCGTCCCAGTGCCGGTTGGCACCGGGATCTGGATCGCCGGCGGGAACAACAACACCGTGCGCAACAACCACTTCTGGAACAACTGGCGCCGCGGGACGATGCTGTTCGCGGTGCCCGACTCGACCGTCTGCGGCCCGGCCGCCGACGGCAACGAGCAGGCCGGCTGCGACCCCGCGAAGGTCTCGACCTCCTACCGCAATCGCTACTACGGCAACACGATGGGCAGGACCCCGAGCGGCAAGGTCGACCGCAACGGGACGGACTTCTGGTGGGACAACTTCACCAACAACACCAACAATTGTTGGTACTCCAACACCGGCACCGACGGCACGGGGGCCAGCATCACGAGCGTGCCGAGCAACCTGCCCTCGGACTGCGAGAGCAGCAGGGGCACCGGAGGCCCCGCCCAGGAAGCCGAGCTCCTCGGCTGCCTCGCCGACTTCTCCTACGCCCATTCCGGCTCGTGCCCCTGGTTTACTACGCCGCGGGAGCCCTAGCCGTAGCCTCCTCTCGGGCGCGCGCATATGCGGGGGTCCGTGGTGCAGCGGTGCTCCTGTGCGCAGCGGCGCTCGGAGGCTGTCTCGGCGACAAGGGCGCCGAGCCCTCGGCCAAGGCGGCCGGGGCAGACATCGGAGGCTCCATCCGGATCTCCGATTGCGCCGGGTGGCGCGCCGCTGGACCGGCGCAGCGCAAGCAGACGGTCCGCGATATCCGTTCCTTCGCCGGAGGTCCCGTGGGTGGGAGCAACCGCGACGGAGCCACGCTGTCCGACGCCCAGGCCTATGAGCTGTTTCAGGGCGCCTGCCGACAGAGCTTCGCCAAGCGGTTCAAGCTCTACAAGCTCTACACGCGCGCCGCAGCGTTCCAGAAGCTCGGTCAGTCGAACCGATAGGACCGGCGGGACGGGCGTGAAGCCGGGATCTGCCGGCTCGACTGGGACAATCTGGGGGTGAGCCCGCTTGCGACCCCTGCGTATCCGGCGCAACGTGACTGGCCCGAGCCGGACTCGCCCCACCGCTCGCCGTTTCAGCGTGACCGCGACCGGATCGTGCACAGCAAGGCGTTTCGCCGGCTCAGCCACAAGACCCAGGTGTTCATCGCGCCCGAGGGCGATCACTACCGCACCCGGCTCACCCATACGCTCGAGGCCTGCGGCATCGCACGCAACGTCGCGCGGGCGCTTGGCCTCAACGAGGACCTGACGGAGGCCATCGGCCTGGGTCACGACCTTGGCCACCCCCCGTTCGGCCACATCGGAGAGCACGTGCTCGACGAGAGCCTGCGCGAGCGCTACGGCGTGGGGTTTCGCCACAACCACCATTCGCTGAGGATGGTCGAGCGGCTGGAGCGCGACGGCCGCGGACTGAACCTGACCACGCAGGTTCGCGACGGCATCCTGAACCACACGGGCGAGGTCAAGCCCCAGACGCTCGAGGGCAGGATCGTGCGCGTGGTGGACCGGATCGCCTACATCAACCATGACATCGACGACGCGCTGCGCGCCGGTGTGATCGCCCACGCGGACCTGCCCGCCGAGGAGATCGCCGTGCTGGGTGACAGCGGCTCCGAGCGGATCGAGACGCTCGTCGCTGATCTCCTGGAGCGATCTGAGGAGGCGAGCGACATCGTCCAGGGCGAGCTGGCCGGGGGTGCGATGCTTCGCCTCCGCAAGTTCATGTTCCAGAGCGTCTACCTGGGCCCCCAGGCCCAGAGTGAGCGTGGACGGATCGAGACGATGCTGCGAGCGCTCTTTCACCAGTACTCCGAACATCTGCCCGACGCCCAGACCGACGGTGCCTCCGACAGCGATCGCGTGGTGGACTATCTGGCCGGTATGACCGATCGCTATGCCATCCGCGTCTTTCAGGGGCTGTCGGTGCCCCAGGGGTTCTGAGCCGGTGGCGCGCTACACCCAGGACTCGATCGAGCGGCTGCGCGAGACGGCGGATATCGTCACGCTCATCTCGCGGAAGACCGACCTGCGCAGGGTTGGGTCGCGCTTTACCGGGCTATGCCCCTTCCACGAGGAGCGCACCCCGTCGTTCTCGGTCGACGCCGAGCGGGGGCTCTACCACTGCTTCGGCTGCGGTCAGGGCGGCGATGCCATCCGTTTCGTGATGGAGACCGAGAACCTCGACTTCCCGCAGGCCGTCGAGCAGCTGGCCGAGGACAACAACGTCGAGCTCAAGCGCGATCGCGAGGACCCCCAGGAGGAGGAGCGACGCCGCCGGCGCGAGCGGCTCCTCGCGCTGCTCGAGCGCACCGCGGGCTTCTACGCGGCCTTTCTGAACAGCGCGGGGGAGGCCCAGCGGGCGCGTGACTACCTGCGTGACCGCGGCCTTTCCGACGAGACGCTTGCCGCCTTTCGGGTGGGTTATGCGCCCAAGGCGTGGGACCGCGTGCTCACGTCCGCTCGTCGCGATGGCTACTCCGAGGACGAGCTGATGGCCGCCGGGCTGTCGGTCAAGGGGCGCAACGGCGGCATATACGACCGCTTCCGCGAGCGGATCACCTTCCCGCTCGCCGACAAGCGAGGGCGGGTGCTGGGCTTCGGCGCGCGGGCGATGCGCGACGACCAGGGCGCGAAGTACATCAACACGTCCGAGGGCGAGATCTACCACAAGGGCCGCCAGCTGTTCGGCATCGACCTGGCGCGATCGGCCGTGGCCAAGGCGGGTCGCGTGATCGTGGTCGAGGGCTACACCGATGTGCTCGCGCTGCACCAGGCCGGCTTCGCCGAGACGGTCGGGATCATGGGCACCGCCTTTACGTCCGAGCAGCTGGCCGAGCTCGCCCGGGTGGTGGGCGGCGACGGCACCGTGTACCTGGCCCTCGACGCCGACCGGTCGGGCCAGGCGGCCATGCTGCGTGCGGCTCGGATGGCCGAGGAGCGCTCGGTCTCGCTACGGGTCGTCACCCTTCCTGATGGCAAGGATCCGGCCGAGCTGGTCACCGATCTGGGGCCCGAGGCGGTAACCGAACGGGTCACGTCGGCGCTCTCTGTGCTTGAGTTCTCCGTCGGGAGGGTGCTCGCTGAGGGTAACCTGGACAATCCAGAAGGCAGGGATCGTGCATTGAACGCAGCTCGCGAGCTGATCGCAACCGCACCTCGCCGAAGCGCCAGCCGCGACCACCTCGTGCGGCTTGTGGCCGACCGCCTCGACGTGCCTGCCCACTACGTGGAGTCCGACGCCCAGCCGGTCAGGGTCGCCGCGCGGCCCCGGTCGGAGGCCGGGTACGAGGACCCCGGTCCCGAGCGTGACGAGGGCTCCCCTCAGTCCGCCAGCCCGTCCTCCTCGCCAGCGACGCTGGAGCCAGAGACCCGCCACCTCGCCCTCTGCGTGGCCGCCGGGCCTGCGGGACGTGAGGAGCTAGAACGGCTGGCGCCCGACCACCTGACCTCCGGGCTGGTCCGCCGGGCCCGTGAGCATCTGCTGGCCCACTTCGACGACCCGCTCGACGGCATCGCCGAGGATGATGCCGAGCTGGCGGCGCTGGTGTCGGGAGTGGCGCTGCGGGCCGAGGACCTGCGCCCGGTCGATCCGATCGCGCTGCGCACCGGGCACCTGCAACTCGAGCTGCGCAGCATTGAGCGCCAGATGCGCCGCGCACGCCATGAAGAGGATCTGGGCCGTCAGGGATCGCTGGCGGCCGAGGCCCAGCGGCTCAAGGACGCGATGCGCGACGCGATGGGAAGCGTCTCTTGAGCGACAGCCAGGCGACTCCGGCGGAGGAGGAGGATCCGGCGGCGGTCGAGGTCGAGGCGAACGAGCGGGCTCAGGGCTACGACGCCTTCGACGAGGGCGGCGTCGTGACCTCCGGCGTCAAGGCGGCGGCCCCCGAGGGCGGTACCGAGGACGCCGTGCGCCTGTATCTCCAGAACATCGGCCGCGTGCCGCTGCTCACCCGCCAGGACGAGGTGCGGCTGGCCAAGCGCGTGGAGGCCAACGACATGGGCGCGAAGAACGACCTGATCGAGGCCAACCTGCGCCTCGTGGTCTCGGTCGCCAAGCGCTACCAGGGCCGCGGTCTCACGCTGCTCGACCTGATCCAGGAGGGCAACATGGGCCTGATCCGCGCCGTCGAGAAGTTCGACTGGCGCCGCGGCTTCAAGTTCTCGACCTATGCCACCTGGTGGATCCGCCAGTCGCTGACCCGCGCCCTGGCCGATCAGTCCCGCACCATCCGCATCCCCGTGCACATGGTCGAGCGGATGAACAAGGTCGCCCGCGCCCGCCGCGAGCTGTCTCAGAAGCTCGAGCGCGATCCGACGCCCGAGGAGATCGGCGAGCGGGTCGAGATGCCGGTGCAGAAGGTCGAGGAGCTGCTCAAGCTCGGCCAGGAGCCGGTATCGCTCGAGGCACCCGTTGGCGCCGGCGACGATCCCGCCCAGCTGGCCGACTTCATCGAGGACGACATCGGCGAGCGCCCCGACGCGAAGGTGGCGCGGATGATGCGCGAGTCAGACGTCCAGGACGTGCTCAAGGCCCTGCCCGACCGCGAACGCCAGGTGATCGAGCTGCGCTACGGCCTGCACCCCGATGGCCCGATGACGCTCGAGGACATCGGCCGGGTGGTCGGCCTGACCCGCGAGCGCGTCCGCCAGATCGAGGTCAAGACGCTTCAGATGCTGAAGGCCTCTGGACGCGCCGCGCGGCTGGAGGGCACGGCCGACCACTAGGGCGTTTGTTCCGTCCGGAGGATCAACGAACATACGTTCGTGTCGGCCAAGGACCTCCAGGAGCTGTTTGACCAGGGCCTCAGCCTGAGGCAGATCGGCGAGCGCTGCGGTCTTACGCCCTCCGGGGTCGGAAAGATGGCACAGCGCTTAGGACTGGTGCCACCAGGTCGCGCTCGATTTGCTTCGAAGCCAATCACCCCAGAGCAGCTCCTCTTGCTGATCGAAGCCGGCGGAACCGAGCGCAGCATCGCGATGGATGTGGGGGTGTCGGTGACGACTCTGAGGCGCCATCTGGCGAAGCATGCACTAGCAACTCAGCGTGCGTCTCGGCGCCACGGGCAGCGGCTGCCGCCGGGCGATCAACCGGAGTACCACGAGCTTCGCTGTCGTCATCACGGCATGACCCGATTTAGGCTGGAAGGTCGCGGGAGCTATCGCTGCACGAAGTGCCGTATGGACCGTGTGAAGGAATGGCGTCGCCGCAAGAAGGCGCAGCTCGTGCAGGAAGCGGGCGGCGCTTGCCAGCTATGCGGGTACGACCGGTATCTAGGTGCGCTCCACTTCCACCACGTCGATGCCACGACGAAGGCGTTCGCGCTCGGCGAGCGCGGATGCACCCGGTCGATCGCCCGGCTACGGGAGGAAGCGCTCAAATGTGTTCTTCTCTGCTCGAACTGCCACGCGGAAGTCGAGGGCGGTATCGTCCCGTTGGAAGGGGGGGCCGCTGACGCGGCCGATGTACCCCAAGTAGCGGTCGGGGGTAGCTCAATCGGCAGAGCAGCACCCTGTTAAGGTGACGGTTGTGGGTTCGAGTCCCACCCCCCGAGTGGCCGGAGCGAAGGCCATCAGATGTTGATCCGGCTCGGCTAAGTAGAACGTAGTCCCAGCGCCTCCACGGCATCAGCGGCCACCGCGGCCCCGTTTTGCGCTCGCACCCATTCGGCGAGCCGGCCCGCGTGCGTCGCGTAGCCGGGATCGCCAAGCAGCTCGCGCACCGCCAGTCGCACGCCGCGTGGCGTCACCAACCGCCGTGGCAGCGAGACCCCGCTTCCAGACCATGCCAGCCGCGCGGCGTTCTCGGCCATGTCGCCCGCAACCGGGCAGCCGACCACCGGCACCCCACAGGTCAGGGCGCGCACGACCGTGCCGTGCCCTGCGTGGCAGACCACGGCCGCGCAGCGCGGCATGGTGCGGGCGTAGGAGAGCCAGTCGACCACGCGTGCGTTGGATGGCACGCGGAGTGGGGTGGGAGAAGGCCGCCGGTTCAGCGTCGCGATCACGCGCACCGGCTCGTCGGCCAGGCCCTCCAGCGCTGCAGCCACCATCCGCTGCTCGGGATCCTGGGAGGTGCTGGGCGCCACCAGCACGAGCGGTGCGTCGCCCGGTGGCAGCTCGACCTCGTCGAACGGCCGCTCCCACAGCAGCGGGCCGGTGACCTTGACCCAGGGATCGTGCTGGTAGCGCGGGTACTCGAGCTGCGGGAGGGTGGCCACGAGTGCGAGCTGGTGCGAGATGCCCCCATGGGTGTGGGCGAGCGGTTCGAGGCCTACGCGCGTGCGGGCGCCGTTGAGCTCGTCGCGTCCCTGCTCCTCGCCCCTGCGCAGAAGTGATTCCAGAAGACCCCATGCTGCCGCGCCGGCGCGGGTGCGCGGCAGCCGCGCCCCGGTCGAGTACGGCGCCATGCCCTGCTCGGAGACCGGGTAGACGTGGGGGATCAGGGTGGCCCATGGCCGGTCCGCCATCTGCGCGGCCAGGCTGCCGGCCACGGTGAGGATGTCGGCCACCACCGCGTGGGGATCGGTCTCCTCGATCAGGGGCATCGTCTCCCGCGCCGCCCGCACTGCGGCCTGATAGGGCGAAAGTCCCGGACCGTCCCAGACCTTGCATTCGGGGGCGGGGGCAAAGCGCATGCCCTCGCGCTCGACGTCATCCTGCCAGCGGTCCCAGGTCTGCAGGCAGACCTCGTGGCCGCGGGCGGCCAGCTCCCGGCCGAGGGCGATCGCCGGGAACGCGTGCCCCGGGTCGCCGAAAGCGGCGAGGAGAAACCGGAGTTGCGGTGCTCCGGAGGAAGTCAGGCGGCGATCTCAGCCAGCTCGCGCACCATGCGGCGGCGCGACTCGAAGTCGAACGCCATCGGCGTGCAGATGAGCGTGCCCACGCCGGCTTCACGGTAGACCTCGAGGCGCTCGGCGATCCGCTCCTTTGAGCCGCAGAGTGACGTGAGGTCGATCAGCTCGGCGGGCAGCGCGGCCGCGGCCTCGTCCTTTTTTCCGTCGAGGTAGAGGTCCTGGACCTCCTTCGCGGCGTCCTCGAACCCGTAGCGGCGCACGATCGCGTTGTAGAAGTTTTTCTCGCGCGAGCCCATGCCGCCGACGTAGAGGGCCAGGACGGGACGCATGGAGTCGCGCGCGCGGTCGACGTCGTCGTCGATCGAGACGTTGACCATCGGGGCGATGTCGAAGGAGTCGTCGATCTGCTTTTCGCCTCTGTTTCGGTCGGCGCCCTCTTGGAGCAGTTCGCGGAACTCCCCGACGTGCTCGGGGCTGAAGAAGGTGGGGATCCAGCCGTCGGCAACCTCGCCGGTGAGCTTCGTGTTGTTCGGGCCGATCGCTGCGATGTAGATAGGCATGCGCTCCTGCACCGGGGCGATCATCAGGTGCAGCGCCTTGCCGGGACCGTCGGGGAGGGGGAGGGTGTAGATCTCGCCGTCCCAGGTCAGCTTCTCGCGGCTGAGCGCCTTGCGCAGGATGCCCACGTACTCGCGCGTGCGCTGGATCTGGCGCGCGAACGGCTGGCCGTGCCAACCCTCGGCCACCTGGGGCCCGGAAGAGCCGATGCCAAGCAGCATCCGGCCGTCAGAGAGTTGGTCGAGCGTGGCCGCGGTCATGGCGGTCATCGCCGGGGTGCGCGCCGGCATCTGGAAGATCGCCGAACCGAGCTTGACCCGCCCGGTGTTGGCGGCCAGCCAGGCGAGCACCGTGGCGGTGTCTGAGCCGTAGGCCTCCGCGGCCCAGACCGAGTCGTAGCCGGCGCTCTCGGCGTCCTTGACGATCGCGAGCTGCTCCTGGGCGGTCAGCCCGAGCCCCCAGTACCCGACGTGCAGACCCAGCCGCATTTGCAACTCCTCTCTCATGCGCAGGAACTACCTTGAATCGCTCGGCGGCCGGCCCTACGCTCACCGACCAGTGAGGCCGCGCCATCGTATGAGACCCGCACGGGAGCTGCGCACCGCCATCGACTGCATGCCGGTGGCCACCCGGCACGCGATGCTCGACGGCATCGACGGTGTGCCGATCATCGTCGGGGGATATACCGACGGCCAGGGCGGCATCTGCCCGATGCTGGCCGCCCACCGCAACGGCGGCCGCACCGCATTCGCCGCCTTCGCCCATGCGTGGGACCGCTACACCAAGGCCGACGGCGAGCGCCGCCGCGCGACGCGGCGCGAGGTGCGCACGCTTGCGGCGATGCTGCAGGCGTCGATCGAGATGGAGGACACCGTCGGCCAGGGCGTGCTCGGCCAGGCGGT